>Ga0316192_10000966_pt1 | contig 21188 bp, 13 predicted proteins | sample MerIslwburrow_MG_FD_204931 | JGI IMG/M metagenome (GOLD analysis project Ga0316192, IMG submission 204931) | Coastal sediment microbial communities from Maine, United States - Merrow Island worm burrow | ecosystem: Environmental > Aquatic > Marine > Coastal > Sediment | place: USA: Maine...
ATAGGTCTCCAGGATCTGTACACCGTGGAAAGCGCCACCCGCGGCGCTGAGGCGTACAACTTGGTCCGGCTCGGCCTCGAAGCGAATGGGCTGGGCTGCAGTTCCACTGACCACGAACTGCAGTACCGAGTTGTCGTTGCACACGCCGCAGGTGTGGATCTCGGTGTAGTCACCCGCCCGGACATGTACCGTGTCACCGGGGAGCACTGCGCTGCCGGCGGTCCTGAGAGTGCACCACGGCGTCGTCTCGCTCACCTGAGACCGGGTTCGCCCGTCATCGCAGGCTCCGCCGAGCGAGTTGCGGTCGACCCAGAGGTCGGCGGAGCTCGCGCTGAGTGGAGTCATCACGATGAGGACCGCGAGCCAGCCGCGGCGGGCGACCAGGAAAGTCGTTTCGTTTCTACGATCGGCACCGGTCATGACCGCCTCTCCGATGTTCTGTGTATCCCGAGCATCTGGCAGCAGCCTAGCCTGATCGAGGTCCAGGGAAAGTGACGGGTACCACAGGCACTTCCCCATTCGTCGAATGGCGCCTCCCACAGGCGAAATCCCGGCCCCAGCCCGCATTATTCATGAGCCCCACGGCATCTAGCGGAGATCGCCCGCCATCTCAGGCCGTCCTCGCTCGTCGCTCCTCAACAACCTGCAAGGTTGCCTCCGGTGCTCCTCCCTGCGGGTGACCAGATCTGACAGACGCTTTCCACAATCTACTCGCGGCGTCATGAATAATGCGGGCTAGGATCGTCGTGCTGTGCGAGTCGAGGTGGTTGTGAGGCGGACCGGCATTCCCTTTCAGGGCCACTGTGAATTGGGCCATCGCAAAAAGACCGAGATTCTGGCATCCTTCACCACGAAGATACATCCGCTGGCTTCGGGCCCGACTGAGTCGGCCCGTTGGTGGCTGGTGCTGCGAGAACTCGATCGAGAGGCCTGGAACAATGAGTGTCATCGGTGATCTCAGCGACTTCGATCCAGGGGATCTCATCACGGTCCTCGGCCTCCTCGGCAAGAGCGGGAAGCTGCGGCTGAACAATGGAGAATCCGAAGGCATGGTGGTCTTTCGCGGCGGCAAGATCATCTACGCCGCCTCTTCGTCCTTCCGCGAGAACCTCGGCAGTATGCTCCTGAGCAGAAGCTTGATCGACGAAGCCCAACTGGTCGCTGCACTCGAGCAGCAGCACAAGTCCGCCGATGAGAAGCGTCTGGGGAACATCTTGATCGAAACAGGAGCGCTTTCGGCAGAGGCTCTCGAGAGTGTCATTCGCGATCAGGTTTCGCGAGTGCTTAGTGAATTCATCCCATGGAGTGCGGGTGAATTCAAATTCGACAGCATGGAGATTGCCGATCACGGTGAGGTCGAGCTCCCGGCTGGTGATCTCCTAGCACCCTTCGGGCTGTCGACAGACCATGTTCTTCTCGAGGCGGCGCAGCGACTCGACGAAGGGGCTCCGATGGAAGAGATGGCTCCTCCTGTCGAGGAGGGCAGCCCCGAATCCATGGACGAAGAGGTGGCAGAAGTTGCTACACCGGAGCCGACGGTAGACTCCGTGTCTCTAGGATCGATAGTTACCGAGATTCACTCCCCGGAGTTCAAGGGAGAATCCCTCCAGGAGCTGATGAAGCTCTCGGCGAACAGCTTTGGTCGCTGCGTTCTGTTCTCCGCTAGGAAGGCGGGCTTTCGGCCCATTGCTCACTTTGGTGTCGACTCCGAATCGGAGCTGGCGGAGAACTCGATCCTCGACTTCGTCGTCCCTCGGAATCTGCCGGGAATCCTCAGCCAGTCGGCGGAGAAGCGGCGGACGATCATGGCTACCCTACCGATGGGTCAGGGAGACGAGGAGCTTCTGAAGGCCCTTGGTGGTACAACGGAGACGAAGTCGATAGCCGAGCCTCTGATCGTGCACGACGATGTCGTGCTCGTACTCTATGGCGATCGAATCCGCGATGGCCTCCAGACGGGCTGGATCGAGGTCATCGAGGGACATCTTGGCAAGTTGGCGCAAGCGATTCAGGCGGACATTGAGCGGGAGCTCGCGGACCTCGCCACGGCCCCCGGGGCATCCTGATCTCACCGACAACGACCCCGGGATCGGATTGCAAGGCGGCGGGTCCCCGACCGTCGCCGCCAGGTCTCTTCCGTACTGGTCGATAAGGTGATGCAGATCTCGAAGGCATATCGATCTGTCGAAGAAGTTGACTTGCGGTCCTTGGTTGCGGCCTTGGAGCCGGCCCGTCTCAATGGTCTGCCAGTTGCGGCTACCAATGGGGCGATGATCGAGTTCCTTGTCAGCCCCTACCCCCGGGGCTGGAAATAACAGAGGAACCTGACGGGCTTCGAGGGCACCCTGCGCCAAGGGGATGAAAGAGCGGCACGGAGATCCATGAACGGGACGACATCTGAGCGCAAGCTGGGGACCTTCCTCGGAGTCTACACTCCGTCGATCCTGACCATTCTCGGCGTCGTTCTCTTCCTGCGGACCGGTTGGGTTGTCGGTCAGGTGGGACTGGGTGCTGCGTTGGCGATCGTGGTGGTGGCGCACGTCATCACCGTGGCCACGGCGCTGTCGATCTCCGCGATCGCCACGAACATGCAAGTAGGTGCGGGTGGCGCCTACTTCATGATCTCGCGCTCGCTGGGTCTGGAGATCGGCGGTGCCATCGGCATCCCCCTCTTTCTCGCGCAGACCTTCTCCGTCACGCTCTACGCCTTCGGATTCGCCGAGGGCGTCCGTCTGTTCTGGCCTGATGCGCCCCTTCGGTTGATTGCCGCCGCGGTGATCGTGATGGTCTCGCTTGCCGCGGCCCGAGGTGCCGAGTCTGCTCTCAAGCTGCAACTGCCCATCATGGTTGCGATCGGGCTGGCGCTGGCCTCGCTCTTGATTGGCAGCGTGCTGAAGAGCGGGGGAGGAGTGCCCCTGGCGGAGGGCGTCAGTGGAGGGGAAGGATTTTGGTTGGTGTTCGCCGTCTTCTTTCCGGCCGTGACCGGTTTGATGGCTGGCGTCAGCCTGTCGGGAGATCTGAAAGATCCGAAGAAGAGCATTCCGCGCGGGACCCTGGCGGCAGTCCTGACCGGGTTCGTCGTCTACTTGATCGTGCCAGTCGCGCTCGCTGCCTCGGCTGACGCGGGAGCTCTGGCCAGCAACACGCTCATCTGGTTCGACATCGCCATCGTGCCGGTCCTGATCATCCCGGGTCTGTTGGGCGCCATCCTCTCATCCGCCGTGGGCAGCATCTTGGGGGCACCCAGGACCCTCGAGGCTCTGGTGGACGACGGAGTGCTCTCGAAGGCCGCGCAACGGACATCCAGGTGGCCACGGCGTCACCATCTTCTAAGCGCGTTGTCGACGGTCGTGGCGCTTGCCGCAGTCGCTCTTGGTGATTTAAATGCAGTGGCGCCAGTGCTGACGATGTTCTTCCTCACCACCTACGGTGTGATCAACCTCGTTGCTGGCCTGGAGCTGCTGAGCGGGTCACCGTTCTATCGGCCATCCATCAAGGTGCCCTGGTCCGTCTCTCTGGTCGGCGCTCTGGGCTGCCTGTGGGTCATGTTTCTGATCAACGAGCTGGCAGCTCTGGTTGCCGTGTCGGTCGAGATCTTGATCTATCTTGGTTTGCGCCGCAAGGCGATCAGGGCCTCCTGGGGCGATCTGAGATACGGCGCCCTGATGTCATTGGCCCGAGCGGTGCTGCTCCGATTGCGTCACCTGCCCGTCGCGCCACAAAACTGGCGGCCGAACATCCTCGTCTTCGCGGGAGACGTCGATCGACGAACGGATCTGGTCCGGCTCGCAGCATGGCTGAATCAGGACCGTGGGCTGCTGACGGTCAGCAAGGTGATCGTCGGCGCCAGAGACGATTTCGCCGAGCAGGTCGACATCGAACGACGGGAAATGGACGAGCGGCTTTCGGCAGAAGGCATCACCGCCTTCTCCGAAGTAGAGATCGTTTCGTCCTTCGAGGAGGGTGTCATCGCCATCGCCCAGGCGAACGGTATCGCGGGGATCAGCTCGAACACGATTCTCTTTGGCTGGAGTGAGAAGGAAGAGCGCCGGGCGAGTCAGCTACGCATCATGCGCGAGGTGAGCCTGATCGGAAAGTCCACCATCATCTGTCGCGTTCTACCCGACAGCTGGAGGTCGCGACCACGTCGTATCGATGTCTGGTGGGGAGGCCTGCAAAACAACGGCGACATGCTGCTGCTGCTCGCCTATCTGGTCTCTCTGAACCCCGAGTGGCGACGCGCGGAGATCTGTATTCGCAGTATCGCTTCGAGCGAGATGATGCAGAGCCACACTCAGAGGACTCTCAGGCGAATGCTGGAAGACAACCGAATCGCGGCCCGGATCGACATCACTCCGTGGGACCCCGATGCCAACGTCCAGGCCCTGATCCAGGAGCAGTCCAAGGATGCCGACCTGGTGTTTCTCGGTCTCCGTGAACCCGAGGAGGGCGAAGAAACTGCTTATGCGCAGCGCCTGGAGCAGCTCATCGGGGATCTGCCCACGGTCGTGTTTGTCAGGAACGCGGGCCCATTCGCCGGCCAATTGCTGGAGAACGGCGAAGACTCGAGCGCCCTGCCTGATTGAGCGGCACACCTTGGGAGCAAGCCGGGCAGCGAGCGGGAGTACCCAAGGTTGCGGTGATAACCTCGCCAGCGCCCAACGCCAAATCGACAAGAGCTCTCGGATCATGCGTCCGCGCCTTCTCTCGAGCAAACTCACACCGGCCCAACGACGCTTGTACAGCAGCGTGTTGGTGTTCTTCGTCCTGATCTTTCTGGCGATGATCTGGCCGGTGGTCACCCTGTTCAGCCACGCTCGGCCTCTGGTTCTCGGGATGCCTTTCTTTCTCTTCTATCTCGCAGCTCTCCTGGTGGGGAGCTTCTTGGTGTTGCTGAGCCTCTACCTATGGGAGAACCGCACCGGCTCGTCTTCGGATCCCGGGGAGGACTCCTTCTGAGCTCCAACTGGATCGTAGTACTGGCCGTTACCCTGGGTTACCTTGGCATCTCTCTTGGTGTCGGGCTGTGGTCGGGTAGAAAAACCTCCAAGGGTCCGGAAGGCTACGTGGCCGGCGACAGGGCCCTCGGCTTCCTGGTGCTGTATTTCATTCTCGGGGCCTCGATTTTCAGTGCCTTCGCCTTTCTCGGTGGCCCAGGCTGGGCCTATTCCAGAGGTGCGGCGGCCTTCTACATCCTGTCGTACGGCACGATAGGCCTGGTGCCCTGGTACTTCTTCGGCCCGCGTGTAGCGCGGCTGGGCCGCAAGTTCGGCTTCGTCACCCAGGCGGAGCTACTGTCGCACCGGTACCAGAGCAAGGTCCTGTCGGCGGCCCTGGCAGTGATCTCGCTGATCGCCTTTCTGCCCTACTTGACGCTGCAGATGCAGGGTGCGGGCTACGTCTTCAACGTCGTCACGGAGGGGCGGATCCCGAACTGGGCGGGCGCCGCCATCGCCTATGGCGTCGTGTTGATTTACGTCTTTCGCAGCGGTGTCATGGGAGTTGCTTGGACGAATACCCTACAAGGGATGTTCATGATGGTCCTGGCCTGGAGCCTGGGTCTCTACCTGCCCTGGAAGCTCTACGGAGGGGTCGGTGCCATGTTCGAGCGACTGGCCGAGACCGTGCCCGAGATGCTCCGAGCGCCAGGCCTGGGAGCCGATGGGGCGATCTGGACGTGGGGCGGTTACTCGAGCGCCATCGTCATCTCGGTTCTGGGCTTTAGCATCTGGCCTCACTACTTCATGAAGATCTTCACCGCGCGCAGCGAGCGCACTCTCAAGCGGACCGTCGTTTTCTACCCGACCTTCCAGATCTTCCTGATTCCGATTCTGTTCATCGGATTTGCCGGCATCCTGTCCTACCCGGGGGTGGAGCCCTCCGATGCAATTCTGCCAACCATCCTCATGTCGCTGGACCTGCCGGCGGTAGTCATCGGCCTCTTCTGTGCGGGAGCCCTGGCGGCGTCCATGTCCACCGGCGATGCTCTGGTGCATGCCGCCGGCTCGATCCTGGTGCGGGACTTCTATCGCGTGCTGTTCCGACCCGACATGACGGCGAGTCAGCAGACCCGACTCATCCGAATCCTGGTCGTGGTCATCAGCGGCGTGGCCTACTATTTCGCCGTGATGTCCAAGATCTCGCTGGTGGCCTTGCTGCTGCTGTCCTACGGCTTCATCGCCCAGATTTTCCCGGTTCTCCTGGCGGCACTCTACTGGCCCAGGTCCACGAGGCCCGGGATTCTGGCCGGGCTGGCTGCTGGTTGCGTGGTGACGACTCTCTGGAATCTCATGCCGCAGCTGCAGTGGGAGGAGATCCACCCCGGTGTCTGGGGCCTGGGCGCCAACGTCGTGGCGATGGTTGCAGTCTCCCTGATGACCCCGCCCATGGATCCGGACCACGTTGGCCAGTTTGTCGTGGACTAGCTCGCCTCGGCCGCCAGGTTGCGCGCCAGCGCCTCGTTGACCGCCATCGCCTCTTCGAGCGCAGAGATCTCTATGTGCTCGTTGACGGTGTGGGCCAGAAACTCGTCGCCCGGCCCGAAGCCCACGGGTGCCATTCCAGCTTCGGCGAAATGGCCGCCATCTGTGGCGAACTGCCAGACTCCCGTCGGCCTGTCCTCCTTCAGCACTTCTCGACAAATGTCTTCGGCAGCGACCACCGCGGGGTGATCGGCAGGCAGGATGTAGGCTGGATTGGCGCCGGGGATGGGCCGCTCGAGCCCGGTGTAGGTGCGTCGCTCGATGACCGGGACCACAACGTCGATCTCGGATTCGGCGTGGGCAGGATTCTCGGCCAGCACCCGCGCGGCCACCGCCTGGAGCATGGCTCGTGCATCTTCACCGGACTGCCCGGGGATGTTGCGCCAGTCGCAGGTTTGCCACACCTCCCCGGGCACTACGTTGGCGCTGGTCTGATCCGTGCGCAGAAGAGTTGGGGCCACTGTCGATGGCCCAAGATCCGTGTCGGTCGGCATCTTCAAGGTCTCCAGGCCGCTCAGAAAGAGACCCAGAGCGAAGAGGGGATTCACACCCCTTTCCGGAACGCTGGCGTGAACGCTGCGACCGCTGATGTGAGCGACCAACTCGGTGCGGCCGCGATGTCCGCGCCGCAGTGTATTGTGACTGGGCTCACCGACTACGACGATGGGTATGGGGGGCAGTGTGTCGGCCAGGTGCCGGGCACCGACCCCGCCGATCTCCTCCTGCACGACAGCCGTGACCCAGACATCACCCGGGGGTCTTTCGCCCGCCAGGAGTCTAGCCACGCCAACGACCTGTGCAGCCATGGGCCCCTTGATGTCGACGGCTCCCCGTCCCCAGACCCGATCGTCGTGGATCTCACCGCCGAAGGGTGGGTGCGGCCAGCCGGCAGGATCTCCCACGTCCACATGGTCGAGATGCGTGTTGAACATGAGAGCGGGGGCTTGCCCCCGGCCCTCGATCCGGCCCAGGACGTTGCCTACTTCGTCGATCCGGATCTCGTCGTAGCCCAGGTCATGCATCTCGTTGGCGACGAGGCTCGCCAACTCGCCCTCATGCCCGGGCAGGCTGAGAGTGCGGATCATCTGTTGCAGAAGGTCGACGCAGTGTTGCAGATCAGGGCTCATGGTCGAAAGTGTACCTCCGCGAAGAGTGGAGCGATGTCCCAGGAGCCCGCCTTTAAGGCGTCTTGACCGGTGGCTCGGGCCGCTCGGGGAGGCTCCTGGGATCGGCCTCGATGGCCGCAAGGAGCTCTTCGACGGCCCGCTCGAGCTGTGGATCCCGGCCCTCGAGGAGCGACTTGGCGTCATTGTGGACCTCGATGTCGGGAACCACCCCGATACCTTCGAGAATCCAGTTGCCCTCCATGTCGTTGAGGCCGAACTCGGGCACGTTGACGGCTCCACCGTCAATCAGATTGCCCCGATTGGTGATGCCGACCACGCCTCCCCAGGAGCGCTTGCCGACCAGCAGGCCGAGACCGGCTTCCCGGAAGAAGTGCGGGAACATGTCGCCGTCGGAGGCCGAGTCTTCGTCCAGCAGGCAGATCAGATGGCCCAGGTTTGCGCGGCCGGGATAGGTACCCGGCGAATCGCTGTTGCGGCTGAAGCGGGTGCCGATGGGTTGCCGCAAGAGTCGCTCGACGACCATCTCCGAGACATTGCCGCCCCCGTTGCCGCGGGCATCGATGACCAGACCCTCCTTGCGCAGCTGCGGGTAGTACCACTTGATGAATTCCTGAATGCCGCTGGCTCCCATGTCGGGCAGGTGCATGTAGCCCAATCTGCCACCACTGAGCTCGTCCACCCGGCGCTGGTTGTCCAGTTGCATGGCGAGATAGCGCAGGCTGCGTTCCTGCGTGATGGGTTTGTAGGACACTTCACGGGCGCCCGACATCGACGGGGTGCTGTTGACAGTCAGCTCCACAGGGCGATCGGCCTTGTGTTGGAGGTACTCATAGGGTGACGTCCCGCCCAGGAGCTCCTCGCCGTCGATAGCCAAAACGTAGTCCCCTTCGTTGACATCGATACCGATCTCGGTCAGGGGAGAGCGGTAGCCGTCCTCTTCGTTGTGGCCGGGGAGGATCTTGGCAATGCGATAGCGATTCGAAGCCGCATCGAGCTCGAACTCGGCTCCGGGCAGCGCGGCTCCGGGCCGCTCGGGTATTTCGAAGTCGCCTCCTGCGATGTAGGCATGCCCCACACCGAGCTCGGAGATCATCTCGCTGATCAGGTAGTTGAGGTCCGAGCGATGAGCGACGTGCGCCAGCCAGGGCTCGTATTGAACCTTCAAACCCTCCCAGTCGTAGCCATGCATGTTGTCGACATAGAAGAAGTCACGGTATCGACGCCAGACCTCGTTGAAGATCTGGGCCCACTCTTCCTCGGGAACGCGATCGACCTTCAACCCCGAGGTGGACACGGTCTTGGCGGAGTCCTTTCCCGCGGGATCCACGTCGTAGAGTTTGTAGCTACCCTCGTGCCCGACCAGCACCTTGGTGCCGTCGTGCGACAGAGCGTAGCCCGAAATGTCCTCGGCCAAGGTGGAGGCTTCCCGCTTCTCGAAGGAGAACAACTGCAGAGAGTCCTTGATGTCCGAGCTGCGACCATAGTAGCCGGGCCCGGTGCGCACGTAGACAAGGTTGCCTTCCACCCCATTCAGGCCCGTGTAGTTGTCGGCTTCCACCGGGATGCGGGCGACGCGGTCGTCCAGGCCCTCGAAGTCGATGCTGATGAAGCTTTCGCTCTCGTCTCCGTTGTCTTCTTCCTCGGCCGCTTCCTCGTCGTCCTGCCCAACGGTCACCTCGTCGCTCTCGGGGGCGAACGGGTGCTCTACGTCTTCGCGAAGTGCGAGCGCATAGATGAAGGTCTCGCGATCGGTGGCGAAGTTCCATTCAATGGCGGAGATCTGTGGGGCGTAGGCGCGGTCCGACATGTAGTAGAGATAGTCCCCGCTCGGATCCCAAACCGGCTCGAAGTCGTTGAACATGTCCGTGGTGATCTTCCGGGTCTGGCCGTCCGCAACACTCCAGATGTAGATCGAGCTGAAGGTCCCGCCGACGTTCCAGTCGTTGACAATCCCCATGGAGAACGCCAGGTGACCTCCGTTGGGCGACCACGAGTGGTCGAAAATCAAGCCCTCGGGATCGTCCGCTATCTCGACGATGTCCTTGGTAGAGACGTCGACAACGTACAGTTTTCCGTGCTTGTCGCTGAAGGCGATCCTCTCGCCATCTGGCGACCAGGTAACGGCATAGCGCATCGCTGCTCCGTTGTCGGTGAGCTGTTCGGGCTCGCCGGTGCCATCCTGGTCGATGAGGAAGATCTCCTCCTCACCTGTCCTGTCCGAGATGAAGGCGATCTTGCTGCCGTCTGGTGACCAGCGTGCCCACTTGTCATGCGCACCGGAGCTCCGGGTCAGGTTGCGGGTGGGCCCCTTCTCGATGGGCGCCGTGAAGACATCTCCGCGGGCCACAAAGAGTGCCCGTTCGCCTTTGGGACTCAAAGAGTAGCCCTCGATGAGACCCTCCACGCCGATGCGCGATGGGCGTTTCCAGAGGCCGTCATCCGGGACGTCGAAGGTGAGCTGCGTCGAGGTGCCAGCCTGGATGTCGTAGACATGCAACTCGCCGTCGAGCTCGTAAACGATACGGCTCTCCCGGTCGTCACCCGGCCAACGGATATCCCACAAGTCCTGTTCGGTCAGTTGCTCGGTGACCTGGGTGCGAGTGTCGTAGGCGAAGAGGTTGTTTCGCCCGTCGCGATCGGAAGTGAAGTAAATCTTGTCGCCGATCCACATCGGGTCGCGATCCGCCCGTGGATGGTCCGTCACCTGCTCCAGGTCATTGGATGCCAGATCGAAGATGTAGAGTTCCTGAGCCCAGCCGCCCTGGTACCGCTTCCAGGCTCGGAAGTCTCGGACCAGTGGCGAGTAGACGACTCTCGTACCGTCGGGTGACAAGGCGCCAGCTCCCGATTCGGGCATCGGCAGGGGCTTGGCCAGGCCACCCGCTACCGGCGCCAGGAAGAGCCTGGTGTTGGTCAAGCCGTGACCGTAGCGCCCTGAGCGGAAAAGCACAGCCGAGCCATCCGGCGACCAGTCGTAGACTTGATTGTCGTAACCCCACCGTTGGGGCAGAGGTCCCTGTGCGGGATAGAAGGTGAGCTGTTTGGGAGCTCCACCAGCTGTCGGCACGACGTAGACCTGCTCGTCACCGTCGTACTGGCCGGTGAAGGCGATCCACTGACCATCCGGTGAGAACTTGGCAAAAAGCTCTTGGCCAGGATGGGCGGTCAGCCGCCAAGCCGTGCCACCCGAATCGGAGGCGAGCCAAAGATCACCGCCATAAGTGAAGACTACTTTGTCCCCATGAATGTCCGGGAATCGCAGCAATCGGGTCTGGGCCGTCGTCAGGTTGGCGCCAGCCACTGCTACACACAAGGCGATGGCACACACAGTCAGCGTTCTGGGTTTCATCGGGCCTCCCGCGAGGGTTGATTTGCCTGGACCGGTGCCAACGAGCTGCACCAAGAAGAGTAACGATCTTACCAGGGGAAAGTTGCAGGAGAAGCTGCCGGGGGTTCCTGTCAAGCAAGTTATACTATGGCCAGTTTCCAGGATTGATCAGCTGTCTTCGAGGTCGGTGGCGGGAGATCCGTCCGTGCCGCGTCATCAATAGGTAGGAAACACCGGAGGTGCTCATGTATCCAAGTCACGAGAATTCGATACCGTCCAGAATTCCAGTGCTCCTGTCTCTTTTCCTGATGCTGCTCCTACAACCGCTGGCGGCCACTGCGGCGCCGGCGCAGGAATCGGAGTTCTGCGAGGTGCTGCACAGATTCAACGCCGACAAGAAGATCCCCGATGCCGAGGTCCGAGCTCGCTTCGAGGGAGAGTACGGGTCGGCCAGCGATGCCGCCCAAGGCAAGACTTGGAATGTCGAGACCGCTTGCGGTGAGTTCCTGCTGGCCGTTCCGCTGTGGGCAGACGTCTCCCCGCCGATCTTGATTCAAGAGGGTGAAAACCGATTCGAAGACTCTCTGGGAGGAACGTGGAGCTTTCATGTCGGAGACGATGGCAAAGTCAAAGAGGTAACTCAGACCTCACAAGACGGCACGACCTCCGAAATGAAGCGACTCGGAGACCCCCGATCCTTCGACTGAAGATCGGCGACTCTCTAGAGTCGGGGGTCTAGCTTCCAGCGACAGATCTCGATTCTGAAGTCCCGTGGGCGAAGCGGCCGGCCGGCAGCCTCTATCACGACACGAGGTTCTTTTAAGTCCGGCACGACCCGCGTGGAGACGAAGTGATGCTCCTTGGTGTCACGCCTCCAGGACGTCCAGGTCAGGCTCACGAGCTCCCCTCCCAGTCGAATTTCTGGCAGCTTCGCTCCCTGCTTGAAGTGGGACTGCTTGACGTAGACGATCAGGGAAGGGATCTCCTGAGGTGAAAGAGCTCGAGGAAGAACCGCCATCAGGCAGTCCCTTCGTCCCGTGCAGCGATCGAGACCGAGAGGAAGCGGGGCCGCGAGCTGCGGAATGATCTGGAAGGCCGCAGTCATTTCGGGACCACGGGCACGAAAGATCTCTGGTTTGTAGATGCGGACCTGCGCCGGGGAGAAAGTTGAAAGCCATTGGGAGAGCGGCTCCGAGTCCGACTGCTCGAGCGAGGCCGAGCGGACAGCCACGCCGTCGGCCAGTTCGAGAGCTCGGATGGGCATCATGCTGGCGGAGTCGATCTGCTTGAAGGCCGCTCGATTCCTGGCGAACCGTCTTGGCCACCCCTCCCAACTCGGTCTCGCGAGTTGTGGATCCTCTTGATAGACGAGCCTGCCCTCGGGTGGCTCGAGGTGACGAGCCAGGAACTGTTTGGCAAGCAGGCTGGTAGGTGGAACGACGGCGCAGTAGGTGTAGGAAATACCTGGCGATCCAGCCAAGACCACGACTGCGGCGCAGGCCAGGAGTGCGAAGATCGGTCGTTGCAGGAGGTCCAAGGTTTCCGTTGCCGATTTCCAGGCCGTCACCAGGACCCACCCGGTTGCCAGGAACAGAAACGGCAGCACGACCAGGAAGTTGTTCCTCTTCAAGTAGGCAGTCGTCAGGGCGTAGGCGGCCACATAGACGATGGGGAAAGTGAGGAACATCAAACGGGGCAGCCATTGGGGCTCGATAGCGCGGTTGCGCAACAGCCAGACGAGAAGCCCGAGGAGTCCAAGAAGTCCGAGGCCCGCGAGCCAAGGGCTCTGAACGGCAGGCTCGAGAAGGAACTTCACGGTACGCCACGGAACCGACAACTGAGTCTGCCCCCTGACTCTGGCCTGGATCTCGTAGAGATGGCGGAGGTTGGCTAGCCAAGCCGGATAGTGGCGCCAATAGGGGTTGATCAGGACGAAGGAAAGCGCCGACGATAGGCCGGCAACACAAAGGAGTAGGAGATCGCGGTGTCGCCGCCATCCGGTGATGAGAGCGGCCACAACCAGCGGCACGGCGACCTCGACTCCGATGGCTTTGCTACTGGCTGCCAGGGTGACACCGAGCCCAGCCAGTACGTATCCGCCAATGTTGCGCCGCTCGACGGCGCGTAGGCTGAGCAGTAGAGCCAGAAGGGTCATGCACAGTAGTTGGGAGTCCGGTTTGAAGTAGCCCGAGGAGTGGATGGCTTGCGGCGAGAAGGCGAGGAGCAGCGCACCGATCAGACCGGCCTTGGTGGAAAAGACTCGTTGACCGATGAGGAAGGTGAGGAAGATGGCGAGAGTTCCGTAAGCGATGGGCCATACCCGGGAGAGAAAGAGGGCACGAGGGGAAACCGTGCCGTCGGCGGTCACCGCGGTCCAGGGCTCATCCCCGATCGAGCTCGACAGCTTTTCAGCAATTGCGATGAGTGCCGCTGGCGGCACATTGAAGAGCGGGTAGGGGTAGTAGGACTTGACTGGCGCCAGATTGCCCGTCTCCAGGATGGACTGGACGTTGGGCCAGCTGTGCTTCTCGTCTTCGAAACGATCGAGTCGCAATCCGAAGCCGCCGTACCAGAGGCGCAGGGCAAGACCAGCCGCGAGGATCAGGCCTAGGGCGACCCTTGTCGCAACCAGCGGCTTGTCGTTCGCGCCCATCGTTCAGACACCGGATTGAATACGGCTCCAACTATCGTATCCGCTTTGACGCAGATCTCAACCGCTGAAGGAGGCCTGGCTCGTTCCTGTCCGAGCCGGATGGCACTGTCCGAGATACGGGCCGTATACTACGAACTGAACCTGCCGACGTTACGGAGACCAAAACCATGCGCCCAAAGGTAAGTCTCGGAATCGCCGTTTTCCTGCTGCTGTCGAGTGCTGCCGGTCTGGCTGATCCAGCTTCCAGTGACGCCGAGCAAGTGAAGGCCACGCTGACCGCCATGTGGGAGGCCATCGAGTTTGGTGACGCGGAAGCCTATGCGCAATACGTGCATCCTGACTTCTCGCAGTTCGGCGAGAACGACGTGTATCTCACTCAGGGAAAGGACCTCGAGGTCGAGTCCATTCGAGACTATGTAGAGCGGGCCACGGATGTGCACACCGAGATGCACCATCCGATCGTTACCGTGCGAGGCGACGTGGCCTGGATCGTCTACTACTGGACCGACTCAGGAGTCATTGGAGGCGACCGCTTCACCAGTCGAGGCAAATCGACACGCATTTTTGTCAAGGAGAAGGGTCGGTGGCTGAGCATTCATGGCCACTACACTGCCGTTCCTTAGAGGCATCCATGAACTGACAAGGAGATTCGCTGATGGAGCTCTTTCTAGGCATCCCGATCTGGCTGCTGTTTGGCATCCTCGGAGCTTGGATCGCGACTACCAAGGGTCGATCCGGCTGCGGCTGGTTCCTGCTCTGCTCGATCCTCGGGCCTTTCGGCCTGATCATCGCCGCCGTGATATCGAAGAAGAGCTGAACCCAGCTAGCCCAGGGCTCGACTGGTGGCTTCCTGGATTGTAGGCTTGGCTTTTGGACTACCGAGGAGGATCCTCAACCATGCACAGAAACACCAGGATGTTCGCCGCGACAGCTGCGGTCATACTCGTCGTTGGCTGCGGGGAGAAGTCGACAAAAATGACTGACAAGACAGCGAACTCAGGGCAGGACAACATCCTGTTGGCGGAGTGGGTTGGCCCCTATGGGGGAGTTCCGGCTTTCGACCAGATGGACCTCGAAGCCGTCAGACCGGCCCTCGAGACCGGAATGGAGTTGAATCTCCAGGAGGTCGACGCCATTGCCAGCAATCCCGAGCCGCCGACCTTCGAGAACACGATCGTCGCGTTGGAGGATGTGGGTCGGGACCTGGACCGCGCGTTCACCTACTACCGGATCTGGAGCGCCAATCGCTCGAGCCCTGAATTCAGGGAGATTCAGCAGGAAATGGCGCCGAAACTGGCCGAGTTTCGCTCGAAGATCACTCAGAACGCGAAGCTCTTTGAACGAATCAAGGCGGTCTATGAAAGCGACGAGATGGACGGGTTGCGACCCGATCAGCAGCGCCTCGTGTGGCTGGTCTACGACGGCTTTGCCCGCAATGGCGCGACGCTGGAAGGCGAGGCCAAGGAGCGCTACGCGGCCATCAACCAACGTCTGGCAGAGCTGCAGACGAAGTTCTCGAACAATATTCTCGCTGACGAGGAAGGCTACGTCCTATACCTCACAGAGGATCAACTCGGCGGTCTTTCGAGCTCCTTCGTTGCGGCGGCGGCCGCCGCCGCAACTGATCGTGGCCACGAAGGCGAGTACGCCATCACCAACACCCGATCCTCCATGGATCCCTTTCTGACATTCTCGGATGAGCGTGACCTGCGGGAGAAGGTCTGGCGGACCTACTACTCCCGGGGTGACAACGCTGATGAGCACGACAACAACGCCCTGATCCCCGAGATCCTCCAGCTGCGGAACGAGCGAGTCCAGCTTCTAGGGTATGAGAACTACGCCCAATGGCGACTCGAGGACCGGATGGCCAAGACTCCTGAGCGTGCCTTCGGGTTGATGGAGACGGTCTGGCCCGCGGCTTTGGCCCGTGTGGAGGAAGAGGTCGCCGACATGCAGGCGATCGCCGACGCCAAAGGAGCCGGTGTCGAGATCGAGCCCTGGGACTATCGCTACTATGCAGAGAAGGTCCGCAAGGCGAAGTACGACCTCGACTCGGAAGAGGTAAAGCAGTACCTGCAGCTCGACAATCTGCGGGAGGCCATGTTCTTCGTTGCCGGCGAGATCTTCAATTTCGCGTTCACGCCGGTCGCAGAGGGCTCGGTCCCCGTCTTCCACGAAGACGTCAGGGTCTGGGAAGTCACCGACAGAACCACGGGTGCTCATGTCGGTGTGTGGTACCTCGATCCCTACGCGCGACCCGGCAAGCGCTCCGGGGCCTGGGCAACCACGTACCGTACCCACGAGAACATCGACGGCGAGATCACCGTGCTCGGCTCGAACAACTCGAACTTCATCAAGGGTGCGCCAGGGGAACCCGTGCTCATCTCCTGGGAGGATGCAACGACCCTGTTCCACGAGTTCGGCCACGCGCTGCACTACTTTTCGTCGACCGTCGACTATCCGACACTCAACGGCGGTGTGCGTGACTACACGGAGTTCCAGTCGCAGCTTCTCGAGCGCTGGTTACTGACTGACGAAGTCATCGACACCTACCTCGTGCATGTCGAGACCGGCGAGCCGATGCCCAAGGAGCTGGTGGCGAAGATCAAGAAGGCCGCGACCTTCAACAAGGGCTTCTCGACAACGGAGTATCTGGCTTGTGCGATCATGGACATGAAGTATCACTCCATGGATCCAGCCGGTCTCGATGTCGATGCCTTCGAGCGAACGACGCTGGCGGAGATGAACATGCCGGACGAGATCGTCATGCGACACCGTACCCCGCACTTCGGACACGTCTTCTCGAGTGAGAACTATTCGGCAGGCTACTACGGCTACATGTGGGCGGATGTGCTCACGGCTGATGCGGCAGAGGCGTTTCGAGAGGCACCTGGCGGTTTCTACGACGAGGAATTGACGAGGAGTCTGGTAGACAACTTGTTCGCCCCACGGAACTCGGTAGATCCAGCCGACGCCTACAGAGCTTTCCGTGGTCGTGACGCCGAAGTAGCAGCGCTCATGCGGGACCGCGGCTTCCCGATGCCGGGGGAATAGAGCTACTTTCCGTGTGAACTACTGCACCGAGATTCGAATCGTCGAACGCTAACCTGTCCTCAGGGGGTTCGCGGATGAAGACGATTCGCTTTGCAGTTCGTCTTGGCCTCATACTCCTGCTGGTCGGTCGTCTGACGGCAGGGGCTCAGACAGCGGATTTGATCTTCGAAGACAGCTTCGGCACGGGCGACCTGTGGGCTTGGAGCCGCTTTGTGGGCGGAACTCCTGCCGTGGGCGTCTGTCCCAGCGAATACGCCTTCGAAGGCACCGAGTTCTATGTCGATCCGGCAACGGGCGACGATGTCAGTGGCGATGGCAGCGCTCTCAAACCCTGGGCATCGATTCAGTACGTCGTGAGCTCTGAGGTGGACTGCACCGACAAGGACGGCAATCCACGCAATCCCGGGGCACCCGTGAAGGGCGGCGATGCGATCGTGTTGGTCGGCGCTGGCGGACACGACCGGCACCTGGAGATCACCGGTTGCTACAACTCCGCCTGGGTGACCCTTCGGGCGCAGACGGCCCGGCAGCCCGAGCTCACTTCGGTCCACTTCCGCGGCAGTGGGTTCTGGCGCCTGGATGGGCTGAGCTTCGTCAACGACCAGGCCGGCATCATGGTCCGGGTCGAGGATCATGGTACCCAGGGCCCGGCCGAGAACCTGCAGATCGTCAACAGCCGGTTCACCTCCGGAGACCTGCCGACAATCGAGGATTGGTTCGACCACGTCTCCGACGGGATGCGCCTGTACAGCGACGACGGACCGGTGGTGGCCCGCTGCAACGAGATGAGCCAGGTGGCGATGGGTTTCGTTGCAGGAGGGAGCCATATCGACATCATCGGTAACAGGGTCGAGTATTTCTCCCGCGATGGAATCGCTACTGGCGGTCACTTCAACCGTTTCATCGGCAATCACATCTTCGATGCGGTCTCCCTCGGGGATGGTCACCACGACGACTTCTTCCAGAGCCACATGGGCGCCAATCCCGATGTCTCGTCGGATGTCGAGATCACGGGAAACGTCTTCATGAATCGCTACACGAGTGGACAACCCCCTGGCACCTGGGGACCGACCCAGTGTCTGAGCGGATTCGAAGACGGGCCGAAGAATCGGCTGCGAATCACCAACAACCTCTGCAAGGCCGACCACTGGCATGGCATCACCTGGTACGACACCAACAACTCGGTGGTCGTCAACAACACCGCGGTTGGCGGATCGGACTACCCGGGCTTGCCCGCCGGCTCCGACTCGTGGCCGACCAGGACCTGGATCAGCATCGAAGGCACCGGCAACGTGGTCCGCAACAACATCACGACCCGTAACCTCTCGGGTGGAGACCACAACCACGAGGTGCTGCCCGATTCGATCGATGACTACTTTGTGAACTGGCTCGGGCTCGATCTTAGACTGGCCCCGGCGTCCCCAGCCATCGATGCCGGCAACCCTGAGGGAGCCACCAGCCACGACATTCTCGGCTCGCCGCGGGATGAGCAGCCGGATGTCGGGGCCTTCGAGTACATTGAAGAGTAGACCAACTGCCTGACTCGAGTTGCCGTTTTCGTAGGCACGGAGGATAGGTGTCGGCCGAGCGCGAATCGGATATCGTCGGGTCGCTGATTGAGAATCCAGGGGAATTCCGTAGATGGCATTCGGGGTCACACGAGACAAGCGCGTCGAGAACGACAGGACCGAGAGGCGGATCGTCAAGGCCGTCACGACGGAGACCGTGGTCGCGCTGGTCGTCGTCGGTGTGCTGTTTGCTCTTTTCGCGTGGAAGATGGGCCTGGCCTTCATGTTCAAGACCATGATGGCGACCGCCCACGACCTGATCCTCAACACGGTCCTCTTCCTCATGGCGGTCATCATCCTGGCCGGTGCCTTCACCTCGTTCATCTCGGAGTTCGGCATCGTCAGCATTGCCAATCGGCTGCTCTCCCCCTTGATGCGACCGCTCTTCGGGCTTCCAGGGGCGACTTCGATCGGCGTCGTCGCGACCTACTTGTCGGACAATCCGGCCATCATGCCGCTGACCTCGGACAAGGGCTTCCTGAAGTACTTCAAGAAGTGGCAGGTGACGACCCTGATCAACCTCGGCACCGTCTTCGGCATGGGCCTCATCGTCACCACGTTCATGCTGGCCCAGTCCTCTGCCGACCAGCCGCTGGGCAAGGCTGTGCTGCTCGGCAACATCGGAGCGATTCTCGGCGGCATTGTGAGTGTCCGGCTCATGGGACATTTCGGCAAGAAGAAATATGGTGCGGACGAAGCCGTTCTCACCGAGGAGGAAGAGGGCTACGACATCCTTCACTTCCGGGAGGTGAGGCAGGGTAACGTGGCCCAGCGGACCCTCCAGTCACTGCTGGATGGAGGCGCCCACGGCGTGCAGACGGGCCTCGACATCATGCCTGGAATCGTCATCATCTGCACCCTGGTGATGATGTTGGCCTACGGAGCGAAGGATGGCGTCTACACGGGCGCCGCCTACGAGGGGGTCGCCTTCTTTCCGTGGCTCGGTGACAAGCTCTCCTTCCTCATCGAGCCCCTGTTCGGATTCTCGAATCCGCAGGCCATCGCCTTTCCGGTTACCTCGTTGGGCTCGGTCGGTGCCGCTGTGGCGATGGTGCCGAAGTTCCTCGAGAGTGGCATTGTCGGGGCCAAGGAGATCTGCGTCTTCACGGCGATCGGCATCTGCATGGCCGGCTTCCTGAGCACTCACGTAGGCATGATGGACGGCATCAAAGAGCGCGACCTGACCAACGTGGCCATCGTGACGCACCTCGCTGGCAGTCTCAGTGCCGGCGTCTTTGGGCACGCCCTGTTTCTATTGTTCGGCTGAGTTCCGGAGGGACCCTTCATGACCCCCAAGACGATCATTCTCGCTTCGTCACGATTGTTGCTGGTTTGTCTGGCCCTGATATTCGTCCCGACAAGCTCCGGTGGAAAGGAGTCGGAGGCGCAGGGTCCGCCCGGAATCGACCACAAGCTTCGGCGAATCTTCACAGACGAGGATTTCGAGCCGGAGGAGTTCGGCCCAGCCAGATGGCAGGACGACGGCGCCTACTACACGACTCTCGAGCCTTCGGACTCCGTCAAAGACTCGAAGGACGAAGAGGCTAAAGACATCGTGCGGTACGAGACCGCGACCGGGCTCCGCGAAGTCCTCATCGAGGCCGGGCAGCTCGTTCCCGAAGGCAGGGCTCGAGCCTTGGAAATCGACGACTACATCTGGTCTGAAGACAAGAAGCGACTGCTGATCTTCACCAATACCGAGCGGGTCTGGCGCCGCAACACCCGGGGGGACTACTGGGTCATGGATCTGGCAACGGGTGACCTGAGGCAGCTGGGGGGCGACGCTTCGCCCTCCACGCTGATGTTCGCCAAGTTCTCGCCTGACGGCACGCAGGTCGCATACGTCCAAGGCCATAATCTCCATGTCGAGGAAATCGACGGTGGCAGCATCACTCCTCTTACCAGGGACGGCTCGGAGACGATCATCAACGGCACCTCCGATTGGGTCTACGAGGAGGAGCTCGGCATTCGCGACGGCTTCCGGTGGAGCCCGGATGGCCGTCACATAGCCTTCTGGAACTTCGACTCCAGCGGCGTCGACGAGTTCGCCCTGATCAACAACACGGACACCCTGTATCCCGAGATCACCCTGATTCCCTATCCCAAGGCTGGAACGACGAACTCGGCTGCTCGAATTGGTGTGGTCGGCGCGACCGGCGGCGAGATCCGCTGGATGGACGTTCCGGGAGATTCGAGAAATACCTACATCGCGCGCATGGATTGGTGCGACGATTCCGAGACGCTCATCCTGCAACACCTCAATCGACTGCAGAACACCAACGACGTGTTGCTCGCCGATGCTGCAACTGGCGAGGTCCGGCGAGCTCATCAGGACCGGTCCGACACCTGGGTCGATGTCATGGACGACCTCGAATGGCTCGAGGGGTCCGAGGAGTTTGTCTGGCTGAGCGAGAAGGACGGCTGGCGGCACGCCTATCGGGTGCGCAGAGACGGAGGGGGCGAGAAGCTCATCACTCCCTTCGAGGCCGACGTGATCAGCCTGGTGGGTACTGGCAGTGGAGCGGAGTGGCTCTACTTCATCGCCTCGCCCGACAACGCGACACAGAGGTTTCTCTATCGTGCGAAGGTCGATGGCTCGGGACGACCCGAGCGAGTCACTCCGACCGACCAGCCCGGTAGTCACAGCTACGATCTTTCGCCCGACGGGGCTTACGCCTTCCACACATATTCCCGATTCGACGTTCCACCTGTGGTTGATCTGGTGCGCCTGCCCGAACACGAGACCGTGCGCGTTCTAGAGGACAACGCCGCGTTGACGAGCAAGCTGAGCGACATCGTTCAACCCCCCGTGGAGTTCTTCCAGACAGAGGTCGAACCCGGCCTCTCGCTCGATTCCTGGATGCTCAAGCCGCGTGACTTCGAGCCCAGCCAGAGCTATCCACTGCTCGTCTTCGTCTACGGCGAGCCGGCGGGAACCACCGTGGTAGATCGCTGGGGAGGCGAGCGAATGCTGTT
>Ga0316192_10000967_pt1 | contig 21170 bp, 16 predicted proteins | sample MerIslwburrow_MG_FD_204931 | JGI IMG/M metagenome (GOLD analysis project Ga0316192, IMG submission 204931) | Coastal sediment microbial communities from Maine, United States - Merrow Island worm burrow | ecosystem: Environmental > Aquatic > Marine > Coastal > Sediment | place: USA: Maine...
CAGCCGATTTTTACTTTCGGCTATATTAAATTGTGGGAATTGTTTTTGTTTAATATCGATCAATGAAAAAACCGCTCACTTCTCTATAAAAAGCGAAATCCCCCAACTATTTGGGTCATATGGCGGTGAAGCATTCCAATCGAAAAATGCATGAGAATCATCGGTTTGGTAGAACAGCATATAATCTCCCGCCGCAAGCATTATGGAGCTGTCCACGAGGCGATTCTTCCGGGAGCCGCCTGCATGAGAAGTTTTTCGATAAGTCATCTCCCAAACCACATCGTTGTTTGCAATGGACTCGATCCAACCGTAGTCATGCATCTCGCCATCGGCGCCTTCGCCGAGCGCATAGATCCTTACTCTGGAAGCCGAGTTTAAATGAAAACGTTTTCTGGCGCGCTCATTGTTTCGCATTTCCACAAGTTGAATGAGATGATTTGGTGATTTCATATCGTGCATATCAATCAATTCAATGTCAGACTTTTCAAAATCTTTGTCGGCAGCCCAAATCGTCAAGCCCCACTTCTCAGTATCAAAGGGCGGCGCGGAGTTCCATTCCCAATAAGAGTGACTATCATCGGTCACGCAATATGCAATATAATGCCCTTTATTCAATGAAATAATGTTGTCTGAAATTCGGTTTTTTGCAGCGCCACCCGCATGCTCTGTTTGATGAAAGTTCATTTTCCAAATAGTTTTATGCGATTCAGTGTTGCGAATCCAACAATAGTCATACATTTCATCATGAGCGCCCTCCCCTATTGCATAAACCCGAACATCAATATCTTTTTTGCACCTGAACGCCTTTGATTTCATCTCTCCATTTTTCAAGCGTGTCAGGTCAAGAATGAGCTCGCTCTCATCTGCGTCCTTTTCAATAAAAGGCACAAAATGTTTTTTGTTAGAAGGTTTCGCAACATTTATTACCAGACCCCACATAGCCGGGTCGTCTGGCGGCGCCTGATTCCACTGGTAGGGCGAGTGTGAATCATCGGTTACGTAATGCGCGCTGTAGCGGCCTTTAGGAAGCGTGATTCTCTCTTTTATTTTGCGGTTCTTTTTTGCGCCGCCTCCATGAATGGAATTTGCCAGGTCGAATGACCATATTTTTTGTCGGTTGTCAAGATCGGCAATCCAACCATAGTCGAAGCTTCCATCTTGCCTGATTTCTCCTTGCGCATAAATATCAACCTGAATATCACGTTTCACTTTAAAAGTAAACTCCTGATTGTCCAAATCACGCTTTCCTAACAATGAAACAACTGACTTCTTGGTAAATGCGGCTTGCAGTTCATCCAACTCGCTGTCCCGAAACCGTCGTCCTTTTCCCCTAACCGTTACGCCAAATTTTTTCCACTCCTTCTTGAAATGGTACTCCGGTTTTCCTCTTCTCCGCTCGTCAAAAATGTCGGCTAACACATTATTCAGCCAACTGTCGAATTTCGACGATGAATGATAGAAAGAAGGGAAGGAAGCATAATAAACTTCATACTTGCCCTTTTCGAGTATGATTTCATCGGAAAATTCCAACAGGCTTCGTTTGGTGGGTTCAGCCTCAGCGTCTTCCATTTTCCAAACAACCTCACGATCCATTGAATTGATAATCCAGGCGCGGGTAAACATTATTTTTTTATGACGGTTTTTTTGAATGCCAACTGCACTAATTTGCACCTTTTGGCGATGGTTTAGCTGAAATCCTTCAGCCTTAACCTCATGCGAGTGAATATTGTCGATCTTGGCAAGAATTTTATTTTGTGAATAGAGTTTAAGGTTTAGCGCCACCGCGATCAGGAAGGCGGGAAAGAGAAATTTTTTCATTTAGCGGTAACTCCATTTGCATTCGAATTTGGTGATCACCTTTTGGGCGATCAACTAAACTACGCCTTGGCTGTAAAAAAGTTACAAAAGTTACAGTCGAATTTAATTGGAATAAGCTGCTAAAACGGAGTTGCTAAAAATGTGCGGGAGTTTAATCAAAATTATAAAGCCGCAGGCCTGCCTTTTCCCCTCAGAAGTCGTTCAGATTGAAGTATCAAGGGAGAAGTTGTAAGTCTATATTTTATTTTTGACATCGACCTGTGAGCGGAAAGTATTGGCGTTTCTTCATCGCTCCGGCGGACACCGGAGCGATGAAGTCTCTGCCATAAAGTAACAGCTTTTATACAGCCAGTTCGTCACGCTTGTTTTCTTCAGCTTCTTTGAATTTTCGGGCAACAAAGTAGTAGGAAATCAAAGCGGTTCCGCCCAAAATAAACATTGCGCTCACCATAGCCTCTTCCTGAAATGAAGAAGGCGCCAACTTTCCTATTAAAACAGCAAGACCAAGCGCAACCATCACCATTCCCCATTTTAAAGAATTGGGAACAAAGTCAAGGTGTTGCTTCACGAACAGATATTTCACGTTTTCATCCAAAACGCCTCGATCAACAATTCTGCGTCGAACACTGTTGTCAGAAATTGTTTTGAGCATCGTTGCGATAGAAAAAAAGATGACCGGCACAACAACAATAGGAATAATTATTTCTTCCATTTCAAGTCTCCTTAAAAATTATGATTTGTGTATTTAACGTCAAAACCCGATTTTGCTTTCAAGTTATATGACCACAGACTTTAGTAAATGTTGCAAAGAGCCGTATCTTTTTGCATATAAAATTCTCTTGCGGTTAAATTGCAACATCATCAGGAGTAAACTGTCTGATGCGTTTGGAAGAAACTATGTCAGAACTAAAAGAACTGCTGCAAAAAATACAAAACGGTGACAACCAGGCATTTGTTCAGCTCATTGAGCGCTACAAACGCCTGGTTTATAATATCGTTTTCCGAATGGTTCAAAATGAGTCTGATCGCGAGGATCTCTGCCAGGACATTTTCATCAAAGTCTATCAAAATTTAGGCGCTTTCGGTTTTCAAGCAAAATTTTCAACATGGATAGCCCGAATTGCAGTAAACACAACAATTAATCATCTCAAGAAAAAGAAAGTCCCATTGTTCGACGACTTTTCAAAGAACGACACCACTATAGAAGATGCAGTCAAAGATTTTAAAACACCTGACATCCACGCCGAGGAATTGGAAACATCACTAAAAGTGGAAGCTGAAATCCAGCGTCTGCCAGTAAAGTGGCGAACCATTCTAACGCTTTTTCATATCGAAGAAATGAGTTACACAGAAATTGGCGAAATCTTGAATTTGCCGGAAGGAACCGTAAAAAGTTACCTTTTCCGGGCAAGAAAACGTTTAAAAGAAAAACTTATGAATAAATATCCGCAGGAGGAATTATGGCCGACAAACGCATAAGCGACAACCAGGTTCAGGCTTATTTAGATGCGCAACGCTCTTCCGGCGATCCTTTTGCTACAAATAAACGAATCAATCGCGGTGAAGCGCGCGCCTACAAACAGCTTTATGAGCATTTGGACAGCCCCATCCAGAATCGCCTTCCAGATGACTTTGCGATGAGCGTTATGGCCACAATTGCAACAACTGAAGAATCTCGAGTCACTTTTGATTTGTGGCAGCTTCTATTTCTATCCATCGCTTCAGTCGCTGGCCTGAGCGCGGCTTTTTTCTTCAAGGCATTTCATTTTATCCTTCCTGTTTTTCACCAATTCAGAAAATGGAATGCCTTGGCGGCGTTTGAAAAACAAACCATTCTGCCTGATAGCCTGAATTTCACCCTATTGCCCATCGGTCTGTGCATTCTGTTTATATTTTTGGCTGTTGATTTTTATTTCAATCAAAAACGCAGCGCTTTTCATTTTTTTCATTAACCAGGCGCCTCAAAGGAGAGCTCGAAAACAATTCAGTTCTCGCTGCGTCTGACTTCTCGCTCCAAAAACCTCACCTTGCTGTTGGCGCAACAGCCTTGCTCCTCCACTCCAACCATCTTTCATTTCATCAAAAGTCAAATGCCTTGCAACTCAGCTTTGGCGGATTAAATTAGTCACAATTAAAGGGTTTGTTTTAGAACAGACTGACACCTCACTCTCTAAAATAAATTATTCGGGGTTGAACTTCCAGGATGATGAAAATTGTTGCAATTGCCGCAGGCGGCGCAATCGGAGCTGTTCTGCGATACTGGATCTCAGGTCTGACTTATTATTGGTTAAGCCCTTCTTTCCCCTGGGGAACTTTCATTGTTAATGTTTCCGGTTGTTTTCTGATTGGCTTTTTGTCTGAAATATTTACAGAGCTTTTCCTCCCCCAGTCCGCAAAAATATTTCTTTTGACAGGTTTGTTGGGCGCCTTCACAACCTTCTCAACATTCGCGCTCGAGTCCGGCAATCTCATCAGGAATGGACAATTGAAATATGCGGCCATTAATACGGCGCTCAGTAATTTTGTCGGAATTATTCTCGTTTTTTTTGGTTTTTTCTTAGCGAGAACGTTGCTTAATCTATTCAAATAGGTGAGATGATGAACCAAACGCAAAACGGCTTGCTTCTGCGAATTTTTGTCGGCGAAACCGACCAATTGAATGGCAAACCCTTGTATGAACAAATCATCTTAAAGGCAAAAGAGCTTCATCTCGCCGGAGCGACTGCCACTCGCGGTATTATGGGTTTTGGCGCAACCAGCCGTTTGCACAGCGCTAAAATACTCCGGCTTTCCGATGATTTGCCTGTTGTCATTGAAATAATTGACACTGAGGAAAACCTCAAGAAGTTAACTCCTTTTTTAAAGGCCACGTTGAAACCGGGGCTGGCAACTTTGGGAAAAATTGAAATTATTTAAGAGCGCACAGGGGTGACGCCTTCCTCCAATAAAAAAAGGACCGCTATAACAAATGAAAACTTCTATCAAAATAAAGGGCATGCATTGCGCCGGTTGCGCCAACGCTGTCGAACGAAAACTTCTCTCAATACCAGGCGTTGCAAAAGCTGCTGTGAACGTAACGATGGAAAATGCAACGATTGAATTTGATGAAACCACGGTTGGCTTGCCACAATTTTCACAAGCAGTTGAACAGGCAGGTTATCAAGTCAAAGAAGAAATGGAAATCACCCGACTAAAAATCACCGGCATGCATTGTTCGGGCTGCGTCTCCAATATTGAAAAAGAATTAAAGTTGGTAAATGAGGTTGCGGAGGTCAATGTCAACCTGCAAACAGGCATTGCAACAATTAAGCATACGCTGAAGTCTGAACCGGCGGCTTTTAACGAGGCTGTCAAGAAAGCTGGCTATGCGGTGGCGGCGAAACAGAAGCTTGAGAGCAGAGCCTCCTTTATTGATGACCAGATGCAACAGGTTGCGAGCTTCAAACAGCAAATGACCTTGGCGTGGAGCATTACCGGGCCGATTATGCTTTTGATGCTGGCAAAAATGCTTTGGCCGGAGACTTTTCACATTCCGCACTGGATATTTCTCCTCACTTCAGGCGCAGTGGTTTTCTGGCTTGGCGCAGAAACACACGCAAGCTCCTGGAATGCCATTCGGCACGGCGGCTCCAATATGGACGTGTTGATTTCACTCGGTTCGCTTGCCGCGTATAGTACAGGTATTGCCGCTCTCTATTTAGATATTGCCAGTTATGCGGCAGTCGCAGCAATGATTATTTGCTTCCATTTAACCGGTCGCTATCTTGAATTCAAGGCGCGTGGCCGCACTTCTCAAGCCATTGAAAAGCTGCTTTCCATGGAGGCGAAAACCGCCCGACTTTTGACAGATGGCTTTGAAAAAGAAATCGACGCCGATGAATTACAACCGGATGATATCATTTTGGTCAAGCCCGGTGAAAAGATTCCGGCTGATGGCATCATTGTAGAAGGAAAAACTTCAATTGACGAATCCATTGCAACCGGTGAGTCGCTTCCCGCTGCGAAAGACGTTGGCGACGAAGTTCTCGGCGCAACGCTAAACGGGCTTGGTTCACTAAAAATCAAGATAACAAAAGTTGGATCGGACACATTTTTATCGCAGGTCATTAAATTAGTTGAAGAATGCCAGGGCACAAAAATTCCAATCCAGGCATTTGCTGACAAAGTGGTTTCTGTTTTTGTGCCAACAATCATCGCCATAACGCTTCTGACATTTGCCACTTGGTTATTTTCGCCTGAAACCATGTTAAGCCTCGCTAAACCTTTCGCAAATTTCATCCCATGGGCCAGCCCGCAGTCAGGAACCTTTTCGTGGGCTATATTTGCTGCGGTGGCCGTGCTGGTCATTGCCTGTCCATGCGCGTTGGGGTTAGCAACGCCGACAGCGCTTATGGTTGCCTCCGGCATTGGCGCGCAAAATGGAATTCTGATTCGCAACGGCGCGGCAATTCAGGCACTGGAAAAAATCGACGCAATTATCTTTGATAAAACCGGCACGATCACAGAAGGCAAGCCATCCGTGACCGACATCTTTATCTCTGAAGGATTAGAGCAATCTCAGGTTCTCTCCTATGCCGCCGGAGCTGAAAAAAACTCCGAACATCCCCTTGCCGAAGCCTTTCTCAACTATGCGAATGAAAAGAATATCTTGATTGCTCAGACGACTGATTTCATTGCGGCGCCCGGACAGGGAATTACCTGTCGCAGCGATGAAGTGAAAATCGTTATGGGAAGTCCACGATGGCTGCAGTCTCTCACGATAAGCCTATCAGGCCATGAAGAGAGAATAGCACAATGGGAGCGGGCAGGTAAAACGGTTATTGGCATTGCCATTGAAGAAAAACTCGCCGGGATTATAGCGATCGCTGACCAAATCAAAGCGGATAGCTTTAATGCAATTTCCGCGCTCAAAAAACACGGTTTTGCAACCGTTATGCTGACTGGCGACAACCAGCGCACCGCCGAAGCCGTTGCCTCAGAAATTGGCATTGACCGGGTCATTGCAGAAGTGCTGCCGCAAAATAAAGTTGATGAAGTCAAGCGTTTGCAAGCTGAAGGGAAACATGTGTTAATGGTTGGCGATGGCATCAACGACGCTCCCGCCCTGGCGCAAGCAGATGTTGGCATGGCCATTGGAACAGGCGCAGACATCGCCATCGAGTCATCAGACATCACACTGGTCAGCGGCAAGCCAGGCGGTGTGCTGAAAGCAATTCGACTCTCGCACGCTACATTTCTGAAGATCAAACAGAATCTGTTTTGGGCGTTCTTTTATAATGTCGTAATGATTCCAGTCGCCATGCTTGGACTCCTGCATCCCGCTTTGGCTGAAATCGCCATGGCGGCCAGTTCGATAAATGTGGTGGGCAATTCCCTGCGTTTGCGCAATGTTAAATTATCTAAAGAGAAGAGTGTGTAAACAAATAACCTGACGGTTCTCAACAAAAACTGATGCATCGGGCGTGCGCCAGGATTTAACAGGCTCGCCTGAAAAACGTTCTAATAAATACCTTGGGGACACCCCTTTTTCTACTGGTTTTTATCATTTTTTCTCTGATTATCTTGCGATGGACTTAATCAACAGAGTCATAAATATGAATAATTTAAAACGAGCAAAATTGATGCTAGCCATTATCGCGTTTGGACTCCTCGTTTCAGGCATTACTGTTTGGCCTGCAATTCCCGAATTAAAGACGGACGTCCGCATGGTATGGGGCGACATTGAACCGACAGGCGTACTGCACAGTTTCGTATTACAGGCCATTGCTGGACTAGAGTCGATGAATTCAAACTACCCTTTCATGTTGTACGCACACGATTGGCTTGCCTTCGCTCACATTGGATTAGCAATCCTATTTGCAGGGGCAATCAAAGATCCAATTAGGAACATTTGGATTGTTCAGTGCGGACTGATCATGTGCGCCCTTATACCAGTCTTGGCGGGTATCTGCATACCAATCAGAGGAATCCCTTTTATTTTGTTCTGGATTGATTTTGCTTTCGCCCCTGCCGCCGCATTGCCCCTCTGGATTGCATTGCGAGATATCAAACGAACAGAAGCACGATTAAAAAAAGCTTAACGGTCTTCAGCGACGCTATCCGGAGTTAAGTTTCAAAACGTCATGCGTGACATGAAAAAATTATATCAAAAGAGAGTTCCCGGTCTTTACGCCCGCAACTCAATACTTTGTAAGATTATAGTCATTGTCCACAGGAGAATTATTTATGTCAGATATTGAAAAAGCGCTTGCTACGCAACTTTCTAATATAGAGAAGCGAACGGGCAAGTTACTCGATGAGTTAATAAATATTGTAAATACAAGCAAACTCTCGAAACATGGCGAGTTAGTTGCCATGCTTAAATCGACGCTTGGTATGGGACATGGTGATGCCAATACGCTTGTTCATGTCGCTCGTAAACCTAGTCAAACAAAAATTGCCGAAAACGTCTCGCCAGAGCAGATTCTGGAATCTCTTTATACAGGCAAAAAATCTTCATTGCAACCTATCCACGATCAACTGCTGATGAAAATGCGACAGTTTGGAGCTTTTGAAGTGGCGCCGAAGAAAACCTATGTCAGCTATCGCTGTAACAAACAGTTTTGCACGATTGGACCGGCAACCAACACGCAAGTTGAAATTGGTCTGAATGTAAAAGGCTTGGAACCTACTGATCGGTTAAAGCAGTTGCCTGCTGGGCAAATGTGTAATTACAAAGTCAGGTTGGCTGATGTTAGCGAAATTGATTCAGAATTAATCGGTTGGATCAAGGCGGCGTATGTGTCTGCAAAGTAGCAAAATAGCCTGACAGGCTGTTTAACCAAGCCAAAGTGCAGTTGGCTTTTTGTCATTTCCGCCCTGATTTTAGCCAACAGCGCTTTGGCTGTTAACAATGCGTCTCTATGCAATCATGAAAGCTATTTCATCACTCGAACATTTACAGCTTTATCTCCTTTCATATCCTGGCGAATATCAAAGCCAACCCGCTGCCCTTCCTGCAGTTTCTTCCCAGGAACGGTTGGGGCTAAATCACCAACATGAACAAACAGCTCATCGTCGTCATCGGAAACGATGAAGCCAAAACTCTTTGAAGAATCCCACATTTTCACTGTACCGTATTGCATTTGTTCCTCCTTAAGTTGAAATATTTGGCAATATATTTTTTTTCGGCGAAGAAAATTCTCAACGAGAAGGGTTGGAAATCACCTGTGCCGCTTATTCTCAGTCTTTCAACAAATGTCGCTTGAGATTGTTTGATGGAAATCGTCTTGGTTGCTTAACCGACATTTTAGAAAATACTCAATTTCGTTGACATTTCCCAAGTTGAATTTTATATTCGCGGTAAGTTTCAATTTAGAAACCTTTAAATATTTCAGGAGAAAAAGGATGATCGCAATTCAAATTAAAAGAATATTATTTTTTACCGTTATATCAGCATTCGCGCTGACAGGCTGCGCCAAACAAGAGACTGCAAACGAAGAGGCAAAAAAGCAAACAATGAAGAAATCGCCGCCGGTCGCTGTTGCACAAATGCAAGCAACCAATGGCAATGCGGCGAATGGAGTCGTAACATTCAGGCGGGTCAGAGGTGGAATGCAGGTGATCGCCAAATTTACCGGCGTTCCAGAAGGTGAACACGGTTTTCATATTCATGAATTTGGCGACTGTCGAAGCGGCGACGGAAAATCTGCTGGCGGTCACTTCAACCCGGAAGGAAAACAGCACGCGGGACCTGACGCTGAGGTCAGGCATGTTGGCGATTTGGGCAATATCACCGCCAACGCTGAAGGAATTGCTGAGAAAGCTTACATGGATCCTGCGCTCACCTTCAAAGGTGTTCAAAATATTATTGGCAAGGGCGTTATTCTGCACGCCAACCGCGATGATATGACCTCGCAACCGACAGGCGCGGCAGGAGCGCGTATTGCATGCGGCGTTATCGAGCGCGTCGATGAAAGCGCGTCGCTCAAATAGTAAAAAGTTTAACGAAAGCCGCCTTGCTCAAGTATTGAGGCGGCTTTCCTATTTAACTGCTGACTGAATCTATTTGGTCAGACTCGATTAGTTCTAAATCATTTCCAAGCTACACCATAAAAAAATTGTTCCTAAAAATGGCGGCGGCGAAGTTCGATGTTTTCCAAACAAAAGAATCCTCTTGGTCAAAAAACGATTTCCATAGAAAAAATTGGCGCGGTTACACTAAAAAGGAGCGCGCGGGCAAAACATCTCAATATCAAAGTCAGGGCTTTTAAGGGCGTTCAGGTAAGCGTGCCAGATACAATGAGCTTTGGTCAGGCCGAAAAGATTGTTCAGAGCAAAACGACTTGGATTGAGCAACATTTACAGAAAATAAAAAGTCTGGAAGAGAAGGCGGTTATTTACGATTGCCAAAAACTCATAACCACCAGACAGCGAACATTACGGGTTGAGACGAGCGCGGTTGAGAGACTCACAGCCAGAATTACTGAAAGTCAAATTATCATACAAAAACCTCCAACAATGGAAACGTCAAATACTGATTTGCAGGAATTTGTCCGCCATGTCCTCGTTGAGACTTTTCGTCTGGAAGCAAAGGCTTTTTTGCCCGTTCGGCTTAGGGAGCTTGCCGTTCAGTTCGGGTTTCAATATAAAAAGGTTTTCATTAAAAATCATCGTTCCCGTTGGGGTAGTTGTTCCGCGCTGAACAATATCAACCTGAGTCTGCATCTGATGCGCTTGACCGACGAATTGATTGATTATGTCATCTTGCATGAATTGGTTCACACAGAAATCAAAAATCACAGCGCGTTTTTTTGGAACAGATTATCTGAAGTGTGTCCGCAATACCAAGCGCTTAGAAACAAACTTCGAGCGCATGAAACGCCCTATTTACTCTAACAACATCTTAAAAACGCTGCTGCGCAGTTGAACTGCTACCATGGACTGGATTTAAGAAGGGCTGGCTACTTTGCAAGCTGCGGCAAATCACTAGGACTGTGTGGTCGAGGTTGTTTAACTGCGCCAGGCTTTAGTATAACCCCACGATTATCGCGACCATTCATTTTTATCACAATTGGCTGTTCAGAATGAATATGTTTTACATATTTCAACTGTTGCAGCGGTTCAGTATTCGATAGCCAGTTCCAATCGATAAAACTTTCCGGCATGTTGGGGCTAAGTGTAAAATAGCCAACGCTAAAAGAGGTCAGGTTATGAAAAAAGTGGGATCCTTGAGAAGGGATTACATTCATATCATCAAAACCTAGCTCTACTATGGCTTGCGCCCCGGAGATCTGCTCCCACTTTACCGGTATTCCGAGAAAAGGATCCAATGAACCCCAACGTCCCATTCCGATCAGGATGTATCGGCGTTCTTCATCCATCAACTTGCTATTCAGAATATGGAGTTCCGCTGCAATATCGCGCGTTTTTAACCGATCAAACTCTTCACGCTTAACAACGACAATATCAAAAATGTCCTCAATTACACCATTGCCTAATATCTGCGCGCTTTGACATAATAACTGGCTTGGCGCAATCGATTCCAGATCCAGCCTATCCATGTCGCTGTCCAACACAAGTGGACGCATTTGCAAAATAGCGAACTCTCGCTCCTGTCCTTCAGGCACATTTAAATTGACCGCAAACTCAATTTCGACTGGCGAGGCCATAGCCCACTTTCCCATTTCAAGCAACTGTTGTAGTATTTCGGGCAGCGGGAATAAGTTGTGTTTTAAGATCGGAGAGAAAGTTACAAGCCGATGCCCTTCCCTTGACATGCCATCATAAATAGCATGATTTTCATGTACATAAGTAGAAGCGGCCAAGGCTAACGTTCCGTCATCCTGAGCAACATCAAGCGTAAATTTCTCCAGTAATTTATCCTCAACTTCATTTAAGTTAGCAAAATGCGAATTAGTATTAAGCGCATAAAAATCACGTTGGCTAGTTCGCAAGATATCGTCAACCGAGTAGAATTGAGGTAAATTTTGAGGATAACGCGGGCAAAACTTAACGTGTAGTCCACCGTCAACCACTGTTTTCCCCAAACCGACAGCAACTGAGGCAATGCCATCTTTTGACTCTTGCGGTGAAACCGGATAGAAGTTATACGACTTTGCCACACCTGAAAAATCTGGATAGAAGCGATTTTGATGCTGGCGACCCACCACGGTTTGAATGACAATTGCCATCTTTTCTTCTTCCAGTCGATAGGAAGTCACCTTAAAATAGTTTTTGGCAAAATTCGAAAAAGTAGATGCATAGACACGCTTAATTGCATTCAATAATTCGAACAAACGGACATTAAGGTTGTGGTGGTTGTTCGGCAGCATAAAGGTTTTGTACACCCCTGCAAAAGGGAAGTATTGCGAATCCTCAAGGAGGCTGGATGATCGCACAGCAAGAGGCTGATTGACGACTTTTAGGAAATTTTGCAATTGCTTAATGGTGTCATTGGGGAAACTGGTGGAATCCAGAAATTTTCGATTAATTTCAACATCATTGTCACAGTTCAAGGCAAAATTGTGCAAGTTATTTGAGACAATAAACTCATCGAAAATATCGGTTCCCAAGACAAGAGCTGTGGGCACATAAAGCCGAATATCATCAAAAATTTCTCCGAGATGATAGTTGGCAATCATTTTGTAGACAAAGCTGAGCCCTCTGGCTTTTCCACCGATTGAGCCGCCGCCGATGCGAGCGAAACCAGAGCCCGGCTCAAAACTTTCCTGATTAAAATCGGTTATTACGCCACGCTGACGATTATAGCGATAGCCCCGTAAAGCGGTTGCAAGCACACGACGAAACTCTTGAATGGAGCCATAGTCCGCCAACTTGGTCGGTCGAAGTTTGTGCGCAATGCCAAACTCTGTGCGCGCTTTAAGCCACTTTGAAAAGTGATTCCGTTCACTATGATAAACAAGGGCTTCATCCGGAACGGTCTGGATTTGTTCCTCCAAACTTTTCAGGTTGTCGGCTCTGCCAATTTCATTTCCATGACTATCTTTGAAAACGAAGTCGCCAAAGCCAAAATTATCAAGCATAAACTTTCGGAGATCTTGCAACAAAGTTGGCGAACCTTTAAGCAGAAAAGAGGCGCCAACCTGGTGAGCTTTTAGTGCGTTTTCAGGATTGCTGGAATGCAGAAGAATAGGAATGTCATCCACTTTTTTGCGAATATTGTCCGCAAATTTCAAACCCGCTTCTGGATCGTTCACACCCCATCGTTTGTAGTTAATGTCGGATATTACACCCAAAATATGTCGCCTATATTTTTCAAAAAGCGTCCATGCTTCTTCGTATGTGGTGCAGAGGAGTATTTTGGGTCTGGCTCGCATCCGAAGGAACTTATGCGTAAGGTTTACGCCTTCTGAAATAAGACGTCGAGCCTGTTTGAGCAGTTCAACATAGATCAGTGGAAGAAAAGAAGAATAGTAAGTGGCGCGATCTTCAACCAGGATAATCGACTGAACGCCCACAATATCCGTGTCATGCTCGACATTTCGCCTATCTTCCAGGTATTTGATCATGGCAATGATAATACGAAAATCTCCCTGCCAAACAAAAACCTGGTCAAAAATATCAACTTCTTTCCGAATTATTTTTTTAGCGAGTTCACGACCGTCATACGCAAGTAAAATAACTGGCAGCCCGGAATCAATTACTTTAAGCCGCTCTGCCAGGTCGTTTGCCGACATATCTTCTATGTGCAATGTGCTAATAACAAGATCAAAGCTCCGATCGGTTTTAATTAACTCAATTGCTTCGGTTCCGCTTGAAACACGAGTTAATTCGGGTGTATGAGTTAAATTAAGGCCTTGATATTCTTCTCGCAATAACTCATACAACCGACCGTCTTCTTCAAAAAGAAATAATTCATAGAGACTCGACACCAAAAGTATATTTCGAATCCGAAAGCGCATCAGATTTTGAAAAATCTGAAACCGATTGCTTGTGCCATATTCCAGCCAATAGGATTCGGAAGAAAAATTAGTGTCGTTCATAAAAAATCATCTCCTTCGTTATCTTTAATTTACCTCATGTTCTATACAACGCCCTGATCTAACATTGCATCAGCCACTTTCAAAAAGCCGCCGATATTCGCGCCGTCAACATAGTTGCCGGAAACACCAAACCGGTCGGCAGTCTCAACGCAGGTTTGATGAATGCTTTTCATGATGGTTTGCAAGCGCCTGTCCACTTCATTACGCGTCCATGGCAGCCGCATGCTGTTTTGGGTCATCTCCAGACCAGAGACAGCAACGCCGCCGGCATTGGCAGCTTTTGCAGGCCCAAACAAAATTTTATTGTCCAGAAATAATTTAACACCTTCCAGCGAAGTTGGCATATTTGCGCCCTCACTGACCACAAAAACACCATTATTAAGCATGTTTTGCGCATCCTTGGCAGAAATTTCATTTTGCGTGGCGCTTGGAAAGGCGCATTCAGCTTTGTGAGCCCAAATCGGATTATGGTCATTTTGGGGATTCAACGGAAAGTATTCGACTCCCGCATATTTGTCCGCATATTCCTTAATTCTACCGCGGCGAATATTTTTTAACTGCTTGACAAACTCCAACTTCTCCGGGGAAATACCCGCTCCGTCATAAATGTATCCGCTGGAGTCTGAAAGAGTCACCACCTTGGCGCCAAGATGATTGAGTTTCTCCACAGTGTATTGCGCAACATTGCCGCTGCCGGAAACAAGGCAAACCCGACCTTCAAGCGATTTCCCCCGACTTGCGAGCATTTCAGCTGCAAAGTAAACTGAACCATAACCTGTGGCTTCCGGACGGATTAGCGAACCTCCCCAATTTAGTCCCTTCCCGGTTAAAACACCGCTAAATTCGTTGCGCAATCGTTTATATTGACCAAACAAATACCCGATCTCCCGCGCGCCAACCCCAATATCTCCGGCAGGGACATCCGTATTCGGCCCAATATGCCTTTGCAGTTCGGACATAAAACTTTGACAGAACCGCATCACCTCATTGTCACTTTTTCCCTTTGGATCAAAATCAGAGCCGCCTTTTCCGCCACCCATGGGCAAGGTCGTCAGACTGTTTTTAAAAACCTGCTCAAAGGCGAGAAATTTTAAAATGCCTAATGTAACAGAAGGATGGAATCTTAATCCGCCTTTATATGGGCCAATAGCGCTGTTCATTTCAATACGAAAACCTCGATTCACCTGAACCACGCTCTGATCATCCACCCAGGGCACACGAAACAGAATCACACGTTCCGGCTCAATCAGGCGTTCAAGGATTTTCGCCGACCTGTATTCGGGGTGCTTTTCTAATACCAGTTCCAACGATTCAGTGACTTCTTCCACAGCCTGGTGAAACTCTGGTTCATTCGGATTTTTTGCTTTGACTTCTGCAATAATATGACTCAAATAGTCGGACATTGCATTACTCCTTTAGTCTTTAATCAATACTATCATTGAATTAGATAAAATAAAAAAAGCTGCTCTTAGCCGGAGCAGCTGGTAAAATAAATTTTGTTTTTTATACACATTTCCAGAAAAACCCTGTCTTGAAAAAACGTCAAACCAAGATAGCGCTTTATGTATAAAATTCAAGCTTTCTAAACAGATAATATGGGTCTTGGTAAAATCTAAATAATATAATGTTTTTATTAAACTTAATAATAATAAAAACAGGTGTGGGGATAAGAAAAAAAAGTTATTCAGAAACAGACCGCCGCCATCAAAGGGAGCGCCTATTGCCCCATGGTTTGCGGTGTTATAAAATGCTTGCAGAATTGTCTCTCTTTACTGCGGCTGAAACTATTTTCCAGAGGCTCTCAAACCAAAACTTATGAGAGAAGCGGTCCACGGCTTTTGCGCCGGTTTTTTTTTATTTTTTGCCACTCCCATCCAAACAACATTGAGCCCAACCTTCGCGACCAGTGTCTCTTTGCCATCAATCGCTTCAGAACGGACTCTTTCTTCGGTTCAATTGCAGCTTCAATCTGATGCAGAGCAATTGTCAAAGGAGACCCGGATGATCCAGCAGACTGTCCTTCAGACTGACTATTTGGCTGCCTTTCGGGCTGACCGGCAGACTGTCCGTCAGACTGAACATTTGGCTGTCCTTCAGGTTGACCGGCAGACTGCCCTTCAGACTGACCATTTGACTGCCCTTCAGGCTGACCGGCAGACTGCCCTTCAGACTGACCATTTGGCTCCTCACATTTCTTTTGCTTTTGAGAACATTGAAGATCTTCAATGGTATACAATTCCTCAATGGAGCAAATGCCTTTCCGCACAAGAATATCAATAATAGTTTGAATAGACACAGGTTTTTGCAAATCTTCTTGTGTCAATTTTGCTTGATGACTTTGGCCGTCTCCCGAACTACTTTTGCGTTGATTTTCCATTAAAAGCCTTTCCTTATAGCTCTCATATCAAGAATCATTAAAAATTTTACCATTCCGTTGCTATTTTTCTTGATTAATTCAGGCTTTGAACAGATAGAAATACCTTTCAATAATCAATAACATGAAATTGATAATATTGCATTGCAGGATTAACCTTGCTTTGAATTTACTGATTCGCGCACGGCATCCATGCGGATGAAAAAATGTTCAATTCCTGGAACACTTAAAGCAGAACTCCAAGAATTGAACTGTTTTATTACGTTTTTTCTATAGTTGATACAGACATCTACCTGTTGCTCTTTGTGAAAAACCAAAATAAAATCATTAATCGACCTCCTGATATACAACTGGTTTAGCCAAACAATTTACCGTATCAATGTCATTTTCATGATATTTTCATGAGTGCGACCGTTGGCCGCTTTTGCAAGAAGTCTATAGACATAAATTCCGCTCGCAACTTGCCTGCCAGCGTTATCCAGGCCGTTCCACTCCTCGTTGAAATCCCCAGCGTTTTGAAATGCTGAGACCAGGCTTTTCACTTCCACGCCGCGAATGTTATAGACTTTCAAAGTAATATAGGCACTGGCGTCCAAAGAATATTGAATCGTTGTTTCAGGGTTGAATGGGTTTGGATAATTTTGTGATAATGCAAATTGAGTGGGTTGGAGCTTTTCCTCCACACTGACGACACCGGCGTTATTTGTTGAGTAAATGCCGCGACCATGAGTGGCCGCCGCCATATAACCATCATCCGGTCGCACTGCCAGCATATCCACTACAACATTTCCAATTACATTTTCAGCCTCCAGCGCCCAGACGGTCTGAGCGCCATTTAGCGCCGAAGTTCCGAAAATACCAATGCTGGTTGCCAGATAAAAGGCTTTACCGGGAACGATTGCCGCCCATCGTATTGACGGCCCGTTCGCACTTGCCAGGTTGCCTTCTATATCTTGCCAGCTGGCGCCGCCATCTGCGCTATACCAAACACTTGGAACATTATAATTGGAAAATACCACCAGAAGTTCATTCGGGTCATTGGGACTGGCGGCAATGCATGAAGGATATGCGCCGCTGAGCAGTCCTGGCGGCGTTATATCAACGCCAGCCGGATTGGAGGCAGGATCTGTCACCTTCGTAATTTTTGTCATGTTTTCAAAATTGGTCGCGCCATAATAAAGTACCGGCTGACCGCTTCCAACAACGTTGACGGCAGTAATATTGCCCGCCGCGCTGACAGAGTTGGTGAGTTCCGTCCAGTTAACGTTGGTAACATCGCTATTATCAATTGGAATATCCTCTAAATTACTATTCCGCCAAATTGAATTGCCAAGCGCAATGTACATGACTTTCTCATTCCCCGGCTCCAGCACAAAAGGTGTGATAAAGAGAAAGTTATCACCCGGAGGGCTGACAACACCACCGACAAAAGTATTTCCTTGTAATTTATATCGAACCACAAAACCATTTTGGGCGGAAACAAAGAAAGGATTCAAGCCAGTGGCTACGGCGGCAAATCCACCATCGCCGCTTAGCACATTCTGCCATGGAGTGGCAATATTAGCGGTCTCGGTAAGCCAGGAGCCATTGTCCTGCGCGCCGCCAATGAGCAGATTGCTTCCAGATTGGGGATCAACGGCAACCGAGTAAAATTGCGTGGTCATATACCCGTTATTCAGAGGCGTCCAAAGGTGGTTTTGAGCAAGGACGTCATTTGATTTTGACAGACCGCCATCATGCGCTGAAATCATTGCATTTGAATTATCTGGATAAAACGCCATCATGTGCTGATCAGGGTGATGGTTTGGATATTGAGCATAGCCATCGACTCCTTGATAGCCTCCAACCCGCGTAAACGCCTGCCCGCCGTTGGTTGAACGGTATAAATTGACGCCGCCAATCCAGACAACTTCCGGGTTATCCGGTTTAACTTTTACGACCAGATCATAACCTTGCTGTGAGCTAAATGAGGCATTTCCCTCAACGCCAGCCTCGTCAGGTATAGCGGATGACAAATCTGTCCATGAATTTGCCCCGGCGTCAAATCGAAACAGTTGATGGTCGGCGGCTGTGGCGCCGTTTTGATTGGATGTCTCTAACATATAAAGTGTGTTAGCGTCTGACGGCGCGGCGCCCAATACGAACCGTTGCGAGTTGTTTGTCATTTGAGCTGGAGAGATATCAACAAAACTCCCATTCCCTTCAACCATCCGAAAAACACCGAACTCTCCGGTGTTCAGGTTGGCGCCATTTCGGCTCAACGCCGCATAAACATCGCCATTTGCTGCAATGGCAATATCGCTGGTTAAACCAAGATTTCCTTCTGGATCCTGGGTATCGAGCAGCAAACCCCATGCGCTGCCGCCATCCGTCGAACGATAAATTCCGGCCACTGTAGCTGCGTAAATATGGCCATTTTGTGGATGGATGGCAATATTCCAAATAAAATCAAAACGCGTGTCAAAAGTGTTTAACTGTGAATTTTGAAAGGTGGCGGGTAACTGAACCCAACTATTTCCGCTGTCGGTTGACTTGAAAATACCTTGCCCAAAATAAAAAGCTGATCCGCTTCCGGCGCTATTTCCCAACAACTCACCTGTGCCATAATACCAAACATTGTGATTATTGGGATCTTGAGCGACACAGGTTACACTGGGGTGTTGCGCGCTAGAAGTTGTGCGCATCCAGGTAAGACCGTTATCCTCGGAAAGAAACATTCCTCCTGATACGCCTCCGGCAAGAATGCGACGATTTGTCGACCCGTTATAGTCCAAATCAATTGCCAACGCCCGCGTGCGACCTCCAACATTGAATGGCCCGCGCTGCTGCCATTTAGCGGCGTTAAGCTTGTCGAGTCTGTTTTTTTGAAGAACACTTCGCGCAGGCAATGATTTGGCAAAAGCCAGTTCTTTGCTGCGGATGTTTACAGGAATTTTGCCCATCTTTGGACTCCTGAGTCTTAAATATTCATATTCAGCGCGACCCTGAATATTTTCGTTTCTGGATGAGACAAAACTGTTTGGACGTTCAAGTTTATTAAATTTTTGAAGGTGAAAAGCCGCTTCATCCTTATTCAAAAAGAACCAAGCAAAGCTGACTAAGCCGACAAGACATAATATTTTAAAAAAGCGTTTCATTTAATTCCCCTCCTGTTGGTTTTTCTCAATGGCAATAATGTTCCATTTGCCTGAGTTGGCGCCCATTTGCATAAATCTATGATAAGATAGCTGAATCTGAACAATGTTTTCTGAGGGTCGTATCGTGGAAGCAATTTGACTATCAAATTCCGGTTCAAGCAGACTCCCGCTTACAATAGGTGGCACCGCACTTCCATATCTCAACACGCTTTTCACCTCAATTTGACAGAACGTTCTGCGTTGTTTTTTGATCACGCCTCTGAGCACTCCGGTAATTACAGCTTTATTTGGAGAAACCGGTTTCGGTTCGCGCGTTTTGTGAGTAAACTTTCTTATTTCTGATTTTTTCGGTTGAGATGATTTGTCAATCGAATGACTGGCGCACGAATAGAATAAAACACACAACACAAAAAAAATGGAAGACTTTAAAATTTTCGGGAATCTCATTCGACAAATCCAATTTGATTGATGAGAAAAAAAGGTTGACCTCAAAACGTAAATTTCAGAAAAGAAAGTCACAAGAACTTCTTTTTTTAAAATAGGCCAAATAGTTCATAAATAGCAAAGAAGCTGCATATCGCGTAAAACATGATGCCATAAGATACAATTTCCACGCAAGTACAGGAAATTCTTTCACTGCAAAAAAAAAGAGCGTTCTCCCCCTGGGAACGCACTCCTTTTAAATTGTTGACAAGAAAGACTTAAGTTCGGTTATAAATCAGTTACTTCAATAATTTGCAAACCTCCCTCGCCATTGGCGACAAACATCATATTGCCCTCTACCGCGACAAAGTTGGTGGAGCCTTGAAGATCAAGCACGCCAACAGATTCAAGACCGGTCGGGTCAATAACCGCCACTTGTAAACCATCTGCGCCGCGAGCCAGCAAAAGAACATTATACTCTTTACTGACAGAAACGCTATTGCAAGTTGCGTAATCACCAAGGTCGATGTTTTTTAAAAGGCTGTCCCCGGCAATGTCGTAAGCCAACAAACCACATGAAGCCGCCGAGGCATAAACCATATCGTTGAGCGTAGCAAGCTCTGCCTTGGACTCAAGAAAATTTTCGCAGCCAAGTTCAACAGTTCTATCCAATTCGTTGTTATCATGTCTGAATATGTGTAAACGCTCTCCGGTTCCGGCCATTGCAACAACAAAATCCGGTGTACACTTCACTGCTTTGGCATTATTAACTTCAAGTTGAGTAATCAATTGCTCATTTTCCAAGTCGTAGATGGAAAGCATACCGCCGCTTGAACCAGAAGTTATATAGGCCAAATCATTTAAAAACAAGATGTCATTGGTATTAAAACTTGGTAAATCTATTCGTTGAATCGACTTGGAAAAGTCACCATCTTCATTGAGGTGAATTACCTCCAGAGCCGCGGGAGAATTAAAACCATCGTTGCCATCCGGATTCGTCGCTTGACCAAGATAAACGTTAGTTTTGTATCTACTTGCAATCGTAATATCGGTGTCCTCAAACAAAATTTGCGATTTTATAAACGGTTTCCTGACATCTCTAACATTAATAATTTCAGCGGCGCCCTGATACTGATTATCCCGCGTATGATAAGAGACATAGGCAATTCCATCTTCCAATGTAACATGACTTGCATGCAACGGCGTCCCATCAATTTCTGGCGGCGCAACAATTCCACGCCGCTTAAATGTTAGATTACCCATAACAGATTTTGAGACGCCACTTTTATTCAGAGGCAGCTCTTCATCTAAAACAATCAATCTGCTGTTTAAAAGCTCTTGATCATTTTCAATAACAAACCTGGAAGCCGCGCCCGGTTCAACCGCTTGTTCGCTGCAAGAAAAAAAGATGAGGACGGCAGCGCAAAATAGTCC
>Ga0316192_10000968_pt1 | contig 21166 bp, 17 predicted proteins | sample MerIslwburrow_MG_FD_204931 | JGI IMG/M metagenome (GOLD analysis project Ga0316192, IMG submission 204931) | Coastal sediment microbial communities from Maine, United States - Merrow Island worm burrow | ecosystem: Environmental > Aquatic > Marine > Coastal > Sediment | place: USA: Maine...
CGATGTACGTAATGAGCAGCAAGTTCAGCCAGAAGAAGGCCAGGACGACGATATCGCCTTTCCGACGAGACAACGGGATCACACGCTCCATCACACCCTCTTTCGCGGAAGTTCCGTGCGAGGGTACTCAGGGAGCTACGAAAATCTAGGCCTAATAGGCCGGCGGAAGCTCGCTCTGGGGTAGGAAGTCGAGTCCGACCATGAAGCGCGCCATCTCCGTGAGATAGGCTCCGCGGTCCATGTGGATCACGTGACTCCCCGGAAACCAATGGATGCGACAACGACCCCAATGGTCCCAAAGCACCCGTGAATGCTTTGGGGGCGCCAGACGATCACCGACGCCCCCGACGATCATCAGGCGTTCAGCCGGAAGCACCGGGGCATACGTCAGTGGACAACTGACAGCGACCATTCGCCGGACATCGGGCAGCTCCATTCCCATGGTCGAGAGGGCCCCGCGAAGCAGCCAGCCGATCGGCTGCCATTCGAGAACGAGGTCGGCGAGGCTGACCACCGGCACGTTGGGAATCGCGAACTCGAGCCGCTCCTCGACGCTTGCAAGCATCGAGGTCGTGAAGCCGCCGAGACTCAGCCCGGTGACACCGATCTTCTCGGCGCCTCGCTCTCGCTTCAACCAATCGAACAGGATCCGAAAATCGAAGACCGACTGCGCCACGGCTTCGTTTAGGCGCGAGATGCCGCCGGCGAAATAGCCGTGCCCCGAGAAAGGAGAGAATCGAGTCTGGCGCGGACCGTGGAACGGCAGCGTGAACAGAACGATATTGCAACCCATGCGATAGAACCAGGGCAGCGCAAAGAACCACTCGTTGATGAGGTACCAGTCCGCGGTGAACCCATGGATCGCAACGATAGTCGGACGCGGAGTATCTCCCCGATGTCGCAGCATGCGCGCGTGCGCCACCCGGTTCGCCCCGTGTCGAAGGTACGACTTCTGCTGGTTGGGGTTGACTGGCTGAAACGGGCTGTCGAAGCTGATCGCCTCACACGTGCCATCGTCCGGCTCGAAGCGCGGAAGCCAGCGGCCCTTCTTGGTACGGACGCGAACGCCGGAGGGCGGCTTCGCGAAGAAGCGCGAGGCATCCCCCGACTCGGCGATGCCGGCGTAGAGCTCCGCGTCACGAACCGCGCGACGGAGCTCGACCGGGTTGTAGCCGAGCGGAATTGCCATGCTCGAGATCATCGAGGCGCCGGCGGTGCGCAGGACAGTGTCGAAGCCCGCCGCTGCGCCGACCTTCATGCGGTCGGGAAACGCAAGCTCGAAGCCTTCAGGCCGATGCGCAAAGTCGCGGTCGAGCTCTTCCCACCAGTGACCGCGCGCCAAGAGCGGCGGCGCTCGTAGGCACGACTCGTGCGCGATCCGGGAGACGACGGAGGACTCGTCCACCTCATCAGCATACCGGATCGCGATCACGATGCACCATTTCCGCCCTAAGAGATGGGCTCGATCTCGAACGGTAGCGTGCCAAGGAGCGCGCCTTCCAGGTCGCGCACCTCGACTCGCCAGAGCCCGGGCTCGTTCGCATGTCGTGTGTAGGCCCATGTTCGCCACCTGGGTGCGGACGCTGGGATCTCGAGGTCGATGCCCCCACTCACCTTGCCGTCAGGTCCAATAAAGTGGACGCGGAGGGTTTCGTCGAAGCTCGTGTCGTTGCGCGCCTCGATGAACGCGTACACGCGGTCCACACCCGACGCGAAGTGGGAGGCGGCGCCGCTGGGCTCTCGAGATTCGACGCTCGACGTGGTCACGAAGCGAGTCAGGCTCATTCCTCCGACCGGCTCGGTCTCCGCCTCGAAGGTCTTCGGCCCGAGCTCGGCATCTGGTGGATCGAGCGTATTCGGCGACTCGGCTTCAACCTCGAGCGGCGCCGAGGGGGCCGGGCTAGGAGCCGTCGCAGTCAAGATCGGTGTGGGCGCGCTCGCTCGTTCGACGGGCTCGGCGCGTGAAGAGTCGGCGTCCGTACAGGCGGTGGCCGTCAGTGTGAGTGCGGTGAGTGTGACGATGGCAATGTGCTCGATTTTCATGGAACCTCCTGGGCACGACGAAGAGCACGAGGCGTGCCAACGCGAGTTGCTCGGGATTCGCGCGCGAGGCCCCATCGAGCGTGTCAGCTGGGACGCGAACGTGGCTCAGCGGCCATGGGTCATTCGACCGGTGTCTCCCGTGGGGTTGCCAAACGGCCTGAACGAAGCTGCGCCGCGGGCCTCCTGGAAGTGTCGTATGGCCCAGTGCACCGAGGGGAACGCGAGCTCCTCCGCGGGCAGCGCATCGAAGTCGAAGAGTCCGACTTCCTCGCTCTCGGGCCCGGCGGAGACCTTGGGCGAGAGAAGCTTCGCTCGGTAGAAAAGCTGAAGCTGGCTGATGTGGCGGAGACTGTAGACCGCGAGCATGTCGACGATCTCGAGCTCCGCTCGGGCCTCTTCCCAGGCTTCCCGGGCAGCGCCCTCTTCGGGGTGCTCGCCAATCTCCATGAACCCGGCGGGCAGTGTCCAGAAGCCGCGGCGCGGCTCGATCGCCCGCCGGCACATCAGCAGCTTGTCTTCCCAGGTTGCGACGACGCCCACGACGACCTTTGGGTTCTCGTAGGCGATGTAATCGCAGTCGGGGCACACGAGACGCGCACGATTGTCCCCTTCGGGAACTGTTCGAAGCCGTGGACCTTTGTCTCCTGTAGTCATGCGAGCCGCCGCGACGATCCGTATCATGGCGCACGCGGAAGGGCTATGGCGCGGGCGATCCTGCGCCTTACACTCCGCCGATGGATCCGCGACCCCAGCTCGATCGACCTCAATGGCGGGGCGTATTCCGACAGCTGGGGCTCGGCATCGAGTTGGTGTGGACCACGAGTCGCGGTCTGAGCGTTCTGCTCGGCTCGCTGAGCCTCGTTGCCGGCATCGTCCCGGCCGGCGTCGCCTGGGTCGGCAAACTGATCGTCGACTCGGTGGTACGCGCTGCGGAAACGGGGGCGGCCGATGACCAACGGGCGGCACTGACTTGGGTCGTGCTCGAACTTGGCCTGGTGGCGATCCTCGCGGGGGCTCAGCGGGGTCTGACGACCTGCCAGCAGCTGCTCCGCGCGCTCCTCGGACAGCGAGTCAACGAGATGATCCTCGAAAAGGCTCTGACTCTCGACCTCGCGGCGTTCGAGGACTCCGAGCTCTACGACCGCATGACCCGCGCGCGACGCGAAGCGTCTCAGCGTCCGTTGAGCCTCGTAATGCGGGTCTTTCAGCTCGCCCAGCACACGTTCTCGCTGATCGCCTATGGCGGCCTATTGCTTCAACTTTCGGTCTGGGCCCTCGGCGTCTTGGTCGTAGCGGCGATCCCATCGTTCTTCGTCGAAACACGCTTTTCCGCGAACGCCTTCCGTCTCTTCACCTGGCGCGCTCCCGAAACGCGAAAGCAGAACTACCTCGAGGTTCTCCTCGCGCGAGAGGACTTCGCGAAAGAGGTCAAGCTCTTCGACCTCGGCCCGGTCTTCCTCGAGCGCTATCGCGACATCTTCAAACAGCTCTACGCCGAGGACCGTGCGCTCACGCTCCGTCGCGGCTTCTGGGGCTTCGTTCTCGGCCTGCTGAGCACCGTCGCCTTCTACGGCGCCTACGCTTGGATCGCGATCGAGACGGTCGCCAAGCGCATCACCCTTGGTGACATGACGATGTACCTCTTGGTGTTCAAGCAGGGACAGGCATCACTAGCTTCGATTCTGGGATCGATCGGAGGGATGTACGAAGACAGCCTCTATCTCTCGAACCTCTACGACTACCTCGAGTACGAAGCACCCGACGAGGGCGGCAGCGCAATCGAGGGCCCGAAGCCGGGCGACGGAATCCGCTTCGAGAATGTGAGCTTTACGTATCCCGGGGCTCAAGCGCCCGCGCTAGCGAACGTCTCACTCCACCTCGATCCCGGTCGCAAGCTGGCACTCGTAGGTGAGAACGGCGCGGGCAAGACGACGCTGATCAAGCTGCTGACTAGACTCTACCGACCGACCGAAGGCAGGATTCTGCTCGACGGCCTCGAGCTCGAAGCCTGGGACGTGACGGTGCTTCGAAAACGTGTAGGCGTGATCTTTCAAGACTTCGTTCGCTATCAGCTCCCCGCCGGAGAGAACGTCGGGGTGGGCGACGTGCGCGCGTTCACCGACCCCGAGCGCTGGAAGGCCGCCGCGGAAAAGGGCATGGCGCACGAGTTTCTGGAACGCCTCCCCGAGGGCTACGACACTCAGCTCGGCCGCTGGTTCGACGACGGCCACGAGCTATCGATCGGTCAATGGCAGAAGATCGCGCTTTCACGCGCGTTCATGAGGGACGACGCCGACATCCTCGTGCTCGACGAGCCGACCGCCTCGATGGACGCCGAGGCGGAAGCCACCGTATTCGAACGCTTCGGGCGCCTTGCACATGACAAGATGGTCATCTTGATCTCGCACCGCTTCTCGACGGTGAGGATGGCCGACGAGATCGTGGTCATCGAGCGCGGCACGATCACGGAGCGCGGTACTCACGAGAGCTTGATGAAAGAGGACGGGCAGTACGCCCGCCTCTTCACACTTCAAGCCGCCGGCTATCAGTAGAACGTGCGCCCGGAGGAAGCCATCTCACGGAGCAGCTTCGACGGCTCGAACCGCTCCCCGTAGCGAGCTGCGAGCGCGTCGGCGTCACGAACGAACTCGGCCAAACCGTAGTTGTCGATGTAGGTGAACGGTCCGCCGGTAAACGCCGGAAACCCGACCGCCATGATCACGCCGACGTCACCATCGCGGATGTCGGTGATCACGCCCTGTTCGAGGCAACGCGCGGCTTCGAGACACTGGACGAAGACATATCGTTGGCGAACGAGGTCGACTCCTGGCTGCTCCGTCGCCGTCTCGATCCACCTGCCCATCGAGCTCTGAAGCTCGGGCCAAAGGCGCTTCCCGCCTTCGTAGTATTCGTAGAAGCCCCCGGGCTGGCGCGGTGTTCCATCCTCCTTCGGTGGCGGATGGGCGCCCCAGCGGTCGTGATCTTCGATGAGCGAGGCAATGATCGCCTGCGCAGGGGACGGAGCCCACTCCTTGCCAGCCGCGGCGGCATCCTTCTCGGCTTGCTTGGCGACCTTGTACATCGTTCCAAGCCCTACCTGGTCGGAGATGCCGAGGGGAGGCATTGGCATGCCCGCGGCCTTGGCGGCGTTCTCGATGAGAGCCGGCGTCACGCCTTCGACGAGGAGGTGATTGCCTTCCGAGATGAAGGTGCCGAACACGCGGCTCGTGTAGAACCCGGGGCTGTCGTTCACGACGATGCCCGCCTTCTTGATTGCGAGGATGTAGTCCCAAGCCTTGGCGAGGGTCTCCTGCGATGTCTTCTCGCCGATCACGATCTCGACCATTTGCATCCGCTCCACGGGCGAGAAGAAGTGCAGACCGATGAAGTTTTCGGGTCGCGACGACGCTTTGGCGAGATCGCTGATGGGAAGACCGGAGGTGTTCGAGGCAAAAATCGCGTCGTCACTGAGCTGCGCGTCTGCGCCCTTGGTGACCTTCGCTTTGAGCTCGCGATCTTCGAAGACCGCTTCGACGATCACGTCGCATCCCTTCAGATCGTCATAGTTCTCGGTCGGCTGGATTCGCGTCAGGATGGCTTCGACGCGATCCGGTGTGGTGCGACCCTTCTGGAGACGACGATCCAATGTCTTGGCCACCTTGGCTTTGCCACGCTCGGCGCTCGCTAGGTCGCGATCGAGCAGCACGACGTCGATCTTGGCTTTGGCCGTCACGTGCGCAATGCCCTGCCCCATCAAGCCTGCACCGATGATCCCGACCTTCTTCACCTCGAAGCGGGGAATGTCCTTCGGCCGACGCAGACCCTTCTGACACTCCTGGAGGCTGAAGAAGAGGGTTCGCAGCATGCTGCGTGCGGTCGGATCCTGCAGTACGCGAATGAACTGCCGAGTCTCGACCTTGCCTGCCCTACCCATCGGGAGAGCCAGGCCCTCGTAGACCGATTGCAGGATCGCCTGCTGGGACGGCATGTTTCCGAATGTGTTCGCGTGCGTCATCGCGTTCGAGCCCATGAGGGTCTGCGCGAACGTCACGGAGTCCGGGCCGCCTCCGGGCACCTTGAATCGCTTCTCATCCCATGGCTGCGTCGCGTTCCCGGACTCCACAATCCACTTCTTCGCCGCCGCAATCAGGTCAGCCGGGTCGACCAGCTCGTCCACGAGCCCCTTTTCGAGGGCCTTGTCGGGCGCGAGCTGCTTGCCCTGCATGATCAGCCCCAGCGCCCCCTGCACGCCGATGAGCCGCGGAAGCCGCTGGGTGCCACCGGCGCCAGGCATCAGCCCCAGCCCCGCTTCGGGAAGTCCAACCTGCGCATGTCGTTGGTTGACGAGGATTCGACGATGGCACGCGAGCGCAATCTCATAGCCGCCGCCGAGCGTCACTCCATTGAGCGCAGCCACGACCGGCTTGCCGCAGGTCTCCATCCTCCGAAGCTGATCCAGCACTGCACTCGTGCGAGTGAGCAGATCTTCCGCGTCGATGGGCCCCGAGCCGAGAGCCTCGATCTGTTGTAGATCGCCACCCGCAACGAAGACTCCCTGCTTGCCGGACGTCAGGATGATGCCCTTGACCTCGTCGTCCGCGACGGCTTTCTCGATCCCGGCCGCCAGCTCGCCGAGGGCGTCACCGCTGAGCACGTTCATCGGACGGGCCTTGTCGTCCCAGGTCAGTATCGCGACGCCGTCTTCCACTCGATAATCGATGATCGCCATGTTCTCTACACTCGCTCGATGATGGTTGAGGTCCCCATACCCGCGCCGACGCAAAGCGTGATGAGCGCAGTGTTCAGATCTCGGCGCTCGAGCTCGTCGAGCATGGTGCCGAGCAGCATGGCCCCGGTCGCACCGAGGGGATGACCGAACGCGATCGCGCCGCCGTTCACGTTGGTGACGGAACGGTCGATGCCCATCTCCTCCATGAAGAGCAAGCACACCGAGGAGAATGCCTCGTTGATCTCCCAAAGGTCGATATCGGACGCTTGCATCCCAGCCTTCTGGAGGGCCTTCTGGGACGCCGGTGCCGGCCCGGTGAGCATGATGCACGGTTCGCTTCCCACGCTTGCAGAACGAACGATGCGAGCGCGGGGACGCAGGCCCAAGCGTTCGCCGGCTTCCCTGCTGCCAAGCAGCACGGCCGCTGCTCCATCGACGATGCCCGAGGAGTTGCCTGCGTGATGCACGTGATGAATCTCCTCGACTTCGGGGTGCTTTTGCAGCGCCACCGCGTCGAACCCGAAGTTGCGTCCCATCATCTCGAAGCTCGGCTTGAGCTGCGCGAGATCATCGAGCGTCGTCCCGGCTCGCATGTGTTCATCCCGGTCGAGCATGGTGACGCCGATGCTGTCCTTGACGGGCACGATCGACTTCTCGAAGTAGCGGCCCTCCCAGGCCGTCGCCGCGCGAACCTGGCTTTCGACTGCGAAGGCGTCGACGTCTTCACGCGAGTAGCCGTGCTTGGTGGCAATGAGGTCTGCACCGATCCCCTGCGGAACAAACGAAGTGCCCCATGCAAGCTCCGGGTCGGTCGACCAGGCTCCGCCCGCCGCACCCATCGAAATGCGGCTCATGCTCTCCATCCCGCCGCCGACCACGAGATCGACGTCGCCCGCTTTGACCTTCGCGGCCGCAATGTTGACGGCTTCGAGCCCGGAGGAGCAAAAGCGATTCAACTGGACACCCGGTACGCGGTCATCGAAGCCCGAGATCATCGCCGCCATACGGCCGACATTGGCGCCCTGCTCCCCCACCGGCTCGACGCATCCGAGAATCACGTCTTCGATCTGGGCGTTGTCGAACCCTCCGCGCTCCGGCAGAGCTTGCAGCACGGTCTTGGCGAGCCGGAGCGGCGTCGCGTCGGCGAGCGCACCATCCTTCTTTCGACCTTTCCCACGTGGCGTGCGCACCGCGTCGTAGATGAAGCAATCCGTCATCGAGTTTCCTTTCACAGGGGTCCGCCCGGGCGGGAGCGAAACTGAAACGTGTTCTAGTTTGGCCGGGGCCGCTGCGCAAATCGGCCCGAATTCACGGTTCGACCGACCAGAAAAAGTCGGCGGAACGCTCCTCGGCGGGCCTCTTCAGCTCGGACTTCAGTTCGGACTCGGTCACCGGAAGCACGACGACGTACGGAACCGCGCCTCGCTTGGCGGCCCGATCGGGAATCCCGAGCCCCCGCTGCACGTGCACACGGCCCGCGAAAACGATCATCTTCGCTGGGCCGCCATCGCGACCGAGCGCTTCCGCGACGCGTGCGCCCATCGTTTCGTCCCAGAGCACCTGCGCCTCGTAGTAGCGGTCGACCATATCGGCCGCGCCGTGGTCGCCGATGTCGAACGCCTCGTCGAATAGCGCCCGATGCTCTGCGTTGTCGAGATCGAGCTCCGGCACCGAAGCCGCGAGCTCTGGATCGAGCTGATCGACTCCGCTCATCGCAACGGCGTGCGCGACCTCTCTTGGAGCGTTCAACGCAACGACCTCGAGACCACGATTTCGAGCGAACTCGAGGATCGGCCGATAGAGGCTGAAATCATATCCCCAGCGCTCGTCGTACTCGGTGTCGCGGCGGAGCACGCTTTCGTCGATAAGCCCCCGACTCCAGCGATCGAGCGTCTCTTGAAACGGTGCCTGGAACATCTCCATTCCGATCGCGAGCGCGGGCTCCTCGTTATGGAGTTGCCTCAGGATCCCGTACTGAGCTCCGTGGTCTGCGGCGCGATCATGTCGTTCGCCGACGTACACGACCTTCTTCGTGCGAATGACCGCGAGGAACGCTGCGAGCTCGACGGGCTTGCCGGTCGAAGCGTCGATGAGCGAGCTAGGCTGCGTCTGCGCGCGTACGATGTCTTCCGGTGATTGAGCACCGCGACCTGTGGCGCCTGCACAGCCAATGCTCAGCGCGAGAAGGAGTAGGACCGCTCTCATGGCTCCTGTGGAATGAACAGCGCTTGCCGGTAGTACTTGAGCTCCTCGATCGACTCGACGATGTCGTCCATGGCGCGATGCTGGCCCTTCTTCGAAGGCCGCCCGGAGTATTGCTTAGGGTACCAGCGCTGCGCGAGCTCCTTGATGGTCGACACGTCGACGTTGCGGTAGTGAAGCCACTCTTCGACCTCGGGCAGGTACCGCGCGACGAAGCGCCGGTCTTGGTGAATCGAGTTTCCGGCGAGAGGCGCTTTGCGCTTACCCGTGTGTGCGGAAAGGAAATCGAGCAGGGCGGCAGAGACCTGCTCCTCGTCGACGGTCGATTCACGTACTCGCTGCGTGAGCCCCGATTGGCCGTGGTGCTTGGTGTTCCACGCGTCCATGGCGGCGAGGACCTCGTCGCTCTGATGGACGACCAGATTTGGCCCCTCCGCCACGACGTTGAGCTCGGCGTCGGTCACGAGCACGGCAACCTCCAAGATTCGATCTTTGTCGGGGTCGAGGCCCGACATTTCCATATCCATCCAGATGATAGCCGACATGTGACGCTCGAGGGTTCTAGCATGAGGTTTGGTGCATGGGTGTAAGGAAGCTCGCGGGCCTTTGAAGTCGGGGAGAACTGGCGTATAGACTGGCGTCGTCTACAGGTCTGCCCTAGGAAACGCCGGTGCAAGTAACAGAGCGCAAACTCAGCCAACTCCGCCAACTCGAATCGGAGAGCATTCAAATCATCCGTGAGGCTGCGGCCGAGTTCGACAACCCCGTGATGATGTATTCGGTGGGCAAGGACTCGTCCGTCATGCTGCGGCTGGCCGAGAAAGCCTTCTCGCCGGGGGCGCTGCCGTTCCCGCTATTGCATGTCGACACGACCTGGAAGTTCCAGGACATGTATCGATACCGCGATAAGATCGAGGCCAATCTGAAGGGCGAGCTCATCAAACACACCAACCAAGAGGGTGTTGCGATGGGCATGAACCCTTTCGACTTCGGCAGCAAGAAGTACACCGACATCATGAAGACGGAGGGGCTCAAGCAAGCTCTGACGGAGCATGAATTCGATTGTGCATTCGGCGGGGCGCGCAGAGATGAAGAGAAGTCGCGCGCAAAGGAGCGAATCTTTTCTTTCCGGGATAGCCACCATCAGTGGGACCCGAAGAACCAGCGGCCCGAGCTCTGGAACGTCTACAACGCCAAGATCAAAAAGGGCGAGAACGTCCGAGTCTTCCCCCTCAGCAACTGGACCGAGCTCGACGTGTGGCTCTACGTTTGGCTCGAAAAGATTCCGGTCGTGCCGCTCTACTTCGCGGCAGAGCGACCCATGGTCGAACGCTCGGGCACTTGGATTCTCGTTGACGACGACCGCATGCGGCTCGAAGAAGGCGAAGAACCGCAGATGAAGAAAGTCCGGTTTCGGACTCTGGGCTGCTACCCGCTGAGCGGTGCAGTCGAATCCGAGGCCGACACCGTGCCGAAAGTCATCCAGGAGATGCTCCTGAACCGCTTCTCCGAGAGACAGGGGCGCCTCATCGACTTCGACGAAGAAGGCTCGATGGAGGTCAAAAAGCGCGAGGGCTACTTCTAGGCCCAACGCCGGGCAGCTCCGAGGAACCAGAATGACCGACGAAAAAGACCTGATTCGCGATGATATCGAGGCGTATCTCGCGAAGTACCGCAAAAAAGAGCTACTCCGCTTCGTGTCGGTGGGCTCAGTGGACGACGGCAAGTCGACCCTGATTGGGCGCATCCTCTACGACACGGGCATGGTCTTCGAGGACCAGATGGCAGCCGTCCGCGCCGCTTCGCAGAGCGACGAGCCGGATCTTGCGCTGCTGACCGATGGCCTCAAGGCGGAGCGCGAGCAGGGCATCACGATCGACGTGGCCTACCGCTACTTCGCGACCGACAAGCGCAAGTTCATCATCGCTGACACCCCGGGTCACATTCAGTACACCCGGAACATGGTGACCGGCGCCTCGACGGCCGACGTCGCATTGATTCTGATCGACGCGCGACACGGCGTGCTCGAGCAGTCGCGACGCCATGCGTACATCGCTTCGCTTCTGGGCATTCCGCATTTGGCCGTCTGCGTAAACAAGATGGACCTCAAGGAGTATTCCGAAGAGGTCTTCAATGAGATCAGCGCGGACTTCATGGAGTTCGGCAAGACGCTCCGCTTCAAGCACATTCAGTTCTTCCCCGTGAGCGCGCTGGTCGGCGACAACGTCGTGACGAGCAGCGACAGTACCCCTTGGTACGACGGTCCCAACGTGCTCGAGTATCTCGAGACGGTCCCCGTCTTCGCGGATCGCAACTTCGACGACTTCCGCTACCCGGTCCAATACGTAATTCGGCCTGACCTCGACTACCGCGGCTTCGCGGCTGAGGTCTCCTCGGGCGTAATCGCCAAGGGCGACGAGGTCGTATCCCTGCCGTCGGGCAAGAGCTCGAAGGTCAAGGCGATCGACACGTATGACGGCGAGCTCGACGAGGCGTTCGCCGGTCAATCGGTGACGATTCGCCTCGAAGACGAGATCGACATCAGTCGCGGCGACATGCTGGTGAAGCCCGACAACCTGCCCCGAGTGACCCGGCGATTCGACGCACACATGGTGTGGATGCACGAGCGGCCGCTCGACACGGAAAAGGCGTATCTCGTCAAGCACACGACGCAGACGGTCCGCGCGCAGATCGACAAGATCTACTGCGAGATCGACATGCACACGCTCGAGGAGAGGCCAACCGACGGCATCAAGCTGAACGACATTGCGAGGGTACGCCTGAGCTGCCACCGCGCCCTCTACGTCGACGACTATGAGCGGAATCGCGAGACGGGAGCGTTCATCGTCATCGATTCGCTGACGAACAATACGGTCGCGGCCGGCATGATCTCGCTCGAAGGCTCCGATCAGAACATCGGCGACGTCATGAAGGAGCTACACGCCGAGTCGGCGATGGAGCCGAAGACCTTCGTCAGCCCGACCGAGCGCATGGAGCGATTCGGTCAGAAGGGCGCGACCGTCTGGCTGCACGGCGTCCCTGGCTCGGGCCGGTGGACCCTGGCCTACGCCCTAGAGCGCAAGCTGTTCGACGAAGGCCGAACGGCAACCGTGGTCAACCCGGTCGGCGAGGACCTTCGCTCGATGGTATCCGCGGCGAAGGCCGTGACCGACGCCGGCCTCATCAACATCTGCGCGTTCCCGAGCCCGACTCGAAAAGACCGCGACGAACTCACCACGCGCCTCGGCGAAGACCGTGTCGTCCAGGTCTACGTCAACACCGACCTTGCCCTCTGCAAGGAGCGCCGACCCGACGCGGACTTCTCGAGCTTCGAACCCCCAGAGAATCCCGACATCACCGTCGCCCTCGACGAGGTTCGCATCGACAGGGCAGTCGAAACCATCGTTCAGGCCCTAAAAGCCCGCGGCCAGTTCGAAGACGCCTAGCAGGGGACACGCACCCCCTCGAAAACACCCGCACTTCTAGATACTTACAACCCCAATCGCGCACTTTCACTCAAGGGGCTGCCCATCGTGATCCTCGAGCTCCTCAGCGTGGTTGCCCCTGTGTTCCTCGTCGCCTTGGTCGGCCTCGCCTGGGCCCGCTCAGGCGCTCACTTCGACGAGGCCTCGATCTCGCGTCTGGTGCTCAACGTCGGGGTCCCATGCCTGCTCTTCCGCAGCCTGACCACGCTGGAGGTATCCCCGTTCCAGCTCGCCCAAATGGCAGGGCTCACCGTGGCAGTCATGAGTCTCTTCGCGATAGGCGGACTCGCCGTCCTGAAGGCGCTTCGACTCCCATCGCACACCTTTCTCGGCCCGCTCATCTTCACGAACTCGGGGAACATCGGGATCCCCATCTGCCTCTTCGCGTTTGGTGAAACAGGCCTCGCGCTCGCAATGACGTACTTCGCGGTCTCCGCGATCTTTCACGTCTCCCTTGGCGGTCCACTGTTCGCGGGCACATTCTCCTGGCGCCCATTTCTCCGCTCTCCGCTCACCTGGGCGGTGGCTATCACAGTCCCGGTGGTTGCGTTCGGCGTGCCCGTGCCCGACTGGCTCTCGCGCACGACGTCGCTACTCGGCGACATCGCCATTCCCTTGATGCTGCTGACCTTAGGCGTCTCGCTCTCGAAGATGCACCCGGACTCCGTCGGTCGCTCCATACTGCTAGCGCTCGTTCGTTTCGGCCTCGGCGTCGCCGCGGGCTTCCTGGTCGCGACCGTGTTCGGCATCGAAGGCCTCCCGCGAAAGGTCCTCATCCTTCAGGCCGCGATGCCTGTGGGCGTGCTGAACTACCTCTTCGCCCACCGATACGGTCGAAGCCCAGAACAGGTCGCAAGCTTGGTACTCGTCAGTACGTTGCTCTCGGTACTCACGATCCCTGCCCTCCTCGCCTGGCTCTAGCCTCTCAGATCTCGTCGAGCGGCATCTCGCACACGTCTCGAAGACGACAGGCTCCACACTCGGCTCCTTGCCAGATGGCGTTGAAGCGCTCCTGTACCGTGTCGATGATCTCCTCGTCCGACGTGAGGATGCCCATCTCGAAGTTGCGGCGCCCATCGCCTTTCGCTCCGAGCCCTGCACCCGTCCAATTAGCGCTCCCGAGGTAGACGAGCCTTGCATCGATCACGACGGTCTTGAGGTGCACACGCGGACACATTCGCATCTCGAGTCCGCCGGCAACGAGCTTTGGTTGCGCATCGAAGCTCTTTCGAAAGGGTCGCGACGGAGGTGAAGCATGAAGCAGACGCAGCTCGACGCCGCGCTCGGCAAGCTCCGCAAACACCTCGAGCACCGAGCGATAGTTGCCCCGCCGTCCACGCCGTCTCCCGGGCACCAAGTTCGGGTCTTCGACCATGAGCTCTTTGAGGTTCGCCGTGGCGATCCAAACACTGTGCTTCGCCTCGAGCACGGCCTGCGTGACCCGTGAATAATGGTCGCGATCCGCGAGTAGATCGAGATGGACGGGCCGTGCCATGCGTTAGTCCATCTCCCGATACTGTTCTTCTTCCGGAGCCTCGTCCGCGTCGAGGAATGCGAGGTCCCTCTGCGAGAAGACTCGCTCGAGGCCACGACGAATGGGAACGAGCATGGCGATGCAGAGGGGGAACACGACCCCAAACGCGGAGGATTTCACGCTCCAAAGAACGATGAGACAAGCAACCTGAATCAGCGTGAACGTGTGGAGAACGGTGCGCGGCACGCGACGGACGTAGTGCGTGGGTGGGTACAGGGTCGGGTCGGTCACCCAGAGCTTCAGACGATCGATGAACTGGTTCCCACGAAGCGACGCGATGCCCATGAACAAGAAGAGCCCGAACACGACCGACATGGGGATCTCACGCAGCAAACCGAGAAACATCAGCGAGCCCCCAATCATCGCATGAACGACGAGGGCGGTCAGACGATTCTCTTCGACCGAGATGATGTGCTCGCCGCGAGCGTGGTGTCGTACCGTCGCGAGTGCGCGGACATGGTTGAGCGACCGTACCGTCGCCGCGACGAGCCAAGGGAGTCCGAATAGTGAGCAGACGGCGACCAGGACCGCGATGACCGCCATGTCGAGGTTGTACCCCGCTCCCTTCCGAAGGCGATGATGTGGACTGTTGACGATGCGAACCGTGATGTTCTGATCGAGGAAGAGCAGCACGGTCGCAAGAATCGCGATCGGCATCGACGCGAACCAGAACCACACAGGAGCATCGGCCGGGTTGATGAGCCATGCCCGCCCGCTGGTGGTCGCAAAGTGAGCCGGGACGGCGAGATGCTCGAGCTCAATCGGGCGCATCTCCCAGGCCGCGACGGTCATGAGGCCGATCGCAATGGCAGGTCCGAAGTCGGCCAAAAACTCTCGCGTGGTTTTGGTGAGCAAGGGCTTCTGGCGCAACCGCGAGAGCTGCTGTGCAATGACGTACGTGCCAAGCGCGAGTACGAGCGCCAAGAGCTCGCCCGTCGTCGGCACCTCTTCGCCGAGAATGTCCCCGAGGATGTCGCGCAGCGCCTCGGTGATGAATATCGCGGAGATGAGGGCGGCGAAGATCTCATCCGTGAACCGCGTGAAGAACCGAATGTACCGGCTCGCATTGGTCAGCGCGAGTGCCATCATCATCGCGGCCGTCCAGATGCCGATCCAGAACAGCCCGGGCAGAAACGGCACGCCAAGCTGCTTGCACAGCACGTAGAGAATGGCGATGAAGATGGTGACGGGCCCCGTACTTCCAAGAAGCGTGAGCGGCTGGCCTGAGAAGAGCGCATAGGCGACTCCCCCGATGGCCGTGGCGAGAATCGCTTCGACCGTTCCTATTTCCCCGTCCGTGAGGAACGCTAGTAGTCCCCCGAACGCGATCGAAGGCGCCAAGCATGCAAAGAACAGAAACAGAACGGTCGCGAGCCCCTTCATGTTGAAGCCGTCGATGAAGTCACTCGCGTAGAACGGCAGCTTCCGCCGAACGTCAGCGGACAGACCCGCACCGATGCGGGTCTCCGGTGGCGGAACGCTTGGATACGTGGGCACCATCGACGGTCTTCGCTGATCCGGCGGTGCCTCGACGTACTCGAGATAGAGTTGATAGGTCGCCAAGACCTGCACGGGATCGTTGGCTCCGATGATGGACGCGCTGAAGCGTTCGTCGTGCAGCATCCAGCCGAAAGGCTCGAGGTCTTCGTTGAGCGGAGTGGCCGACCCGTATGGCGCCACGATCAACCAGACGTAGTGAACCTTCTCGTGATCGCTCGCTCGGACCCCCTCGGGCACCCGCATCAGGGCACAGCGGTAGGGATCCCCGTTTTGCGCTTCGTACCGCACCCGAAGGACGCCGACCCCGCCGCCGAGGTCGTGGAGCTCCCCCTCACCCCTTTCATCGAGGGTCTGTTGGACCGCATGACGCTGACGCGGGTTCAGCTTGTCGCATCGGACCAGCCCGTCGAGAGCGTGCTGCACGAGCTCCGGCAGATCGCTGGCGGCCAGGTCGAGAAAGATCTCGCTGTCGTGAAGTCGCTTCTGCAAGCCAAAACCGGTCGAAGTCATGCAGGGTCACCCATCTCCGGCCGGATGGGAAGCGCGAAGTGTTCTACACGTCGATACAGCGACGGACGACGCGCATGAGAGTTTCGGTTCCCCAAGCCAAACCGTCGACCGGGATACGTTCGTTGTGGCCGTGAAACATATCGGCGAAACGTAACGTCGGAGGGAGCTTGACTGGCGCGAAGCCATACCACTTCGCACCGATCGAAGTGAACGCCTTGGCGTCGGTGAAACCTTGAAGAACGAAGGGCACAACTGGTGCTTCGGGTGCGCGCTCCCGCATGACATCGTGGATGACGGAGTAGAGAGATGACTCCTTGGGCTCCGTTACCACGGGCGGAAGCGAGTGCATCACTTCGAGCGCGATGTCGGCGCCGAGCACTTCTCTCAGCTCGCGCAAGAAGTCACCCTCGGTTTGCCCGGGCAGAATCCGGCCGTCGATCTCTGCCTCTGCGATACCGGGAATCACGTTCGTCTTGTTGCCAGCACGAAGCACGGTGGGTGACGCGGTGTTCCCGAGCAGTGCACGAAACGCGCGTTTTACCGAAGGGTCCGGCAAGACGTTCAGCAACGTGGGACCGAAGCGCGGACTCCCAAGCATCTTGATGATCGGCCTCAGCGGCGCTGGCAGATGCTCAGCGAGGGCCGCAACGAACTCTTGAACCGATGCCGAACCGTGACGCGGAAGCCCGTCCTTGCCGAGGCGAGCGACGGCCTCGCTCAGTCGAACTACGGCCGAGTCCTCGCGCGGCATCGAACCGTGCCCAGGCTCTCCGGTCGCACGCGCGCGCACCCAGCAGACTCCCTTCTCGGCGACCTGCACCGTGAAGAAGCTCTTACCGGCGACCTGCAGATTGAACCCCCCACCCTCCCCGATCGCGAACTCACTTCGAACGAGGTCGGTGTGATTCTCGCAGAGCCAGAGCGAACCATATCGGCATCCCGCCTCTTCGTCGGCTACGCCTGCGAAGATGAGGTCGCGCTTCGGCTTGACGCCCTCACGGGCCAGCCTCGTGATGATGGCGACCGACATCGCCGCCATGTTCTTCATGTCGATCGCGCCGCGTCCCCATAGGCAGCCTTCGTGGACCTCCCCGCAAAACGGGGGGTGATCCCACGATTCCGGCTCGGCTTCGACAACGTCCAAGTGGGCGGTGAGCAGGAGTGGTGGCAGCTCTCCTGTTCCGCGCAGCCGCGCGACGACGTTGCCGCGACCTGGCGCACTTTCCAGCACAGAAGGCTCGAGGCCAGCGGCGCGCAACTCGTCCGCCAACAACTCCGCCGCGGGAAGCTCGTTCCCGGGCGGGTTGGTCGTATCGATTCGAAGCAGCTGCTGGCAAAGCCGAAACGAGTGCTCGGCCAGCTCCAAGTCGCTTTGTGTCATGGGTCGCTACTGCTGTTTACCCGAAGCCGGCTCCTTTTTGCGCCCTTTCTTCGTCGCGCGCTGCGGGGCGCCATCTTTTTGTCGAGTGCGCGAGCTTGATCACCAGGCGAGCTTGCCCCAGGTTCCCCGGGAGATGAGCCGCTTCGAAGAGATCGGCGGGGAGCCGAAGCTGAGGGCGATCGTCAGTGACTTCGTCGATCGTTGCTTCGACGACATGATGATCGGCTTTCTGTTTCAGCGAGCCGAGCGCGACCGCATCAAGCTCTTCGAGTACCAACACGCGGCGGAGCATCTCGGAGGCCCTGTGACCTACGGGGGCCGACCGCTCGACGAGGCTCATCGCCCCCACCGCATCTTCGGGGGTCAATTCGCCCGGAGACGCCAGATTCTCATCGAGACGCTGCGGGAGCACGACGTCCCGGAGGCAGTGATCGAAGCCTGGATAGCTCACCAGGACGGGCTTCGATCTCTGATCACCAAAGACGCAGACTCGAACTGCGTGGGTTGACGATGGCCGACACCAAACAGGGCCTCGTCGTTCGCTCGACCGCAGGCTTCATCGACGTTCTGATCGGAGACCAAGTCGTGCAATCTCGCATTCGTGGTCGGCTCAAGAACGCGCCGAGAACGACGGACATCTGCGTCATTGGTGACCAAGTGCGCGTGGAGCGGCCGGACGATCGGACAAGCGTCGTCGTCGAGGTGTTGCCGCGGAGGACGCGCTTCTCCCGCCGACAGCCAGGCCGCGGCCCTGGACGCGAAGACGTTCTGGTGGCCAACCTCGACCAACTTCTGGTCACGTTTGGCTACGGGCTGCCCCCGCTGAAGCGGCGCTTACTCGATCGCTTCCTGGTGATCGCTGAGCACCAAGGAGTCGAGGCCCTCATCGTCATGAACAAGGAAGACCTCCAAGAACCGGGGGATTCGGATTGGCAGCGAGTGTACGAATCACTCGGCTACCAGGTACTGAACGTCAGCGCGACGAACGGATCCGGTCTAGCGAAATTGGGGGCCACCCTCGCGGGCAAGATCTCCGCTTTCGTCGGACCGTCCGGGGTGGGCAAGAGCAGCCTCATCAACGCGATCGTCCCGGACCTCGGACTCGACACGGCAAGCGTGAGCTCTCACCACGGCAAGGGCCGCCACACGACGCGGGTCGCGACACTGCACGCACTGCCCGGGAGCGGCTTTCTGGCGGACACCCCCGGCATCCGCGAGCTTGGAACCTGGGAGCTGCCGCTGGATGACCTCGATCGGTGTTTTCCCGATTTCGCGCCCCATCGAGACGGGTGCGCGTTCAGGCGCTGTAGCCATACGCACGAACCACAGTGTTCCGTGCTCGATGCGCTTCGTGCCGGCGAGATCGATCCGGAACGCTACGAGAGCTACGTTCGATTGCGGGACGAGGCGGGCACCTAGCGGGCTTGCTTCGTCAGGTCGAAACGGGCCCGTGCGACGCCGTCCTTCTTCACGTCGACCTTACGGTTCACCTTGCTGCCGTCGGGAAGCTCGAACTCGAACGTCACGAGCCCCAGCGGCGCGTATACGGTCTCGATGGGTGTGCGGCCGAGCAAGTCGCCCGCCATATAGGCGTCTGCGGGAGGTGTGGTCTCGATCTTCACGCGTCCGAACGCGCCCGGCTTCGCACCGCCCTGCTTGCCGAGAAGTCTTGCAGTAACGCCTGCCGTCTCCCCGTGGCCGACGTCAACTTGGCTCGACCACGACGCGAAACCTGGAGTCTCGACACGCACGCGGTACTGCCCCTGCATCAATCCGGTGAGCGCGACGGGCGTCATGCCCTGCTCCTTGCCATCGAGGTACACCTTCGCCCCGGGAGGGGAGGAAGCGATGAGAATCCGCGCACCGTGCTCTCGAAGGAGCGGGTTCTCGTCGACGGCGATTTCCGGCGGCCCCTTCTCCTCGAACATGCCTTCGACGTTCTTGACTGCATCTTTGACCACATCGGTCTTCTCGTAGGCGACTGCCAAGCCGCCGACCAACACGAAGAGAAGGGCTACCAGGCGCTTCCACCGAAAACCCGACCCGCTGTCCGAGCCCGTGGCGTAGGTTTGTGGTGCCGCGCGCTTGGGAATGCTTCTCGGCTCTTCCGTCGGGCGCTGGCTGAGGTCCGGCTCGGCCTTTGGCAACGGCGCGACAACTGGCGCATCGAGCAGGTGTCCGAGGTCCATGTCCTCCGGCGACCCATCGACCTCGATCTCTCGAATGGCCCCCGGAACCTGCGAAACGTAAGATTTCCCGCCCGAAGCAGACGAGGACGAGTCGTTCGCGTGATGCATGTCGAGGGTGATCGAGGCGCCGAAGGGCACGGTGTCGACCCGTGGTCCGCGCGTGTACTCTTCGGGGAACACCCTCTTCACGAAGTCCGCCATCTCGCGCTGCTTGGCGAGCATGTCGTTGTCCTTCGCAAAGCGTTCGAGCTCGTTTGCGAACTCGGCCGCGGTCTCGAAGCGGTCGGAAGCCTCTTTTGCGAGAGCCTTCTGAAGAATCCGATCGAGATCGTCGGAGACATCGGGCAAGCGGTCCTTCAGAGAAGGGACTGGGTCCATGATGACGGCGCGCATCGTGGCAGCTTCAGTCTTGCGCCGGTAGAGCGACTTGCCGGTAATCGTCTCGAAGATGCAAACGCCAAGCGCGAACACATCGAGCCGATGATCGGCTTGGCCCGCCGTGCATTGCTCGGGCGCCATGTAGGCGAACTTGCCCTTCACGACACCGGCTTGGGTCTTGTGCGCACGATGGTCGGCCTTCGCGATTCCGAAGTCGAGCAACTTCACGGCGCCGTTGTAGGCGATCATGATGTTGTGCGGCGACACGTCGCGATGGATGATGTTGAATGGCTCTCCGTGCTCGTCATTGGCGATGTGCGCGTAGTGCAACGCCCGTGCCACTTCGATGCCGACGCGGAGCGCGATGGGTAGCCCAACGCCGCCGGACTTTCGCGCCTTCCGAATCATGCGGCCGAGCGGCATGCCGTTGATCCACTCCATGATGATGAAGTGAGAACCTTCGTCGGCGCCGCACTGATGGAACTGGCAGATGTTCGGGTGCTTGAGTTGCATCCCGATCTTCGCCTCGTCGAGGAACATCTGGACGAAGTCGGCGTCCTGCTCGAAGTGCGGAAGGATTCGCTTAACCACCAGGAAGCGTTGATCGCCTGCCTTGTTGATGTGACGCGAGAGCAGGATCTCCGCCATGCCGCCTAGTGCAAGTCGGCCGAGAATGTCGTAGCCGGCGAACTGGCCAAGGACCGGCAGGTCGACCGGCGGCTTCGGAATCTCACTGGCTGCAGATTGCTGCGTCACTTTTCCCCCCGGCACCCTCCAGCCCGATCCGCGCTCGCCGGCAAGCCGTGCGATAGCTGACAATCCCCCCGCTGGAATGTGTCACAAAGGACAGCATAGCGGCTCAACGGACCGGGCCGCTAGTTCACGAGCGCAAAAGTTCGGATGAGCTGGCGTCCTGTGCGCTGACTCACAAAAGCCGTTCGATGCGCGCGAGCTCTCGGCACATGTTCTTTTGGTGCGCCTCGAGCGTGCCGCCCCCGATCTCGAGAAGCTTGGCATCCCGCCAAAGCCGTTCCACTGCGTATTCGGAGACATAGCCGTAGCCGCCGAGCACCTGAATCGCACGGTCGGCGATACCCTTGGCCATCGTCGAGGTGAACAGCTTGACGCCATCCGAGTCGAGCCGACCACCCTGCCCCTCGAGCTCCATCGAGGCGGCGGTGTAGTAGGTGTAGGTCCGTCCAGCCATGTACTCGG
>Ga0316192_10000971_pt1 | contig 21131 bp, 19 predicted proteins | sample MerIslwburrow_MG_FD_204931 | JGI IMG/M metagenome (GOLD analysis project Ga0316192, IMG submission 204931) | Coastal sediment microbial communities from Maine, United States - Merrow Island worm burrow | ecosystem: Environmental > Aquatic > Marine > Coastal > Sediment | place: USA: Maine...
CTTGCTGTCAAGAATGCCGCGCGTAACGGGTTGGCCAGTCATTTCCGGGCGGTAACAGCCGATCTCTCCGCGCCCGCGAGGGCCCTGAGCGAGGCGGGGCTCATCCGCGAAGGCTACGACCATGTTATGGCCAATCCGCCCTTTTATGCCGCAGGTTCCGTGCGTGCCACCCCCGATACCGCCCGTGCCACCGCGCATGTGATGCCCAATGGCGAACTGGAGCGCTGGGTCCGTTTCCTGACGACCCATACGGCGCCAAGAGGGACAATCACCCTGATCCATAGGGCCGACTGTCTTGGAGTGCTCTTTGATCTCCTTCAGGACCGGTTCGGCGATCTTGCGGTCTACCCGCTCTTCCCCAAAGAGGGCGTGCCTGCAAGCCGGGTCATCATCCATGGCCGGAAGAATAGCCGTGCCAAGGTGCGGCTACTGCAAGGGCTCGTCCTGCATGAGGTTGGCGGATCGTACACAGAGGAAGCGGAAGCGGTGCTCAGAGGCGGGGCGGGACTTTTCCTTGGGACGTCGAAAAACGCCGGCGTCGTCTCTCAGGATTAGAACGCCCGATCTTACGAGTTGGCTCTCGAAAGAAGGGCTGCCCGGGTCTAGGGAGAGCTCCCGGGCGCGGAAGGCTTGCATCACGCACAAGAGAATTGCGCGATGCGGGGAAGGCTGGCGTCACGCGCAGACCTTCACGTCCTTCCAAACCCATTTGCGATAGGGATTGCCGCGCCGGTCCCAGACCTTGATGCGGACCTTTCGCGGCTCGTAATGGCAGTAGGGGCGTCCGCGATAGTCAAACCAGGCCGGCCCGTAACGATGGTACTTGTTTTTCCAGCTGTGCCCGTGCCGAGGGGCGCCATAAGGTGGCGTGTAGGGTCCGCCGCGATAGCCCACCTCATAGGCTCCGCCATGACCAACCCGATGACCTGGGCCATCGGTGCCGGCGGCGCCTGCCGCATAGGCCGTCGTTGCCCCGAAAGCCACGACGGCGGCCGCCGCGAGGAGTGTCGTCTTCAGCATGTCTCTGACCTCCAATTTGGCGCTACCGCGCCGGTCCAACTCCTCTGTCTTCGGAAGCTGTTCTGGGAGGTCGTCGCTGAACCCAGGATGAGGCGCCCATTCATGGACGGTTCAGCGCAAAAACACGGTTCAGCGGAAAAGCAACGGGCCGGCCCATCGTTGAGAGAGGCTCTTGTTGGCATCTCATGGCGATTTGGACGGCGAGTCGGTTTGGACCGAGCCTTCATGCTCAGGCTCTAGATGGCGGGTCCGTTATTACCAGCCGCCCCAGGTCCGCTTGCGCCAATACGGATAGTAAGCATACGGGTATGCGCCGCAGCCATAGCGAGTACGCTTGCAACGCCGAGGCGTGTAATAACCGTATCGCGGCGCCACATAGACCCGCGCGCGTGGCACGTAGTAGCCGTGGCGCACGGCCTTGCGGCGCCAGCCGGCATCGGCAGGTTGAGGCACCGCTGTTGTAAACAGCAATGCAAAGGCACCGGTCGAGATCGCCAGGATCGCCAATTTCTTCATCGAGAGCTTCTCCTCAAGACGTCTCACGGTCTGACGGCGTGTCGGAACCAGCCCCGCACGTCGAAGCGGTCGCAAAGTTCTGCCCCATCACGAGCACCTAGCATTCGATTCGAGCAGACTCATGTCCGATCACGCTGCGGCGTTAACAGAGGGCGTTCATGCAAGAACCCCTGTTCGTGTCCAGAGACGATAGCCCGAGTCTCTGCCCCGGTCTGGCCTTTTTTGATCCCGATCTAAAGGGTTCCCCTTGATCTGAATTGGTCTGACGATACGGTGAGAGAATGAGTGACAATGGTTTTGTGACGTTAGTGAAGTCGTTCCTCCCGAAGAGTTGGACGAAGTCCCGCCCGCTCGTGCCGGTGCTGCGCTTCAGTGGCCCCATTGGTGTCAATTCGGTTTTCAAACAGGGGCTTACCCTATCGACGGTCGCGGCGTCGATCGATAAGGCGTTTTCCATGCGCCGAGCTGAGGCGGTTGCTATTCAGATCAATTCGCCTGGCGGTGCCCCCGTCCAGTCCACACTCATCTTCAAGCGGATCCGCGCCCTTGCCGAAGAGAAGGACCTCAAGGTCTATGTCTTCGCCGAGGATGTGGCAGCCTCGGGCGGTTACATGTTGGCGCTCGCGGGCGATGAAATTTACGCGGACGATTGTTCGATTGTCGGGTCAATCGGGGTGATTAGTGCAGGCTTTGGCTTCCCTGGTCTTCTAGAGAAAGTCGGCGTGGAGCGGCGCGTCTATACCGCTGGCAACAACAAAGACACGCTCGATCCGTTCCTGCCGGAGAAGCCTGGCGATGTGAAGCGCATCAAGGCGCTCCAGCTCGACATTCACAAGGCCTTTATCGACATGGTCAAGGCCCGCCGGGGCGACAAGCTGACAAAAGCAGACAAGGACTTGTTCACTGGCGAGTTCTGGACCGGCCAGGGCGCGCTTGAGCGCGGCCTCATCGATGGTCTTTCAGATTTGCGGACCAAGATGCGGGAAGTCTTTGGCGAAGATGTCCGCTTCAAGCTGGTCGCACCGTCGACGTCTTGGTTTCGCCGGGGCAAGAAGGCCGTGTCGGCCGGTTCGGGCGGCTTCGATTTCAGCCGATGGCCGCAAGGCTTCGCTGCGGACGTCATTTCCGCGATCGAGGCTCGCGCCCTCTGGTCACGATTTGGATTGTAGAGCGACTTGAATTGTAGAACGACTTAAAGTGTAGAACGACTTAGATCGTAGAGCGATGCAATGCCGCAAGTTCTTCTTATCGCTGCCATTGGTGCGGGCCTTCTGCTGGTCCGGCGCTATCTGAAAAAAGAGCAAGAGCGCATCGTTTCGGACTTGCGGAAGGCCGAGGAAGCCATGGAGAGGCGCGATATCGACAGCGCGGTGCAGCTGGAACAGGACCCAGCGACAGGCATTTACCGTCCCAAAGAGCCCCGCTAAGGCCGTCCCCGGTCGTTACCCTTTGGGACGCGCCGTTCTTCTATGGGTTCCATTGTCGTCCGCAACGAAATAGCGTGCGCCAGCAATTCCGCCTGCCACGAATCGAACATGTCCAAACACGCGAAATCTCCGGAAAAGGCCGAGTCTCTGGCGAAGGTCCAGCCAAGGTCGTCGTCTTTGGCAGGGCCAAGCGCGCCGTCCTTCCAAGACCTCATCATGAGGCTCCAGCGGTTTTGGGCTGGCCAGGGCTGCGTAATTCTACAGCCCTACGACATGGAAATCGGCGCGGGCACATTTCATCCGGCAACGACGCTGCGTTCACTGGGGCCGAAGCCCTGGCGTGCGGCCTATGTCCAGCCCTCGCGGCGCCCCAAGGACGGACGCTATGGCGAGAACCCGAACCGGCTGCAACACTATTATCAGTTCCAGGTCATTCTAAAGCCATCGCCCGACGACATTCAGGACCTCTATCTTGAGAGCCTTTCGGCTATCGGCATCGACCCCAAGAACCATGACATCCGCTTTGTGGAGGACGATTGGGAGAGTCCCACGCTCGGTGCTTGGGGGCTCGGCTGGGAAGTCTGGTGCGATGGCATGGAAGTGTCGCAGTTCACCTATTTCCAGCAAGTCGGTGGCTTCGACTGCAATCCGGTCTCGGGCGAACTGACTTACGGCCTAGAACGCCTGGCCATGTATGTGCAGGGCGTAGACAATGTCTACGATCTCAACTTCAACGGCGGCGAAGGTGCGAGCAAGGTCACCTATGGCGACATTTTCCTCCAAGCCGAGCAGGAATATTCGCGCCACAATTTCGAGCATGCCAATTCAGCAAAGCTGTTCGAGCATTTCCGTGACGCAGAGGCTGAGTGCATGGCGCTGCTGGATGCAGGTGAGAATGGCGAACGGCATCTGATGGTGCTGCCAGCCTACGACCAGGCCATCAAAGCCTCGCATGTCTTCAATCTGCTGGAGGCGCGTGGCGTGATCTCCGTGACCGAGCGTCAGGCCTATATCTTGCGCGTGCGCGATCTTGCCAAGGCGTGCTGCGCTGCCTGGCTCAAGACGGACGCGGGCGGGGCGTGAGCACGATGGCCGAACTCCTACTCGAATTTTTCTCTGAAGAAATCCCGGCGCGCATGCAGCCGCGCGCGCGGGCCGACCTCGCGCGTCTCATGCAAGAGAAGCTGAAAGCCGCCAGTCTCGATTTCGAAGAGATCAAGACCTTCGCCACACCGCGCCGCCTGACAGTGGTCGTGGGCGGCTTGCCCAAACGCTCGCCCGATGTGCGCGACGAACGCAAAGGCCCGCGCCTCGGTGCACCCGAGCAAGCCATCGGAGGCTTTCTGAAGTCCGCCGGCCTTGCCTCGGTCGAAGAGGCGGAGATCCGCGAAGATAAAAAAAGCAGCTATTATGTGGCGCTGATCGAAAAGCCGGGACGCGACACGGCTGATGTGATCGCTGCGATCGTGCCGGAGATCGTGCAGAATTTCCCTTGGCAAAAAGCCATGCGTTGGGGTGCTGGAAAACTGCGCTGGGTGCGTCCGTTGCACGCCATCTTGTGTCTCCTCGACGGCAAAATTATCGACTTCGAAATCGAGGGAATTACGAGCGGCAATGTCACGCGCGGCCATCGTTTCATGGCGCCGAAAGAACTCACCGTGAAGAGCTTCGCGGATTATGAGGCAAAGCTTCGGAAAGCCTTTGTCATTCTCGATGGCGATGAACGGGCAAGCCGCATTCTGGAGATGGCACGGGCCTGCGCGGGAGAGCACGGGTTCTCGCTTATAGAGGACGAGGCGCTTCTTGCTGAAAACGCCGGGCTGACCGAATGGCCTGTCCCGCTCTTAGGCAGCTTCGATGAGACCTTTTTAAGCGTCCCGCCCGAAGTGCTTGCCACCTCAATGAAGGCGCATCAGAAGTGCTTCTCAGTGAGCAAGGGCGATGATCTCGCCAACCGCTTCGTGCTGGTTGCGAATTTGGAGGCGGAAGACAGCGGTACGGCCATTACCCAAGGCAATGAGCGCGTGATCGCTGCGCGGCTCGCGGATGCCAAATTCTTCTTCGACCAAGACCGAAAGGTTTCGCTCGAAGCCCGTGTGCCCAAGCTGAAGGACATCACGTTCCACGAAAAACTCGGCACGCAATATGAGCGTGTGCAGCGCATCTTCAAGCTCGCGCGGGAATTGGCCCCAATCGTTGGCGCCGACGCGGAGGATGCAGAGCGTGCGGGCTATCTCGCTAAGACGGATCTTGTCAGCGATATGGTCGGTGAATTTCCTGAGCTTCAAGGCGTCATGGGCCGCTATTACGCGCTCGACCAAAAGGAACGTCCGGCGGTCGCGAATGCCATTGCCGCGCACTACAAGCCCGTGGGGCCTGCGGACGAAGTGCCCCGCGAGCCGGTCTCGATTGCCTTGGCGCTCGCCGATAAGCTCGACACGCTGACAGGCTTCTGGGCCATCGATGAAAAGCCCACCGGCTCCAAAGATCCTTATGCCTTGCGGCGTGCGGCGCTCGGCGTGATCCGTATCGTGTTGGAAAATGGTGTGCGTCTCCCGCTACGCGGCGCGTCTCACACTTCGTTGGGTCAGCACCTGATCGATGGTGTGACCGTCGGTGATGAGCAAGAAATTCTAAGCGACCTCCTGTCCTTCTTCGCCGACCGGCTCAAAGTCTATCTGCGCGATCAGGGCGCACGGCACGATTTGGTGGATGCGGTGTTCGCTCTTGGGGGCGACGATCTCTTGATGGCCGTTCGCCGCATTGAAGCGCTTGGGCGGTTCCTCGACACCGAAGACGGCGCAAACTTGCTGGCCGGCACGAAGCGCGCGGCGAACATCCTGCGTATCGAGGAGAAGAAGGACGGCAAGTCGTTCGGCGATGCGCCCGATCCTAAGCTCCTCGAAGCGGCAGAAGAAAAAGCGCTGGCGAAGGCCGTTGACGATGTCGAGATGGCCGCAGCGAAGGCCGTCGAGGCGGAAGATTTCGAAGCGGCGATGGGCGCCATGGCAAAACTCAGAGCGCCCGTTGACGCCTTCTTTGATTCCGTCACGGTCAATGCCGACGAGCCCAAATTGCGCGAGAACCGTTTGCGGCTTCTGAATCGTATTCGCAGCACAACGAAAACCGTCGCCGAATTCTCCAAAATCGCTGGAGCGTAGGGATGCCGCCGCATATCAGCATGATCACGCTCGGTGTTGCGGATATCACCGCTGCCACGGCCTTTTATGAGCGGCTCGGCTTTAAACGATCGAGCGAAAGTCGGGACGCCGTCACGTTCATGCGTGCCGGCTGCGTTGTGCTCGGCCTGTTCGGACGGGACGCGCTCACAGAGGACACCAAGGCCGGCGATCTTTGGACTGGCAATGGCGGCACCGCGGTTGCGATGAACTATGCGAGCGAGGCGGAAGTGGATGCCATGATGGCGACGGCCAAGACTGCTGGCACGAGCATCTTAAAGCCTGCCGAGAAGACGTTTTGGGGCGGTGATGGCGGTTGCTTCGCCGATATGGACGGCCATGCTTTCGAAGTTGCCCACAATCCATTTTGGCAGATGGGTGAGAACGGATTTATCGATCTTCCTGAATGAGCGAGCCCGAGCACATCTTCGTCTACGGCTCGCTGCGGGCTGGGTATGACCATCCCATGGCGCGGCATCTCGAGAGCCAAGCCCGTCTCATCGGCGAGGCGCGTGTGCCCGGCCTTCTCTACGACATGGGCTGGTATCCGGCCGCTTTCTTTGATGCAACCGCGAGCGGCACCATTGTCGGTGATGTGTTTGCCTTGAAGCCGGACAAAGGGCTCATCGCTGCGCTCGATGACTATGAAGATGGTGGCCCCGATTTCATACGCGCGCCGCTTTCCGTGGCACTTTCGGGTGGGGGCCAGTTAATCGCATGGGCCTATGGTGTGAGCGCTCCGCTCGATGCCTCGGTCATTCCGGGCGGGGATTTTCTGGCCCATTGGAAGGCGAAATCGCAGCGCCCCACTCAGCCTTAGTGTTGGGCTTAAACGGATCGCATGGCTGCCGGTTTGTCTGGCATGCGCGCACCGCGTAAAAGGGGAGCCGCAGGGCGGGCAATTGAGGACCGAAGAATGGGCGAGGTCGGGCAGGCGGGAACGACACCCCAATGGGTGTTCAGCTTCGGTGGTGCGCACACCGACGGCTCTGCTGAGGACAAGGATCGTCTCGGCGGCAAGGGCGCGAATCTGGCCGAGATGTCGCGCATCGGGCTGTCTGTTCCACCCGGGTTCACAATCTCCACCGATGTTTGCGCGGCCTATTACGAACAGGGCCGCAGCTTGCCTGACAAGTTGAAGCCGATGCTGGATGCGGCTTTGGACGAAATGGCCGCGACGACGGGCGCGCGTTTTGGCGATTTGGATCACCCGCTTCTCGTGTCCGTGCGTTCAGGCGCCCGCGCGTCCATGCCCGGCATGATGGACACTGTCCTCAATCTCGGCCTGAACGATGCAACAGTTGAGGGTGTGGTGCGGCGCACGGGAGACCGCCGCTTCGCCTTCGACACCTATCGGCGCTTCATTCAGATGTATGCCGATGTGGTGCTTGGGCTCGACCATGGCCTATTCGAAGAGATTTTGGAGAACTACAAGGCTCTGAAAGGCTTCGAGCTCGATCCGGAACTTGGGGCAGACGACTGGGCCGAGATCATCGCTCGCTACAAGGACCTGATCGAAAAAGAACTCGAGACACCGTTCCCGCAGGATTTGCGCGAGCAGCTTTGGGGGGCGATCTCAGCCGTGTTCGGGTCGTGGCAGAACGCGCGCGCGATCGCCTATCGGCGCCTCCACGATATTCCCGACGATTGGGGCACCGCCGTCACTGTCCAGACGATGGTGTTCGGCAACAAGGGCAATAACAGTGCGACAGGCGTTGTCTTTACGCGCAATCCATCGACGGGCGCCAACGACCTGTTCGGCGAGTTTTTGCTGAACGCGCAAGGCGAGGACGTGGTGGCGGGGTTGCGGACGCCGCAGCCGCTCACGATCAAAGAGAGCGCCGCCAGTGGGAGCGACAAGCCTTCGCTCGAAGCGCTGATGCCTGAGGCCTTTGCCGAACTGAAGGCGGCATGCTCCGCTTTGGAGACCCATTTCCGCGACCTTCAGGACATCGAATTCACGATTGAGGAGGGTCGGCTCTTCATGCTGCAGACCCGGGCCGGAAAGCGCTCGACGCAAGCGGGGCTGAAGATCGCGGTCGACATGGCTGAGGAGGGCATCATCACGCGCGAAGAAGCAGTGCTGAGTCTCAACCCTGCACAACTCGACCAGCTCTTGCATCCCACGCTCGATCTCAATGCGCCGATGGTCGTGCTTGCGAAGGGCCTGCCGGCCTCCCCTGGGGCGGCATCCGGTGAGATTGTTTTCGATGCGGATGAGGCGGTTCACTTGAAGGCACAGGGCCATACGGTGATCCTCGCCCGTATCGAAACCTCACCGGAAGATGTCCAAGGCATGCACGCGGCCGTGGGCGTCGTCACCACACGTGGTGGTATGACGAGCCATGCGGCCGTGGTTGCGCGGGGCATGGGGCGGCCATGCGTCGCCGGTGCCGCCGCTGCCCATATCGATCTCGAATGCGAGACGCTTGAAGCCGGTGGCATCACGCTGCGCAAGGGCGATATCGTCACCATCGACGGCTCTTCCGGAAAACTCATTGAGGGTCGCGTGACCATGCGCCAACCCGAGCTGTCTTCGGATTTCGCTACCCTCATGGAATGGGCCGACGGCTTTCGGCGTATGGAAGTCCGCGCCAACGCGGATACGCCTGCCGATGCGCGGCAAGCGCGCGATTTCGGAGCCGAGGGCATCGGCCTGTGCCGCACCGAGCATATGTTCTTCCAGGACAATCGCATTGTGGCGATGCGAGAGATGATTCTCGCCGAGACAAAGGAAAACCGTCGCGCCGCGCTTGCCGAACTGCTCCCCGCTCAACGTCAGGACTTCATCGAGCTGTTTGAGATCATGGCGGGCGCGCCCGTCACCATTCGGCTCTTCGATCCACCGCTGCACGAGTTTCTCCCAAGCGAAGATGATGCGATTGAAGGTGTGGCCGAGGCTATGGGGGTGAGCGTCGCGCACCTGAAGCGGCGCATCGGCGTCTTGAGCGAGTTCAATCCCATGCTCGGCCAGCGCGGCGCGCGGCTTCTCGTGACATATCCCGAAATTATCGACATGCAGGCCCGCGCGATTTTCGAAGCGGCCATCGATGCAGGCAAGGAACTCCATGATCGGGTCCGGCCCGAGATCATGGTGCCGCTTATCGCCACCAGGCGGGAGCTCGACATCATCAAGGAGCGCATCACAGTAACGGCGCGCGCTGTGGAGAAACAGTGCGAGACAAGTGTCGCGTATCAAGTCGGCTCTATGATTGAGCTGCCTCGCGCGTGCCTCGTGGCGAATGAAATTGCCGAGACGGCGGAGTTTTTCTCGTTTGGTACCAATGACTTAACGCAGACGACATTTGGTCTCAGCCGGGACGATGCCGGGCGATTTCTAGGGGAATACGCAGATAAGGGAATTATTCACCATGATCCCTTTATGACGCTCGATAGTGCCGTCGGCGAACTCATGAAAATAGGCGTAGAGCGGGGACGCGCAGTCCGTAAAGACCTCAAGATCGGGATTTGCGGCGAGCATGGCGGTGACCCGGAAACCATTGGATTTTGTGAGGAAATTGGCCTCAGCTACGTGTCCTGCTCTCCCTACCGTGTCCCTGTTGCGCGCCTTGCTGCCGCCCAGGCGGCTCTGAAAGCCCCGCGCTAACGGATCGTTAGCCCTTTGCCGTCGAAATAGGCAGCCGTTGCCGACCAACACAATTTGCTCTAAGTTATGGGGCAGCTGTTAAGGCAGATTACGGGGTTCCGGGCACGATCCGGTGGGGGGTTTTTGGGCTGACGGTCTGTCGGCTTTCTTCCTACGAGATGGCTTGGAATTCTGGGGACGCCCTGGAACGAGCGGGTCGTGTGACACGTTACGCTAGGGTTGGGATTTATCGGGGACTTGCGCGGCTAGACCGATCAGTCTTCCGTGCGGGGATTTGGAGGGAAAATGGGCCGACGCTCGTTTCGTCGGATGTGGTGCGCCGCTGCGATGCTTGTGCCACTCCCCCTCATTGGTGTTGGGTATGCGATGGCGTCCGGCAGCCTGTTCGGCGCAGAAGTCGAGCTTTTCCTCCCCGCACCAGGCACCGTTTCCACCGTTGAACGGAGCAATGCCGCCTCCGCGCCCAGTAACGTTTCCATCGCCGCAGCCCGGCTCTTTTATGCCTCCGGCAAGGGCCCGCGCGCCGACCGCTTCGCTGTCGCAGGCAGCGTGACACATCCGGTGAAGAATGGTTTTCGTCCTGGTAGGCCTTTGATCACGGCGAGCCATGCAGGCCCGGTCAGTCTTTCCAGGACCATCGACGACATTGACCGCGACGCTAAGGGCGATCGCGCCGAGACCAACACGACCAAAATGGCATTGATGGTTCCCGAGCGGCGCAGTCCCCAGGGCTCACTGTTCATGAACGCCAACTATTCTTCGCCCTTTAGCGAAGACTTTCAGGTCGATGCGTTCCGGCCCGATCCGCGCGATATCGCCTATCAGCCGTCGGAAGAAGCGCTGAATTTCCGTTATCAGGGCGAGACACAGGCAGAGTTCGAAGACCGCGAGCGGCGCTGTCTCGCCACGGCCATCTATTTCGAGGCGCGTGGCGAACCCGAGCGTGGGCAAATTGCCGTGTCCCAAGTGATCCTCAACCGCGTGCGCAGCCCGAAATTTCCGCACACGATCTGCGGGGTCGTTTATCAGGGGCAGCACCGTAAGGGCTGCCAATTCTCCTTCACCTGCGACGGGCATTCGGATAACCCACGCAACAAGGACCAGTGGGCCAGCGCCCAGGACTTGGCCCAGAGCTTCATGTCGGGCGAGCACTGGCTGCCTGAAGTGGGCTACTCCACCTTCTATCACGCGAACTATGTGCGGCCCCGTTGGGCCCGCCGTATGAATCGGATCGACAAGATCGGGCGCCATATCTTCTACAAGAAGAGGGGCGAGACGCCTTACACGGTCGAGGCCTCGATCTCGGCAGATCTCGAGACCGCCGGCGACGACACCGACAAGGATACTGGCTATTTGTTGCCGACGCTGTCTCTAGCCTCGGCTGTCAACGCTGTGACCCACTCGGTATCGGACTCTGTTACGGCCGTTGCGGGGACGAGCGCGTCGGCTCCCACTCAAATGATGAGTCTAGGTTACGGGGCGAGTGAGTAAGCGCCCCGACTGAGATCACGTCGACTCCTGTTGCTGCAATGGCCGCAATTGTCTCCAAACTGACCCCGCCCGAGGCCTCCGTCTGGACTTTGCGATCCGCAAGACCGACGGCTTTCTTCAGCGTGCCCGCATCCATATTGTCCAGCAGCACCGCATCAATGGGGAATAGGAGCGCTTCCTTCAGCTGATCGAGTGTGTCGACTTCGACTTCGATCAGGACCATATGGCCCGCGCGTTGGCGTAAGCGCTTCAGCGCCTCGCCCAGCCCGCCTGCGGCGGCAATGTGATTGTCCTTCACCAGCACTGCGTCGAAGAGGCCAAAGCGATGATTGACGCCGCCGCCGCAGCGAACCGCGTATTTCTCCAGGGCCCGCAAGCCGGGTGTTGTCTTGCGTGTGCAGGCAATGCGCGCGTGCGTGCCCTTCACCTTCGCCACGTAAGTGGCGGTGAGGGTGGCGATGCCGCATAGGCGGCCAAAGAAGTTGAGCGCTGTGCGCTCTCCAGTCAGCAGAGCCCGTGTGCGCCCCTCGACCCGGGCGATTGTGGCACCGGCGTCCGCCACGCCGCCATCGTCGATCAGCCGTTCGAAGGTGACGTCAGGGTCGAGCGCTCGGAAGGCGGCTTCCGCAAGGTCAAGGCCGGCTATTCGGGCGGGCTCGCGCACCACGATCACGGCCGCGCCTCGCGCCTCGGGCGGAATGATGGGATCTGTGGTGATATCGCCCGCAAGTCCAAGGTCTTCTTGCAGGGCGTCGTGAACCGCCTTTTCCAAGAGGTGCTGCGGCAGTTCGGCGCCAACTTGCAGGAGGGAAGTCATCCCTAAGAGACCACGCGAAGGCGCGGCGGACTTGAGACGCCGGACGCCTTGCGCGCGATTTCATCGGCGGTCTTCAAAGTGAGGAAGCTTCGCCGCGCCTGGGCCTCGTCAGCGGAGGGGTAGTCGGCGCGGAAATTCGCTCCGCGGCTTTCGGTTCGAGCGAAGGCAGCACTTGCCACGAGTTTGGCCGTCGTAAGCATGTTCGCAAGCTGCGGGTCGCCGTCCGTCTCCCGCTCCAGCCGAACGATGCTGGAGAGCGCCTCTGAAAGCCCGTTCGCATCGCGGACAACACCAACCTTCTCCGACATCGTCTCGCGCAGCGCATCTTCAGCGTCCGCGTTATGGCGCTCATCCGTCCTTGTTCGTGCAAGCGCACGGATGGTCTGGGATGGAACCGGGGGCAGCGTGGCTGAGATGTCTGTTGCTACCCGCGCACCGAAGATGACCGCCTCAAGGAGCGAGTTGGAGGCAAGACGGTTGGCACCATGCGCACCTGTCGAGGTGACTTCGCCGCACGCCCAAAGTCCATCGACCGTACTGCGACCGCGCGCGTCGACCAAAATGCCGCCCATATGATAGTGGGCTGCCGGTGCCACTGGGATGGGCTCCTGGGTCGGCTCGATCCCGGCAGACCGGCATGTGGAGACAACGGTGGTAAATCTCTGCACAAGCTCAGGGCCGAGCGGACGGCAATCAAGAAATGCCCCGCGCCCGCTAACGACTTCCCGATGGACGGCACGCGCCACCACATCGCGGGGGCCAAGTTCGGCGTCCTCATGGACCGCGCGCATGAAACGCTCTCCCTTACCGTTGATTAGCAGCGCTCCGTCACCGCGTAGCGCTTCAGTGGCAAGAGGCGCCGGGTCGCGGCCGATATCGATCGCAGTCGGGTGAAACTGAACGAACTCCGCATCAGCGATCACGGCGCCAGCCCGCGCCGCGATGGCGACGCCTTCACCTCGCGCTTCCTTGGGATTGGTGGTGATGGCGTAGAGATGACCTGCGCCGCCCGTCGCAAACACCACGGCGCGTGCCGGGAGCACGAACGATTGCGTCTGAGAGCCTTCATCTGTTGGGGCGAGCACAATGCCCTGCACACGGCCATTGCGCATGACTAGATCGCGGGCACACGTGCCCTCCAGCACGGTGATAGAGGGGGTTGCCCGAACGGCTGCGGTGATTGCGCCCATGATGGCGCGGCCTGCCGTGTCTCCCTTCACATGCAAAATACGGTTTGTGCGGTGTGCAGCTTCGTGACCGAACGCCAGACGGCCCTCCAGATCCTTGTCGAAGGGAACGCCGTAGTGCAGTAAATCCTCAACGCGTCCGCGTGCTTCGCGCGCCATCAGCAGCGCCACGGCCTCATCGACCAGACCGGCGCCCGCACGCACAGTGTCCGCCGCGTGGTCCTCAGGCGTATCGCCTTCGGAGAGCGCGGCGGCGATGCCGGCCTGTGCCCAAAGGCTAGAGGAACCTTCCCCAAACGGAGCCGGAGAGATGATAGTGACCTTGAGCGGCGCAAGCTTCAGCGCGGTAAAGAGCCCGGCGAGTCCTGCGCCGACGACGACAATTCCGTCAGCCGCGTTTTTCGGCACGGTGCATGTATGGCCGTCGTTCATCGCTCTCCTCTCGATGTGCGAGGTGCGCCCTGGTTAGTGATTGAGGTTGATCATCCGCTCAACCGCAGCACGGGCCGGACCTGCCACAACAGGATCGACCGTCACCTCTTCCTTCATGAAGACGAGGCTATCGAGGATCTTCGGCAGCGTGATCCGCTTCATATGCGGGCACAGATTGCACGGCCGCACGAACTCCGTGTAGGGGGCTTCGACCGCCACGTTGTCGCTCATGGAGCATTCGGTCACGAGCAAGACTTTGGAGGGCCGATTTTCCTCGACCCATTTGATCATGCCGGAGGTCGAGCCCGTAAAGTCCGCCTCGCCGATAACATCGGGCGGGCATTCAGGATGCGCGATAATCTTCACACCCGGGTCGGACTCGCGATAGGCGCGAAGTTCGTCCGCGGTGAAGCGCTCATGCACCTCGCAATGACCTCGCCATGTGATGATCTCCACGTCCGTCTGCGTCTGTACCCATTTGGCGAGAAACTCGTCCGGAAGCATGATCACCCGCTTGACGCCAAGGGACTCCACAACACGCACGGCGTTTGACGAGGTGCAGCAGATGTCGGACTCCGCTTTCACATCCGCTGACGTGTTGACATAGGTCACGACCGGCACGCCGGGATAGGCCTCCCGCAGCGCGCGCACGTCCTCGCCGGTAATCGATGCCGCGAGCGAACAGCCCGCGCGCGTATCGGGGATCAATACCGTCTTGTTGGGGTTGAGCAGCTTGGAGGTCTCGGCCATGAAATGAACGCCGCACTGCACGATCACGTCGGCGTCTGCTTTCGCGGCCTCGCGTGCAAGCTGCAGCGAGTCGCCGATCACGTCGGCAACGCAATTATAAATCTCCGGCGTCATATAGTTGTGCGCCAGGACGACCGCGTTCCGCGCCTCTTTCAGATCGTTGATCGCTCTGATGTAAGGGGCGAACCCCGCCCACTCGATGGGCGGAACGACGCGCGCAACACGCTCATATAGATGAGCCGTCTCGCGTGCGACCTCAGGCGTGTAAGAAAGATCGGGCAAGAGGGAGCGCGGCAGAACAGCTTGTGCTTTGGCTTGCCACTCCGAACTCCCAGTCTGCAATGAAGCCATCGGTCCAAAGCCTTCTCTAAATATACTCAATATGAGTATATATGGGGTGTAAAAAGGTCCGGCACAAGGCCGGCGCATCTCCTATTCTCAACTTGAGTATAGGGATTTGCTTTTTCGCTTCAAGGGTTTCCTTTTTCTCAAATACCACCCGAGGGTTGGTCGGCGCTCAGGAGGCAAACGTCTTGGTAGCGCTTAAGCATGGTAAAGTTCTTGGTGGCCGAACAAGGCTTCCGGGACTAACCTAGGGTTCGTGAGCGGGGTCTAAAGGGATGCGTAAACGGTCGTCGGTCGCGGTCCTGGACTTGGTGGGTGTCTGCGCCCTCACGATGATGGTCGGCCTCCTATCGGTCGGCGATGTGGGTCTAGCGCTCGCAGACTCAAGCGTCATCATCGAAATTCCTGACAATCCGGTGACGCAAGATGGTGACGGCGCGCAAGCGCCGCCCAGCGAGGCCGAAGAGAATGTCGCCGAGCCCGCGCCGCCGCAAGACCTCTTCATTGCGGAGGCCATCGCTCAAAAGCTCGGTGCGCCCACATTGCAGAAGGCGCAACATCCGGACGACGTCGCGGCCGTTGAAGCGTTTTACAAGGCACGGAGCGGCCCCGCCTTGTGGCTCACAAGCGCCGGTCTTTCGCCCAAGGGTCTCGCAGTTCTGGAGGCACTTGCAAAAGCGGATGACTGGGGGCTTGAGCCCGCCTTGTTCAGAGTTCCGCCAGCGGACTATTCTCCGAGCACGCCAGAAGATCAGGCTGCGACTGAGTTGGCGATCAGTCTCGCTGCGCTGAAATATGCCAGAGCGGCGAAGGGCGGGCTCAGCGTTCCGAATACGATCAGCAAGATCTACGAGCTGACCCTAACGGTTCATCCGCCCGAGACCGTGATGAAGGATCTAGCAAGTGCCAGCGCACCGGACAGTGTCTTGACCGGTTTGCACCCCAAACATGAGCAATTCACGCGTCTGCGCCAGGCGCTCGCCAAGGCAAATTCGGAAGATGAGGATCTGCGCCTAAGGCGCAATATGGACAGGTGGCGTTGGATGCCTGACACCCTTGGCTCCACCTATGTCTGGCTCAACATTCCTGAGTTCACGGTTCATGTGGTCGAGGACGGGAAAACTGTGCAATCAGAGAACGTCGTTGTCGGAGGTGTCAGCACACCAACGCCCGTGCTGACTGCCGACATGACGGAGATCGTGTTCAATCCCGAGCGGATCGTGCCGCAAAGCGTCATCCGCCGGGACGTCTTGCCAAAGTTGCGGGGCAGCGGTTCGTTCTTTGGCGGCGGTAGCACGGCGATTTTGGACAAATACGGAATCACGGTGAAACGCCGGGGTAAGACGGTGGACCCCAAGACTATCGATTGGAAGAAGGTCAATCCGTCGACACTGACATTCGTGCAGAAGCCCGGCCGGACGAATATTCTCGGCAAGGTTCAATTCCTATACCCCAATGACCGCAAGGTCTTCATGCGCGACACGATCCTGCGTGGTCAGCTTGCGCGTGAGGTTCGTGCGGAAGGTGCGAAGGACCCGCGCGTTGCCAACCCGAATAAGCTTGCGGCGCGTCTCTTGGCCAAGAGCAATGGGGTAAGTGCCGCAAAGGTTAGTCAGATGATCTCGGGCGGCAAGACGAATAGGATCAAGCTGAGCAAACCGATCCCCGTCCACATGACTTATTTCACGGCCATCGTGGATGAAGCAGGGACGCTTGAGACCTTCGAGGATGTCTACAAGCTTGATGCGCTCCGTGCGCCGGAGAAGGCATCAAGCGCTCCGGCGGAGCAAACGTCATCGCCGACGGCTGGGGAGGCGCCCACGCCTGCGCGCAAACCCATCAACGGAAGCCTCGCTACCTCATCGCCGTAGAAGTGAGGGCTAGCCTCAGTCGGTCTCGGGGGCCTCGTCCATTGTCTCGCTCATGCCTTGTGCGTTGAGCACGCGCATCAGGACATAGATCAAGAAGCAGCCGAGCAGCAGCGCGCCCGCAATGGCAGGGGCGCGCCAATCCCCGGTCGAGACGCGCACGACGATCAGCGCAACACAGACAAGGAAGCCGAGCGCTGGAATGATGCGGGGGACTTCGAACCTCCCGGGTTCTTCGCCCTCTCGCCCCTTCAGGATGAACAAGGCCCCGTTTACGACTGCAAAGACCGTGAGCAGCAACAAGACGGTCGCGGCGGCAAGCTCTGCAATCGTGCCCATCAAGGCCAGCGGCACGAGAATGAGAAAAAGGACAAGGATGGCGATATGCGGCGTTCGCCGTCCGTGATGGACCCTACCCAAATGATTGGGCAAAAGGTTCTGCCGCGACATGCCGTAGAGAAGACGCGAGGCCGTAACGAAGTTGACGAGCCCGGTATTGGCCACCGCGAAGATCGTGATTGCCGTGAAGAGGATCGGTGGGATAAACGGCGCGGCACGCGCCACCACTTCGGTGATAGGGCCGGGGGCCTCGGCCAGTTCCTGCCACGGGACGACGGACACGGCCGTGATCGCGACAGCAATATAGATGACCGCCGCGATGAGCATGGCGGAAATCAGCCCAAGAGGGATCGTGCGTTGCGGCTCGTTCACTTCTTCGGCGACGTTGTACATGTCTTCGAAACCTATAAAGGCGAAGAAGGCGAGCACCGCGCCTTGAACGACGATCAGGAACGTCTGATCTCCGTCATTGGCCGGGGGCGTTTCCAAATAGTCCACCGTGCCCCAATAAGACACGCCTACCGCCACGACGAGAAGCAGGCCGGCGATCTCCACGATGGTGCACAGAATATTGACCCACATGACCTCCTGAATGCCGCGAAAGACGATGCCGGTCGTGAGCATGAGGTAGCCCACCGCCATCGCCGCGACAGGCAATCCGTCGAGCCCCAACAGCTCGATGAAGTTGGCGCCAAAGACACGGGATTGCGTGGCAACGGAGGTGAGGCCGGAACAGACGAGCGCGAGCCCAACCATGAAGCTCAGCAGCGGAAATCCGTAGGCTCGCTGCGCGACATAGACCGCGCCGGCCGCCCGCGGATAGCGCGAGCCGAGTGAGGCATAAGACATGGCGGTCAGCAGCGCGGCCACAAGCGCGACCACGAACGCGAGCCACACGGCGTTGCCGACTTCGCCCGCCGCCTTGCCGATCAGGCCATATATGCCCGCCCCAAGCATGCTGCCCAGGCCGTAGAGTGCCATTTGCACGGGCCCGACAGAGCGATGAAGGGTTGGTTCCTTGCCTGCGTTCGGGTTCGAATTGTCGCGAGCATCCCCCATGGCTGGTTCAGTAACATGGGCCCTGCCGCGCGCCTATGCTTCTCGGTTCACCAACCAGCGCCCGCGTTCCAAAAACTCTGTAGCAAGGCGAAATCCGTCTATGCGCTGCGTGCGCACTCAGCTCTTCAAGCGATAGCCTGTCTTGAAGACCCACCATACCGCGGTGAGGCCCACCACCAAGAACAGGCAGATCATGATGAGGCTGACCTCCACGCGCACATCGGCGGTGCTGTAGAAGCTCCAGCGGAAAGCGCTAATCAGATAAACGACGGGGTTGAGGAGAGACACGGACTGCCAGAGCGGCGGAAGTACGCTGAGTGAGTAGAAGGTGCCGCCAAGAAAGGTCAGCGGCGTGATCACGAGCAGTGGTACGAGCTGAAGTTGCTCGAAGCCTTCGGCCCAAAGTCCGATCACAAAGCCGAGCAGACTGAATGTGATGGCGGTGAGGACAAGAAAAAACACCATCCACGCAGGATGATCGATCCGGATGTCCACGAACAAAGTCGCGGTCGCAAGGATGATGAGGCCGAGAATGATGGACTTCGATGCCGCCGCGCCCACATAGCCGGCAACGATCTCGACCGGCGACAGGGGCGCGGAAAGCTGCTCGTAGATCGTTCCCGTAAAGCGCGGAAAATAAATGCCGAAAGAGGCATTGGCGACGCTCTGGGTCAGCAGGTTCAGCATAATGAGACCGGGCACGATGAACGCGCCATAGGGGATGCCATCGATCTCGGAGATACGCGAGCCGATCGCGGCGCCAAACACCACGAAATAGAGCGATGTTGCGATGACGGGTGAGACTAGGCTCTGCAACAGCGTGCGGCCCCAGCGCGCCATCTCGAACTTATAGATCGCAAGAATCGCTGGGAGGTTCATTGGTCCCCCCTCACGAGGTCGACGAAAATGTCTTCAAGCGAGCTTTGGCTCGTATCGAGGTCCTTATAGCGGATGCCCGCATCCGCAAGGTCGGTCAGAAGATGGGTGATGCCTGTCCGTGGCCCCTGGCTGTCATAGGTGTAGACAAGCTCGGCGCCGTCCTTGGCAATGATCAGCTCATGGCTCTTAAGTGACGCCGGGATGCTCGGGATCGCGTCATGGAGATGAAGCGTCAATTGCTTCCTGCCGAGCTTGTGCATCAGCTCATGCTTGTCCTCGACCAGGATCAATTCGCCATTGTTGATCACGCCGATCCTGTCGGCCATATCCTCGGCTTCCTGGATGTAGTGAGTGGTCAGGATGATCGTGACACCAGAGTCGCGCAAACGCCGCACGAGCTGCCACATCTCGTTACGCAGCTCTACGTCTACGCCCGCTGTCGGTTCGTCGAGAAAGAGGATCGAGGGCTCATGCGAGAGGGCTTTGGCAATCAGAACGCGCCGCTTCATGCCACCCGAGAGCGTGATGATCCTTGAGTCCCTTTTGTCCCAGAGCGCGAGGTCCTTGAGGACCTTCTCGATATGGGCCGGGTTCGGCCATTTTCCAAAGAGCCCACGGCTATGGGAGACCGTGGCCCAAACCGTCTCAAACATATCCGCGGTGACTTCCTGGGGCACGAGCCCGATCATGGCCCGTGTTGCACGATAGTCTTTGATGATGTCGTGGCCACTGACTGTCACCGTGCCCGCGCTTGGCGTGACAATCCCGCAAATGATGCTGATCAAGGTGGTCTTGCCTGCACCGTTCGGCCCAAGGAGCGCGAAGATTTCACCTTTGTCGATGTCGAGGCTGACGCTTTTCAACGCCTGAAACCCGGACTTGTAGGTCTTCGACAGGTTCTTGATCGAGATGATCTGCGACATGGGTTCCAACGGACGGTCGGTGGGGCGGAGGCACTTCCATCGGGATGGACTGCAGCAAGAGAAGACGGTGTGGTGGCAGGGGTCGTTAGCCGGAGCTGGCTTCCAACCTATAGCGCTCCAACACGCTTGTCTGAATCACATTTGCATGAAGGGCGAGCAACATAAGCTTGGCGTCCATATTGGCGCCATCCACAAGGGCTGCGTCAATGCGATCCTCGACCGAATGCGCACGACCTGCACCATTGGCGTTGGAAAAAATCTCCTCGCCGAGCATGCAATAGGACAGAAGCTCGGCCGCATCGCGACTTTGAGCGGAGCTAGGGTCGTTGCCGCCCGTCTGTTCCATCAAGAGGCGCATAGCGGCCAGTTTGATCGCCTCGGGCACCAATTTGGGATGAAGATCGAAGGACCGCAGGTTCTTATCGAAATCGCGCAGCGATTGGGAGCGGCCGAACAGCCCCATGAAGCCTAGCGATAGCGCCGCGCTCATTGGCTTTCTGCCGAGATCCGCAAGACTTTGCCATTGTCCTCGTCAGTCAGCGCGTAGACCGTGCCATCAGGCCCTTGAGCGACATCGCGAATGCGGACCCCGAGCGGGATCGTTTCTTCGCCCGCGACTGTCTCACCGTCGAGTATGAGCCGCACAATTCCTTGAGCCGAAAGGCCGCCGATCAGGAGATTGCCTTTCCATGCCGGAATGATTTCCGCCGTCCAGCCGGGGACCGCCTCCGCCGTATAGAACGTCACGCCCGAGGGTGAAATCACGGGCGTCCAATGGCGGACGGCATCTGCAAACTCGGGGCGCGTCGGCGGGTTGGGAATGTCCTTTCCGTCGTAATGGGTCCCCCAGCTCACAAGCGGCCAACCGTAGTTCTCGCCGGGCGCGGGAATGTTGAGCTCATCGCCGCCTTTGGGGCCGAACTCCAGCGACCACAGCTTGCCGGTTTGCGGGTGGATGGCCGCGCTCTCCACATTGCGGTGACCAAAGGACCAAATCTCGGGCTGTGCATCCTTCTGGCCGATGAATGGATTGCCTTGCGGGACTGAGCCGTCAGGGTTGATGCGGACGATCTTACCCAGATGGCTCGAGAGATCCTGTGCAGGGTCGAACTTGAATCGGTCACCAAGTGTGACGAACAGCGTGCCGTCCGGTGCGAAGGCCAAGCGGCCGCCGAAATGATTCGGTCCTTTGACTTTAGGAATCTGCCGGAAAATGACTTTGACGTCTTCCAGCCCGGTGCCTTCGAACCGCCCACGGGCTACGGTCGTGCCCGCGCCGCCCTCGCCTGGTT
>Ga0316192_10000972_pt1 | contig 21118 bp, 20 predicted proteins | sample MerIslwburrow_MG_FD_204931 | JGI IMG/M metagenome (GOLD analysis project Ga0316192, IMG submission 204931) | Coastal sediment microbial communities from Maine, United States - Merrow Island worm burrow | ecosystem: Environmental > Aquatic > Marine > Coastal > Sediment | place: USA: Maine...
CCACTTCTTCTTACGTGTTCCAGCTTCGTTCTGAATTGAGGTGCGGCATCCTGCACGATAATCAACAAAACACTTGCGGTTTTTCGGGGCTTTAGGTAATCCCGTCAGTGGGACACCTCTCCCCAACGAGAGGCTTTTCATCTGGAAGGATGACCAGAAATGACGACCATGAAACCGGCAACGCGGCCGGCAAATCCGCGTTTTTCGTCCGGCCCGTGTGCCAAGATACCCGGCTGGACCCCCGACACTCTCAAAACTGCCTTTCTCGGACGCTCGCATCGCGCAGGCGACGGCAAGTTGCGCCTGAAACACGCAATCGACCTGACGCGCGAGGTGTTGCAGGTGCCCGACGATTATCTGATCGCGATTGTGCCGGCCTCCGACACGGGCGCGGTCGAAATGGCCATGTGGAACCTGTTGGGCGAGCGTGGCGTGGACATGCTGGCCTGGGAGAGTTTCGGCGAGGGCTGGATAACCGATGCGGTCAAGCAGTTGAAGCTTGCCGATGTCCGATTGATCAAGGCCGGCTATGGCGAACTGCCGGATATGTCGGAAGTTGATTTTGACAGGGACGTGGTTTTCACCTGGAACGGAACAACAAGCGGTGTGCGGGTGCCCAATGGCGATTTTATTCCCGCAGGCAGGGCAGGGCTGACCATATGCGATGCCACTTCGGCTGCGTTCGCCCAACCGCTGGATTTCGCAAAGCTCGATGTTGTGACCTATTCATGGCAAAAGGTACTTGGCGGCGAGGGCGGGCACGGCATGCTGATCCTGTCGCCGCGCGCCGTAGAACGTCTGGAGACTTTTACGCCGGCATGGCCGCTGCCGAAGATTTTCCGGCTCACCAAGGCCGGCAAGATAAATGCCGGTATTTTCCGGGGCGAAACCATCAACACACCCTCCATGCTGTGCGTCGAAGACTATATCAAGGCACTGGAGTGGGCGCAGGCGTGCGGTGGCCTGAGCGCAATGATGGCGCGAGCCGATGCCAATGCAGACGCACTGAATGCCTGGGTTGATCGCACGGACTGGATAGAAAACCTGGCCGTGGTGGCTGGCACCCGCTCAAACACATCAGTGTGCCTGAAGCTGTCTGCATCTGCGGTGTCCGGACTGGATGACGAGCAGGCGGCGGGCCTGCCCAAGAAAATCGCCAGGCTTCTGGAAGTCGAAGAGGTTGCCTTCGACATAGGGGCCTATCGGGATGCGCCGGCGGGCCTGCGGGTCTGGTGCGGCGCGACGGTTGAGACGTCTGACGTCGAGGCGCTGACGGCCTGGCTTGACTGGGCGTATGTGCAGGCGTCCGTGCCGGTCGCTGCGTAAAGCAAGCCTGCACTTCATCTGAACAATTCAAATTTTTCATAACCGGAGTAAGCCTGATGGCACCTCGTGTACTCGTATCCGACAAACTTTCACCCGCCGCGATTGAAATCTTCAAGGCGCGCGGCATCGATGTGGACTTTGAACCTGACCTTGGCAAGGACAAGGATGCATTGCTGGCACGCATTGCTGACTATGACGGTCTGGCTATCCGGTCTGCCACCAAAGTCACCGCCAAGATCATCGAGGCCGCAACCAGGCTCAAGGTGATCGGTCGGGCTGGCATCGGGGTCGACAATGTCGACATTCCGGCAGCGTCTGCAAAAGGCATCATTGTCATGAACACGCCGTTTGGAAACACCATTACCACGGCAGAACATGCGATCTCGATGATGTTGGCGCTGGCGCGGCAGATACCGGAAGCCAATGCCTCAACCCAGGCGGGCAAATGGGAGAAGTCCCGCTTCATGGGTGTTGAGCTGTTCAACAAGACACTCGGTCTGATCGGGTGCGGCAATATCGGATCCATCGTTGCTGACCGCGCACTGGGCCTGCGCATGCGGGTCATTGCCTTTGATCCGTTCCTGTCACAAGAGCGCGCCATCGAACTTGGCGTAGAGAAGGTGGAACTGGAAGACCTGCTTAAACGAGCGGATTTCATTTCTTTGCACACGCCTTTGACCGACAAGACCCGCAATATTCTCGACGCCAGGGCGATGACCCAGATGAAAAAGGGGGTGCGTATCATCAACTGCGCGCGCGGCGGGCTGGTCTCGGAGGAAGCGCTCAAGGCTGCACTTGATGCCGGGCATGTGGCGGGGGCTGCACTCGATGTTTTCGAGGTCGAGCCAGCCACGGAAAACCTGCTGTTTGGTCATCCGAACGTGGTTTGCACGCCGCATCTTGGCGCTGCCACTTCGGAGGCGCAGGAGAATGTCGCGTTACAGGTTGCCGAGCAGATGTCGGACTACCTGTTGCAGGGTGCCGTTTCCAATGCGCTCAACATGCCGTCCATCACGGCAGAAGAAGCACCGCGTCTGAAGCCGTTCGTGGCGCTTGCAGAACAGCTGGGGTCGTTTGCCGGACAGGCGACGGAAACTTCGATCAAGGCTGTGACAATCGAATACGCGGGTGACGTGGCCGAAATGAACATCAAGGCACTGACCTCGGCCCTGCTGGCAGGTCTGTTTCGACCCATCCTCGGTGATGTCAACATGGTGTCGGCACCGGTGATGGCCAAGGAGCGTTCAATCAAGGTGGATGAAGTGCGCCAGACCAAGCGCGGCGTTTACGAGAATTATATCCGGCTGACCGTGACAACGCCCAACCAGGAACGTTCGGTGGCGGGAACGGTGTTCTCGGATGGCAAACCGCGTATCATCCAGATCAAGGGCATCAATATGGAAGCCGAGCTTGGCAAGCAGATGATCTATGTGACCAACGAGGACAGGCCCGGATTTATTGGCGCGTTTGGACGTTTGCTGGGTGATGCCGATGTCAATATTGCAACCTTCAATCTCGGTCGTGACAAGGCCGGCGGCAACGCCATCTGCCTGGCGGAGATTGACGGGCAGGTGACACCGGATCTGCTTGCCCGGATCGAGGCTTTGCCGCAAGTGCAACAAGCCAAGCTGCTGACGTTCTGAGCGGCGTCAGTTTTCTGTGCTGACGGATTCAATATAGAACAGCAGGTCGTCGACCTGCTGTTCTGAAAACTGCCATTGGGGCATTGGTTCATGGCCCAGGGGCAGGCCCTCGAGCAATTGATCTGCGATGCCTTCCAGCGTCAGCGTGGACACAAGGGTCGAAAAGGGCGGTGATTTTTTCTCTGCGCCGGGCCCCGGACCCGCAATGGCATGACATCGAGCGCACAATAATTGCGCCAGTTCCTGACCCCGTTTGATGTAGGCCAGGTCATCTTCCGCATGCGCCGGCATCTGACCGGCTATCATGGCGAGGGTTGTCAGCCCAATCAGGGCGGGCGTGAATCTTCCACGTAACAAGATATATCTTTCCTTTGGTACAGCGCCGCAGTTTCGCCCTATCTAGCATATCCTAGTATAGCTCGAGCGTGGCGACTTTGAGGGAAATCAAATCATGAAACTGCATCGCGTACTGCTATCGGGTGTGTTTATGTCCTTGTATCTTGCGCCTGCCCTGGCAGACGAGATACGAAGCGAGCTAGATCTCGCGGAAGTTACGGTCAATCCCCGCGGTGCGCAGTTAATGCGCACTGGCGACGTTGACCTGCCCGCTGGCACCCATGAAGTGGTCCTCGATACACTTCCACAAGGCATCCTGCCGGCATCGGTGCAGGTCGACGGCGTGTCATCCGTCGATGTGGAAATCGGAACTGTTGATGTGTCCCGGATCGCGCTTGATCCAGAACAGCAGGCAAGCGGCAAGCGCCGGTCTCTGCAGGACGAGCTGGAGGCATTGGCGCGGGATCGGGCACGCCAGGAACGTGTGCGGATTGACGCTGAGTTTCGCCGCGCAACGCTTGAGAGACTGACCAGCGGTCACGGCGCAGCGCCGTTTGCCGGCGGCGAAAGGCCGGCAATGTCGCCTGAACAGATCGGAAATTTGCTGCTGCTGACCAGTCGGGAGTTGTCGGACATCTCTTCAATAGTACTGGAGGCACAACGCGCAATCGAGCAGATCGGCAAGCGCGAGCAGGTTGTAAGACATCAGTTGGAATTGCTTGCGACCATACCCAATGCGCGGACAAGAGTTGCTGTTCAGGTCAGCGCATCCGCCCCTGCAAGACTGACACTGTCGGTGAAGTACACTGTAGCTGATGCGGGCTGGCGCCCGGTGTACGATGCCCGCCTGAAATTGCCGGCAGACGGAAAACCGGCGGCGCTGAACCTGGTGCAGCGCGCGCTGGTATTTCAGCGCTCTGGCGAAGCATGGGACGGCGTGGCACTGAAGCTTTCCACCGCCTCGGTTACCGGTCGCACATCATCTCCAGTCCTAGAGCCGGTGCCCATTGCGCCGCGCCCGGAGAGCATGCAAGCAGAACAGGATGCGCTCGAGAATTTGTCTGACGCGCGCGGTTCGAGGATGCTGAAATCCAAAACCACCGCAGGGCTTGCGGCGCCGTCCACGGTGCGGCAACGGCAGGTTGAAACGGTGAATGCCGGTTTTCATGCGGTATACTCGATTGCAGGGCGGACAAGTGTGCCAAACAGTGGCGCGCTGAAATCCGTGCGCATTGGTTCCAGAATGATTGAACCTGTCATACGTGTTGATACGGCGCCGCACGTTGATCCTGTCGGCTATCTGACGGGCGTATTCAAGGTTGCCGGCGAGACTCCTCTGCTTGCCGGTGAGGTCTCCCTGTTCCGTGACGGGGTGTTTGCGGGCAAATCGCGTATGCGCCAGATCGCACCCGGTGAAGAGGTGGAGCTTGGGTTTGGTCGCGATGACCTAGTTCGCGTCATCCGGCGTGAGGTCGAAAACACGGCAGGCTCCAGCGGAATCATTACCGAGCAGAGCACATTGAGACGCCGCTATGTGACCAGTCTCGAAAACCTGCACACGTTTCCCGTCCAGGTGCACATGACAGACAGGATGCCGTATTCCACGCACGAGGAAATCATTGTGGATCTGCTGCGCGAAACGACCAAGCCAAGTTGGACCGAACCCGACAACAGAAGAGGAATCGTGGTCTGGGACGTCGCGCTGGAGCCGGGCGCGAAATCAAACATCACGTTTGGTTATTCGGTCGTGCATCCGTCCCAGATGAAGCTGACGATCCCGCGCTAGAGCAATATCCATCCAGACGGATGGATATAATTGCTCCAACACTTTGGAACCGAGTATATTTATCCGATCAGATGATTCCATCTGATCGGATGATGCGCTAGGTCATGGTGAGTTGCGTCTGCTTCACCGGAGCCTTGTTGCGCCAACCGGGAACTGTCCACAGGCTGTTGGCGCTGCGGCACTGCGCAGCAGGCATTTTGCTTTCCAAACAGGCCGGTGGCAGTGTAAAGACTCGCAACGGCCCTGCTGCTTGAACGCGGTGAGGGCCGTTCGCTCTGGTTGATGCAATGCAGGTGGGCCTGAACATGGCAAATGTAGTGGTTGTTGGCGCTCAGTGGGGCGATGAGGGCAAAGGCAAACTGGTCGACTGGTTGTCTGAGCGCGCAGATGTAGTTGCGCGGTTTCAGGGTGGACACAATGCAGGCCACACGCTCGTCATCGATGGCGTGACCTACAAACTCTCCTTGCTGCCATCCGGCATTGTGCGACCCGGGAAGTTGTCGATTATCGGCAACGGGGTGGTGATTGATCCGTGGGCTCTGGATGACGAGATAAACCGGCTGATATCACAAGGAGTGGAGGTGTCGCCGCAGAATCTCCGGATTGCAGAAAATGCAGTGTTGATCCTGCCGTTGCACCGTGAACTGGACGGCATGCGTGAGGCAGCCGCCGGGGCCGGCAAAATTGGCACCACCGGTCGTGGCATCGGCCCGGCCTATGAAGACAAGACTGGCCGGCGTGCAATTCGCGTCTATGACCTGAAGAACAAGGACACTCTCGAGAAGAAGATCGAACGGCTGCTGGCGCATCACAACGCATTGCGGCGCGGGCTGGGCGAAGCTGAAGTGGACGGACGCGTGCTTCGCGAAGAATTGCTGGCCATAGCGCCACGTATCCTGCCGTACATGGACACAACATGGAGCCTGCTTGATGATGCGAGGCGGCATCAGAAACGGGTGCTTTTTGAAGGTGCACAAGGTATCATGCTGGATATCGACCACGGCACATATCCGTTTGTGACCTCATCCAACACGGTCGCGGCGCAGGCGGCAACCGGTTCAGGTGTTGGTCCGGACATGCTCAATTACGTCCTCGGCATTGCCAAAGCCTACACGACTCGGGTTGGCTCCGGGCCATTCCCGTCTGAACTGTTTGATGCGACCGGCGAAAAAATTGGCGAACGCGGTCGTGAGTTCGGCACCGTGACGGGGCGCAAGCGCCGCTGCGGCTGGTTCGATGCGGTGATGGTGCGCCAGGCAATCAAGACATCCGGTATTTCCGGGATTGCACTGACCAAGCTTGATGTGCTGGACGGTTTCGAGGAAATCAAGGTGTGCACCGGCTACAAGCTTGACGGCGAGACCATTGAACGGCTGCCGGCGGGCCAGGGTGCTCAATCGCGTGTCGAACCGGTGTATTCGAGTTTTGAAGGCTGGAGTGATACAACAGCAGGCGCACGTTCGTGGGCGGAACTACCAGCTCAAGCAGTGAAGTATGTGCGCCAGATTGAAGAACTGATTGATTGTCCGATCGCCCTGTTGTCGACCAGTCCCGAGCGCGAAGATACCATCTTGATGCGAGATCCGTTCGAAGACCAGGTAAGGTAGAAACTGCGGGGCGCGGTTAAGCTATATCCGCCTTCACCGTATCAACGTCTGCCTGACCCCCGGTTTGTTGGTGTATGTAGTCAGCGAACTCGCTGATCACAACCGATGCCAGCGAGGTTTGCGGAATCGCTTTTCCGAACAGATAGCCCTGCGAAAAATTACAGCCAAGGCCTGCGACCCGATTTGCGTGAATTTCTGTCTCAATTCCTTCGGCAGTGACTTTCATGTCCAGCAGCCGTCCAACCTCGATAATCTTGGCCAGCAGGATCTGGGCTTTCGGATTGTAGTCAGATGCGCGAATGAATGCCTGGTCAACTTTCAGCTTGTCGAAATTGAACCGCCACAAATAGTTGAGACTGGAATACCCGGTTCCAAAGTCATCCAGGGCAATCTTGATGCCCAGTTCCTGTAACTGCGCCAGCTGCTCGAATACCGGATCGGTGTCCGTGATCATGATACCTTCGGTTACTTCCAGTTCAATCCGGCCAGGATCGACGCGGGTGTCCTTGATGATTTCCGACACTTCCGAAACAAGATTTCCGGAGTTGAATTGCTGAACCGACAAATTGACGGCCATGCTGATGTGGGGTGGCAACCCGGCAACTGTCTTGCATGCCTCACGCAGTGTCCACAGGCCGATTTCCTCGATACGCCCGATGCGTTCCGCAACGGGGATGAACTTGTCAGGACTGATTTGCTCACCGTCTAAGGTGGTCAGGCGTAGCAGGGCTTCGAAGCTGCACAGTTTTCGGGTTTTCGAGTCTACCACCGGCTGATAATGCAGTTCGAATTGATCGTTCTCCCAGGCGTCCTCAACAGCAGTCGCGATGCGGTCAATTTCTCGAAGTTCTATCACCGTATCGCTGTCGTAGGTGACCAGCTGATTGCCGCCATTGGTTTTTGCGGCGCGCAGCGCCAGTTCGGCGTGACGGTAGAGCTGGTCACTGCTGTGAATACCTGCGGCTGATGTTGCAGCACCAATGCTGGCTGTTAGCCGAACGACGGTCCGACCGGAGCTGAAGGGCTGCAGGAACACTTTCAGCAGTGCGTTGTGCAGGCGACTGCCGGTTCTCTCGTCAGCGATGACCCCAAACGTATCGCCGTCAATATGTACGCAAACCACGTTGTCACCGCAGGCCAGGCGCAATCTTTCTGCAACCAGTTTCAGCATCATGTTGCCCGCCGAATTGCCCAGCCTCTGTTTGACTCGTGTGAAGCGGTCAATATTCAGCAGATACAGATTGGTTGTGGTGTGCTGGGCAATCTCCTGTGTGTGTGCCGTTTTCAGGACTTCAAGAAAAGCCGGCTGAGTTGGCACGCCTGTCAGTGGCTCGGTCAGCTTCAAACGATTGGTAGCGCGCAATGCGTCCTGGCGAAAATTGAGCCGGACCAGTTGGCTTGCAAACAACAGAAACGCGATTGCAATCGAAAGTAACGTGGCAATCTTGAGTGCTGCAGCCGACAGACGTTGATGAATGTCGCTGACATCCATATTTAACCTGATGGACCCGATCTTGTTGCCAGCGCTGGTGATGGGCAGAATAATCTGGGTGTTGAGGGTTGCCAGGTCGGTATAAGACGGCGGCTGTGGTGCTGACACCTGGATTCTCAGGTCACCGTCCATATCATATATGCGATAACCGAGGATCGGGATTGATGGCAGGTCTGTGCCGAACTCGCGGAGGGGTTGAGAGGCACCTCGTGGCTTTGCCAGGAGATCCGCAAGGTCAGGTGCGTTTTTCACAAATTTGGTGGACCAGGTGTGGGCCACGTCAGTCGCCCTTTGCCGAACCTGTTTGTCAATTTCCAGACGTGCGAAATTTATCCCGATGATCAGCAACAAGGCACCGATACAGAATAACAGCGCATTGGCCAGAAAACGTGGTGTTTTCTGAAATCTGAAAACCTTCAGCAAAGCCTAACCAGTTGGTGAACCAACCGCCTCGATTGTCATGCGTAATCCACAACAATAGCGGGCGGGAGTTTCGAAAGAGTAACTTTCCAGGTTTTCCGGCGTTGCGTGCAGAGACACCGATTCAATGGAGCGATTGAGGTTCCAGCGTCAGCCCAACATTTCGGCTGACGCTTTCCTGACGGCTTTTTCCACCTTTTCGTAGGCTTTCACTTCAATCTGACGAATGCGCTCACGCGATACATCGAACTCCTGGGATAAATCTTCCAGTGTCAGAGGGTCTTCCGACATGCGGCGGGCCTCAAAAATGCGCCGCTCGCGCTCATTCAACCCGTTCATTGCCTGGTGCAGCAGTTTCGAGCGCATATCCTGCTCTTCGCTTTGCTCGTAGGCCACGTCCGGCGTTTCGGCATCATCAACCAGCCAGTCCTGCCACTCGCCGCCGGCTTCGCCATCTTTTGACAGGGGAGCATTGAGTGACGCATCGCCGCCCAGACGGCGGTTCATTGAAATCACATCCTGCTCAGGTACGCCAAGACGGGTTGCTATCTCGGTGACCTGATCCGGCTTGAGGTCACCCTCTTCCAATGCCTGGATCTGACCCTTCACCTTGCGCAGTTTGAAGAACAGCTTTTTCTGGCTCGCAGTCGTGCCCATTTTTACAAGCGACCAGGAGCGCAGTACATATTCCTGAATGGAGGCCCTGATCCACCACATTGCATAGGTTGCCAGACGGAAACCTCTTTCGGGTTCAAACCGTTTGACCGCCTGCATGAGACCCACATTGCCTTCGGAAATCACTTCTGATACCGGCAGGCCGTACCCGCGATAGCCCATGGCGATCTTGGCCACCAGGCGCAGATGACTGGTGACCAGCCTGTGCGCGGCGTCACGATCGCCGCTTTCGCGCCAGTTCTTGGCCAGCGTGTATTCTTCATCCGGTTGCAGCATGGGGAACTTGCGAATGTCCTGCAGATAACGCTGCAGGCCGCTTTCACCGGACAGTACCGGGAGATTGCTGCTTGTGGTTGCCATTTTTGTACCTTTCACTCTGGTAGAATGAGTAAATTCTGCCCTTGTATACACTCGATATGGGCAGTGAAGTGCCCTTTTTAAAGGCTGCAGGGCCGGAATTGGATTACAGTTTGGTCATGATTGACATCGCAATTACATTTACGTAAGCGTCAAATCTTGTTCACAAGGCCCTGAATATCATCCGGTAACGTGGACCGGAACAGCATTGGATCGCCGGTTTCCGGGTGCTCAAAACCAAGGGTTGCGGCATGCAACGCCTGGCGAGACAGACTGGAGAGGCTCTCGCGGGCTGCTTCATTGAGTTTGTTGGCGGAGGCCGCGTGGCTGGAACCATACACCCGGTCGCCCAGCAACGGATGCCCGATATAGGCAAGGTGAACCCGGATTTGGTGGGTCCTGCCGGTTTCCAGATGACAGCGCACCAAAGTGGCGACGACCTCGGCAGAACCCGTCGGCAGGGTGCGAACGGTTTCGTAATGTGTAATGGCCTGACGCCCGCCAGACTTTGATACTGCCATCTTGATCCGGTTCGCGGTACTGCGGGCTATGAGCGTGTCGATGGTGCCGCGGCGCGGTTGCAGTTCGCCCCATACCAGGGCCAGGTATTGTCTCGATAGCCGGCCGTCGCGCCCGTGGGCGGCAAACTGTTCTGACAATGAACGGTGTGCCTTGTCGGTCTTGGCAACCACCAGCAGTCCGGATGTTTCCTTGTCGAGGCGGTGGACGATGCCGGGTCGCTTGACGCCGCCGATACCTGACAGGCTGTTTCCGCAGTGGGCAATCAACGCATTGACCAGTGTTCCGGTCCAGTTGCCGGGGCCGGGATGCACCACCAGGCCGGCCGGTTTGTCAACCACCACAATCTGATCGTCTTCATGGACGATGTTCAGTGCAATGTCTTCCGCCTGAGGGACGGGGTCTTCTGCTTCGGGAAGAATGACCGAAACGACGGATCCGGGTTTGACCTTGAATGAGGCGTCGACTATTGATGTGCCGTCCACCTCCACATGGCCTTGCGATATGAGCATCTGGAAGCGGGCACGGGAATGGTCCCTGCTGGCTTGACCAAGTAGTTTGTCCAGCCGCTCGACGGCTGGTCCCTCGTGGGTCAGCACAAATTTTTCTTCCGGAACAGGCATGGTCAAGACTCAAACTTCAAAAAATTCAAACAGGTTAGATGATGATGACGACCTGCCGGCGGGAGACTCACCGGGGTTGGTCTTTCTCAAGATCTCGGTTTACGTGATGGGTTTGATGATCGTAGCCGGTTTTGCGTTTCTTATCTACACGCTCGTCAATCGGGCCAGCACACTTGAGCCGCCGATGGTGAGCGCCGAAGATGCGATAGAGCTTGCTGTTGGGCCAGGTGAAACGGTGCAGTCTGTATCACTGAACCGTGGCTCGCTGGCCATCCATGTGCGCCGACCTGATGGCAGCGACAGTATCATTGTCTACAGTCTTGCCAGACAGGGCGTTGTGCAACGTCTCAACATCCGGGCGCAGTAACACCGGCGGCAACTGTCGGGTCAGTTCACGAATTACCGGACATATCGCCGTGCAGCGCCCGAATGCGCTGCGCGAGCGAGATGATGTTGTTGTTGCCGGCATTGGTTGCCGTAGCCAGCGTCTGGCCGGCAGGCTGACTGCTTTCCGGGGCCGAGCCGGCCACGTCCATGGATGACCCCGGCAGCTTGACCTGGGCCATTGCCACGGGTTCATCTGCCTTGGCGTCGGCGGCCTTGCCTGATGCGGGCTGTTCCGGTGATTTTTCGGCAACTGCCGTCGCCGTTGCCGTCCCGGCAGGCTTGCCTGCAGTCTTGTTGCTGGAGGTGTCTGCAGCCACCGGTTTTGATTTCGCCTTGCGAACGGTGCCGGACTTTGATGCAGACTTGCTGGCTGTCACGGTCTTCTCGCTGTCCTGTTTCGCGGACTTGTCCGGACTCGCGGTTGCGTCACTTTCAGTACCTGAATCCGTATCTTTGCCGTTCCACATCTTGTCCAGCCGGGACAGTTCTTCGGTCAGCGTTTCGGTTTCACGTTCGGTATCAAGAATTTTCTGTTCGAGCTGATCACCTGTCGCCGGCCGGGCGGATTTCACCGACTTGGCGTCATTGGCTGTGACAGGCTTTTCAGCCGCCTTCCTGGACCCTGCCTTGCTGGCAGCTGCGACCCTGGCATCAGCCTCGCGGGAGCGGTTTATCTGCTCGCGCAAAATGGCCAGTTCATCCTGCTGCACCGACAGATCCTGGCGTTGTTCATCAATCTGGCGGGTGAGGTCATTCATTTCCTCAATACGCTGACGCAATCTTTCCTGCGCACTGTCAAACTTCGATGAGGCGGTTCCGGTCAGGTCGGCGGTGGCCGCAGGCCCGTCATTCTTGAACGTCTCAATGATGAACCATTGATCCGCAACCTTGGCCTCGGCGGTTTTCAGCTTGCCCTGCAACTCGGCTGAAATTTCTTCCTTGACCTGCAACAGGTCTTTTGCCTGCTGAAGCAATTCGGTGCGATCCGTCAGTTCGCGCTCCAGTGCGGTTATCTGCAAGCGAAGATTGTCGGCTTCTTCATTGCGCTTTGCAATTTCTTCATCGCGGCGGCGGGTTTCATCGGCGAGATGCTCGATGCGGTTGCGGTTTCTCGATGCCTCGGCCATCTGTTCGGCCATGCGGGTTTTCAGGTCATCAAGGCGCAGCTGCAGCCGCCGGCCCTGCATGGCGTACTCGGCTTTCAGCCGGTCCCGGTCTGCTCTCAGTTCGGCAATGGCCGACGGAGCGCGACGTTCAACACGGCGTTTACCCAAACTGACTGCATATGTCCAAAGTCCGCGTACAACCAGCAAACCTACCAGAAGTGCGCCGACAAATCCCAGCGCAACCAGCATAATCGTCTCAATTTGAGACATGAGTCCTCCAGAAGGCAATGACCACACAATTGTCGGATGAGACGCTGACAGGCCAAGAGCCACAAACGACTAACAAATGGTAAATCCTGCAATCCGATTGAAGAACCCGATTGCATGGATTCTGATCGTAATACACTGCACGATGGGTGTGAAGTTTAATTGTTCCGTAACGTGTATTTATCCGGGTTAAAAAGCCACATCACTCGGGTTTTGCGCCTGCTGTGGGGCATGCAGTGGCAGTATATTGTGCGCTTGCTCCGGATCGGGCCAGTGCGGGATGAGGAGATGCTGTGCATCTCGATTCGCTCATCCCGTTGAGGCTCGTCTTCAGTCAGCGGCGATGCCGGAGTATCAGAACGGGTTCAGCGTCGGGTATTCCGTGTATTTCAGGTAGCCCACATTGGCTCCGAGGCGTGCGCCGACGCCCGTGCGGATCGGTGCCAGCTTGAGATCCTTGTTCGACTGGAAATTCACACCCACGCCACCGACCACGTAGGCGGATCCTTCGATGCCGATGAAACGGTCATAAATCTGGACTTCCCGGTTGATGTTGTACACCAGCACCAGCACCCGCGACCCGTTGCCGCCAATGTCGAAGCCCACCGACGGGCCCTGCCAATAGACCTTCTTGCGGGTACCGTCCTTCATGAACAGGGTACCTTCACCGTAGCGCAGCCCGCCGAAGAATGCGCCGGAGCCTTCTTCGCCAATGATGTAGCCTGAAGGTCGCCCGGCTTGCGCAAACACCGATTCGATCGCCTGGGCAACGCCCTTGGTGGTGGTTCCGAACCAGCGGTGACCGCCGTGAACTATTTCTTCCGGGCTATAGGTGCCGGCTTCTGACTGATCGTATCCGGAGCGCGACAGTGATGCGCCGTTATCGATGTCGGATCCGCGTGCAAGGGCCCGGTTGTCCAGGGCCGCAAAGACAGACAATGCTGTGATGGAGAGGCTCGCAAAGGCTGCAAGCGCAAGGATGCGTTTCATATGTTTTACTCACCTGATACTGACAAACTCGAAAAACCGTCCGCCAAAAATGGACGGTACCGTGGGTACAATATGCCCGGTGAGGCGTTAATGGAGCGTTTACGATTAACGAAATGTTGCAGAAATCAATAGAAACAAGCCGATTTGCAGGGGCGTGGAACCGGGGTCAACATCTGGGCCAGCGGCGCCTGTGGACCTGGGGCCGGGCCTAACAGCCGTGTGCTGACACGGATGCAATGAAGGCGGGGTTGTCAAAGCCGCGATGCGCCTTGCCATAACGCAGCACGGGTCCTGATGCTTCAAAAACCTCGCCACCTGCTGCAGCCAGCACGGCATGGCCAGCCGCGGTATCCCATTCCATGGTGCGGCCAAACCGCGGATAGAGGTGTGCCTTGCCACTTGCCAGCAGGCAGAACTTCAGTGACGAGCCGGCGGCCACAATCTCGGCAACATCGCGTTCAGCCAGCCAGGCATCGGTTTTTTCATCGCGATGTGACCGGCTGGCGACAACCTTGATGCCTGATGCCGGCAATGCAGGACATTCTATCGGCTGCAGCGCGGGTTCGGCCGGAAACTCGCCACCAGGCTGCAACGGCATTTGAAACGCCCCTGAACCGGTTTCACCTGCGTACAGCATCGACAATGCCGGTGCATACACCACACCGGCGACCGGGGCGCCATCGCGCACGAGCGCAATGTTCACGGTGAACTCGCCATTTCGGCTGATGAATTCGCGGGTGCCGTCGAGCGGGTCAACCAGGTAGAATTCCTGCGTAACCTGAGGTATCGCACCTGCAGACACGGCTTCTTCGGCAATGATGTTGGCGCTCGGGTCAATACGGCGCAGCCCGTCCAGTATGATGGCTTCGGCAGCCACGTCGGCCTCGGTGACCGGTGAGGTGTCCGCCTTGGTCTCGATCTCGAAACCGGCATTGTATATTTCCATGATGCGTGCACCTGCGGCATGGGCGATTTTCACGAGAGACAGCAGGTGCCGGGATGGCTGGGAAATGGTCATGGAGTTGATTCGGCTCGAATTTTCACAATTTCTGACTTTGCCAAAAATGCTGGCTGCGTGTTCTGTAGTTGAAATGTCGAGTCGGAACAAGGTGTTGAGTCAAACCTGTATTGCCGGGTTGGCAGGGCTTGGGCTGCCCCGCTAGAGTCCCAGCGAACAACCAATGGAAAGATACCGGCAAGAGGGGCCTTTATTCATGAAATTCAACGCTGTGTTGAGTGATCTCGACCTTGCAGCATTGCTATGCTCGAAAGTCTGCCACGATGTGATCTCACCGGTTGGCGCCATTGCCAACGGGCTTGAGGTACTGGAGGACGAACAGGACGCGGAAATGCGCGAAATCGCCTTCGACCTGGTGCGCCGGTCTTCGCGGCAGGCATCAGCCAAGCTGCAATTCTGCCGCATCGCTTTCGGCGCTGCAGGTTCAGCGGGATCCAGCATCGACACAGGTGATGCAGAAGACGTCGCCAGGAAATTCATCGGCGATAGCAAGGTGACGCTCGAGTGGGAAATTCCCCGCGAAATCCGCCCGAAGAACCAGGTGAAGCTGATGCTGAACCTGGTGATGCTCGCCATATCGTCGATCCCGCGCGGTGGCCAGGTCACCATGGGTGTGACCGACGGCGGCGGGTTGACCGCAACGGCTGAAGGCAAGAACGCCAAGGTGCCGGAAAAAACCCTGGCCATGCTGGAAGGCGACGCCCAGCAGGAGACCATGGATGCCCGCCTGGCCCAGGTCTACTATGCGCTCAGGCTGGCGAGTGACTGCGAACTGGATCTGACGGCAGCAGGTGTCGGCGAGGATGCGGTCAAGTATTCGGCAACGCCGGGCGAATGAGTACTGATTTTGAGATCGTAGAGGGCTATCGTCCAGGAGCCGTCGGGGCCATTACCGCTCATCATATCAACTATTATGCGTCCGCATGGGGCTTTGGCCTGCCGTTCGAAACCAAGGTTGCCATCGAGTGTGCAAGCTTCTTGCAACGCTATGATGACCAACTGGACAGGGTCTGGCTGGTGATCGGGGACGACCGGATCGAAGGATCACTGATACTGGATCACGATGCTGCCGGTGAACAACACGACGGCCTGCACCTGCGCTGGTTCATCATGTCGGACCGCTTGCGCGGGTCCGGATCGGGACGGGCGCTGATGCAAAAGGCGGTGGATTTTGCCGACGAGACCGCCGAGGGCAGGATCTGGCTGACCACGTTCCGCGGACTGGCTGCCGCGCGGCGACTGTACGAAGACTTCGGATTTGAGCTTGCCGGCGAAGTCGAAGGCGTAACCTGGGGCCGGACCGTGCACGAGCAATTATGGATCAGGTCTCCCTAGAGCATGCTTCGCTTAGATAGAAGCGTTTGATGGAACTAAATCAGTTCACTCGGCTAGGCGCAAAGCGAAGCGCGATGTGGTGCATCGGGCAAGCTTTGCAACAACGCCGATGAGCTGATTTGGTCCACGAGATCAGGATGATTTTTGGTTGTTTCAACCAAAAATCATAAACCTGATCGCCCTCAAAGTGGCAGAGCAACTTCATGGGTTTGACGGACCCCCACAAGTTGCTCCGACACTTTGGAAAACTCATCCTGATTTGACATCGCTGATCGAGTAGCGAAAATCACAATGCGATGCGCCCTGCATGATGGTCTGGGTTCTGGTCAATGAGATGCGCGGATCGTAGCCCTTGCAGAACGTGCCGTCGCGTCCGCACGATAACAGGTGGCCGATGTCGGCCAGTCCCATTTCCTTATACATTTCAGCGTATTGACACCGGGTTACATTGTAACTGACCTTGCTGTCGGTTTCCTCCAGCATGTCAACTTCCAGCGCCCCGTTGGCCTTCCATTGCGGCAGCAGGGCATGGAAACTTTCCAGCGACGTGTCGCTGCCTTCGGTTTTCGCGTAGGCCGCACCTTGTTCAACGGCGTTCTTGGTGACGGCGGCCGCAATGATCCTGCGGGCGGTTTGTTCACCAAACTCGGCCTTCATCTCTTCATAGACGGGTTTGATGATGTTTGCCTCGATGCGGCGTTGCTCGAGGATGGGCAGATCGGTCTTGCTCATGGGTGAAATTCCCGCAGCCTGGTTGACTGCTGTATCAGTGCCATGGGTAGAGGCGTGTTTCAAGTCACACCAGAGCATCATCCGATCAGATGGAATCATCTGTTCGGATAAAGATGCTCGCTTCCAAACATTAGAGCAATTTTATCCATCCGTACGGATGGATATTGCTCCAGCAGCCAACAAAAAACCCCCGGCAGAGCCTCGCCGGGGGCTTTTGGTGCTTCAAGATGCCACCGGCACCTTCAGGTCCGCACGCAGTTCATGGTGCTGTCAGGCTGCGACTTCTTCTGCTTCGCGCAGAACATAACCGCGGCCCCAGACCGTTTCAATAAAGTTCTGGCCGTCTGCTGCAGCAGCGAGTTTCTTGCGCAGCTTGCAAATGAACACATCAATGATCTTGAGTTCCGGCTCGTCCATGCCGCCATAGAGGTGGTTCAGGAACATTTCCTTGGTGAGCGTGGTTCCCTTGCGCAGGCTCAACAGTTCCAGCATCTGGTATTCCTTGCCGGTCAGATGAACGCGCTGGCCACCAACTTCAACCGTCTTGGTATCCAGGTTGACCTGCAGTTCGCCGGTGATGATGACTGACTGCGAGTGCCCCTTGGAGCGGCGCACGACCGCGTGTATGCGGGCAACCAGTTCGTCCTTGTGGAACGGCTTGGTCATATAGTCATCTGCACCAAAGCCAAGACCGCGTACCTTGTCTTCTATACCGGCCATGCCGGACAGAATCAGGATTGGCGTATTGATCTTCGCTACCCGCAGGGTTTTGAGCACATCATAACCGCTCATGTCGGGCAGGTTGAGGTCGAGAAGGATAATGTCGTAATCGTAAAGCTTGCCGAGATCGACGCCTTCTTCGCCCAGGTCAGTGGTGTAACAGTTAAACCCATCCGACTTGAGCATCAATTCGATGCTCTGCGCTGTTGCAGAGTCGTCTTCAATCAACAGAACTCTCATCCGTAACCCCTTAGTATGCTTGTCCAGTTCCCGGGCATTGGCCCTGCGGAACTTTCCGCCTGAATTAGTTGGCCATGACGACCAGATCAAAACGCCTGATTAACTCTATGGTCACGATAAACGCCAAATGGTTAACAAAACCTAATTCTCTTAAAAATTAGAACCGGTTGGGTTCCTTTGTTCAGACCGAGGGTCACTCTTTCAATCCGCGCGATTGCCGGTTTTTCCGGTTTGCCTGTCTGCAATGGGCAAAACGTCAAAAAAAACTGCAGACGGAATCAAAACAGAGGCGCGGTGTTTTCGTTTACCGCCCCTTAAGCCTGATCGTTCATCATACTCGTGATAACTGGATGAGCCGACGCTAGTTGATTCGAGTGAATCTGACCAGCACAGCTTTCATAATAAGGTTTTTCCAGTTGATTTTGTTTGTGCGTTTAGTGAGTGAGGCAATCCATGCGGTCTAAAGATACGCTTCTACGCCTGCACCGTTTCCATGTTGAAGAGAAACGGCGTCAGGTTGGCGACATAGAAATGATGATGGCGGATTTTCGCCGCAAGCAGGACGATCTGGACCAGCAGATTGCTTATGAAGAGCAGAAAACCGGTGTCAGCGATCCCGCAAAATTCAATTATTCCATGACGGCGAAGTCCATTCGCGGCCGACGGGAAAACCTGGTGGCCACAATAGCCGATCTGCAGGCACAGCTTGACCGGGCCCATGCAGCCGTTGCCGAAGAAGAAGCCGAGCTTCGCAAGGTCGAACTGCTGGCTGAAAAAGATGCAAACCATCGCCATGATATAAAGATGATCGGCCGCCCGGTTGACACCGGTGCCGGCCGAACAAAGCACTGATCACTGGTTATGTAGTTGATATCAGGGCGGATTCACCCAGCTTGACAGCTCAATTATGACAGCCCCGGTTCACCTGACGGTGTGAGCCGGGGCTGTTCTGTTCTTCACGTCCACAGTGTGCGGGCGCAGGGCCTCGTACATGGGTCGCGCCTGTTCGGCAATGCGGGCAAGGTCCGCATTGAGCGCCGGGTAACCGGTTTTCGGGTCGGCAAAGCGCGTTGATTGCCACACGGCATTGTACCAGTGCTTTGCCCAGACACCGTCAAAAGGTTTCGGGCCCGGGCTCCATGCCAGCATGGCCGGGTCGAACCGGATGCCGATCCTGCCGCACAGGGCCTGCAGGCTGTCGCGCGGCGCTGACAGAATGTCGTCGCAGTCGATGACCACCGGCGCTTCGCTGAAATGATCCGCCACCATGTTGAACAAGTCCAGCTGGCGTTCAAAGCCGATGTCTGCCAGCGAGACCTCCTCGCGCTTGGCGGCATAGCTTGCCAGAACGCGCTCGGGGCTGCGGATCAGGAAAACATTGGACAGCGCAAGGCACCAGCGCCAGTCCTGGCCCGGCAGCATGTGGTGGGTCATGTGTTTCTGGTAGAATACCGGCGTTGCGGCAGCCGGTTCGGCCAGGCACATGTCGACCACCGCATCGTAACCGGTCTCGCCGGCGGCAATGACCTCGTCGCCGACGGGATGGGTGATACCGGTTGCCGACAGATAGTGCGCATAAAACGGTTCGTCCCACACCGTGCAGTCGGCGCGGCTGGCGAATGAATACATCATTGCCGTGGAAATGTTGCGCGGCCCCGACCACATGGCGATTGTTGTCACCGCACTCTAGCTCGTTACTTTTTTCAGCGTAGTCTGGATCGATGCGTCGTCCGGGGCCAGTTCGGCGGCGCGAAACAGCAGTTCGGCAGCCTTCGTCTTGTGTCCGATGTCCATGTGACACACGGCCTGGGCCTTGAGCACCGCGACACTGTTGGGGAAATTGCTGGACAACTCGTCGAATATTTTGAGTGCCTCATCCGGTTTTCCCATGATGCCCAGGCCACGGCCCTTTTGAATGCGGGCTTCGATATTGCCGGGTTGAAGAAACAGTGCCCCTTCCAGTGCCTTCAGGCCGGCTTCCGGCTGGCCGCCGGATATCTGCAGACTTCCCAGGTTTATCAGGGCACGCATGTTCCTGGGGTCAATGCGCAGGCAAGCGGCGTAGGCCTGTTCGGCTGCCATGGCTTTACCCTGATTGTGCAGGGCGGTGCCGAGCATCAGGTGAAACTCTGCCTGGTCGGGGCGCAATTCCACCGCCTTGCGGGCAAGGTTTTCCATCGACTTCCAGTTACCTTTTTCCCTGAATTCCTTCAGCAACGGCTTGATGTCGCCGCTGTTCATGAGCCTGGCCCTGGCCGAGGTCGACAGTTTTGCGGGTTTCATTGATCTTTGGGTTCCTGTAAAAGTTTGAGCAGAACCTAGCCGCAAGCTGATGCACCTGCAAGATGTCACATTGGCCTGGATATGATAATGGCGCGGCTGCCCCCTTTTTGGGGAGGCAGCCGCGCCATCAAATTTTAAAACCCTGTCTGCCGAAGCAGGGACTATCAGCCGACGCGATAGTCCTGAATGCGTGTTGTGCGCAGACCTGCAAGACCATGCCGGTCGATGGAACGCTGCCAGCTGAGGTATTCCTCGACCGTCAGTTTATACCGCCCGCACGCTTCTTCGAGGCTGAGCAGACCACCGCGAACGGCGGCGACAACTTCTGCCTTGCGACGGATAACCCAGCGATGGGTTCCCGGCGGCGGCAGATCTGCAATCGTCAAAGGGCTGCCATCGGGACCGATGACATAATTGATACGAGAACGCAACTGACCGGAATTATTCACTGATTTCACCTGATACGCTGGTACTAACTAACTGATGGTCAATCTAGCGGGTTCATGTTTAAAAAGGTCTAACCAGATACGAACAATTGGCAAACAAACCGCCGCAACTGGCTCAAAACGAAACAGTCCGGGCAGGTGACCGCCGGTTTTCGGACATGAAGAAAATTGTTGCAGTGCACCACCGGCTACCCATATCTAGGGGTCTGGGATCCAAAGGTCTGGACTCAGGGGACTTGACCCGAGAGCCATGAACCAACGCCGAGGCATGATGACGATCGACAACGCGATAATCGACCGGGTACGCGACTCCATCGGGCTTGATCCCGATGGCGGACGCACGCTTGTGGTCGCGGCCATGTCCGGCGGCGTGGATTCGACCGTGGTGGCCGGGCTGCTGAAGGCCGCAGGCTATGGCGTGGCCGGTATCACCCTGCAGCTTTATGATCATGGCGAAGCGGTGCGCCGCAAAGGCGCCTGCTGTGCCGGCCAGGATATCCATGATGCCCGCAAGGCAGCCGCGGCGCTTGATATCCCGCATTATGTGCTGGATTTCGAAAGCCGCTTCAAGGATGCGGTGATCGAGGAGTTTGCCGATGCCTATGTGCGCGGCGAAACGCCGATCCCGTGTGTCACCTGCAACCAGACTGTCAAGTTTGCCGATCTGCTGACGCGTGCCCAGGCGCTGGGGGCAGCGTGCCTGGCGACCGGTCATTATATACGTTCTGACGCGCGCGGCGATTCCACCGGCAGCCGCGATCTCAAGACGCCGGAAGACATGGGCCGGGACCAGAGTTATTTCCTGTTCCA
>Ga0316192_10000974_pt1 | contig 21091 bp, 19 predicted proteins | sample MerIslwburrow_MG_FD_204931 | JGI IMG/M metagenome (GOLD analysis project Ga0316192, IMG submission 204931) | Coastal sediment microbial communities from Maine, United States - Merrow Island worm burrow | ecosystem: Environmental > Aquatic > Marine > Coastal > Sediment | place: USA: Maine...
TTGAAGTACCCCCCCCTCGGATCAAATACCGAACGTAACTCGTCTACCAAGAAAGTTACATCCCCCCCTTTACGAAAGACTGCTGAAATAATTCGGGTTAATGCGACGATCCATTGAAAGTGATCCATGTTTTTGGAGTTAATAAACACTTCAAAGGGTCGGCGTAGCTCATGCTCTGTACCCGGATTGAGCACAATGTCGTTTATGGTGACATAGAGTGCATGTTCCGATAATGGTGTTTTGATTTTATAGGTTGAGCCCAAGAGCGTTTGCGGGCGTTTTACTTTTTCGTGCATGTGCACGATTTTTGCGGTCTCTTCTTGCACTTTTTTAGCGACGGGGGGCTCTTTTTTGGCCACTGCTTCTGGAGCAGGGGCTGCTTTAGTCGCTGGCGCTATGGCTTCGACCTTTTTGGGTTCTTGCTTTTGTTCAGCGGTTTCGTCCTGGCTGACACTGTAACTTACAATTTTTTTACTAATTTTTGTCGTCATTTCTTAATTCCCCGAATCGTATCTTTTATCCACACTGTGTTTAATCTAGTTTATTGGGCCTTTAAAACTTCCCGTAATAGCCTTCTTTCATGGCGTCATATAGATTGGCGGCAGTATGCATCTCTCCATCATATTCGACTTCTTCGTTACCTTTGAGTTCCACCGTTGAGCCGTCTTCCAGGGTAAACTTGTAGGTGGTGTTTTCCAGGTCCTTTTCTTTAACCAATACGCCTTGGAACACCTCTGGATTAAAGCGGAACGTGGTACAGCCTTTTAGGCCGTTATCGTAGGCATACATATAGATGTTTTTAAATTCCTCAAAGGGATAGTCTGTTGGTATATTGGCTGTTTTTGAGATGGATGAGTCGATCCACTTTTGTGCTGCCGCCTGTATATCAACGTGTTCCTTTGGTGAAATGTGGTCAGCGGTGATGAAATAATCGGGCAGTTTTTCATCTCTTTCTATGGCATCCGGTGATGCCTTGCCGTTAATAAATTGACGATAGGCCAACAGTTCAAAGGAGAAAACATCTACCTTTTCTTTGCTTTTCTTACCTTCTCTAATGATATTACGCGCATAATGATGGGCAAAACTTGGCTCGATGCCATTACTAACGTTGTTGGCTAGAGATAATGATATGGTGCCCGTTGGAGCAATAGAGCTATGATGGGTAAAACGTGCGCCTACATCGGCTAGTTCTTCCACCAGGTCTGGCGCTATGTCTGCTAAGCGTTGCATATAACGGCTGTATTCAGCGTGCAGTATTTTACCTTTAACCTTATCACCAAGCTTATAGCCGTCTCGGGCCATTTCCGGGCGTTTACGCAGCATTTCTGCGCTTACCGTAAAATCCTGTTCCATGATGGGTGCGGGACCTTTTTCTTTGGCAAGTTCGAGTGCCGTTTCCCATCCGACTAAGGCCAGTTCGCGAGTCACTTTTTCGGTGATTTCGAGGGACTCTTTGGAACCATACTTAACTCCCATCATGGTTAAGGTAGAACCCAAGCCCAAATAACCCATGCCATGCCTTCGTTTGCTATAGATTTCATCGCGTTGCTCTTTTAATGGCAGGCCATTAATTTCCACAACGTTATCCAACATTCGGGTAAAAATACCCACGGTTTTACGATATTTTTCCCAGTCAAAGCGGGCTCTATCGGTAAAGGGATCTAATACAAATTTCGTTAGATTAATGGAACCCAATAAACAAGAACCATAAGGTGGTAAGGGTTGCTCACCGCAAGGATTGGTGGCACGTATATCTTCGGCAAACCAGTTGTTATTCATTTCATTGACTTTATCAATGAGAATAAAGCCGGGCTCGGCATTGTCGTAAGTGGATGTCATTATGGCATCCCACAGACGTCTGGCCCGTATGGTCTTATAGATCTTGCACGCCACCAGACCTTCGTCATTGACAACATAACCGTTTTTAACCGGCCACTCGCGCCATACGACTTGGTCGGGATTATAGATATCGATGTTGTCAATCTTGACTTCTTTTTCGGTTACTGGAAAGGCGAGCTTCCATTTTCCGTCGGTTTTAACCGACTCGATAAATTCTTGAGTAACTAATAATGAAAGATTAAATTGGCGTAGTCGCCCGTCTTCACGTTTGGCGCGTATAAAATCCAGTACATCGGGGTGACCCACATCAAAGGTTGCCATTTGTGCACCACGACGACCACCGGCTGAGGACACGGTAAAACACATCTTGTCGTAGATATCCATAAAGGACAGTGGGCCTGATGTATAGGCGCCAGCGCCAGCAACAAAGGCTCCTTTGGGTCTTAAGGTCGAAAAGGAATAACCAATACCACAGCCGGCCTTGAGTGTTAAGCCTGCTTCATAAACCTTTTCCAGGATGTCGTCCATGGAATCGTGAACCGATCCTGAGACAGTACAGTTAATAGTAGAAGTAGCAGGCTTATAGTCTTGTGCGCCGGCATTGGATATGATGCGGCCCGCTGGAATGGCGCCATGCCTTAAGGCCCATAGAAATTTTTCACTCCACTCTTCGCGCTTTTCATCGCTTTCTTCTACTTCGGCCAGGGCCTTTGCCACGCGTTGGTAAGTTGCATCAACGGTCTCATCAATGACTTCACCATCTTTCTTTTTGAGTCGGTATTTTTTATCCCATATATCAACAGAGGCGTCTTGAATTGGGATGTCTTCAACGTTGCCATGCAAGGATTCCAATGAGGCTGCTTTCATAGAGTCTAATATCCTTTTTTACTAGTTTTTATCAGTGATGTTAACAAACACTTCTTATCGATTTTTATGATATGGTCACCGCTAAGAAACGGTAAACAGATATAAAAATCGTTTATAACCCCGATTTAATCTGAAAACACTACATCTTGTGTCGGGAGTAAGAATAGGCTGCATCTTTTCAGCTGTCAACATACAAACTCATAAATACTCAAAAATTAATTATTCTTTAATTACAACAGGTTAGCCTGCCTCATTAAAAAATGTCAATAAATACACGGGCATACAAACTGTGGATAAGTTTTTCCCACACCACAATATATTGTATATGTGAATTTTCACACTCACTAGTGATATGTTGTGTATTTATCAATTTTTAGCGCGTTTGCGCCAATAAAACGACTAAATGGATTTCCGGGGATAAGTCGTTGGATAACTCTTGTATAAAGGGTGAATAGGCCTGTTAGTTGCTTGTGGACAACCGTTGGATAAGAGTTAGACACATTATTACCAAAATTAGAATATTTTAAATTGTTACCTGACAGACCACATACGGCGCCGACTCTTTACAATCATTTCTAATTAGTTTGTATGGGTTTCTGATATAGGGCTACGAGTTAAACGGTCTATTCTTCTAGAAGGATGTGTTCGCCGGCAAGGAGATCATCCAATGTTTCTCTTTTGCGGATAACATGAATTTCATCATCAACAACCAAAACCTCGGCGGCACGTGGTCGCGTATTGTAATTGGAACTCATAACAAAGCCGTAGGCCCCGGCCCCACAGACGGCCAATAAGTCGTTTTCTTGTAGACTTAACTCACGGTCTTTGCCAAGAAAATCGCCTGCTTCACAAACGGGCCCAACAATATCATACACCGCAGTGGGTGCAATTTGCCTTTTATCGATGGGTATAATATTTTGCCAGGCCTGGTATAACGATGGCCTTATTAGGTCATTCATGGCGGCATCCACAATGGCAAAGTTTTTGTATTCACTCATTTTCAAGTAATTAACTTGCGTCAGCAGGATACCCGCATTACCAACTATAGCACGACCAGGTTCCATGATTATTTTTAAATCTCGGTCTTTTAATTTAGCGAGAATGGCACTGGCATACTCCGCTGGTGAGGGCGGTTGCTCATCGTTGTAGGTAATGCCCAGCCCACCGCCCACATCGATATGCGTCAGTGGAATATTGGCCGCTTGCAATTTGTCCACCAAGACCAACATGCGGTGCAAGGCGTCGACAATTGGCCTAATCTCACTCAATTGCGAACCGATGTGGCAGTCTATACCGGTCACTTCAATATTGGGTAAGGACGCCGCTAGCTCATAGACAGAAAAGGCTTGCTCAAACTCAATGCCAAATTTGTTTTCTTTTAATCCCGTGGAGATATAGGGATGGGTACCAGCGTCCACATCAGGATTTACCCTTATGGAAACATGGGCGATTTTCGATTCTAATCCAGCAACCTCGTTGAGAGCCTTTAACTCAGGGACCGACTCCACGTTAAAACAATAAATACCAACTTCCAAAGCCCGTTGCATTTCAGTGCGTGTTTTTCCAATACCGGAAAATACGATTTTTTGTGGATCGCCACCCGCGCGCAATACCCTTTCAAGCTCCCCACCGGATACGATATCAAAACCAGACCCCATGCGCGCCAATATATTTAGCACGGCCAAATTTGAGTTCGCCTTTACGGCATAACAGACCAGATGATCTTGATCTTTAAAGACCTCATCAAAGGCCTGCCAATGGCGTTCCAAGGTCGCACAGGAATACACAAAACAGGGTGTACCCACTTCGCTGGCGATACGACGCAGGTCGACATTTTCAGCGAATAAAATTTGGTCTTTATATTCAAAATGGTTCATTGTGTTTCAGACTGCCTTTGCTCTTTCTTTTTGGACTCGGAATCCTCTTCTGAGGATGTGGTGATATTACTTTGGCTTTGCTCAGTTTCTTCTGGTTTAGGTTCGGGCATATACAAGGCCCCCTTACGGCCACAGGCACCCAGGGTAAAAATTAGTGCTAACAATAATACCAATAGTAGGCCCGGTATTGCTTTCAAGTGACTAGCTGTCATCATTCTTACAGGCATAAACCCTTATTTTTCAATATTTTAAATATAAGCACAATAGAGACTACGGATGCATTCATTGTACGAAAAACAATCTGTAATCCTACCCCTTATTTATCCACAAACACAAGATCGTATAATATATATATCGCTATTCATTGAGGCGCATCAGTAATATTGACATTCTATGACATTAATGGCTTATTAGTGGCTCACTATAAGATAATAATAGGCAGTAACAAAGGAATTAAACAATGGAAGAGTCACAATTTTATGACCTGGTCGATCACGCCCTATCGACCATAGAAGACGCAGTGGAGGACAGTGGTTTTAGTATCGATATCGAAAATGTCGGCGGCGTATTAACCTTAGTTTTTCCTAATGAAACACAAATCATTATTAATCGCCAAACACCTACTCGCCAAATCTGGATTGCCACAAAATCCGGTGGTTATCATTTGAATTATGACCAGGATCGGGAGATTTGGGAACAGGACGGTATCGAGTTGTTCACCCTTTTGTCCCGAGAATGCAGCGAACAGGCCGGCACTGAAATTACCCTAAGCCAATAAACCAGGTACCCTATGCTAGACTGCGAAATTATAGATAGCCAAAAGACAGCAAACGCCAGCGTTATCTGGTTACACGGCCTAGGTGCCGATGGCCACGATTTTTCGCCAATTGTGCCCCAACTTGGGGTAAATCAGGAGCAGTTACGTTTCGTTTTCCCCCATGCACCCATGCAGGCGGTTACCATTAACAGTGGCTATGTCATGCCCGCATGGTATGACATCAAATCCACCGATATTCAGGCAAATGAAGACGTTGAGGGATTCAAACAATCACAACAACATTTACATGACCTCATCGAAGCAGAACACAATAAAGGCATTGACTATAACCGCATTATACTTGCCGGCTTTTCACAAGGTGGCGCAGTGGTATTGCATACAGGGCTACGGTTTTCGCAAAAATTGGCGGGTATTATTGCGCTGTCGTGTTATTTACCGCTGGTTGATGCAACTCAAGCGGAACGGGCGACCGTCAACCAGGAAACACCTATTTTTATGGGCCATGGCATGTCCGATTCGGTGGTCCCTTTTCAAGCCGGGGTTCTATCCAGGCAAACATTAACCCAATTAGGCTATGCCATTACCTGGAACGATTACGCCATGGACCACAGCGTATGTAATGAGGAAATTACAGATATTGGTGCCTGGATTAATAAGACCCTAGGTTAACGGGTAGGACTAAAGCTGTCTTATCTCTCGGTTTAGTTTTTCTTCGATGCGTTTTTTATAGTTTAAATACTCGATAACCTGAACATGGCTGGCAGCCCTGTCACCCAAAAGGGCCGGCGCCAAATCCAGGTCGGTAATATAAATTGGGTATTTGATACCACTGGCGCGTTTTTCATAGACGTATTTTGCCACATCATGGAATAAGGCCTTGCCGTGATCAATAGAATTAAATTCCTGTTGATTACAATAGATGGTAAATTCGGTTTTTTGATCAACAACGTTACCAATCACCTGCACATGGAAATAGCGTTTTTTTAAATTGTCCTGATTAATCACCTTGCGCTCAAACTTTATTTTGCCATTGGGCAATTTCCCCACATTAACAAACTCAACACTTTTTATTTGATCGGTGTCTGGGTCGTCAACCTCAAGAACTAAATTTTGACGATTTAATACAGAATTAAAAAACAAATTAAACTGATTCAATAAGGCATGGTCATCATGAAAGGGTAAACTCTGATAAAATAATGCGCCATGCTCATCTAAAACGTAGATATCAGCCACATCACCTAACCTTTCGTAAAACAGCTGGATCCTGCCGGGTTTATTTTTTTGCAATACCCTGGGAACTACCGTTTTAACCAAGGCAAATCTGTCGGCTTTAATGAGATTAAACTCAGCTTGCGGTTCTGAAAGTTTGGCGAATAATTCGGCCTTGTTTTCGGTGCGGACAAAATTAAAGTTATCGTTTTCCGTATAAATTATATAATACATCTTTTGAACCTCGAGCACATACCGCAACTGATGAAGTTCGTTTCTAAAATAAAATGCATTAACCACATCTGAGAACAGTTGTTTTATGCGTTTGGCAACAGCAATACTGTGACTCGATGAATAACTAAAGGTTGGAATATCGAATTCCACGGGGTTTTCGGAATGTAAGTGCCAACGTAAATACTGACAGACACAATACAATAAACCATCAACCCCCGAATAACGATAGGTCAAAATTTCCTGCCAACTTGTAATGACAAGCAGATCAAACGACAGGGCAAGATTAAATGAAAAACCGCTGTAATTTAAGATATCGGTTCGATCACTCACAATATCAGTGCCCCGCCGAGTATGAGCTGGTAACGGATCAAGACCCACGTTGGTAAAAACACAACCGCTGATTATCTTTGGCGGATTTGAAAAATCATCAATACTAGTACTAGGAATTTCTCCATCAACATAGATATGATCTAAGGCATCTAAAATGGATTTCACTTCTTTTATGTTTAATATACTGTTTTTCGTTTCCAGAGAAATTACCGTACCAGGATTAATAATCCGGTTAAAATGGCACCATGCTAATATCTCTGCAACACACCTTCCGCGCTTTAGTGGCGCACGAGCCTTCTCACCCGGTGTACTGGAAATGAGACTCCAGGATTCTTTTTCATCGGTGTGCTGTTGCTGTATGGTCAGGTTACGTTCCACCACATTGGCAGAAACTCCACGATTCACCAACTCAATTTTACCCGCCTTGCGCTCAAAGGCCGCATATAGCTTACGACCTAGAACGTTAAGGTCTTTTTGGTTGATTCTGGAAAGATTGGTATTAGTGCGCGCAAAATTGGATAAAAACATGTAGCTGTGAGTCAGCTCATCCACCAATACCTTTCTTTCGCCCAGCACTCTATCGATTTTCCAAAAATGCCGATTATCAAGGGATTCAATATGGGATTCTGACCAGTTCCATTTTGAAACCAAATCCCACAACAGTTCAGTTTGCCAATCATCATCACGATTGGATTCAGGCTTACTTAAAGGTATGTTAACTTTAAAATAGAAACACTGCCTTACCAGTTCCAAACGTTCCAACTCTTCGCGTTCAATTAGGTATTGTTCCAGTCTTTTATAAAGAATAATGTAAGGATCAAGCTGGCTAAGATCGATGACACCATCAAAGACCATGGTTTTGTATTGCAGACTGAGCAATTCACTATTGGGGTAAACACTGGCATAGGTTTCCATTAATAAAATTTTAAGTACGGATTTATAGGGTGAATCAATACCTTTATACACCTGCCATAGAGCGGCACCAAAAAATTCTTCTGCTGGAATTTGTGACAAACCACCAAAATCGATCACTTCATTGATCGGAATAAAACGCTTATAGGTTAGTTCATGGGCTAATTCGTCATAATTTTGTTCTTCATTGGGAGGAATCAGCCACCATATGGGGTATCTGCCAGCAACCAGTAGGCTGGTACGATAAAATTCTTCTAACAAAAGGTGATGTTGTGTACTGCCACTGCTTTCACTACTCAATTCGTCTACTGCACCGCGTTTGAACTTTTCCGCGTTCATGAGAAAGAAGTGAACTTCTAGATCAATTGTCTCTGCCCACTTTTCAATGGCATGACACTTGGCTCGTAATTCAGATAGCTGATTACCCGCCAACTCTGGGTCGTGACAAATCCAAATGTCAAAATCACTTTTGGAAGACTGGGCGATAGTCCCGACACTACCCATGAGAAATACCGAATGAATGTCACACCTGCGTAGGGCACGCCGGCGATAGACAAAACTCTTGGATATCTTTTTGACCCCTTCGAGGGCTTTTTTTGATGGGTTATACTGGGGAATCCCGGCTGGTGTGTGTTTCGACACATAGCCAGGCAGCATGGCATGGTTAATATGAAAAAAAATGGGCAGCAAATCTAAAAAGTGTTGCTGTTTCCAACGCAAGGAATTTTGGACACGACGCAGCCGTTCCCTATTTATGGCAACAAATCGCTTTTTAGTCGCTTTGATGTCTATGTCCATTATCGCTTATCTTTAGAAGACATTTCCCTTTTATTATTTGAATTCCAAGAAAATGATGTAACTTAAAATTACCTATACAGAATCGGCCGTTTCGCGAAAAAATTAAGAAGGATCGTGGGGTGTTTTGGCGTCAAAGTTGCAAAGTTCTGTAATACTAGATTTTTTCCTGCTGGGTTGGTTGATTGCCTTGTTAGTGTAAACATGAATCCATTCACGTAATTGCATTCAGTTAACAACTACACTGAAATCAGGAAGATCAACACACCCGGTGTATACAGAATTAATATTTAATTTCAATAACTTACATAACACACCTGGCATAAAAACATTGTTTTTTAGTGGATGGAGTTTGACTGACGTGGTTAAAACATCCTTACAAACACGCGTTGGAAACTGGAGCACGACATTATGCAAAACAGCACAGCAAATATATCACCGGATTTACTTGCCCAATCACTTATGCAGCTGCCCTGTGGAGCGCTATTATCAGACAATGATAAGCTTATCCTATGGTGTAATGATGCGATTACCAAATTAGGTGAGTGCACCCTACAACAAGTCATTTCTCAGCCTTTAGACAAAATCCTAACCGAATATTTGGCGCCTCCTGAGGAAGAAAATCAGCTGATACACATCAAAACTACCGCGAGCCAGGCAGAAAAATGGCTAAAACGGCAAGATATCGCCTTGGAAAATGAATCTGGTGTTACCCTGACACTATTGTGGGATATTACGAATGAGCAATTTAAAACTCAAAAATGTGCCAGCCTAAGTAATCAGTTAGAACAGTTAAACACGGTTGACCCTGTAACAGGTCTATTTAACCGCAAGGCCATGTTGCAAAATATCGAGCCTATGGTTTCCCGTTGCCGGCGTTACGAAAATCCTTTGTCTGTTATTGCCATGGAATTCACCAATTTCAATGCTATTCTGGAGCAACATGGCCAAGTGATGGCCAACGAGGCATTTATACAACTTGCCCAATTGCTTCGTGACCAAATCCGCTGGTCGGATATCGTAAGTCGCCCTGATGAGACCCACGTGGTATTTATATTACCTGAAACTGAAATGAAGGATGCCACGCATCTGGCCCATAAAATAATGAGCCAGGTCGCTGAAATGAATATCAATACGGATGCGTCTTCGCCCTTTCATATTGACGCAAGTTATGGCGTTGCAAGTTGGGAAAAAGGCTTTGACGCACTATTGTTATTACGAACCGCCAATCAATTATTGGCAGATGCCGTTAAAAAAGGCCCAGGAAGTGTTTTGCCGTGATAGAATATAATGTATGGAGAGGAGAAAAAAGTCACGCGGTGGGCAAGTATCCCTATTAATTCGCTGGGGATTTATCAGCCTTGTCTTATGTCTAGGCTCAGCCCTTAGCAACCCGATTTGGGCTAGCAGTGTTGTAAGCACACCAAGCAAAGGTAACTTCTTGGTGGCAACCGAAAAACTTGACCAATCGAGCTTTCGCCAAACCGTCATATTTCTCACCCATTACAGTAATCGTGGCGCGACGGGCATTGCCATAAATCGATCCGCGAAAATACCACTAGAAGAAGCCTTTCCTCAGCAAAAGAAACTACATGGCATAAGAGACTTCTTGTTTCTCGGCGGCCCGGTAAGATCCGACGCGGTTTTTGTTTTAATGCAAACAAGCCGTCCCCACGCCGGCATGCATAATATTACCGATAATATTTACTTCACTGTCGGCATAGAAGCCATCACCCACGGAATACCCAATATTGCTGAAGGCGAATACACCCGTGCTTACATGGGTTATGCTGGTTGGGCTGCCGACCAACTACAAGCTGAAATAGATCGTGGTGATTGGTTGGTTATCGATGCAAAGCCAAGCATCATATTTGAAATGGATCATAACGAGATTTGGAAAACACTGTTTCGATCCTGGTCAGGGCGCTGGATCTAAGGTAGCGCTAGTGTCGTGCCCAAGCAATTGTGTCATATTAAGGATATCCCGCCCAATACGAGCAAATCAATTAGCATTGACGCTGAACCGCGGCCAATCGAACTGTTTTTAATTAGGCAGGATAAGCAAATATACGCCTACAAAAACTATTGCCCTCACACAGGTGCCAATCTAAACTGGCAGGATGATCAGTTTTTTGATTATTTCAATGAATTTATTCAGTGTTCTATACACGGCGCATTATTTGCCATTGATAGTGGATTATGCGTGCGAGGTCCCTGTGTTGGCGCTTATTTACAACCCATAAAAATACAGATTAAATCTGATATAATCTATGCCTTTTTGGAATAATAAAACCGTAATAGGACTGATTCTATTAACTAGCAGCGTCGGTAAGGTATTCGCTGAGGAGATCCGAATCCCCGTACTGAGCTTACCCGATTTATCGCAATGGGAATCTCGCGAATTCAACGGGGAAACTCGCTACGCAATCCTTAACCAGGATAAGCAGGCTATTTTAGCGGCTGTTAGCAATAAATCAGCATCTGGGTTGTTTAGAGAGATCAAGGTCAATCTATCGGAGACGCCCTATTTACATTGGTCATGGCGCATTGAAAACACCTTTGCGAATAACGATGAAAAAACCCGCAGTGGCGACGACTATCCTGCCAGGGTATACGTCATTATTTCCGGTGGACTATTTTTCTGGCAAACGCAGGCCTTGAATTATGTTTGGACCAGCCACGAGCCCAAGGGCAGCTTTTGGCCAAACGCCTTTTCAAAAAATGCTATTATGCTTTCAGTGCAAGCGGGCAATGAACAACTCAATACTTGGGTTAAAGAGCGCCGTAACGTCTTGCAGGATATTAAAAAGTATCTGGGTAAAGATAATATAATCCATGTGGATGCCGTAGCCATCATGACAGACAGTGACAACACACAGAGCAGCGCCAAAGCCTTTTATGGTAATATCTATTTCTCAAACAAATAACTTTGCAGATGGCTTAGGACTTTTTCTTGTACAAAATAAGTAATCTCAGTAAATCCTATGGCAAATCCGGACAACCGGTGCTGAATGATGTGACTTTAGATATCCCTCAAGGCCGAATCTTTGGATTATTAGGTCCTAATGGAGCCGGTAAAACCACACTCATTTCCATTCTCCTAGGTCTGATTTCTAAAAACAGTGGCACCATTCTATTTAAGGGAAAAGAACTGGAGCAAAATCTAGCAGAAGCACGGAAAGTGATCGGTTACGTACCACAGGAGCTGGCCTACTATCCCATGTTGTCAGCCCATGAAAACCTTCACTTTTATGCGAATGCCTTCGGCCTACCGAAAGAAAAAATTGCTTCCCAAATTGAGTTTTGCGTTGAGACCACTGGGCTGCAACAGTTTTATTACAAAAGATCCCAAACCTACTCCGGTGGTTTAAAACGTCGTTTAAATCTCGCCATTGGTCTCCTCAATGAGCCTGAATTATTGTGTCTGGATGAACCCACCGTGGGTATAGATCCACAGTCGCGCAACTTTATTCTGGAAACAATACAAGGCCTCAACCAGCAAGGTATAACCGTCATCTATACCTCTCATTATATGGAAGAGGTGCAGCAAATTTGCCACAATGTGGCGATTATTGACCACGGCATGATCCTGACTCAGGGCAAGATTGAAGATCTACTGCGTCGACAAGGCGATCATTTGCTAAGCATTCATTTTAGTGAAGTCTTGTCTAAGGATAACATTCAGTCGTTGCAAAAACTCGTAACTGTTACACACTTTCACAATCGCTGTATGGAGATCGTAACCCAAGATCCATTAACAGTTTTGACCAAACTGGCACCAGACATTCAACAGAGCGGCTTAACTATCGAACGCTTGGACTTTGGCAATAAAAACCTGGAGGAATTATTTCTGGAAGTTACGCAAAAGGATTTAAGAGACAGCGCCCATGAATAGATTCCTTGCCCTGATTAAAAAAGAAATAGTGGTATTAAGCAAAGACCTTCATGGCCTGTTTGTATTATTTGTTATGCCAGCCATATTCATTCTGATTATGTCCCTGGCGATGCAAGACAGTTTTGATGAGCATTCGAATGTCAGCATAGAATATGCGTTAGTAGACAATAGCAATAGCGCCCTTAGCCAACAATTAAAAGACCAGTTAAAACTGATTTCTGCGTTAAATATGCAGGAAATCAAACAAGACCAGTTTAATACCAATCAACTGAAACACGACTTCTCACAAGACACCTTTAAATTTGCCCTCATATTGGAAAAAGATTTTAGCCAGCAATTATTCCAGGGAAACGCTGAACAAAACGAACAAGACAGCGCTATAAAGGTATACATAGCACCCACTGTTAAACCGAACTTAAGACGATTTTTTTCCGCCACCCTGCGTAGCGAGCTCATTCGGCTCAAGATTGCCGCCACACTCGCTCAATCCGATGATGAGGAATTCGCACCATCAATGGATGCAGTTGAGAAAATGAGCAAGGTGGATATCAATCAAGCTTATCTCTACCAGGATGGTATGCAACAGGAAAACCCAACCGCAGTGCAACAGAGCGTACCGGCCTGGTTGGTATTTGCTATGTTTTTTGTCGTCGTGCCTTTGTCGACGGCATTTATTATTGAACGCCAACAGGGAACATTTTTACGCTTACGGATGATGAACGTCTACCCGACCAGTTTACTCAGCGCCAAAATTGTCCCCTATTACTTCGTAAATCAAATCCAAATGCTACTAATGGTTTTAGTGGGTATGTTTATCGTTCCAATGCTAGGCGGGAATTCCCTTAATGGTCCTTCATCAATTTTAGGGCTGGCCATCATTTCATCGGCTACCAGTATCGCCGCCATATGTTTTGCCCTTTTTATCTCGGTTTTTGCAAAAACCACTATCCAGGCCACGACTTTAGGCGGAATTAGCAATATTATATTTGGCGCTTTAGGCGGCATTATGGTGCCCAAATTCATTATGCCAACCTATATGCAGGAAATTGCAACAGTTTCTCCCATGTCCTGGGGCTTGGAAGGCTTTTTGGATGTCTTTTTACGCAATGCCGACTGGACTTCTGTAATTCCGGAGTCCACCTCTTTGCTTATTTTTGCTATTATCTGCCTTGGCATTGCAACTACCATTTTTAATAGACAAGGCGTATCCTAGATTAACCAGTTAAGTACTACGAATCTGGGATAAAGTTTTGATTAACATTAATGTAACTTCATTAGTCTAACATTATGAAAGGTTCACAAGATTCGGAGTTGAAAAAACAACTCAAAATTCTCATCATTGAGGAGTCAGATAAAGAGATTGACCCACAATCCATTCAGGATGATGAATTATTATTTGGCCAGGAATCCAATATTCAGCTGGATTCTCTGGACGCCATTCAGTTAACCATGGCGATTCAGAAACGTTATGCGGTTAAAATCACTGATAGCAAAGAGGTACGGCGTGCCTTTGCCACAGTCAATAGCCTGGCTGACACCATTCAACCTGAATAAGCACAAACACTTACTAGCATGTACCAATGAATAAGCGTATTTCTATTCAGGGCCGAGGCATTGTTTCCGCCATTGGCAACACTAATAAACATATTGTCACGGCGTGCAAGAGCGGTAAGGCAAATCCACAATATATATCGCTACCACATTCGATTGAAAAGCCCTTACCCTATTATTTTGCAGTTAATAATGGTGAGCAACGGGATGCGGATGCCCTGTTTGACTACATAAAATCAGCTGTAAGCGACGCCATTGCAGACGCGGGGCTTAACGCAGAGCAAATCCGAAAACTCGGCATCTTTATCGGCACCTCATCAAATGAAATTGGTGTGTTGGAAAAACGTTATCAACACGATTTACAATCCGTTGCGGATGCTTATCCTTTGACATCCAACGGATTTGGGGAATTGCTCGCATATATTGCAGAAGAATTTTCTATTCAAGGTCCCCAATACAATTTCATTACGGCCTGTAGCTCCAGTGCCAACGCCCTTATTTATGCCGCTCAGATGATAAGCGCCCACAAGATTGACCACGCCTTAGTGGTTGGCACCGAATCCTTTAACTTCATGTCAACCTATGGTTTCCACGCCATGACCTTGTTATCCGCGCAGCAATGCCTGCCATTTGATGCCCGACGTGACGGTATTGTTTTAGGCGAAGGCGTGGGCGCGCTCGTTTTGGGCACCCGGCAAACTACAGACAAACCGTATTATATCGAGTCCGGTGCCAATCTATGTGATACCGGCGGCGTCACCTCCTCGAGCCCGGAAACCATAGCGCACGTAATGCAAATGGCATTAACACGCGCCTCCTTATCGGTGGATGATATTACGGCAATTAAAGCCCATGGTACCAGCACGATCAGTAATGACACCGCTGAAGGTCAAGCCATGAAAATGGTGTTTCATGCATCGGTACCAGCCTTTACTTCCTTGAAACCCTACATCGGGCATACAATGGGCGCCTGCGGTACTATGGAGCTCATTTGCCTGCTGGCTTGCCTGGATGAAGGCTTTATACCCAGTACACCCGGTTTTAACGTAGCAGATGAAAACCTACAGATAACACCACTCACTGAAGCACGACCCTTTGATACCGGCAATATTATGCTGAATTTTTTTGGTTTTGGCGGCAATAACAGTACCTTTATTATCTCAAATTTGTCATGAATAACACCGATTTATACATATATGCCGCTTCTGCAAATGCCTGGCCTATTGACGATCATATTCCTAATCTTAAACCTCAGATAAAAGAACTGTGTGGGCGCTCTTTCCGTCGCACAAATCACTATATTGACCTCGGAATCTTGGGGGCAAATCGTTGCGCTTCCCATTCCGAAAAGGAGTTATCTCCACAATGTGGCGTATTTATCGCGACCGAACAAGGTAATGTTTCGGACGGAATAGATATCAATAAACAAATATTTGTGGATAAGGAAGCGCCTATGCCATTTCAATTTATCAATGTGTCAAATAATCTGGCCGGATTTTATGTGGCCCAAAGCTTGAATTTACTCAGTACCAACATTACTATTTCACGTCGAGATTTTCCCTTTGAAGCAGCTTTGGAAATGGCCAGTCTGGACCTACAACTTTCAAACCTAGATTCCTGCCTGGTAGGCGGATTGGACGAATGCAGCCTGCCATTAGACCAACATTGTCAGCGCATGTCTTTACCAGTTGGTACTCCCCTAAGTGAAGGCAGTAGTTGGCTGTATATAGGTAATACCCCCCAAGATGCCATTGCAAAATATCAACTATTCAGCCCTTTAACCAGTTACGAAGAAATGATAAATACACTAGATGACATTGACATCGATTCGCACTATTATTTATCTGGTGGCTATAGAATAAATGAAGAAGAATTGCAGAATATCAGTCAATCACTGGGCATTACCCGACGATATGACTATTTGGAGACAGCACGATATCACGACACCAACGCAGCCTATGGCATTAGCGCATTTATTGAGCAAAAAAAGGGAAGGCATTTACTTCATATTAACAAGGATTATTTAAATCGTTATATTATAATTTATGTAAGCACGATTTAGAAAAAAGACATTATGGATATTCAGACTCTCACAACATTCTTCATGTGGTGTACTATTTTAAATGGCGCTATTTTGACACTGTGGACCTTGGCCTTCATGTTCGCTCCAGACTTAACTTATCGCACACAAAGCAAGTGGTTTCCCCTACCCCGAGCATCCTTCAACGTAGTTATGTACTCGTTCCTAGGACTTTTTAAAATTTTATTTCTAGTCTTTAATATCGTTCCTTATATTGCTCTGTTAATTATCGCATGAATTCAAAAACCTATAAAATCATTATTCTGGTCACTGTTGTCGCAACACTAATAGGCTGCGCAACAAGGATACCTTCTGATCCTAGCTTGGCGAGCATTGATAACAGTAATCTGCCAAGCCCCAACCTCTCTGTAAAAATACCGGGGCTAAGCCCATGCACCACAATTCCCGACCCGACAATTTTTCTTAATTCTAATAGTCCCGTCAATATTATTGTCCATGGCTGCTTTGGTTCAGCGGCTCGCTTCCGCTCTCTGGCACAAGTGTTCGCATTTCACGGACAACAAACAATCTGTTTCAACTACAACGACCGCGACAGTCTCATGAAAAGTTCAGGGGAATTAGCAGATGCACTGAGTTCACTCAATTCGATAATGGAAAACCACCAGTTTACAGTCATAGGCCATAGCCAGGGTGGCTTGATTTCCCGCAAGGCCCTGATAAAAGAACGAGAAGATAAATTTCTTGCCGAAGATGCTGCACTCAGGCTTGTCACTATATCTACACCCTATGCCGGCATAGCCGCTGCAGACCATTGCGCCTCATCCACAGCTCAATTTTTAAGCCTTGGCCTTGTAATTCCTATTTGCAAATTAATAAGCGGTGCTAAGTGGTATGAGATTACCAACCCCTCACCCTTTATTCAGGAACCAGGAAATTTACTAGATCAAGTTTACTCACACATAAAAATCGTCACAAATGAAACGGGTACCTGTCGCAAGTATGATGAAAATGATATTTGTATTGAGGACGACTACGTCTTTAGTGTCAACGAACAATATTTTGAAGCTGTTGATAGTGCATCTCGAATTGAAAACATTGAGATATCAGCGGGACATGCCGAGATCGTGGGTGATTATCGTGTCCCTCCGAAAAAACTTATCAAGCTTTTGCAATTAAAAGGCATTATGTACAGTACTGCTCCGGCACAGCGAGATAAACTTTCAGCATTATTATCACTACTCTACGAATATTAATACAGTGTATAAAGGAATGGCTATTTTCTAACTATGCTTATTTCCAATTAGCCAAGATGGTTCTAAATAGACAACCCATTTAAATCAAATTTTTCAACAAGCGCATATTTTCTGGTAGTTTATCTTCGATCTCTGACAGCAATTCTTTAGTGACTCTCAAATTTTTCGCCGACGGTAATCCCAGCAAATTCAATATATTTTCGGAGTTGGCGCCAACACCTTCAGGGTTGTTGTTTTCACAAATATTATAATTAAAATAATTGGCTATATGGTCTGATATGTTAATGACATTGATTTCAGTTTGGAAATCGTTACAGGCTTCGGGGTCTTCGTGATACCTGGCTATATCAACGATTTTCTTGGACATTTTCCAGCGTTCTAATAATTTAGATCCAAATTCATTATGTAATTTATTTAATAAAGAGCATACCTCATCGATATTTTGGCTGTCTTCTCTACCTTTGATTTCTTCCAAGATCCGTATTAATAGGACTGTGCCAACATCGTGCAATAATCCCATGTAATAATAATCAGCAGGATTACCGAGCCGAAGAGCTTTCGCTATAATTTGAGCGCACTCGGCCGTTGCCAGTGAATGCAGCTTTGCTCTGGTTAATATACTCCGATACATATCATTTTTAGATTCAAACAAGGCTGTGTTCGCTAACACCCAAAGATAGTTATTGGTTTCTTTCATACCAAGTCGAATAATGGCTTCTTCCAGTGTATTGCTGTCTCTGGAACCTCTAAACATGCTGCTGTTGGCTATTGCTATTATTCGGGTGGATAATACGGCGTCTATCTTGATAATATCAGCGATATCCGCGCTGGTTGCGTCAGGCCGATTCATGCATTCAATGGCATTGATGGTGATGTCACTTGATGCCGGGATTGAAAAATCATCGTTTTTTAACTTTTCTACAATGATATCGATTATGGCACGGCGATCAGGCGTTTGTTTTTGTGTTGTTATCGATGCTTCTGTATTTTTGCCGGTAGTTTCAACTGGCTGAACCTTACTGTCTGATTTGCTATCATCACTTTGTCCCTCAGGAATGGACAATACTTGTTTTATCTTTGCAATCAGCTGTTGGCGATTAAAGGGCTTATGTATGTAATCAGTGACACCTAATTTTGCCGAATCGATAACGCTGTCTCGGTCCGCCCGCGCAGTAAGCATGATAAAAGGCATTGATTCGGTGTTTTTGTTGGCCCTGATGTGTTCAAGTAGTTGCTGCCCGGTTTTAATAGGCATATTCCAATCAGAAAGCACGAGATCATAGCTTTGTTGTCCGCCTAGAGAATCTATGGCTTCTTGGCCATTATGACAAAGCGTCAATTGACAATTAATATTATTTTGCAGAATTGTTTTTAAGGCCAGCGAAATGGCGAAATCATCTTCTGCAATGAGTATGTTGAAGGTTTTATCCATATGCTATGCTTGATATTTAAGTGCGTTACTGAGTTGCTCTTCTGTTACTAAGCCTTTTTCAACCAATATTTCGCCCAGTTTTTTCTTTTCTTTATGCAATTCGGGCAATATGATTTTAAACACACTGCCTTTTTCGTGTTCGCTTTCAACCCAAATACGACCATAATAATGATTAATAATTTCACTACAAATGGTTAGACCAAGGCCAGTACCACTTTGTTCACGAGTATGTGATGTATCCACTTGATGGAAGCGTTCAAATACTTTATTCAAGTCTTTGACGGGTATTCCAGAACCGGTATCGGCAATACTGATTTCAATCATGTTGGTTTGCGGAGATAGCCCAATTAAGTCGGAGATTTGTAATTCTATGGCAGCACGTGATTTTTCCATATCCAACGGTTTTTTAATAAATGTTGTTTTGTGTCGCGAATCATTTTTTTCATCATCAGAAACGATGACTGTAATTGGTAGCGAAGGATAGGTAGCGCGCAGTTGCTCTAAAAAGTTTATGTTTTCTACGTCCGCATGGCTGATATCGACGATTAATACATCTATTTTTCCACCGCTACGTTCGAGTTGTTCCAAAACATTTTCTCGGCCTGTCTCATGGACAAAGTTAACGAATACACCGGTTAATATCTCGGTCAATTGATTCGAGATTACTTCATCACTACTTAGCAGCAATACATTGGCCCAGGCATTGTTGTGTTTAATCGTTACGCTTACACCACCTAACTGGGTAAATTTTAAGGCATTTGATAAAACATTCATTAACACTTGCCGGATTTTATCTGGGTCAGTCATGACGTGGCCAACCTGAATATCAGAATCAAGCGAAATCTCTAGTCCCTTGTCATGAAAGGCCGGTTTAAAAAACTCGAGTGTATCCTGCGTCACTTTTACCAGGTCAACCAGTTCTGTATGCCATGTCATTTTGCCGGAATTCATTTTTTGTAAATCGAGCAAATTGGAAATCAAGCGACTTAATCTATCGGTTTCATTATCGATAATTCGCAAGAATTGATTTTTACTCGCATCGTCTAGGTTGTCACTTTCATCTCTAAGTATTTCGACAAATGATTTGATGGAAGTGAGCGGTGTACGCAACTCGTGTGACACAATAGAAACCAACTCCGACATGGCATTATTGAGTGTATGGAGCTGCTGGTTTTGATTTTTTAAATTATTATATAGCTGTTGGGTCTCAAGTAGATTGTGGATTCGAGTAAGAACTTCGCTCGAGTCAAATGGCTTGGTAATAAAATCTTTTGCCCCTAGGTTCAGCGCTCGTAGACGATAGTCCCGGTTGGTCTGTGCCGTTATAACCAGTGTGGGGATATTGCAAAGTGCAGCATCGTTTTTGAGGCGTTTAATAATCTCGAAACCATCAAGATACGGCATTTGCAAATCAAGCAAAATCAAGTCAGGCCGATGGTTTTCGCAGTGTTCCAGGGTGTTTCTCGGGTCAGTATCGCTAATGACATGCTGATAACCCGCATCGAAGAGTATTTCCTCAAGTATTTCCACATTGAATGGCTCGTCATCGATAATCAGTAAGCGCATATCGCTGAAGATATTTTCTGCCGGTGGCATTAATTGAACACTTTGTTGTTGCATGCTATTTGGGCGCAGATTCAATACAGTTATTTTGCTAGTAATAAGATTTAAATCAGTCGTTTAAGCTATTCAGACCGACCGGTTCTATTATAATCGGTCAGAATGCATTGTTACTTTAGTTAAACTTATACTTATTATGTGGATATATTATAGATTTGACACATTGAATCTGGAATACGGCTCTGTGAGATTATTAGAGGTGTTAAAATTCGGGGAGATTCGCGCTTTCTTTCGGAGGATCAGATCTGACCCTCCGAAATATTCCTCATCAACTACCACATGGAGTGGGGATCGAGGCTAAAATTACAATTTGTGGTTAGTGATGTTCAAAATTTATATTGGGCAGACAGAGCAAAACTTCCGATCTGGTAACTTGGGCTTTGGTTACCAAGGGTTAGGACATTATCTAGGGTATTATTGGAAACGCCATCTATAGCCCAATCGGTTTCATCGTATTT
>Ga0316192_10000980_pt1 | contig 20956 bp, 10 predicted proteins | sample MerIslwburrow_MG_FD_204931 | JGI IMG/M metagenome (GOLD analysis project Ga0316192, IMG submission 204931) | Coastal sediment microbial communities from Maine, United States - Merrow Island worm burrow | ecosystem: Environmental > Aquatic > Marine > Coastal > Sediment | place: USA: Maine...
GGAATCGGAGTTTAGGAAGAATACCATTTCCGTAAACAATCAGAAAAATTTTTCTGAAAATGGCGCTCTGCCATATAAACTTCTCGCTGTTTATGGTCCATACGCTGGAAAAACTTATCAGTTAAAATTTCCCGAAACAAAAATCGGTCGCGACAATGCTTTAAATGACATTGTTTTAAATAAAAACAAAAAAGGAGGCGCCGACAACAGTATTTCACGTCGACATGCTACTATCTCCTGCCAGGATGGCGGGTTTATGGTTGCCGATAAGCGCAGTAAAACGAGGACGTTTGTCAATAGACAGGTCGTTCCTGAAAATGAAAGTGTGAAGATACGTGTTGACGATGAACTGGAAATTGTAAGCGATCAGCAAAGCACAATCTTTCGCCTTGTTCAAGACTCGACCTCTGAATTTAAATTTCCGCGCAAAGCTGGCGTATGGTGGGTTCGCTATCAATCACAATTTGCAATTTCCCTTGTCCTGCTTACGATGCTGGCCAGTGTCTATTTCATTGTTAACGGCCTTCAGGAGCGGAATATGATAACACAAAAGCCAACTCCGTTCGCGCTTGAAGTAACTCATTGGTCTACCGATAAAAGCGTTTCAATTCAGGGCAACATTCCAATCAGCGCAGACAGTAAAAATATTAGTCAGGCTCCAATAGTAGCTGATTTTAACAATGACGGGGTTCTAGACATTATTACAACGAACCTGACTCAAAAGCCATTTTTGATCGATGGGATAAGCAAGGAGCCCAAATGGTTTGTCGATACCCTGCCGGTTTGGGCAAAATCTGCTTTGACCGCCGCGGACGTAAACCAAAACCAACTTCCCGACTTGATCTATCTAACCAGTGATCGACGTATCGTGGCTATTGACGGTCAGCTTGGCGCTGAGATTTGGACAAGCCCCTTTTTCGAGGAAGAGTTGACCGGCCCCCCTGTTGTAGATGACATTGATGGCGATGGCATGAATGATGTTGCAATTGCAGATGTCCACGGGAATATTCACATCGGCTATAATCGTATTCTTGAACCGGATTGGGTTCAGATTGAAACAGGAATTCCAATGCGGTGCCCGATGACAAGCGCTGATTTAAACATGGATGGAACTGTAGAGCTTGTCTGTGGAACCGAACGCGGCATTGTTTTAATTGTTGATGGCGTCAAACGCGAAATACTAGGTTCTGTAAATATTAATGAAGAGCTTAACCAGGCGCTCGGCTCTTTGTATGAGGACAACCAGATCAGATTTCCGGTGTCGGTATCGGATTTCAATGGCGATGAAAGCCCGGATTTGGTAATGACAACGACCTCTGGCCGTATTATTGCCATTGATGGGAGCAGCAAAGAACGCCTCTGGCATGATGTTCTGTTGTTAGATCCAAAGTCAAAAATTGAAAACCGAGTGTTTCCTTATGCAATGGGCGATTTTGATGGAGACGGCCTGAATGATGTGGTTACTGCCTCGGAAGAAGGTGAAATACGCGCCTATCGTGGTTACGGAATCCGAAAGGAACAACACCGGCTCTGGACTTTGCATCTGGATGAGTCCAGTCCGATTTTGCAAAATTTCCTTGTTGCGGATATAACAAAAGATCGTATTGCCGACGTTGTTTATATTGACGAACAGAGTATGCTGCGTCTTCTCGATGGAAATGACGGAGAAACATTGACCAACTCCGCCCATCCAACCGCTCTTTACGCAAGCATGCCTCTGGCTGCGGATCTGGAGAATGACGGTCTGCTGGATATTTTTCTGACAACTTACAGTGGTATTGTTATTCAGTATAAATCGAACAGTCGCATTCCAAAAGGAACAATTCTCTGGGGGCAGCAATACAGTAAGCCACAAAATACAGCGGAAACCAATTTTAAGCTGCCCGACACGCTTCATGCAAATCTATACATGGGACTGGGTGTTTTACTTCTTGCCGGAGGCGGCATAATAACTGTTCGCAGCGGATTAAGAAAGAAATGGTTGATATAAATACAATAGCTATAACTTGCAAGATGGCCGCCGACACCGACGTTGGCGGCAAAAGAACTGAGAACGAAGACTTTTACTATTTTTCAGAGGCGAAAAAATCTTTTTTTCTTGGCGATGGCATGGGCGGGCATGCAAAAGGCGCAATTGCAAGCAAGTTGGCCTGTGAAACTTTGCGAGACATTTTTAACGGCGAAGGCTCTGTCAATCACCTCTCTATTGGCGCAAATTTTGCCGATTGCAAAAAAGTTTGTGGAGATATAGCTCAACCATTGTCTGACACCGGGTGCAAACTCATTACCGGTATTCGATTAGCGAATCGCCGCATACTTCAATATTCAATTACAGATAAAGCAATGCGGGGAATGGGCACGACTTTCATCGGGGCAATTGTTAGTGAGCAAAAGATTACTTTTGCTCATGTCGGCGATAGCAGAGTATACCGCCTGAGAAAGGGCAAGCTGTCACGGCTTACCCGAGACCATTCATGGCTCAATGAGTTAATTGAAGACAACGAAATCAGCGAGAAAGACGCAAAGACATTTTCAAAGAAAAATGTGCTGACACGAGCATTAGGAATTGCACCCGGCGCAAAGATAGATTTTCATGAGGCTGTTTTGCAAAAGGGAGATCTGTTCCTTCTGTGCACGGATGGCCTTTATAATGCTCTGGCCGATGACTTAATTACAAGTATATTGACCGCACACTATGGTTCGCTCGACAACAAAGCGCATAACCTGATCAAAAAAGCAAATACGCTGGATGGCTCAGATAATATTACAGCCGGACTAATTTACATCGACTCCGTGCCGGAAACCAACAATGAGCCAATTGAAACCAAGGTTACATTTCCTGAGGAGCCGCATTCCACAGACTTGTATCTCGACCAAAAAGCGCGACAAATTTATAACTACCCTGCGCACAGAGTTGACACAAAAAAAATAGCGACCATTTCAGGCATTTCGGCCTTGGCTTTGATAGCGCTTGCGGCGCTGTTTTTGTCTGAAAGAAGTGACGTAGTTAAAAAATCAAAGGGCGACACCGGGCTTTTCTCAAATATAAAAAATGAAGAGCTTCATCGCAGCCCGGATATGGATCGCATTACAGAGTTGGTGAAGGTGCAGGTCGGCAAGACGAAGCATCTGTATAAGCAAACAGAAGCCAAAATTGCCGCGCCTGGGCACAAGGCATTTTCGCCGCAAAGTGATTCAGACATCCAGGGATTTATCTATTTAAACGGTGACTTTGGTTCACCGAAATATGATGACACGAAAGTGTTTCTCAACAACAAAGTGGTTGGCGCGCTTCGCGATTTCATAAAACAAGGCATTCCTCTTGAGGATGAAACGTATCATATTGAAATTATCGGGTCGTCTGACGAGCTGCTTTTTGAGAAGAAGGAAGTAAAAGTTGAGCCTCGCGAAGTTAGGGCGTTAAAATTTTAGGGGTTGCACCTAAGTTAGCCGCAACCTTGCAAGGTGATATACAATCAAAATTTAGCCTGAAAAGGCTCATTAATTAGAAACAAATAATCCACAAAGAGTTTTTTGAGCTACATAACAGTGGGGAGTTATCCAGATTATGAGCGAACATTATACTATGGGAGGGTTTAAGATTGCGTAAGATATTAATTCTCATGCTATTGCCGGGGTTGGGGTTCTTGCTGAACACTCCGCTAAATGCCCAGAGCAAAGAAGCGATCAAGTTTTTTAATTCTGGGGTTAGTGAAAAGACGACAGATCGCAAAATTGAAAACTACCAAAAAGCCCTCGGAATAAGTCCTGATTTTATTGAAGCTCAGTTTGCGCTTGGACTTTTATATCACCAGACAAAACAATTTAATCTTGCTGAAACCTACCTGAAGAAGGTCGTGAACGGTAAAAGGAAGCAGTCGTCCCTCGAAATTCAAGATCAGGCTTATCTAAAGTTGGCGACAGTTCAAAAAATATTAAACAAAACAACTGAATACGAACAAACCTTGCTCGCTGGAAAAAAAGAGATCTCAGACAAGAAACTGCTCTCCAATATCACCTTTGAGCTTGCGCGTTTTTATTTGAAGGAAGGACGTTTTAATGAATCCATTGTCGTCTTAAATGAGGCCAAAAAGAAGTTTAAGAAAAACACGCAGTACTTTGAGAATCTCTTAAGCATCGTTTTGACCCAGCGCGAAACAGAAAGAGTTGAGCGCCAGGTGGATGCTGCAATTGCCCGAAAAGCTTATTCGGAAGCGCAGTCTCTTACTCAAAGACTCCGCACTTTGAACGCTGATTCGGAAACAATTAATCAAAAAACATCACTAATCGACTCTCTGCTTAGTAGTCGGGCTGAAGAAGAGCTATTGAATGATATGTTTTTGATGGCCGAGAAAAGTTTTGAAAAGGGCGAGCTTCAAAAGGCAATTACAGCCTACGAACTTGTCCTCCAGAAAACCCCGGCAAATCAAAAAGTCAAGGTAAAGCTGGAAAAAGCCAAAGCAATGGCTAAAAATGAAGAACTGGCGAATGTTCTACTCTATGAATATAAAACTGGAAATGCCGCTCTGCGTGATAAAAACTGGACTCACGCTATCATTGCCTTTGAAAAATTAATTAAATTGAAACCAGACTATCGAGATGCGGCCAAACTTCTCAGGAGAGCCAACCAGGGTTTTCGGTCTGAAAGTAATGAGACAATTATTCGGCAATACTATATCGATGGTGTGGCGGCGATGGATCGCAAAGATTTAAACGCAGCGCTTGCTTCCTTTAACAAAGTGTATAGCCGTGACAAGACTTATAAGGACACCGGGGTATTAATTGGGCAGATTAAAACATCTCAGACAGAAACAAGGCCGTCAACTCAAAAAGTGACAGATGAATATTTCAAATCATTGTACGATCAAGCCGTAACGGCAATGACCAATGAAGACTGGATGCAAGCTGTTCTATCTCTGGAAAAACTGCGCTACCTTGATCCCAATGATCACAATATCCTGGTTTTGCTTATGCAAGCCAAGGACAAGTTAAGCTTGACTGCAGAGAGTGGCGGCCGGAATGTAGCTGGAGGTGATGACAACAATAAAGTGGTCTTTTGGTTTGCAAGCGCAGTTTTTGCAGTTTTGTTTATACCATTCATGGGGTTTGTTTTTTTCTCGCCGACCAATCGCGCAAAGTTACATCATATACGGGGCAATTATTTGGAAGCCAGTCGAATGTACGAGCTGATATTGGCGAAAAATCCGGAGAAATTGAGGCTGTATGCAACTCTGGCTAATATTTATTTAGTCTTAGGCAAAACCGATGACCGGGCAATTCGGGTTTACAAAATGTTGTTGGCGCTAAACATGGCGCCGCACATCCACCCACAAATTAATGCAATATTGTCAAAACGTTATCTGTCTCAAGGAACCGTTGATGATGGCGAAGCAATTGCAATTTTAGAAAATGAATTGAAAGAAGTTCAACAGGTCAATAAAAATAATAATGCAGATGTATGACTCTGTTGATTCAGTCCATTTTTGAGAATTCTTTCAACGAGATATTGAAGTTAGATACTGTGATTTGTTCAAAAAGCTATTAAATAAACAGAGTCATGTATAAATATGAATAAGAACATAAATTCACACCTCTATAGCCTTCTATTGAGACTGGGCGACGCTTACCTCGAGAAAGAACAGTTTGCCGAGGCGAATGAAAAGCTATCTCAGTTAATTGAAATGGATCCAGATAATCCTGAAATAGCGTTGTCTCTAGCGAAGGCCAGATACGGGCTGGAGGATGTTTCAAAGGAGTCTATATTGATTTATGAACAGGCTCTTGCCCTGAATCCACAAGTTGAACCGCTCAACGCAAATATCATGCAGTTGCTCGAAAAGCACAAAATAACATTTAATTCTATGAAAAAGGCGCCTGCGCGTAATGAGGTCGACAAAACAGTTCAAAATGAGGCTGTCACCTCCACTTTAGCGGAAACCAGCAGTGATGACGCGCGACGCGAATTGGATAAACTACTTTGGAACTACGACTTTGACTCGGCAGGCAAGCTTGCTGAATCATCCGGCAATGTAGAAAAGGCATTGGTTCTTGCTTACAAACATCTTTATTCCGGGGATTCGAAGTTTTCTATTCGAAATAAAGAGGATCTGATTCTGTTGCACGAGGCGATGACAGAAATTAACCCGGATGATTCCTTTTCAACTTTTATAGATTTAAGCGTGTTGAAACTTGCATTGCCCGACAATTATCAACCGCCAGTCAAATCTGGAGCAGAAATTCCGGATAAGGATGAGTATGAGTTTATATTGGGGATAACACCGGTTGAAGATTATTTGGACAATCAGCGGCAAGAGCAGTGCGAAGAAAACCCCGTAGTTAATCCTAATCAGCAAAGAGTAAATGATTTCTTTAAATCAATAAAATATCCTTGCAATGGCAAAAGGTGTGTTCTTTTAATTAATATTGAGCATGTGAATCGTTCGAATAGTGGCATTTATTCAAAAATTGATGACAAATTAGGTGAATTGCTAAACGCGCACCTCAGTTCACTGGAAAACCATATTTTTGCCAAAGCTGGAAACACTTATTTTAGTTTTGGCAAGGAGCCGCTGAGCCAAATTAACCTCACCGTAAAGATTCTACGCAGTCTTGAAAAATTCAACAATGCCGCTTCACCAGAAGGAAAGGTATGCCTTTCCGCAACGCTTTTCATTGAGCGCGATGAGCGCGACAACCTGGCAGTATTGTTTGAATGTGGAAACTTGTTGCAACAGGCCAGGCGTATCCAAGATCGTGAAACAGGCTCTTTGTTGCTATTTGATCGAAGCTTTGGTTCTCAAAACCCATTGGAGGAATATTTTTTCCTCAAAGCTGGACCAACATTCAGGCTAAACCCCATCAGCGAACAGCAAATGATTGAGGTGGTTTGGCGGAGAGGGCTGGAAAGCGCCACAGAAGACGATCCTTACACTATTGGTGATTTGGAAGTCGGGCGAAAATTGGCGAGCAATAAGGGTAACAGCAGTTTTCTGGCAAAAAACAAACAGCTTAATCGTATCATTCTCTTAAAAGCGCTAACGCCATTCAGGGCGAAAGTCTTAAATAAACAACAGGCGCTTCGTGACGACTTCTACCGGGATATTCGCAGGATTGGCAGGTTGAATCATCCCAATATTGCTACACTCTTCGAAATGGGCGAGGAAAACGGCGTAATCTATTATACCCGTGAATATGTCGAAGGCCATACGTTGACTGAAATGGATCCACAAGCGCCTGACTGGGAATTCAACCTGGCAAATTATTTTGTGAAAATAGCAAAAGCCCTGACTTATATTCATGGACAGGAATGTCACCATTTGAACTTAAAACCGTCAAATGTTTTCATTGGCGAATCAAATAATCTAAAAATTGCAGATTTTAACATCGCTTCCTTTCGTGATGAAAAAGTGTTTTCCGAACAGTTCCGCTATCAAGCCCCTGAACTAATTGGAGGCGGCACAGGAGACGCACAGTGTGACATCTATTCTGTTGGTCTCATTTGCTATGAATGCTTAACAAAGTCACACCCATATACGATTTCAAAAATTATAACGAAAGATCAGGTCGGCAAAAAGAAAATAAAGAACCTGGAAAACCAAAACGGAAACTTTGATGATGGGTGGAGTCAAATTGTGATGAAATGTTTGGCCGATAAAGAGAATCGCTACAAAGATGCGGTTACCTTAATGGTCGAACTTCGGGAATTACAACTAAGGTTGCTCTCTACTGAAGAACCGCTTGAAAAGTCGACCCTTCAGCCTCAGGTTAGCCCGGTGTAATAGGCAGGACTGTTAGCCTTTGCCTAAATTGGCCAATTCTTTTGTCAGGATTTCAGCGACCACTTTCGGGTCGGCTTTACCTTCTGCGCTGCGCATAACCTGCCCTACCAGATAGCCCAGTACTTGTTGGTTCCCAGCCAAAATTTTTTTCACTTCACTTGGGTTGTTTGCCAGCGTATCCAGTACATGCCCTCTGACTTCATCCGAATCGAAAATTTGAAAAAGGCTGTTCTTCTTGATGATTTCGGAAGCAGATTGCCCGGTTTCGGCCATTGAGGAAAACACCTGTTTTGCAAGGGTCAGACTTACTGTCCTCTCCCTCACCAATTTGATCAGTTTTATGAGTCCGTCAGGAGTCACTTTGCAATTTTCAACCGTCTGATTGTTTTCTTTGACTTGGCGCAGGACTTCGCCCACCATCCAATTGGCGGCAGCTTTGGCGTCGCCACAACCCATTGCAACCATTTCAAAGTAGTCAGCCAGTTCAGGACTTGAAGTCAATACACTGATGTGGTCTTGCGGAAGTTGATATTCAAGTGTAAACCGAGTTCTTTTTGCTTCAGGAAGTTCAGGCATTTGCATCGCTATTTCATTGAGCCAGCTCTCATCAATCTGAACCGGAACCAGATCTGGATCAGGTAAATATCGATAATCAGCAGACTTTTCCTTTGCGCGCATGGGTTTAGCTGCTTTTTTATCAGCATTCCACAGGAGGGTTTGTTGAAGTACGCTTCCCCCCTCTTGCAAAATTTTTATTTGCCGACCAATTTCAAAATGGATCGCCTGCTTTACACCCCTTATGCTGTTCATGTTTTTTAGCTCAGTTTTTACACCAAGCCTTGTTTCTCCCTTTAATCGAATGGACACATTTGCGTCACAACGCAGATTCCCTTCCTCCATGTTTCCATTGCAAACACCGAGATATTGTACAATTTCCCGCAAAGCAGTCAAATACACGCCCGCCTCCTCTGGCGTTCTAAAGTCTGGCTCGCTGACAATTTCAATTAATGGAATTCCGCAACGATTTAGGTCGATGAGGGTTTCCTCGCCGCCGGCTGAGGACTGCGAATGGATGGATTTTCCCGCGTCTTCTTCCAAATGAATTCGCTCTATATGGACTTTTTTGCGATAATCTTGCAAATCGACTTCTAAATAACCATGCTCGCAAAGAGGCTCGTTGAACTGAGAAATCTGATAACCTTTGGGAAGATCGGGATAGAAGTAATTTTTTCTGGCAAAAACAGCGCGCTTGGCAATTTTACACTGTAGCGCCAGCCCCACTTTGATCGCATATTCGACGGCCTTTTGGTTCAGCGCCGGAAGAGCGCCCGGCAGTCCCAGACAAACCGGGTCTACTTTTGTATTCGGTTCATGTCCATAACTGGCGCTGCAGCCACAAAAAAATTTCGTTTCGGTTGAAAGTTGGGCATGAACCTCCAGACCGATAACCGCTTCGTATTTATCAAAATTGATCATGAAAGAATTCGCATGTATTGTTTACGCTGATTGTGAAGGCAATAATTCACTGCTGGAAAGATAAGTCTATTGGGAGAACCGCTATAGAATGTGCAATATCGCGCCAAACTACATATTCGGCGCCAATTTGCTTTAAACGTTTTAATAGAAGCGCGCTGTGGCATGGTTTGAACATTTGGCATTACATTAAACGCAAATATTTTCCCTCTGCATTATTGAGGATTTATTGCAGGGGCGCCAACGCTTGCTCAAAATGAACAATCATTCCTCATATTTCAAAATTAATGAATGTGTCTTCTATGCCAAGGTGGATTGAGATTCGTTTTTCAGCCTTAAAATACAATGAGTCTTCTTGCATACGTTGGCGCTTGCTTTATAAAAAGCAAAACGCCTCTGTTCGATCAATTGGTAAATTATTTCCTTTTCCTTGAAGAAATAGCCAGCGTTTTATAAAAGAGTTTGCGTTCAAACCATACGACAAAAAGCAAAACAGCCGTCTGCAATCACTTTGAACACAAAGCCGCCGCCATATACTCCCGTTTCATACGCGCAATGTGCGATATTGAGATCTGCTTTGGACACACAGCTTCACATTCCGCATGATTTGAGCAATCGCCAAAGCCTTCCGCATCCATTTGTTCGACCATGCGCAAAACCCGCTGCCCGCGCTCCGGGTGTCCTTGCGGCAGCAGCGCCAGTTGTGATATTTTTGCGCCGGTAAATAGCGAAGCGGAGGCATTTGGACAAGCTGCGATACATGCGCCGCATCCGATACAGGAGGCCGCGTCCATGGCTTCATCTGCCACCGGCTTTGGAATGGGTAAATTGTTGGCGTCTTGCGCCCCGCCAGCATTGATTGAAACGTAGCCGCCAGCCTGAATAATCCGATCCATTGAACCGCGATCCACAACCAAATCTTTGAGCACCGGGAAAGCCTGCGCGCGCCACGGTTCAATGGTGATGGCATCGCCGTGGTTATACTCGCGCATGTGTAATTGACAAGTGGCGGCTCCGTTCCACGGGCCATGCGCAACCCCGTTGATCACAAGGCTGCACATGCCGCAAATGCCTTCACGACAGTCGTTGTCAAATTCAACCGGCTCGCCGCCTTCCATGATGATTTTTTCATTTAATACATCAAGCATTTCCAAAAAAGACATGTGTTTGGAAACACCCTCAAGTTTATAAGAAACAAGCTCTCCTTTACTGTCAGCATCCCTTTGACGCCACACTTTCAGGTTTAAAGTCATATTATCCATATTTATTTCCTGTTTTTGAGGGGGCTCCCCTACTTATAGCTTCTCTGTGTTAACTTAACATTTTCAAAATCAAGATTTTCTTTGTTCAATTTTGGTTTTTTCCCGTCGCCTTTGAATTCCCAGGCGGACACATAGGAAAAGTTTTCGTCGTCGCGTTGCGCTTCGCCTTCTTCGGTTTGCGACTCTTCCCGAAAATGTCCGCCGCAACTTTCAGCGCGATTCAGGGCATCTGTGGCCATTAATTCGGCCAGCTCAAAGAAGTCAGCTACGCGTCCGGCAAATTCAAGATTTTTGTTTAGATCCTCCTTCTTTCCCGGAACTTTCAAATCTTTCCAGAACTCTTCTTTTAATGCTGGAATATCTTTTATGGCCTGTTTTAAGCCTGCTTCGGTTCGAGACATACCGATATGCTCCCAAACCATCAAACCAAGTTCGCGGTGAAACTCCGTAACGCTTTTTTTACCGCTGCCGGAAAGCAATTTTTCAACATTTGACTGAACAGAAGCTTCGGTTTCTTTAAACTCAGTCGCGGTGGTATCTTGGGCGGTTACGCCAGAATTTGCCAGATAATCCCCAATGGTGGATGGAATGACAAAATAGCCGTCGGCCAGACCTTGCATCAAAGCGCTGGCTCCAAGTCGGTTTGCGCCATGATCAGAGAAATTCGCCTCGCCGAGCACAAAAAGTCCAGGCACTGTGCTCATCAGATTGTAGTCGACCCAAAGGCCGCCCATGGTATAGTGAACAGCCGGATAGATTCGCATTGGCGTTTTGTATGGATTTTCACCAGTAATGCGGTCATACATGTCAAACAGGTTGCCATATTTTTCACGAACAGTTTGCTCGCCCATTCTCTGAATGGCGTCGGCAAAATCGAGATAAACTGAGAGTCCTGTATCGCCAACGCCGCGACCCTCATCGCATACCGCTTTTGCGTTGCGCGAAGCAACATCACGCGGCACCAGGTTGCCGAAACTTGGATAGCGGCGTTCCAAATAGTAATCACGCTCTTCTTCGGGAATTTCATTTGGCGCACGTTTGTCACCTTTTTTAGTTGGCACCCAAACACGTCCATCATTGCGCAGGCTTTCACTCATCAAGGTTAACTTCGACTGATAATCTCCTGACACCGGAATACAGGTCGGATGAATTTGCGTGTAACAGGGGTTGGCGAAAAATGCGCCGCGTTTATAACATCGCCACAATGCGGTTGCATTGCAGTTTTTTGCGTTGGTGGAGAGATAGAAAACGTTACTATAGCCGCCAGTGGCAAGGACAACGGCGTCGGCGGCGTAAGATTGCACTTCTCCGGTAATCAGATTGCGGGTAACGATGCCGCGCGCATGCCCTTCCTGCACAACAAGATCGAGCATTTCATGGCGCGGGAACATTTGCACTGATCCCTTGTCAACCTGCCTCATCAACGAGCTGTAGGCGCCGAGCAAGAGCTGTTGTCCGGTTTGTCCGCGCGCATAAAAGGTGCGTGAAACCTGGGCGCCGCCAAATGAACGATTGTCTAATAAACCGCCATATTCGCGTGCAAAAGGCACGCCTTGCGCCACACATTGATCAATGATATTGTTGCTGACTTGCGCCAGACGATAGACATTGGCCTCGCGGGAACGGTAATCGCCGCCTTTCACCGTATCGTAAAACAAGCGCCAGATACTGTCGCCGTCATTAGGATAGTTTTTCGCGGCGTTGATTCCACCTTGCGCCGCAATACTATGCGCTCGTCGCGATGAATCCGGTATACAAAAATTAAGCACATTGTAACCCAATTCGCCCAAAGTGGCGGCCGCCGCGCCGCCAGCCAAACCTGTGCCAACTACGATTACGGTATATTTTCTTTTATTTGCCGGATTAACCAGCTTGAGATTGAATTTATGTTGATCCCATTTTTCGGGCAATGGCCCTGCGGGAACTTTTGAGTCTAGCGCCATTTTATGCTCCTGTAATGAAGATCCAAATTGGAATTCCGATAAACCCTATCGCCATAACAAGCACTATCAAGATTCCGAGTGAATAAATAATGGGCGAATATTTAGGGTGATTAAGCCCCATTGATTGAAAAGCGCTCCAAAAACCATGGCGCAAGTGAAAGCCAAGCAATGCGAGCGTGACAACATACCAAATCACATAAAGTGGACTTTTAAAAGTCTCCCATACCAACGCATGAAGGTCACGCATCTGTTCACCATCAACAGTGGCTGTATATACAGGGCCGAATTTAAATGTTCTTATGTGGCCAACAATGAAAATAAACAGCAGCGCGCCTGTAAAAATCATGGTCATGGAGGAAGTTGTTTTCCGGCTGGCGCCACCTGCGTTGCCAGTTTTGGAATAAGCGACCGGACGGGCTTTTTTTCTGCCTCTGGCAACCGAGATTCCGGAAAATGCATGAGACAAGAGTATCCCTATCAAAATAAACTCAGCCACATATAAAATTCCGCCAAAACTGATAAGAAAGTGCGCGTACTGGTTGTACGGGTCGGGATTTGTTGAGTACAATAACAAATTTCCCGTCAGATGCTCAATCAGGAAAATCACCATAGCCAAACCTGTTATGGCCATGAGATATTTCTTCCCAACCGAACTTCTGAAAATCTTGGAAAATGGAAGCATATCGGGCTCCAACTTTTTAGAAAGTATTGATGTTTGAAAACTTAGGAATGTTTGAACAACTTCTGAACTGAATGGTCGAAATATAGTCTGTTCTAAAATAAAAATCAAGACACGATCTGTTCAAATTTCATGAGAAAATAATTGAATTTTGATTGCAGTGTTGCGGAAAGAGCAAAGCATGCAAGCAATCGGCAGTTCGATTTTGCGAATGAAGTATTTGAAGGCTGCTCGTTGAAAAAAGCAAATTGGCCTTTCTGGCGTTTTTTCAGCGCTCGGCGCAAAAGTATAAACGGCAGGTAAGCCGAAAACAGGCCAACTAGCATTCGACTACATTTACCGCAAGGCCGCCTTTGGATGTTTCCTTGTATCTTTCCTGCATATCTTTGCCGGTCTGTTGCATCGTATTGATAACCTGATCGAGGCTTACTTTGTGGGTTCCGTCACCTTGTCGCGCAATGCGGGCGGCGTTAATTGCTTTTACCGCGCCCATTGCATTGCGCTCTATGCAAGGGATTTGAACCAGGCCGCCAACCGGGTCGCAGGTAAGGCCAAGATTGTGTTCCATGCCAATTTCCGCCGCTGTTTCAATCAGCCTGTTGTCGCCGCCAAGCGCAGCGACCAAACCGCCGGCCGCCATTGAACAGGCAACGCCAACCTCTCCCTGGCAACCCACTTCAGCTCCTGAAATGGATGCATTTTTTTTGTAGAGCAGGCCAATTGCGCCGGCAGTCAACAGAAAACGAATGACACCCGCTTCATTTGAATTGTAGCAAAACCGGTCGTAATAATGCAGCGCAGCGGGAATGATGCCGGCGGCTCCGTTGGTCGGAGCAGTTACCACTCGCCCACCGGCGGCGTTTTCCTCATTGACGGCCAATGCGTATAAATTGACCCAGTCGATAACGCTAAGCGGATCCCGCAATGCGCGCTCCGGGTTGGTTGTCAAATCGCGGTAGAGCTTGGGGGCGCGGCGTTGAACATTTAAACCGCCAGGCAGCATTCCGTCTGTTGAGCAGCCACGTTTCACACAATCCTGCATGACCTGCCACATTTCCAGGAGTCGCTCATTTACTTGCTGTTCGGTTTGCCACTGTTTTTCATTCTCCAAAACGAGCTGGTGAATAGATAAATCTAACTTGGCGCAAATTTCGAGAAGCTCCTGAGCGCTGTTAAAGTCATGCTTAACATCACCGGCGCTACGCAACGTGGTGCCGCCTTCCGCATCCTCAGCCGAAACTACAACGCCGCCGCCAACTGAATAGAACACTTGCGGCCATCGGACAGTTAAGTCCGGGTCAATCACTGAAAATTTCATGCCGTTTGAATGAGCCGGCAATGTTTGCGAGTAATTGAAGACAATATCGCGGATCTGATCAAATGGAATTTCATGGATGTCGAGAAGTCGCAACCGCTGTTTTTTTTCAACATTTAAGCAAAGAGCCGCCATTTCATCGGCAGATACAAGGTTGGGGCTGCAGCCTGCTAATCCGGCAATTAGCGCGCGATCTGCGCCATGGCCTTTTCCGGTTAAGGCAAGCGATCCGTATAAATCAACTCGTAGGCTGGTCACTTTGTTTAATCTTCCTGACTCGCGCAAGCTCAACACATAGTCTCGCGCAGCTTTCATGGGACCCACCGTGTGCGAGCTTGATGGTCCGATTCCGATTGTGAAAAGATTGAAAATACTAGTGCCGGGCAGATTCATACTTTTTTCCTTTGTGAGCTAATCGAGTTTTTTTTGGAAATCGAAGGCTTGCGCTTAGCGCGCTCAACCAAAATTTATCAATTCAGTCAACAGATCGCGAACGTTTGTGTACGATTCAACATTAAACCGCGCCTCGGTGTTTTTCAGACCGACCCGAATGGTGTAAGCATCATCTGGCAACTCTTCAAATAAATACTCATCTGTCCAATCATCGCCAACCCCAAGAATGAAGTCATACTTATTTTGATTTATCTTTTTTATGGCGGCTCGCCCCTTATTGACGCCGGCGTTTTTGACTTCAATAACTTTACTGCCCTCCATAATTTCAAGGTTATGATTGGCAATAAGTCCGGTCAAATCCTCCTTTAATTCATTGGCGCGCAACTGGCCAAGTTCAGTGTCTGCTTTACGATAATGCCAGACCAACGAAAAATTCTTCTCTTCAATAAAAGTTCCCGGTGTTCTGTCCACAAAGAAGTCCATTACCGGTTGGATAGATGATTTCCATTCATTGTTTAAAGTTTCAATCAAACGCCAATCCTCGCCAGGTTGCTTAGTCCAGACGCCATGCTCAACGATCAACGTATAGGCGCGCCCGGAAAACCATCTATCGAAAGTCTCCCGATCACGTCCGCTAATAAGCACAACTTCATTACCGGGATGTTTTGCAAGTTGATCAAGCATCTGATAGAGCGCAGCATCGGGTCTGGCGTGTTGGGGATTATTTTTAAAACCAACCAGAGTGCCGTCATAATCTAAAAATAATATTCTTTTCTTAGCGGAACGATAGCATTCCAGCAATTCTTTGGCAACCTTCTCATTCATCTTTTTAGCGCCCTGTCGGGTCTGCAAATCAGCGGCTCCATGCAACGCATTGACAAAATCGGAAGCCCACTTATCCACCCCATAGCGCCGCAGCCGCTTTTGCATGATGGTGATTCTCTCTTTTTGCTCTTCCTCTTCCATAATAAGCGCTTGCTTGATGGCGTCTGCAATTTCTTCGGTATTGTTTGGGTTAATTGTGATGGCTTCGCTCATTTCTTGGGCTGCGCCGGTCAATTCACTCAATATTAGCGCGCCGGTTTGCTCAATTCTGCATGCGACATATTCTTTTGCCACCAGATTCATTCCATCGCGGATCGGTGTAACCAGGGCGATGTCGCAGGTTCGATACAAATCAACCAGATCCTCAAATGGCATTGATCGGAAAAAATACATTACCGGCGTCCAGTTAACCGAAGAGTATTGACCATTTATCCGTCCCACCAGTTCGTCAATTTCCTTTTTCATCAATTGGTAATGTTCAACTGTGGTTCGGGAGGGAACACAGAGCATCACCAATGAAACTTTCTCCAGAAAATCAGGATATTTTTGCAGGAAATACTCAAAGGCATGGAGTCTGTTTGCAATGCCCTTGGTGTAGTCGAGTCGGTCAATCGAAAGGATGAGTTTAACGCCGGGCGTATCTTCATTGTGCTTATCAAAAGATCGCTTTAAAGCCGAAATCTTCTTTTCCGGCCTGTCCTGCAAACGCTGCGCCGCCAGTTCAAACTTATCAAAATCAATGCCCATGGGAAAAGTGTCGGATGTTGTTAAATGATTGCCAACGCTGATAATATTAAAGTTGATTTCATATCCGAGAATACGCCGAACAGAACTAAAAAAGTGTCGTTGGTAATCGTAAGTGTGAAAACCAATCAGATCTGCGCCGAGCATGCCTTCAAGAATTTCCTTGCGCCATGGCAGGGCGCGAAAAACCTCAGACGAAGGAAACGGAATATGCAGGAAAAAACCAATAGAGATATCGCTGATTTTTTCTTTGAGTAGCTTGGGCAAGAGGAGCAAATGGTAATCATGAATCCAGATGGTGTCGCCCTTCTGAACATTTTGAGAAACGACTTCTGCAAACTTTTGATTTACCTCAACATACGACTCCCATGTTTCATTTTTATATTCGGTATATTCAGTAAAATAGTGAAACAAGGGCCAGATTGTTTTGTTGCTAAAGCCGAAGTAGTAGTTTTCCGCATCTAATTCTGTCAATTGAACGCCCACACAACCTTCTTTTCTAATCGCAGCATCGATTTTACTTTCAAGATTTTCCGGCATCTCTTCATTCGTTATCCCGGTCCAACCCACCCACAAACCAGTATTTTTTTGATGAACTGATTTCACGCCGGTTGCCAATCCGCCAACGCTTGCGACAACCTCAAACTCCGAACTATCCTTTATCGTGATCTGCAAAGGCAGCCTGTTTGATACAATTAACATATTACCCTTTGTGATTTTTTAATATTGTTTGTATGTAAGCTACTTAAAAGGCCGACAATAATAAACAGAAAAGAAAACAGAGTAAAACTTATGAAAAATCTCGATTACGGAATTATTGGAAATTGTAAAAGCGCAGCGTTGGTGTCGAGGCATGGTTCTCTGGATTGGTGTTGTTTGCCCGAATTCAACGCCTCATCCATCTTTGCGAAACTACTTGATCCTGAAAAAGGCGGCAGCTTTGAGATATTAGTTTCGCCTGACTATGAAATCTGCCAAAAATATATCGACCGCACCAATGTATTGCTAACCAGCTTTGAAGATGGAAACAATGTTTTTGAAGTTATCGACTTTATGCCCCGTTATCAAATCAAAGAGGGCAAATATTACGCTCCGCCTGATATCATTAGATATGTGCGATACGTTTCAGGAACTCCTATCTTCAAAGTCGTCTATCAGCCAAAGTTAGAGTATGCCGAATACGAAACAAAAACGGTGGCGGAGACCAATTATATTAAAAGCTACACGACCGAAGGTGTATATGATTCACTTTATTTATATACAGAGTTAGATAAAAATGCTGTCCTGAACGGTGATGAAATTGAATTGACCGAGGACGCCTATTTTTTGATCAGCTACAACCAAAAAGTGATGCCGCAGTCAACCGGGCGCGCTTATTTTGACATGGAGCTGACGAAGGTTTACTGGTTGCGATGGAGCGCCGACACCAAAAAATTTCCACATTATAACCAGACAATATTGCGAAGCGCGCTCACTTTAAAACTACTTAGTTTTGAAAAAACTGGCGCAGTTATCGCCGCGCTTACAACTTCACTGCCAGAAACGCTTGGCGAGGTGAGAAACTGGGACTACCGTTTTTGCTGGCTTCGAGACGCTTCAATGGTGACACGGGTCATGTCGAGACTGGGACATTTGGGTCAAACGCTGCGTTACATCAATTTTATTCTCGATATTATTCCCGATAAAGATGAAAACATTCAAATTATGTATGGCATTAATGGCGAGCGCAAATTGACCGAAAGAAGCCTGGATCATCTTTCCGGCTATGAAAACTCCTTTCCGGTTAGAGTTGGCAACGCAGCCTATCATCAGAAGCAAAATGATATTTACGGCGTTCTTATGGATGTCATTTACCAGGAAATCCAACTCATTGATCTTTCTCTTGAAGAGAGCGAGTCCATGTGGACCATTACGAGAAGCATTGTGCGTCATGTCCAGGAAAACTGGCAAGAGGCTGACCACGGTATTTGGGAATTGCGCACCCAAAAAAAACATTTTACATTTTCAAAAGTCCTCTGTTGGGTGGCGATTGACCGGGGTGTAAAAATTGCCCGTGTCGTAAAAAGAGAGGACTACGCAATTGAATGGGAAAAGTCGCGAGAAGAAATTCGCGCAGATATATTGGCCAACGCATGGAATAGTAAGGTAGGCGCTTTCACGCAGGCTTATGGCGAAGAAGATCTTGACGCGGCAAACCTGTTGCTTGAGCCGTATGGATTTATTGACGCTCTGGATCCAAAATATGTCAGCACGGTAAAGGCGACCCAAAAGGGTCTGAGCAAAAATGGGCTGCTCTATCGTTACAAAAGCAACGATGACTTTGGCGAGCCAAAATCAGCCTTTACGATATGTACTTTTTGGTTTATCTCCGCGCTTTTTAAAATTGGCGAGGAAGAAGAGGCCAAACGCTTATTTGATGAAACCTTGAAATATAGCAACCATCTCGGCCTTTTTAGCGAGGATTTGGACTTTCAAACAAAAAGGCTATTGGGGAATTTCCCGCAAGCTTATTCTCACCTCGCTCTTATCGAAACAGCAGTGAACATTTCAAATGGAAAACGCGCGAGCGATTAAATAGTATTGGAAACTTCGCTTAGCCTTTAGCCAGTCAACAACGATAATCGGGGGATTTTTTTGCTCTTTCGGAGGGGGTGTTGCGCGACAACGTTAATTTGCAAGCCGGACGCTACAAGAACTCAAAAAAGCGATTCGATGAGCGGCGCCCCAAAAGACGCGATTTGTTTACACCTTACTAACAGTGTTATTAATTACTTCAAAAAGCTCTTTTACCCTTATCGGCTTTACAACATAGCCATCCATTCCCACTTCCAGGCAATGATCTCGATCTCCTTTCATGGCGTTGGCCGTCAGAGCAATAATAGGGATATGTTTTCCCGTCCCCATTTCCTTAGCCCTGATTTGTTTCGTAGCTTCCAGGCCGTCCATCTCCGGCATTTGCACATCCATTAGAATCAGATCATATCTAATCCTTCGAACCGCTTCAATCGCTTCTAACCCATTGGCCACAATGCCCACTTTGAAACCATTCTTTTCCAAAAGGCGGCGGGTTAGTTTCTGATTGACCAGATTGTCTTCCGCAACCAGTATGCGCAATGCAGGCAACGGCGCTTTACTATCAAGATCAGGCACAACTGTAACAATCGATGACTCTTTTTCATCCTCTATATATAAGTCACCGAGCAGAGCTTCAATAAGTTGTGAAGTTTTAACTGGTTTATTTAAGTAACGCTTGATCGCGAGCGCCTCTAATTCTTCCCGAACCATCCGACCGCCTGCAGAAGAAAGCATAATGACCACTATTTTCTCGCCAAGGTTCAAATCCCGAATTCTACGCGCCGTCTCCAAACCGTCCATATCAGGCATCATCATATCCAGCAAAATTATGTCAAAAAACTCTCCGGCGCCCTGTCTTTTTCTCAGCAGTTTCAAGCTCTGTCGACCGCTTTCTGCCTGCTCAACGATGCAACCGTAATAGTCCAGGATTTTTTGTAACAACAACCGATTGGTTCTGTTATCGTCAATAATAAGAACGCGAAGTCCCTTGAGCTTATCGATATTCAGACTTTGTTTTTCAAATTTAGGCGGCTGTTTTTCAAGCATTTGCGCCTTGACTGTAAACCAGAATTTCGAGCCTTTCCCGAACTCGCTCTGCACGCCGACTTCACCGCCCATAAGCGCGGCCAGTCGTTTGCAAATTGCCAGTCCCAGTCCAGAGCCGCCGTACTTACGAGTGGTCGAGCCGTCAGCCTGCGAGAAACTTTCAAAGATGTATTTCTGTTTACTCTTGGGGATTCCAATGCCGGAATCTTTCACAGCGAAATATAGCATCGTATCCCCTTTCACAGCCACATTCTGCGTATCGGAGGCTGCCGCTTGAGCGGACGAGTTGCCACCCGCCAACGAGCGAGACTCCTCCCCTTCCGGCGCGGCCAGCCGACATTCGATCATAATTTCACCGGCTTCTGTGAATTTCACGGCATTGCCAATCAGGTTGATTAAAACCTGGCGGATGCGAGACGGGTCGCCCCGAAACCAGCCTTGAACTTCAGGGCTGATATCCAACAACAATTCAAGGTTTTTGTTATAAATCTTCTGCGCAGTCATGTCGACCACACTTTCAAGGGTGCTGACGATATCAAAGTCGATGATCTCAAGATCAAGTTTGCCGGCCTCAACCTTCGAAAAATCAAGAATGTCATTTATTAAGCCCAACAACGACTCGGCGCTCTGCTTGACAATGATCGCATATTCATTCTGTTCTTCGTCAAGCCGGGTGTCGAGCAGAAGATTGTTCATGCCGATCACACCGTTCATCGGGGTGCGGATTTCATGACTCATCGTGGCGAGGAATTCACTCTTGGAAATATTGGCTGCATCCGCTTCTTCTTTGGCTATTTTTAGAGCATCAGCCTGCTGTCTTGTTTGCGCCAACAAACCCTTCAAATGAAGCCTGGATTGCGCCGAATTACAGGCAATGGAAATATTATCTGCATTTTCAATAAAAAACTTTTTTTGAGTGTCCG
>Ga0316192_10000983_pt1 | contig 20937 bp, 16 predicted proteins | sample MerIslwburrow_MG_FD_204931 | JGI IMG/M metagenome (GOLD analysis project Ga0316192, IMG submission 204931) | Coastal sediment microbial communities from Maine, United States - Merrow Island worm burrow | ecosystem: Environmental > Aquatic > Marine > Coastal > Sediment | place: USA: Maine...
AGCTGCGAAATCTTCGGTTGACCAAGCTGAAGGGCTCATAGCCAATGCTGATAATAAAATAAAAGCTAATTTTTATTTTCTAAAGGCTAAAACATATTATGATATAGCTAAAAAAAATCCTTCTTTAGATGCCAACGCTTTTGATATTTCGGCTAAATCTTTTCAGGATCTAATGGCTTTTGAAAAACAAACCGGTAAAGCAAAATATACCGAAGAAGCCCAACCATTGTTAAGCAATTTAATAGTAGATGTTTCTGGTAAAGGAATTAAGCAATATCAAGAAAAAGATTATTCAAATGCGAAAGTAACTATGTATAAAACATATGCACTAAGTAAAAAAGATACAGCCTTTCTAGAATATGCTGCTACTGCTGCTTATTTGGATAAAGATTTTGATCTTTCTTTAGAACATTTCAATAAACTTAAAGAATTGGGCTACACAGGAATAGCAACCACCTATACAGCAACCAATATTGAGAGCGGGAAAACTGAAAGTTTTGGCTCAAAGAATCAACTGGACCTAATGGTTAAAGCTGGGCAATATAAAGATCCTAAAGTTGAAGTTTCTGAGTCTAAGTCAGCATCGGTAATAAAAAATATTGCCTGGATTTTGGTTGAAAAAGGTGAAGTTGAAAACGCAATGTCAGCAGTACAAGAAGCAAGAAAAATAGATCCTAAAGATATTAACATGTTACTGACTGAAGCAAATCTTTTACTAAAATTAGATAAGAAAGATGAGTTTGCTGCTTTAATGAAAGAAGCTATTTTGCAAGACCCTAATAATGCCATGTTACATTTTAACGTAGGTGTAATTAATCAGGAACAAGGAAATCTGGAAGAAGCTAAGAGCTATTATAATGAGGCCATTGAATTAGATCCTAATTATGCAGATGCGTATATTAATTTAGGTGCTATTATATTAGAAAAAGATAAATTATTAGTTGAAGAAATGAATAACAATTTAAGTAACTTCAAAAAATATGATGCTATCAAAGCAAAACAATTAGAACTATATAAAGAAGTTCTTCCTTATTATGAAAAGGCTTATACGATTAAAAAGGAGGAAACAAAAGAGGATGATATAGATATTGTACGGACTTTAATGAGTATGTATGAAAACCTTGAAATGAACGATAAGTTTAAAGAAATGAAAGCAATTTGGGACGCTTCAAGATCATAAAATTAAGTTGTCAATCTATAAAAAAACCTCTCATATGAGAGGTTTTTTTATGCTAGAAAATTTTTTTAATTACTCTCAATTTATGTGTGTGTTTTTTTATTTCAGAATTATAGATCCCACTCTGGTCCAGCCTGTCAATTCGAACTTTACCACTCGCATGGATAATGTAATTGTTGGCCAAGATTATCCCAACATGTGTAATATTTCCCTGATCATCGTCAAAAAAAGCTAGATCTCCAGGCTCAGATTCTTCAATAAAGCTCAAAACTTCGCCTTGAGAGGCTTGTTGAGAGGCGTCTCTTAATAATTTATAGCCATTAATTTTATACACCATCTGGGTTAATCCAGAGCAATCAATTCCAAAAGGAGTTTTACCTCCCCATAAATATGGAACATTTAAAAACATAATGGCCGTATTAACAATCACTTCTTTGGTAGATGGCATACCTGCTATATTTCCTTCAAATGAATATTTATTTTCATTAAGTTTAAAAATTTTATCTGAGTAATAGGGTAGTCTCGAGCCTAAAACAATAGTAAATAATTTTTGATCTTCGTCTTCAATAAAATCAATCAGTTCATTTGAAACAATAATAGGTTCTTCTGTAAGTTTCTCATAATCTTTTTTGTTAATTTTTAAACACTGCTTACTATCAATCCAACCTTCATAGTCATCGAAGGCAAGTTTAATTTTAAGCCATTGTTTAGATTTTTCGAGAATTTTAAAATGATCACCAAACAATAATTGCGAGACCATTTCACTTCGGTCATTAGCTTCAACTCTTAAGGCGATAATACTTAAATTACAAATACCGTAATTCATCAATAAAATATTAATTACTTTCTATTATAATAGCACTTGCACCTCCACCGCCATTACATATTCCTGCTGCGCCTAACTTACCATTATTTTGTTTTAACACATTGATCAAGGTTACAACAATTCGTGCACCAGAACAACCCAAAGGATGTCCCAATGAGACCGCACCACCATTGATATTCACTTTTTTTGCATCAATCCCTAATAACTTTGTATTTGCCAAACCTACAACTGAAAATGCTTCATTAAGTTCAAAATAATCAATAGAATCTAATGTCGTATCCGCTTTAGCCAAGGCTTTAGGAATAGCTTTAGCGGGTGCAATTGTGAACCACTCAGGTTCTAATGCTGCATCAGCATATCCTTTTATTGTTGCTAAAGGTTTCAAATTTAATTCTTTTGCTTTTTCACTACTCATAAGTACTAATGCTGCAGCCCCGTCATTTAATGTAGATGCATTGGCCGCGGTTACCGTGCCATCTTTATTGAATACCGGCCTTAAAGTGGAAATTTTCTCCATTTTCACATTCTTGTACTCCTCATCTTCCATGATAATTATAGGATCTCCTTTACGTTGTGGTACTTCAACCGGAACTATTTCAGCATTAAATTTACCTTCTTTCCAGGCCTTAGCAGATCGATTATATGATTCTATTGCAAAAGCATCTTGTTCTTCTCTTGAAAAGTTATGTTCGTTGGCGCATAAATCCCCACAGGTTCCCATATGTTTTCCGTCATATACATTGGTCAAACCGTCTTTTAACATACCATCAATTACATTGATATTGCCCATTTTTTGTCCTAGCCTTCCATTTAAGTAATGTGGAACGGATGACATATTTTCCATACCACCAGCAATAACAATTTCAGCATCGCCACATTTAATTGCCTGAGCACCTTGCATAATAGCTTTCATACCAGAAGCACAGACCTTATTTACCGTTGTACATGGCACAGAATTCGGTATTCCAGCAAATATTGCAGCCTGTCTTGCCGGTGCTTGTCCTAAATTTGCTTGTAATACACTACCCATTAATACTTCATTAACTTTGGCAGGGCTTAAATTTATTTTTTCTAGAACCGCTTTAATTACTACGGCACCCAATGTAGTTGCGGGCACACTTGATAAACTACCCAAAAAACTTCCGATAGGCGTTCTAACAGCCGAGACAATCACTACTTCTTTCATTGTAATACTAATTTTCTTTTGCGAATTTAGATAATTTATGCCAATCTATTAACTTTTTAAAACTAGTTTATGAAGTGTAATAAATATTACTTATCTCATTTAAATTTTTTATACTTTGCATGGCATTATCAAAAACGAAGTTAGCATGAATTTAAATGAAGAATATAAAAAACATTATGTGGCCGTAATAGGAGGTTCAATTTCAGGATCTGAAGCTGCTAGTTTACTAGCGAAAAATGGATTTAGAGTTGTTGTATTTGATATGAATGCCTTACCATACGGTAAAATCGAAGATGGATTACCAAATTGGCATATAAACTTAAGGAATAGACAAATTGCTGAAATTGATTCAAAACTGGATCATCCCAATATACGATATGTGCCAAATATAAAAATTGGTAGAGATATAGATTTTTTGGATCTACTTAATAATTGGGGTTTCTCAGCAATTATTTTGGCAAATGGGGCATGGAAGGACAGGCATTTACCAATTGCAAAAATTGATAAATTTATTGACAAGGAATTAATTTATCAAAATTCATTCATTTATTGGTTTAACCATAAACATGAGACAGAATATAAAGGCAAAGAGTACAGCATTAAAAAAAACACATTAGTTATCGGTGGAGGTTTATCATCACTTGATGTTGTAAAAGTTGTGATGATAGAGACTGTTAAAAGGCAGCTAAAATTAGAAAAAGGAATTGAAGTAGATTTATTCACTTTAGAAAAACAGGGTATAAAAAAAGTGCTAGACGAACATAATTTAACGTTAGACAATATCAATGTTAAAAAAATAAAACTTGTATACAGGCGTACTGCCAGAGATATGCCGTTAAAATCACCAAAAGACAAAACAAAAGAGAGTATCGAGGCGGCTAGAGCAGTGTCTGAAAAATTATTGAATAAATATTTGGAGAAATATTTATTTGAATTTGTCCCATTGAGTATTCCCGTTAATTTTACTGAAAAGGATGGTAAACTTTCGGGTGTTATTTTTCAAAAAGTAACCGTTGAAAATGGTAAAATTAGACCACTGGAAGATAGTTTGTTTGAAATCAAAACTGACTTGCTAATTTCTTCTATTGGAAGTTTACCAGAGCAGATTAACGGCCTACAATATGAATACTCATCTTTAAAGATGAGAGATGAAGCTGACTACCATGTGTATGGATATGGAAATGTTTTTGCCGTAGGCAATGCAGTTACAGGTAAGGGCAATATTCTTGAATCTAAAAAGCATGGAAAGCAAATGACAGAATTGATCATAGATAAGCATTTAACCGAAGATGCATTTGAAAAATGGCTGATCAACCACAATAAACAAATTAGAGAAGATGTTAATAATCAGTTAGATTCAATTTTAAAAGAGATATCAGGATTAGACATTCAACCGGAGTCAATTATTCAGGGGATTATTAATAAAACAGATGAAATACATCGAAAATATAACTTTATGAACTACAGGGATTGGGTACTTAAAAATATTCCTGAAAGATTGGAAGATATCGTAAGTAAACAACCTAAATAAATCAATAACTGGACTTATTTAATTTAATAGAGATGTTATTTTTTTACGAAGCATTTGATATATAAATTAGACTTTAGTATTTATTTGAAGTGTAGTCTGTAATTTTTTTTTACATTGCATTACGGTTATAAAAGGCCCCTCTATGAATAAATTGAATTTGAAATCACTTTTGAATATTATATATCAAAATCACGCTTTGATATATAAAATATTTCTTTTCATTTTAACTGTTATTGCGATCGTTTATTTGTTTCCAAAAGGAGGTCATTTTAAGTATGAATTTCAAAAAGGGAAGCCATGGCAATATGATAATTTATACGCACCTTTTGATTTTGCTATTCAAAAATCAGAAGATGAAATTGATCTAGCAAAGAAGCAAATTGAAGCATCCAAAAAATTGTACTTTACATATAATGATAATGTTATAACAAGGGCTAAAGAAAATTTCATTAATAAAGTATCATTAACATTACAAGACTCATTACTAAGAGGTTATAGCAGAAGGAGCACAATTAATTTTGCCGAAAAATTAATTGATAAGGTTTATAAAATTGGATATTTAGAGAAAGATGATAGAGAAAAAGCTGATAATAAACAACTCGTTGCAATTATAAAAGGAAACGAAATAACCGATGTTGTATTCGATCAGTTATTAACGACCAACGATTTAAAAGACCATATTGAATCACATTTTAAAAAATCAAATTACAAGTTCTTAGATAATTATTTTACGAGTGTTTTTTTAGAAGTTTTAGAACCAAATGTATTTTATGATGATCAATGGACAAATACGGCCTTACAGGAGGAATTAAATAAAATTTCATACACTGAAGGTTTAATTGCCGAAAATGAAAGAATTATTTCAAAAGGAGACGTAGTAGAAGGAAAGAAATTTCAGATTTTAAATTCCTTAAAGAGCGAATATCAATCTCAGTTATGGAGTCAATCAAATTATAATTGGATAGTATTAGGTTATACAATCTTAGTCGCCCTTGCCTTATTAATGCTCTTATTATTTCTAAAGAAATATAGGGCACCTATTTTTGAAAACAATACCAAGATAACTTTTATTTTCTTCAATATTTTATTAATGGTATTATTGGTAACATTGGTGGTTAAATACCGTGTTGAATATCTATATGTAGTGCCTATTATTATTTTGCCAATTTTGCTTAAAGCATTTTTTGATGCTCGATTGGGCCTATTTGCCCATGTACTTACTGTCTTGCTTTTAGGATTCATTGTACCTAATAGTTTTGAATTTATTTTCTTGCAGATCATTGCGGGTATTGTGACGATTTTAACCGTTTCAGAGTTGTACAGAAGAGCTGATTTATTTATATCAATAAGTCAGATCACCTTGATTTATATGATTGCATACTTTGCATTCTCTATAATTCAGGAAGGGAATACACTAAAATTAAATTGGGAATATTTTGTATTGTTTGCCCTAAATGGTGTATTGTCATTTTTATCATTGTTTTTGATACTTATTTATGAAAAAATATTTGGCTTAGTATCAGATGTTTCATTATTAGAATTATCAAATACCAATTCTAAGTTGTTGAGAGCATTAGCTGAAAAGGCACCAGGCACTTTTCAACATTCAATGCAAGTAGCTAACTTGGCAGAAGCTTCAGCAAATGAAATAGGGGCAAATGCAATGTTGGTTAGAACCGGAGCGCTATATCATGATATTGGTAAGATGTTGAACCCCATGTATTTCACAGAAAACCAAACTACAACGGTAAACCCTCATAATGAATTAACGCCAAAAGATAGTGCTAAAATAATAATAGATCACGTAATTGAAGGGATAGAGTTAGCAAAGAAAAATAGATTACCCGATAGAATAATTGATTTTATTAGAACACATCATGGAACTACTTTGGTGTATTATTTTTATAAAAATCAAGAAATCCTTGATGAAAATGATCTTGATAAAAAGGACTTTTCTTATAAAGGACCAATACCTTTTTCTAAAGAAACGGCAATATTAATGATGTGTGATGCTGCTGAAGCCGCATCAAAAAGTTTAAAAGAACCAAATGCACAAATGATTGATAATTTGATTGAAAAAATAGTTTCAAGCCAAATGGCAAGTGGACAATTTATGAATGCCAATATTACTTTTAAAGAAATTCAAACTATTAAAAAAGTAATAAAGAAGAAACTCAATAACATCTACCATTTACGGATTGAATATCCAGAGTAGTACCATTAATATTCAATTTGGTATAAAAAAAAGAGAAGTGTTGGTACTCCAACACTTCTCTTCAACTTAAATAATAATAATCAACTAAACCTAAACCTAAATATTTTTTTTGGCTAAATAAAAATCAACCATTTCTAAAGACTTATCATCTATTCTAGCTTGCATTTCATCTAACGTTTTTGGTGGTGGCACAATTACCATATCTCCTTTTTTCCAATCTAATGGCATAGCAACTTTATATTTATCTGATGTTTGCAATGCGTTTAGTACTCTTAAAATTTCATCCATGTTCCTACCCACATTTAATGGGTAATACATGATCAATCGAATCTTTTTGGTTGGATCTATAAAAAATACGGCCCTAACCGCTGCAGTTTCGCTCTCATTAGGCTGCAACATTCCATACAATTTTGAAACTTTCATATCGATATCCGCAATAATTGGAAAGTCAAAATAAACACCTGTATTCTTTCTTACATTATCTACCCACCCCAAATGTGCATGAATACTATCAATACTTAAACCTAACAATTCAGTGTTTAGAGCAGTAAATTCACCTTTTCTAACAGCAAATCCACTCATTTCTGTGGTACATACCGGCGTAAAATCTGCAGGATGTGAGAACATTACTATCCACTTATCTTTAGCAAATTCAGAAAATTTAATTGGTCCTTTTGTCGTTATTGCTTGAAAATCAGGAGCAATATCTCCTATTCTAGGCATCATATTTAATGTAACTTCTGTTGTTTCCATAATTGGTTTTTATTTTTTTTTCATTCTGATAAAACCTTTTTTAAACGGTGATCTATTATCGTTCTATCTATATCAAAATTACATAAAAGGAAAATAGAATTCAGTAACCTAGGTTACATGTATTAAGTAATTTATTGAGTCATTATTTTTGACCAAATTTATAACTCAAACCCACCATCCAATAGAAAGTTTCTTTTAGATCTTCTTCAACCAATACTTCATCCACAAGAATGGTTGCTTTATTTTGCGGCAAAACAAAAGCAGGTAAAAATGAAAAGGTCAGTGATTTAGATGTATACCACATAGGTAAACTAATTTCAGCTGCCATCACATTAAACTTTTCACTTTCTTGAATAGTGATAGTAGTTACGGTTTCCGTTGTGCTTCCGCCTCCGCCGCTGCCGGCTCCATTACCATTTCCAGAACCTCGATCGCTTCCAATTCTATTATTGATATAGTATTCTTCATAAAAATTTTGAGATCCCAAATGGATACCTACTGTAGGAGAAATTTGAAACTTTTGATCATTTGTAATAAAATCATGACTTAACTCTGATGATAAAAATAGATCTGAACTGCTATTCTTGTTAAAATATGTGCTTGCAGCCACAGATATATTCATAAAATCAAGGTCATATGTTAGATAAGCCGAGATATCTGCCTCAACTTCTGATATGACATTATAGCTATCTTCATTAAAAAAATATTTAGTAACAGAGATATCACCACTTAATTTTTTAGACATAAAGTCGAACCCTGCAGAAATTAAAAATAGGTCAATTCTACTTTGATCTGATTTCGTAAGATAAGATAATGATCCTGTCCCATAAAATCCTGACTTATGATGATAAGTCATAGAGGGGTATAAATACGGAGCAGTTATTGAATCTTTTCTACCCATAAAAACGGCATCGCTTATATAATTTATGTCAGCTGAAAAGTAAGATCCATTATTTTTTATATTTTGAGTGGCCAGAGCATCAGTTTGTCCAATTAGTATATTACTAAACAAAAATGAAATGACTACAATTGCCAAACTAAACCTAACATTTTTCATCTTGTAAGATTTTAAAAGTTGAATAAAAAGGGGTTATTTTTTTATAACCCCTATTAAATTTTCATTTATTTTTTTCCTTTATTTTTTTTAACTGTAGATTTTTTCCCTACATTTTTTTTAACTGTAGATTTCTTTCCTACATTTTTTTTGGCTTTCTTTTTTGTTTGAACCTGATTTTTATTCATTTTACCTTTACCCTGTGTTTGAACAAGATGTTGCCTGTACTGATACTGGTTTTGATGTAATTTGCCTTCCATATTCAAACATTCCCCATCTTGCAAACGTAATTGTTTCCGATCTTGATTTTGATAAGTGCCGTCGGGATTCATTATACTTCCATCGGCTAGATTAACTTGTTGTTGTAACCTGTTTTGAGATAGATTTCTAATTTGGAATAATTCACCGTCGACCATCATTATTTGGAACCGATTTTGATTCCGTTCTTGAATCTGAGCTTGATTTAGACCTTTATTTTCTTGTTTTATTTTGTATCTGTACTGATACTCATTATTATATTTTACACCATCCATATCTAAACATTCTCCATCTCGTAATCGCAATTTTTTGCGATCTTTAGTTTGAAAAGTCCCGTTTGGATTTACAACGGTACCATCATTTAGGGTGATCTTGTCATTTAATCGAATTTGATCACGGTCCCGAATTTGAAGAACATCACCATCTACTAATAAAAGGCGTACTTGATCCCGATCTTGATCTTTTATTTTATCCTGATCTTTGTCTTGGGCTGTTAATCCTGTAGTTGCGAAAACTACAAGAACTAAAAATACTAATACTTTTTTCATGATATATTAAATTTAATTATTAAAAAATATGATATTAAAATGGTTACTTTAAATGAACTTTTGTATAGAATTTATATTTAAAATTCTTACTAAGCTCGTTTAATCTAAAAACAACTTAATTGAAAAATATACTGAAGAAAAATGCTTTATTTTCAGTGACTTTAGTCACATACGAAAAACCATTTTAAATGAATGATTTTTTATTTAATTGCAATTGAAAAGCATCTAAAATAGATAGCGTTACTTTTCTAAAAATATGAAAGGATAAAAAGGGCTAAAACTGTACCCTAAAAGTTACATTAGGGGTAAAGCCTAAGGCCTTATTTTTAACTTCTTTAAATTGGCCATTATCAATTTTATAATAATTATTGATAATGTTTGTGTGGTCTAGTCCATTCCATAATGATACCCCGACTTTTGCCTTAATATCTTTAGAAAGATTGAAGTTATAAATAGCAGAGGCATCTAGTCGGAGATATTCTTTTAACCTACTGTTATTCGCTGGTTCATAATTTAATTCATTGTTGACTATTTCACTTCCTTCAATAAGGGTTGTTGTTGGTCTTTCTGAATGCCAATTAAAACCGGCTGAAATCTTTAAATGAGAGTTTGAATACGATGTTCCAATTGATACAGCATGCGTGATATCAAGATTATTTGGAAAATTAATTTCTTCAAAATCATTAAAAGTATAATCATTATCTCCGTATGAATAACTAAGCCATGTACTAATTTTTTTAAATTTTTTATTGATCAAAAAATCTATGCCTCTAACTTCATAACTTCCATTGGTTCTTTCAAATATATACTGATTTAAAAACCCTTGACTTTGTGACGTGATACCTTGAACATCCTTATAATATCCTTCAGCACTTATTAACCACCCTTTATTACTATAGTTAAGACCCACTGATACTTGTTTGCTTGTTATAATAGGTATATTATCATTATTTGATAAAAGCCACCTACGTTTTTCAATACCTAAAAAATCATTTTGGAAATTGATTATTTGAGATGTATTTTGATGTTTCATTTCTCCTAAAAGTTCGATAGTGAAATGATTGAATATTTTTTGATTTAAACTTAATCTAGGTTCAACAATATGTTTATTGAATTTTTCAATATAGCTATATCTTATTCCTGCTTTTATGTAAGTCTTTTGCGAGTTTGATACATAATTAACTTGAGAATAAACCCCATGTTCTTTAATTACTTCTGTGACCTTGCTAACAAAGATGGGATCATCAACTTCTGTTAAGTTAGTTATTCCAGTTTCAGTAAATTGGTAACCATTTAAAAATGATAGTTGGTTATTGAATTTAAACCAGGAATTTAATTTAATTGAGGTCTCTGAAACGTTATTTTCTTGCCGTAATCGTTGATCTAATAAGATATCGGAATTAATGGCCGTTAATTCATAATCAGTTTCATATACTTGAAGATCAGTTACAAATGAATCACTCCATCTTTTTTTGTAAAAGATACCACCTGCGTAGCTAATCTGCGCAATACTACTCTCTTTTGATTCTTCAACTTGATTTATAATGGCATTTTCATTAAAGATCAATTCGTTATTTGCATGTAAAAAATTGACCCTTATCTGGTCGTCATCCGTAATATTATATATCCAACGCATACTGGTATCGTAAAAATCAAAATGTTTATTCGAATTAATTAAGGCAGCTGAATTATTCTCAACTTCTGTATCCTGAAATATCCGCTCAAAATAACTGGTATATGTGGGTGTTTCAAGTACGTCACTTATGGCTTTTCTAGCTGATACCTGAATTGATGAACTTTTGCCTATGGGTACATCTACAAAACCATCTGAATTTATAAAATTTATGCCAATATTACCCGAAAACGAATTATTAACTTTAGTATCAGTTTTCATTGATATAGTACCGGATACCCCTTCTGTCAGATCGACATTTGTTCCATTTTTTGTCACGGATACTTGAGTCGTAATTAAAGGATTAAAAATAGAGATCAATCCGAAAAAATGCCCCGTTTGATACATTTTAATGCCATCCCATAGAATTAAATTTTGATCATGCGTACCTCCCCTTATATTAATGTCAGATACGGTTTCGTTGATACTTTGTATACCTGGAAGTGCTTGTACAGTTTGCAGCACATCTGTTTCAATTAAGCCAGGTAATATTCCAAAATTAGTATAATTCAGATTAATTGTACCATCTGCAATTTTATCAATACCGCGGGTAATATAATTAGTTAAAATAATTTCAGATAAGGTCTCAATTTGAGGAGTTAAATAAATATTTGAACAAAAATTATTTTCGAAACTATTTGAGGCTTTAGAAATGGGATTAAAACCTAAATGCCTGAACGTAATGCTCTCATCATTTTGAGTAAGTTTCAATTCAAAATAACCAAACGAATCAGATATTGCATAGTTATTTTTTCCAAAAATTGAAACACCTTCTATGGCCACACCTAGTTCTTTATCAATTAGATAACCACAAACAATATTAGAATCGCCACTATGATTTATAACAATAAAATTGTTTTCTAAAAATTGAAAAAGTAGACCCGTCTTGTTTTTTAAATAAGAAATTACTTCTTCAAAATTAAGATCAGTTGATGGTGGTTCAATAAATATATCTTTGATTACAGTATCTGTGTATGTAAATTGATAGTTATATTTTTCTTGTAACTGGATAAGAATATCCGACAATGATTTTTTCTCCTTATCTATCTGACAGAATAGAAGAGAAGAAAATAAAAAAAATGATGAAAAGAGTATACTTTTACATATATTACTCACTACTAAATAAGGTAATTATATTAGATTGGTTTTGTTTATAAGTTAGGTCAAAAGGTACTGTTAAAGTTGTTAGTGCTTGTTCCAGATTGTTATGTACAAAGCCTCCTGTAATTATTTTGTCTATATTAATGTTTTGTGTTTTAATGACAACATTATATTGTCTTTCAAACTCTTCTAACATTATATATAAAGGAACACTTTTGAAACTGCTTCTGTTTACAATCCATTCAGGCTGGCTGTTATATGTCGAATCTATAGAAACCTCATTGTTCAAAATTCTATATGAGATTCCTTTGGTTAGTTGCTGCGATTTTCCGTTGTTGTTTATCGCAACAACTCCTTCAAAACATTTTACCTCAAAATAATTATCTCTATTTTTTACATTGAACTGGGTACCTATTACACTTACAGTACCTCCGGTAGTGATCACATTGAATTTTGATCCTTTAGCCACTTTAAAAAAGGCCTCTCCTTGTAACGAAACTTCTCGTTTATGATCCCATTTTTTCTTACTGTACTCCGCTTTAGATTCACTATTTAAAATTACGGTCGAGGCATCTGGTAAATTAAAAGAATTATTTTGACTAGCCAAGGTTTCTATGGTAGTCAAATTATTAAAGAAGAAAGCAAAATAAATACTTAGACTTATCACAAACAAAGCTGCAATTCTAAATATTACTTTATAGTTACTTAATTTTATAACGGGGGTCTTCTTATCTTTAAGATCCTTTTTATAATTATTATATGATTTAACCGATGAAAAATGAGAGGCCTTAAAATACTTGGCGTTCTCAAGAATTTCAAGATTGAGATCATAATCATCTAGTTTCTTGAATTCTTCCCATTCAGTATCAGACAATTCATCTGCCAACCATTTTTTTATTAAGTATTCTTCTTCCATATCAATATTCTTCTTATATATGAAAACAACTTACAAGCAATTTATCCTGAAAAATTAATCAAATTTCTTTAATTCTATTTTTATTTTCGAGAAAGCAGTATAGATCCTATACTCAACTACTTTTTTAGTAATATTCAATATCTCTGCAATTTCTTTATGTTTTTTACCTTCAACTTTGTTCAATAAAAATACAACTCGTTGTTCTTCCGTCAATGTACTCAATGCGCGTTGATATTTTTGTAAATATTGTTCCTTCTCTAATAAAAATTCAGGGGTTTCGTTCGTAAAATTTTTAGGCTTAACATCTTGGTATTTTAAAACTATTTTCTGATGTTTAAATTCATTGAGCATCATATTTTTTGCAACCATAAATACAAACCCTTTGGCATCTTTCAATACAACTTTTTTACAATTTTCCCATAATTTTAAAAAAGCTTCTTGAACTTTATCGTTTACGTCAAATTGATTTCCGTATTTATAGTAAAGATAATCATGTAAGTCTTTTGAATAATCATTATAGATAGATGAAAAAATTTTTTCGTCACAAACATTGTCTGGCATATTCCTTATCAATTAATCAATTGAAGTTGTCATCTAAATTAAATAAAATAATAATTTTTTTCAGGATTTTTTGAAAGTTAATTGTTTTTAATACTATATAGGATATTTTTTATTTAAATAATTATGATAAGTTATATAACCAAGCTGATTACAATCTCCACATTAATTGTTCTTTTATTTTCTTCGTGCAGAGAAGAAGTACTGATTGATATTCCAGGAACCAACGAGTCGTTAATTAAAGCAAATACGACGCTGGCCGGATTAATGCAACGTACTTCATTAAAGGATGGGTCTAAAGACAATATTATTGATAATGCCAATTGTTTCAGTATTAAACTGCCGGTTACAGTAATAGCCAACGGACAAGAGATTACTGTAAATAATGAAGACGATTATGATTTAATTGAAAATATCTTCGATGAGTTCGAAGACGATACGGACGAAATCGAAATCATGTTTCCTATTACTATAATCCTTAATAATTTTAATGAAATGGAAATCACTAATCAAAGTGATTTTAACAATTTCAGGAACGGTTGTAATGGTGAAAATGAACATGACGAAGACATCGAATGTTTAGATTTTCAATACCCAATCAACGCCTCTATATATAATGTTTCCACTGAGCAAACTAATAGGATCATATTAAATAATGATAGAGATATGCATGATTTTATAGAAGAATTGGATGAAGATGATGTTGCCAATGTTACTTTTCCTGTGATAGTAACTTTATTTGATGGAACAGAAATTACTATTACCAGCTTAGGTCAATTAGAAAATGTGATTGAAAGTGCTGAAGATGATTGTGATGAAGATGATGACTATGATTATAATGATGATGATTGTATGCACTGTACTGAGGAACAAATATTGGATGTACTTACAAATTGTAGCGACTGGAAAGTGGATAAATTAAAATTGAATGACAATGAAATACAAGAAAATTATGTAGACTATATTTTCAATTTCTCTAGTGATGGTACTATAATGGTGCAAAACAATTCTATCAGTTACACCGGTACCTGGAGTAGCACAGGGATGGGAAATAATATCATAGTTACTATTGACATTCTAGATTTATCAGATTTTAATGCAAGTTGGAGGCTACATGAAATCGAACAAAGCGGTGGTGAAAGAGAGGTAGATTTAAGATTGAGTGATAACCGTTTGAGATTTGAAAGTAACAACTGTAATATATAATAAATTATTAAATATATAAGATATGAAAAACAGATTATTTCTAAGAGAATTCCTAATGTTGTGTTTATTATTGATTGTGCTGAGTTGTTCTTCAGAAGATACCGCTATGGTGGACAATAGTACAGAAATTAAACAAATAACAGATTTGGCAGATTCAGGAACCTGGCGTATCACCAATTATGTGGACTCTGGCAATAATGAAACAAATGATTATACCGGATATAATTTCACTTTTGTTAACGGTGGAACGTTAACGGCTTCAAATGGCGTTAATACGATTAATGGAACGTGGTCTGTAACTGATCAGAATAGCAGTGATGATGATAGTAACGATATTGATTTTATCATTTTCTTTTCAGCACCCCCAAATTTTGAAGAGTTAAGTGACGATTGGGATATCGTATCCACTACGGCTACCAAAATTGAATTAATAGATATTAGTGGTGGTAATGGAGGAACAGATACGTTAACATTTGAAAAGAATTAAGAAATTGAATTGGTCGCTTAAGAGAAACATTAATTAGAACATTATGGTTTAGTTTTCAAAGGGTTAGTTCCTATTAAAGTTTCGGTTGATTGATTGTAAAACTGCTCCCAGTACTCATTATTGGGGCAGTTTTTAATATAGTAGAGTATCAAAATAATTAATTTAAACATAATTTATTGATATATAAATAGTTATATATACATGAAAAAATTGATACATACTTCCTTTATTATTATTATGGTTGCAATTGTTATAATTACGACCTTTTATTTAATTTATACGGGTTATACCTATTATAACACACCTCTGGAAGAACGGTTTTATCACGTACGTCATAATTGGTTTAAACCAAGTGGTATTTATGGCCAGGGTTTAGGCATCATAGGAACTTTAATGATCACATTTGGCGTAACCATATACATTGCAAGAAAACGTTATAATTTTTTATCTAAATACATACGTTTAAAGTATCTCTTAGAGTTCCATATTTTTTTATGCACATTAGGCCCGATACTTATTCTATTTCATACAGCTTTTAAGTTTGGAGGTATTGTATCCATTGCTTTTTGGAGCATGGTCGCCGTTGTATTAAGTGGTGTTGTTGGAAGGTTTATATATATTCAAATTCCTCGTACCATAGAAGGAAGAACTCTTAGTTTAAGTGAAGTACAAGATATGAAAACGGACCTCGCAAGGGTTTTAAATGAAACATTTAATCTTGAATCTAATACTATACAAATAGTTACCAATTTGATTAGTAAAGAAAATACTTCTGGTGATAAGAAAACGTTGGGACATTTACGGAAAGTGTTGAACCGAAAGGACTTACCGAAAAAAGATAGGAAGACCATTCTGAAAATGGTTAAGCATGAAATATCACTTTCCGGAAAAATAGCAAGATTGCAAACCATGCAACAACTTTTTAAGTATTGGCATGTCGCTCATATGCCTTTTGCCTTGATCATGTTGATCATTGTTGTTATTCATGTTGGAGTTACATTGGCCTTTGGTTATAAATGGATATTTTAATGGAAGAAGTACTATTAGAACAAATATTAGTATATGGTGGCATAATTATAATATGCGCAATAACTATGTATTTTCATCTATGGAAAAAAAAAGTGACATCAAAAGAAACCATCAAAAAAGTGGCTATTGCCAAAGAAGAGGGATTGTACGAACCGGTGTCTTTATATCCTCATATAGATTTGAATACTTGTATAGGGAGTGCAGCCTGTGTGGCAGAATGTCCTGAAAAAGATATTCTGGGAATAGTTGATGGAATAGCAACAGTTATTAATACATCTAATTGCATTGGTCATGGCGCATGCTTCCATGCATGCCCGGTAGAAGCAATATCACTTCGCATTGGTACTGAGACTAGAGGTGTTGATCTTCCACACGTAAATCAAAATTTTGAAACAAACACGAAAGGCATTTATATTGCTGGAGAGTTAGGAGGCATGGGACTCATTAAAAATAGTGTAGAACAAGGACAACAAGCTATAGAAAGTATTGTGAAAAGCAAAAAACGATCTAAAGAAAATGTAATCGACGTGATTATTGTTGGAGCAGGACCTGCGGGGATATCGGCTACCTTGGCCGCCAAGAAACATGGCTTATCCAGTATTACTTTAGAGCAAGATTCTTTAGGAGGCACCGTTTATACCTTTCCTCGGGCAAAGATAGTCATGACCTCACCTATGGATTTACCGCTATACGGTAAAGTAAAGTTATTCTTAACCTCAAAGAACGAATTACTTTCATTATGGAAAAAAGTTATTTCTGAGCATCAATTAAAAATTTTTGAAAAGACCAAAGTTGATAGTATAATTCCTTCAGAAAATGACACCTTTAAAATTATAACCAATACCGGTGACGAATATATTAGCAATAATGTTCTTCTTGCGACGGGAAGGAGAGGAACTCCAAGAAAATTGAATATTCCAGGTGAGGAATCTCAAAAAGTCGCATATCGGTTATTAGAACCCGAACAGATAGCCGGTAAGAAAATTATTGTTGTTGGTGGGGGCGATTCTGCAATTGAATCTGCACTTTTATTAAAAGATGAAAATGAGGTTGTACTTTCATATAGAAAAGACAAATTTGCCAGGTTAAAACCTAAAAACAAAGAAAAGATTTTAGAAGCTACTAATGACAATTCAGTTGATATAATTTATAACTCGAATTTAGTTTCGTTAGAAAATGAAAGTGCATTAATTAAGACTGATGTAGATAACGCTATAAAACAAATTGAAAACGACCTGGTCTATATTTTCGCCGGGGGAGAATTACCTACAGCTTTTTTACAAAAAGCTGGTGTGGAAATTACAAAACGATATGGGCATGTAGTTAAAAAATACTAATAAATAAATTGAGCAACGGTTTAAAATATCAATTTTTATTACTTACGCTGATTGTCACGGTGAGTTATGGTCAAATATCTCCTGGAGATTTGTCAAATGCTCATTCTAAGCTCGAAGGAATGAGTAAATGTACTTTATGCCATGAGCTTGGAGAAAAGGTCACAAATGCAAAGTGTCTTGATTGTCATGATGATATTCAATCACTTTTAGATCAAAATAGGGGTTATCACGCCAATTCAAGCATAAAAAATAAAGATTGTATTGAATGTCACAGTGATCATTTCGGTCGTAATTTCGATATGGTCAGATTTGACGAAAAGAGTTTTAAGCATGATCTAACCGGTTATAATTTGGAAGGAAAGCATGAAGTGGTTGACTGCAGAAAATGCCATGTGTCCGATAATATTCAAAATACTGAGATAAAAAAACGAAAAAATACCTTTCTTGGTTTAGATCAAGAATGTCTCTCTTGCCATGATGATTTTCATCAAAATACTTTGTCTACTGATTGTATGTCCTGTCATAATATGGAAGCTTTTAAACCTGCTCCAAAATTCGATCATATGGAAGCAGATTTTAAATTGTTGGGTGAGCATGTATCCGTTGATTGTATTGAATGCCATCAGGTATCCACCAAAAACGCAAAAGAATTTCAGGAATTCAGTAATATTCCATTTAACGACTGCGTTGACTGTCATTCAGATCCTCATAATGATCAGATTCAAGGAAAATGTATAGAATGCCATACTGAAACGTCATTCTCAACATTTACAGGAAAAGGTAGTTTTGATCATAATTCTACAGATTTCACTTTAAGAGGGAGGCATAAAAAGATGGATTGTTTTACTTGTCACGATAGGTCAAGTAATCCGTTGGTTGTTTTTCAAGATAAAATTAATACAAAGGAAAATAATTGTGTAGCCTGTCATGAAGATAATCATGAAGGAAAATATGGAAATGAATGTGTTAAATGTCACCGGGAAAGTAGTTTTTTATCGCTTAAAAAAATGAGTTTTTTTGATCATACCATAACCAATTATCCTTTAGAAGGAAAACATCTTTCGGTAGATTGTAAACAATGTCATAATAAACGATTTTCAACTCCCATTGATTATTCTGCCTGTAATAAATGCCATGAAGATTATCACAGAAATGAGTTCACTAAAAATGGGATTACTCCTGATTGTATAGAATGTCATTCTCTTGAAAACGGCTTTGATTATAGCCTGTATACATTAGAACAGCATCAAGCAACATCGTTTCCACTTAAAGGTGCCCATGATGCCACTCCTTGCTTTTCCTGTCACGTTAGTGAGGAAGATAAGAGATGGACATTCGTTGATTTGGGTTCAGACTGTATAGATTGCCATCAGGATTTACATGAAGGGTATATAGGCGAAAAATATTATCCCAAGGATGATTGTGTAGTTTGTCATGTTAATGAGACCTGGTCATCAGTAAATTTTGACCATAATCTTACTGACTGGCCATTAGACGGTAAACATAAAGAAGTTAGCTGTAGAGATTGTCATTTTGAAATGTCTGATAATAATATTGTGATCGATCAAACGTTTAATACTTTAGAAAGTAACTGCGTACAATGTCATGATAACATTCATGATGATCTGTTTGCCGTCAATGGTGAAACAGACTGTATAAGATGCCATGTAACAGATAGTTGGTATCCAAAAAATTTCGACCATAATAATACATCCTTCCCGCTTAAAGGTCGCCATAAAGAAATAGATTGTAGTGAATGCCACACCGCTAGTATATTAGATGGAAAAACAACAATAGAATATAAAATAAAAAAATTCGAATGTATAAATTGCCATTCATAATAGTAGTTTTTTTGGGATTTGTTCCTATCCTGGCTCAATCACCTCATGGAGATGAATTGACGATCAATTGTGCCCAATGTCATGATTCTGAAGGTTGGTCTATGAATTACGAAACTATTAAATTCGACCATAGTGTTACGGATTTTCAATTAGAGGGGACACATCAACAAACAGATTGTAAGCTATGTCACGAAACCTTAGTTTTTAATGAAGCACCCTCTCAGTGTGTTTCATGTCATAATGATATCCATAGTATGTCCGTAGGGAATGATTGTGTAAGTTGCCATACCACAGAAAATTGGTTGGTGGATGATATTCCTGAATTGCATGAGGAAAATGGTTTTCCATTGATAGGTGCGCACAGCAATTTGAGTTGTATAGAATGCCATATTTCTGATACGAATGTGAGGTTTGACAATATTGGAAATGAATGTATAAGTTGTCATCAAGATGATTATGCAACTACGGAGAGTCCAAATCATGAAAGTGCCGGATTTTCTACTAATTGTTTAGAATGTCACAATCCGCTTGGTGTTGGATGGGGAACTGATAATATAAACCATGATTTTTTCCCACTTACGTTGGGGCATGATATTCAAGATTGTAATGAGTGTCATACCACTGGTAGTTATGCTGATGCGTCTCCTGATTGTGTGAGCTGTCATCAAAATGATTATGTGAATACATCCAATCCTGATCATTCAAGTGGAGGATTCTCTACAAATTGTGTTGCCTGTCATACAACAGATCCAGGATGGACTCCAGCAGACTTTAGTAACCATGATTTTTTTCCGCTTACCTTAGGGCATGATATTCAAGATTGTAATGAATGTCATACCACAAGTACATACTCTGACGTATCTCCTGATTGTGTGAGTTGTCATCAAAATGATTATACAAATACAACGAATCCTGATCACGCAAGTGTTGGTTATCCAACTGATTGTGTATCATGCCACACAACGAATCCGGGTTGGACACCAGCGACTGTCAATCATGATTTTTTCCCGCTTACTTTAGGACATGACATACAGGATTGTAATGAATGTCATACAACAGCTAATTATGCTGATGCCGATCCTGATTGTGTTAGTTGCCATCAAAATGATTATACAAATACTACGAATCCTAATCACGCAAGTGTTGGTTATCCAACTGATTGTGTATCATGCCACACAACGAATCCGGGTTGGACACCAGCGACTGTCAATCATGATTTTTTCCCGCTTACCTTAGGGCATG
>Ga0316192_10000984_pt1 | contig 20922 bp, 23 predicted proteins | sample MerIslwburrow_MG_FD_204931 | JGI IMG/M metagenome (GOLD analysis project Ga0316192, IMG submission 204931) | Coastal sediment microbial communities from Maine, United States - Merrow Island worm burrow | ecosystem: Environmental > Aquatic > Marine > Coastal > Sediment | place: USA: Maine...
CAAAATAAAGGTCATCAAGCGGATGGCCTATGGGTATCGGGATAAAGACTATTTTTTCATGAAGATTAAAGCAGCTTTCCCCGGTAATCCGTGATGAACCTAAATTAATAGGTCTTGGCGATAATGCCAGGCCTTTGTATTGCATGACTGTGAAGCCAGGATTATTGCGCCCATCCATGGGCTCCACCCCTTCGGGGCCGCACTTCGTGCGTTCAAAATCGCTCCCGGCGATTTTGTTGAACAAGGTCCAAATATAGAACCCACAACAATACAAACAATAAAGCCCCAAAAATGGGGCTTTATTGTTTGTATGGCTGGGGAACTAGGATTTGAACCTAGATTGACGGAGTCAGAGTCCGTTGTCCTGCCGTTAGACGATTCCCCAAAAAAAACAGGTACGAGGGACGAGTGGCGAGTGGCGAGGTTTTAATTTTTATAGTATTTGATTAGACCCCAAATCATGTTTGAGATCTCTACAGTCTCGCATTCCAGTTCTCTACACGCCTTTGGTTCCAGAAACCCTGCAGAGCGTGCAATCATTAACTGCGTCCATACTTCACCACAAGATCCTTTAGCAACTTTGAGATACTGAAGCCGCGCACGAACACTATCACGCTCATAACCTTCCGCTATATTTGATGCAATGGAAAGGCCAGCACGCGTTAACTGGTCTTTGAAACTGTACTCTTTACAGTCAGTTGTAGCTTGGTACAAGTCTACAGATAAACGACAAGCACGTTTCCAGACATCAAGATTCTTGAGTGCTTCCATTGCATACAAATTCCCTTTGAATTTTCCTTGCCCCTCGTGACTCGTCCCTCGCCACTTCTCGAAACGTTATTAACGTTTCGAGAACTGAGTAGCACGACGTGCTTTGCGCAGGCCGACTTTCTTGCGCTCTACTTCACGTGAATCGCGTGTTACGAAACCGGCTTTACGCAGGTCCTTGCGAAGTTCACCATCATACTCCATCAATGCACGGGTAATGCCATGACGAATAGCGCCTGCCTGACCCGAGATACCACCACCGCTCACCTTGATGTTGATATCGAACTTGTCATTCATTTCAACGACGTCGAGTGGCTGACGCACGACCATGCGTGCAGTCTGGCGACCAAAGAAGATATCCAGAGGTTTACCGTTAACTGTGATTTCACCGCTACCGTTACTCAGGTATACACGTGCGCTTGATGATTTGCGACGACCGGTTGCGTAGTAACATTCTGCCATTGTAGTACCCTTAAATTTCCAACACTTGTGGCTGCTGTGCGGTATGTTTGTGTTCTGTACCCGCGTAGACCTTCAGTTTGCGAAACATTGCGCGGCCCAGCGGGTTCTTTGGCAGCATGCCTTTTACTGCAGTTTCAATCACGCGCTCAGGGGCTTTTTGAATCAGGTCTTCGAAATTGATTTGTTTCAATCCACCCATGTAGCCCGAGTGGGTGTAATACATTTTGTCTTTAGCCTTGTTGCCGGTTACTTTTACTTTTTCGGCATTGATTACAACGATGTAATCACCGGTATCGACGTGCGGAGTGTAAACCGCTTTATGCTTGCCGCGTAAACGGCGCGCAACTTCTGTGGCCAGGCGACCCAGTGTTTTGCCATCGGCATCGATCAGGAACCAGTCCCGTTCTACAGTTTCAGCTTTGGCGCTGTAAGTTTTCATCGAATAATCCAGTCAAATCAAGGTTATGGTCAGGCGCATGGCGCGAGACAAAGACGCGCAATGATACAGAAAACAGCCAATAGCGACAAGCACTTTTACTTTATTCCAGGCAAAAAAAGGCGCGGATCAAAGGATCCGCGCAAAAACCACCAAAGGGAGGATGGAGGAGTTAAATTCTGTCTCATCAAATGAGCGTATTAGAATTATCTAATATAATAATACCCCTGTCAAGCACTTTTTAAGGTTAATTTAAGGTTTTACTTTTGCCCCTCTATCTCAAGGCAACCTGCAAAGTCTTTATATTTTTCAATACCTTATATTTTCAGTCTCTCTACAACACGCCCATTAACAAGGTGTTCGTCGATTATTTCATCGACATCTTCCCGATCGAGGTAGGTGTACCAGACATCATCAGGATAGACCACGATAACAGGGCCGAGTTCGCATCGATCGAGACAGCCTGCGCTATTGATCCTGATCTTTCCCTGGCCTGACAGGCCCAGTTGCTTGATCCGGTCCTTGGCATAATTACGTATCTGCGTTGCATTGCACTGCTCACAGCATTGCTTGCCCTGCTCGCGTTGGTTGGTACAGAAAAAAACATGGTACTGGTAATAAGACATTGGCCACTCCTGTAAGTAAAATGATAGCTATTGTAAGTGCAATCACAGCAAGGCAGAATGATTTCAAATACAGCGAGACCGTTATGCGACACTACAGCCCAATCGACCAGTTCCTGATCCACGCCGATAACGCACTGCGTACCGTGGCAGGCAAACCACTGGCGACACATCGTCCGTATCCGGCCGATGATATCGAAGAGTGCCCGATGGACGCTGCTGAAAGCAGGCATGTTGCCGGCTTGATGCGAGTCAATCACTCGGGCGAAGTTTCCGCCCAGGCGCTCTACCAGGGACAGTCAATTACCGCACGCAATAACGAGGTACGTGAAAAGCTCGAACAGGCCGCGCTGGAAGAAAACGACCACCTGGTGTGGACCGAGAACCGCCTGAAAGAACTGGGGGAACGCACCAGCCTGCTGAATCCTCTCTGGTATGCCGGTTCATTCGCCATTGGTGCTTTTGCCGGCGCTCTGGGTGATAAATGGAACCTGGGCTTCCTGGCTGAAACAGAACACCAGGTTGTTGAGCACCTCGATGAGCATCTCGGTAAAATTCCCGAAACTGACAAACGCAGCAGAGCGATTCTTGAGCAAATGAAAATCGATGAAGCCGCGCATGCAACCACTGCGCTGGACCATGGCGGTGAAACATTGCCGGCCCCGGTAAAAAAGCTGATGCAGGCAATGTCAAAAGTGATGACACGCAGCGCTTACCGGATTTAGCTTTAATGCAGATAAACCCTGCCACCCATTTGCTCAAGGAGGCTGATTACATACCTTCACCGAATATGGATGACAGGCCCGAAGGTGCTGATATCAACCTGCTGGTTATCCATTCAATCAGCCTGCCCCCCGGTGAATATGGCGGCAATTACATAGCGCAGCTCTTCACCAACTCACTGCAGGCGAATACTCATCCCTATTTTCAACAAATACATCAGCTGGAAGTGTCTGCCCATGTACTCATCAAACGTGATGGCAGCCTTATCCAGTTTGTGCCATTCAATAAACGCGCATGGCACGCCGGCGAGTCCTGTTACCAGGGCAATGAGTGTTGTAATGATTTTTCAATCGGCATTGAACTGGAAGGCACGGATACAGATCCGTTTGAAAACAAACAGTACGAATCACTGGTCGAGCTGGTGAAATGTTTATGCAGGCACTATCCCTCGATCACAACAAAACGAATAGCAGGGCATTCAGATATTGCTCCAGGGCGAAAAACCGATCCCGGCAGCGGATTTGACTGGAATAAACTTTCTACCTTACTTACCTGAAAAAAGCTGTTTGCAAGCTATTATTAGTGCAATACGGTTAAGTTATGGCACTCATATCCATCATCATCGGTTTATTATTCGATCGTGCATTCAGACATTTGCACGATCTTCGCGACTTATCGTGGTTTGAATATTACACAAACGCTGTAACACGGCACATTCACACAAATGGCATGATTCAAATCATTGTGGTGCTTTCTATTCCAATTTGTATCATAGCCGTAATCCAGTACCTGTTATCCGGTTTCATGCTGGAATTTCCTTACCTGCTGTTTGGCGTCCTTGTATTTGCCTATAGCCTTGGTCCCGCCTGTCTTAGTAGCGATATCGAATACTACCTCGATGCACGCCGCCTCGGCGATGAAGATGAAGCACTGCATTATGCCGGCGCGTTAACGGAACGGGCAGCTTCTATTGCACCCGATCAGCAAACCAGCGATGTAACCCGCGCGATATTGCATGTTGCCAACGAACGCATCTTCGCCGTTATCTTCTGGTTTGTCATTTTTGGACCCTCAGGCGCATTATTGTATCGACTGACAACCCATCTCAGTAAACAGGATGGCTTGAACGACAGCCTGGCTGCAGTCGCTATACTGTTTCAGGCCGTGCTGACATGGGTGCCCGCAAGAATGCTGGCGCTTGGCTATGCATTGACCGGGCATTTCGATGGTGCACTGCAAGCCTACCGTAACAGGCCTTATGAATCAGATCTTGCACTTGAAAACTATGATGTACTGGTAAACACCGGCATGGGCGCACTGCGTGATCAGGAAGCCACTGACGAAATATCCAGCATTATTTCAGCAAGAGACCTGGTGATGCGCTCAATATTAATCTGGATCGCAGTACTTGCCTTGTTAACACTTGGCGGCTGGTTCGGTTAAGCACCATCAAATACCCGCCTTTCCACCCTTGTGTTGCCATAGTCAGATTTATTGGGTCTTCACCCCATCAAGCAGGTAAAAATCAAGTGATTGCCACAGAGGGCACAGAGTACACAGAGACTTTAGCCGCGAATAACGCAATAAACGCAAATATTTGGTTTTAAAGAATCCATAATTATTCTTCCCTGCAAACTTAATACGCTTTTCACCTTCGTGTTATTTGCGTTTTTTGCGGCTAAAACCTCTTTGCCTCTGTAGCAAAGCTTTTTATCTGTTTAACCCACTACATTTGCTGAAGACCCAATATATTATGACTCGAATCATATATAGATCATGGTTTATAATCAGCGTGCGTTAGACTCTGTAATGAATATAATCAATGCAACCCCAACTTCAAAACAGTATCAATTCCACCATAACAAACAATGACCACTCAAATTGATGTTATTCGTCATGGCGAACCTGTTGGAGGACGCCGTTACCGGGGGCATGGGGCCGATGATCCGCTAACGGAAAAAGGCTGGCAGCAAATGTGGGACGCTGTCGCAGATTGTTCTGACTGGCAACATATCATCAGCTCACCGCTGTCACGTTGTCTTGATTTTGCACAACAGCTGTCGAAAAAACTCAAGATCGGCTACAGCGTAGACGACCGGCTCAAGGAAATCGGCTTCGGAACCTGGGAAGGATTAACACCTGACGAAATTATTGCCAATGATATCGATGCCTTGAAGCGATTCTATAAAGACCCGATCAGAAACCGCCCCGAAGGCGCCGAGCGGCTTGAATCATTTTCCAAACGCGTTAGGGACGCTTACGAAGACATCTCAAGAAAACACGTTAATGAGAAAGTACTCATCGTAGGCCATGCCGGAGTCGTTCGCGCCATTACCGCAAACATACTGGGCATGGATCTGAACCATGTGTACAGCAATCTGAAGATTGAATACGGCGGAATGGTGACCAGCATCATTGAAGATGCGCAAGAACCAAAGATAGTTATTAGAGCCAGGTGATATTAATCACAGGTGCCAGGGACGAGTAACGAGTGGCGAGGAAACCCGGCAACTGATAACAAATTTGAACTTTTTATTATATGTACCAGTTCAGACTTTACCTGACAGTTTTTATCAGATTTCGCATGGTCTAAACCGGCTTGATTTAGTGGTTTGTAGTATTTTTCTCTCGCAAAGGCGCAAAGAACGGGAAGGTGAAATGTGCCTTTTGTTGCATGAAATAATATCGTTTCATGATTTTTCCTTTGCGGGCTTGGCGGCTTTGCGAGAGTACCTATCCGTAGCTTTTTTTATATCGGCAATCCTGACTATTACAGTTCAAGCTTGATATCAGTTGCAGGTTTGCTCGCCACTCGTACCTGGCCACTCGTCCCTGTTATTAATCTTACCGGCGATCTGTTTCAGCCTGGGTAAATCCAGACCATGCTCATCCGCCAGCTTGAGCGCGCGTTCCAGCCTTGCGGGTGCGCTGCGGCCCATGCAGCCATGTTCAGGATCACCGTTAAACGCATGCACCATTCCCTCAAGCAATCGCTCTTTATTCAGCACTTGTCCGGTCAGCTTCTGCTGCAACTGGATAATTTCATTTGCCACTTCTGTCGCAAGCTGCCGGTGTTTCGACCACAGCTCACCCACCGTACCACCGGTTTGCATGCCAGCGATATTTGTTGTCAGGGTATAAACATTCTTCAGCACCAGCTCAAACAGCAGTTCTTCAGCGCTGCCAAGTACATTGGTTGAAATATCAATTGAGTTCAGCGCATCGGCAACAAGTTGCGCATGTTTTCCGAATACCGGTGACGGAATAATGACTTTTGAATCCATGCCTTTTTTCTTTTCAAACCACACCGAGATTACACTTGGTTCCAGCTTGTGCCTTGACCAGTCATCAGGCAGTAATTCGTTTTGCAGCAGAACCAGTCTGTCACGCCAGCATTCGGGCATCTCCTGCAACACCGTTTGAATGTCTTTTTCAGAGACTGCGATCACGACCAGCTCCGGTTCTGCAAGCTGTGTAGCCAGTTCATCCATCTTCGTATCACGAGCTACCGGGTATACCGGATGACCCAGGCGCAGGAACCCGCGCGCAAAGACACTGCCCATTTCTCCGATACCAACAACAACTACAGGATTTTTCATTCTGAAAGATTCCCATAAGACTGATAAAATGCCGCACATTCTATACTAATGACGGATTACGTTTCATTGAGCCAACAAAGCCAAGAACGCATGTCCCGGCTTGAAGACTGGCTGGATTCCATCCCTGCTCACGAACTGTCAGGCATTCGTCCAGCCTCGGCTGATGCCAGTTTTCGGCGTTATTTTCGTGTCACCGACAGCAACACCGGGAAGACGCTCATCGTTATGGACGCCCCGCCAGAGAAGGAAGACTGCAAGCCCTTTATTCATATCACCCGGCTGTTACGCGGCGTCAATGTCAATGCCCCCGACATCATCACCATGGATCTTGAACAGGGGTTCCTGTTACTGGATGACCTTGGCAATCGCCAGTATCTTGACCACCTGGATGAAAGCAGCAGCGACGATCTTTACAGCGACGCCCTTATGGCGCTGATTAATATGCAGCGCATACAGGACCATTTACCGCCATACGACAAACAGCGATTGCAGGATGAAATGGGACTGTTCGAGCCCTGGTACCTGAACAGGCACCTTGGCATAACACTGGACGATGAGCAGAAATCAGTGCTGGATTCGATATATGACTTACTGATTGAATCAGCCCTGGAGCAGCCACAGGTTTTTGTACACAGGGACTACCATTCACGCAACCTGATGCTGGTAGATGAAAACAACCCGGGTGTGATTGATTATCAGGACGCAGTCATTGGGCCGGTGACCTATGACCTGGTCTCTTTATTCAAGGACTGCTATATAGAATGGCCAAGAAACAAGGTTGAACACTGGCTGGATCAATATCTTCAGCTCACATCAATTGAACTTCCCGTTGACAGAAATCAGTTCATTCGCTGGTTCGACCTGATGGGCGTTCAGCGCCACCTTAAAGTACTGGGCATCTTTGCACGGCTGAACTACCGCGATGGCAAATCACAGTATCTTGATGACCTGCCATTAACGTTGAAATACGTTGTTGACGCCTGCAACCGGTATGACGAGCTGATGCCTCTACTCAACCTGCTTGAATCAACGGTATTACAACATTCGGAAGCAAGCTGATGCATACCTTTAAAAAGACCTTTATTAAAGGTGCCCGGAAATGAAAGCCATGATACTGGCCGCAGGCCGCGGCGAACGCTTACGCCCACACACGGATATAACGCCGAAGCCGCTGATACAGGTTGGCAAGCACCGGCTTATCGAATATCACCTGCTCAACCTGGCCAGGGCAGGCATCGAAGATATTGTAATCAACATCTCATGGCTTGCAGATCAGATCAGGGAAACGCTGGGTGACGGCAGCAATTATTCACTCAATATCACCTATTCAGATGAAGGCGATGAGGCTCTTGAAACAGCCGGCGGCATTATCAATGCTCTGCCACTCCTGGGCGACCAGGATTTTATCGTGATTAATGGTGACATCTGGTGTGACTACGATCTTTCCAGCCTGGTAAACAGGCAAATGGAATACGAGGCACACCTGGTACTGGTAAAAAACCCGGAACATAATACGGAAGGTGATTTTGCTCTCGAACAAGGCCTGATAAAAAATAGCGGCGATGAACAACTGACTTATAGCGGCATCGGACTGTACACTCGCGAGTTTTTTGCAGATACAGATCCGGGAAAAAAAGCACTTGCCCCTATCCTGAGAAAAAAATCAGAGCTCAGTAAAGTAAGCGGTGAATACTATAATGGTCAATGGGTTGATATTGGCACTATAGAGCGGCTCGCACAACTGCGATCATACCTGAGTTAGCCCACATATTACGCGAAGGCGGATGCGGGCTAGATTTTACTGGACATAGAGCATGGGCGAAGAAATCAAATACAGTCGTTTTCTCAAGACCGACTACCAGCAATATCAAAAACGCCTGCAACAGGAAACCGGTATCCTTGCTGAATGGTTCGGCAACAAATCCCTGTCTAACAGGAAACTTGTTGCCGGCTACGAACTGGAAGCCTGGCTCATAGACAACAATGCTTCACCTTGCCCGCGAAACGAGGCATTTCTTCAGCATGCAAACAATCCCTACCTCTTTCCCGAACTTGCAAAATTCAATATCGAACTTAATGTGGAACCGCAGTCATTCAACAGCAGCCTGCTGAGCGACTTCGAGAAACAGCTGCAGCAGTTGTGGCAGCAGTGCAAACAAACATCTAAAGATATCGGCTGTGACATGCTGGGCATCGGTATCCTTCCAACACTGACCAATGACGATTTGTCACTGGATAACATCTCTTCCCTTGATCGCTACCGGGCTTTGAATGAACAGGTGCTGAGACAACGCCAGGGAAAAACTATCGGCCTGAACATCAATGGCAATGAGCACCTTGAAGTGGAACGCAAGGACGTCATGCTGGAGGCCGCATCAACATCATTACAGATACATTTACAGACGCCACAGCATGAGTCTGTGCGCTATTACAATGCATCCATGATACTTTCGGCGCCCCTGGTTGCTGTTGGCGCCAATGCCCCGTTCATGTTCAACAAGGACCTCTGGTATGAAACACGCATCCCGGTGTTTGAACAATCCGTGGACATTGGCGGCATAGGCGGCGCCGCAGGCGGCCCGATGCATCGCGTCACTTTTGGCAGCCAGTATGCCCGGGAATCATTACTGGAATGTTTCAATGAAAACCTGGAGCATTATCCGGTTCTGCTGCCTGTAACTTACGATACCGAGCCTGAAAAGCTGAACTACCTGAGGCTGCATAACGGTACAATATGGCGCTGGAATCGCCCGCTGATCGGCTTTGATGATGACGGCACACCTCATTTGCGAATCGAGCACCGCACCATGTCCAGCGCACCGAGCATGGTTGATAATATAGCGAATATCGCTTTTTATTATGGCCTGGTGCATTACTATGCAACCTGTATTGATCCTCCGGAAGCACGCTTAACTTTTGCCGAAACGAAAGACAACTTCTACAGATCAGCACAGATTGGACTGAATCATCGGGTAATATGGCCTGATGGAAACAGGTATACCATCAAGGAGCTGGTATTGAACAAATTACTGGAAGAAGCTCAAACCGGACTGGATAAACTGGGAATTTCTGCCACTGATAGCCTGCGCTACCTCAGCATTATTGAATCGCGCATTAAAAGCGAACAGACGGGAACGCAGTGGCAACGAAAATTTGCCGAACTAAACGGTCGTGATATGCAGCGATTAACGCGCTGTTACTATCAGCATCAACAAAACAACATACCTGTTCATGAATGGGATTTTGATTGCTCTGGCCCGCACATTGCATGAGAACGCTAATAAATCTACTTAAGCACATGAACGAAATTGAAATTTTTCGACTATTAGAAAAGGTCACTATGTACCAAACAACGCTATGCAGTTTTTGGGGAAATTTCAGCGGCCACTTTGCCCGATTGGCCTGTAACCATAGCTATGGCTATGCTTTTCGACCAATCGAACAAATTGACTCACTGAAATCCCCCCAAAATTCTGCATTCTCATGCAATATACGGGCTAGATAATGTTAAACGAAACCGACATCCTGCCTGATGGCCTGCTTGAAACAAAAGCCACTGAATTGCTTGGTTTGCTTGGCACGCCTACCTTGATTCATCTGCAAGGCGAAAAGCCGGAGCCGCTGTTCATCAGCACATTACTGCATGGGAATGAAACAACCGGCTTCTATGCCGTGCAACGCCTGTTGAAAGAATATCAGGACAAACCCCTGCCACGCTCTGTTTCCGTGTTCATTGGCAATGTTGAAGCCGCGGCTGCTGAACAGCGTCGGCTTGACCGGCAGCCTGACTATAATCGTGTCTGGCCCGGCACACATCATGATAACTGCGCAGAAACAGACATGATGACAAACGTATCCAACATCATGCGCAAACGCAAGCCGTTTGCCAGTATTGATATTCATAACAACACGGGCCTTAACCCGCATTATGCCTGTGTCAACATCCTCAACCCGCACTGTATTCAGCTTGCCGGCATGTTCGGTAATACCGTGGTGTATTTCACCAGCCCCAAGGGTGTACAGTCCGCGGCATTTTCGGATTTCTGTCCCTCCGTTGTGCTCGAGTGCGGCCAGTCTGGCCAGGCAGATGGCGTCACTCACTCAACCCGTTTTCTTCAGGCAGTTCTCAATACTGAAAAACTGTCATCAGAAAACCCTGTACATATCAATCTGTTTCATACTGTTGCACGCGTTACCGTGCCGGAAACGTTTTCGCTGGGCACCGACAGCAGTACAGATATACATCTAAGCCACGAACTTGAAAAAATGAATTTTGCACAACTTGCCAGGGGCTCAATATTTGCCGGCCTGAATCCTGAAAGCAATGCACACCTTGTTGTCACCAACGAAAGCAACGAGGATGTCACCAGTGAATTCCTGGAAATCAAGGACAGCAAGATCGTACTGAAGAAGAATGCCACACTTTCAATGTATACAACCAGCGAGAGAGCCATCAGGCAGGACTGCCTGTGCTACCTCATGGAACAGATTCACATCGGATAACTAGAGAAGAACATAATGGGAAAAACCGGTGTTACAGGAATTAAGCGCATTATTAATGCAGCTGGATACTCATGGAAGGGCATCTGTTCAGCTTATAAACATGAAGCCGCTTTCAGGCAGGAACTGTGGCTGGCGGCAGTTCTTGTACCTGCAGGTATTTTTCTCGGTGGAACACTGCTTGATAAAGCCATACTGGTCAGCAGCGTGCTTTTTGTGCTCGTCGTTGAGTTACTCAATTCCGCCATTGAATCCGTTGTAGACCGCGTTAGCGATGAACACCACGAACTGGCGGGCCGCGCTAAAGATATGGGCTCAGCGGCTGTATTATTCGCTCTCGTTATTACGGCTATTGTATGGGCCGCTGTTTTGATCGAACATCCGCCGGCAATATTTCAGGGGCTGCATCAGAACCAGTAGGTTGATACAATAAATATATGTCCACAGAGGCACTGAACTCACCGGGGTTCACGTAGGGGAGCTTACTGCCGCAAATAACGCCAATGGCGCGAAATTAAATAATAATTAAATTTGTTTGCGCATTTTGCGTTGTTCGCGGCTAAAGCCGCTCCTACGCTTACAGTCATCCGCTCGATTTGACACAATGCTGTTACAACTTCGCGTCTGTATTGATCGGCTCCTGCTGTGATTGCAAAAACCAGCGGTCTGTCATGATCTTCTGTGTAAACCACCGGGTTTTCATTAACCTGGAAGCAAACAGCTGTTTTATACCTAATGGTAAACGCTCTATCAGGTCAGGCTCGGGCAGGCGTTTTCCGAACCGCTGCTCGATCAGCTCATGATAATTCTGTAGTTGCGAGGCGGCATAATCGCCGTGGCAATCATTTATAACCCGGGCAGCAAGTAACGCGGATTCCACTGCGGGACGTATGCCTTCGCCACTTTGCGGGTAAGCCAGCCCGGCCGCATCACCAATTAACAGAACATGGTCACTGAGGATATTTCGGACAGCGTGGGGATACAGCAGATAAGCATGTCCATTGAACTTGTCTGGCAGATCTTGCGGAATCTTGTTTATCTGCTTCAGGTATTGAATAAAATTCTGCACATGGCTCGATAGTTTGTGCTTGTCTTCCCGTCCCAAACCGATGTTCAAAAAATTGCCTTTACGAAATATCCAGCCATAACCATTCAGATCCGGAGTAAAAAAAAGTTCGGGAACCTCGGCGTCGATAACACATGCAGCAACCTGCTCAGGTGTCATTTCAAACTCAACTTCCTGCGCAGCCACAGCCAGCTCGCTTACGCCTTTTGAACCAATAGCGCGTGCGACCGGGCAGAAGTGTCCACCCGCTCCAATCACCAGTTTTGCATCAACCTCATCATTAACACGCCAACCATTATCAATACGCTCCATGTGTTTGAATGCACTGCCAGTCAACAACTTTGCTTCACTGCGCTGCAACAGGTAGTTATCAAACTCTATGCGGCGAATACCATAACTTACAGGATCGCCGGAATAATGAGACTGCACCTGTTTCTGACCGATCTGGCTGATGCGAAAACCACTGATAGACTGCAACACCCGGCCATGCGCATAATCATCGAGATCAATGTTTAATTCCTGCATTACCGCAGGTGTGACCCAGCCGGCACAGAGTTTATCCCGCGGAAACTCTGCTTTGTCCATGATCGCAATATCAAGGCCTGAATTGCGCAAAGCCCACGCAAGAGTAGAGCCCGCAGGACCGCCGCCTATGATGAGTACATCAAGCATCAACGACATCCCCCTCTACGACACTCAACCTGACCTTTCTATCTGATGTACTTCTATAGAGATGCTTACGTGACCATGGTAATTCATTATTGGTATTTCTCGTAAAAACGACCTGGTACAGCTGCAACTCACCGACATTAAATGCCGCTATGGAGCCGGCAAGGTAAAGACGCCAGGCCCTGACAAATTCCTCATCCATCATTTCTTCTATTGTATCCCTGTAATGCTCGAACCTTTCCAGCCAGTGCTCTAGCGTTTTAGCGTAATGCAATCTCAAATTTTCAACATCGAGCACAGACAATCTGTGAGGTTCGAAGATATCCATCATTTCTTTCAGACTGGGTGGATAGGCGCCGGGAAATATGCGGCGTTCGATCCACGCATTCATTGGTCCGGGATTGATACGACCAATCGTGTGAATCAGGCCGCGGCCTCCGGGTTTCAGGCAACGGTCAATCACATCACCCAGTATTGGGTAATCTCGTTTGCCAACGTGCTCGAGCATGCCGACGGAAACAAAAACGTCATACTCACCGCGAATGTTGCGATAATCATCCAGTACATATTCAATCCTGTCCGATAGACCTTCGGCCTCGGCACGTTGTTGAGCATAACTGACCTGCTGCTTTGAAATGTTGTAGGCCTTGACGTTGACGCCGTAGTTCCTTGCCATGAAGCGCGCCAGCCCGCCCCAGCCGCAACCTGCTTCGACCACCGTATTGCCGGGTTTGAGCTGCAGCTTGCGGCACAGGTGATGAAGCTTGGCGACCTGTGCTTCCTCAAGGCTCATATCCGGATCAGAGAAATAGGCACAGGTATACTGCATCTCATCAGCATCCAGCCACAGCTTGTAGAAATCATTACCGATATCGTAATGATGATGGATATTCTCTTCTGCCTTTGCATGTGAGTTGGCGATACGACGATGACCAAGCCATTTAATTAAACGGCGCACCAGGCCGCCTTTGCCTTTGCTGCGAAGATTACTGTAGACAATCTCAAGGAACCTGGCCATATCACCGTCGAACTCGAGCTGGCCATTGCAGTAAATATCTCCCCAGTGCAGCTCAGGATTGAGTATGGTTTTCCACATGGCCAGGCGATTGCCATAAAGAATAACAGCAACCGGGTCATCTACAGGCGGGGTGACATCTGTACCATCCCATAAACGGAGTGTACATTTCGGATTACCGACCACATCCAGCATAGTTCGCGCAAGCCAGCGATCGAAGCTTGTAACGCGCGAATGAAACAAAGGCGACTTGCTTCGTTTGGTCAGCTTGATGGCAGCTGTTTCCTCATTAACTGAAGAATCATGATTATTCCCGTATAGATCTGGCTTATTTCCAGAGTCCATTGAAACAACCTCCACCATGGTTGAGAGTTCAGTTAATTTTCGCTCAAGCTGATTTTCAGCAAAAGTATTGTTTAATGATAAGCAATATAACGCATGATTAAAAGCCTTGTTTTTACGCGGGAACGATGAACTCAATGCGTATTCCGCCAGGCCCATAGCACATCATGTGCATTGCCGGGCCATCTCGCAAAGGCTCTGGCGCAAACTCGATAATGACATTTTCAGCTGCCGCCAGCTTATGATAGATCTTATCCAGGATATCGAGATCAGCCACCCTGATTGCCAGATGATGCAGGCCCACATAATTGTTCTTGTCGAAAGATTTTGCTGCCGATGGCTCTTTAGCCTGCCATAGAGTTACCATGACCGAGCCATCGGAAACAAATACCGCTGGATAATCAGGATTACCACCCACCTTTTCCCAGCCCAGCAACCCGGTAAAAAAACCGCAACTGGCATCCATATCTGTGACAGTTAATCCGATATGATGCACGCCTTGTGTAAGTGGATGATTCATCCCAATCGTCCTCACGTTTATTCAGCCTTTGCAGTGAGCATGGGTTTGTTCATCATCGCCCATACCATGCTATAACAAGTGTATCACTGACCGATGAATGAACAATGACATCAACAGGATCAGACTCTCGCTTGCAGCGCATCACCATTATCAATGTAAAAGGCGGCTGCGGCAAAACAACAGTCGCGACCAATTTGGCCAGCGCCTATGCAAGACTGGACATGAATACGGCTCTGCTGGATTTTGATCCGCAAGGCTCAAGTATGTATTGGCTGAAAACCAGGCCATCGGAAGCCGCAAAACTTCATGGCATAGCGGCATACCCGGAAAAAAACTCTACAGTTACCCGCAGTTTCCAGTTACGTCTGCCACAGGACACAGAACGCGTAATCATCGATACGCCTGCGGGACTTTCAGGCCTCGGCCTGATCGACCAGTTACGCGGCACTGATACGATTCTGATTCCCGTACTGCCTTCATCGATCGACATCCGCGCAACCGCCGATTTTATTCGCGATCTTTTTCTGATCGCGAAGGTTCGCCCACAGCGCACCCGCGTCTGTATCATCTGCAATCGCGTCAAATCCAACACACTTTCCTTTCGTACACTTGAAAGATTTCTGCAGGCCCTGGATATACCTGTTATTGCACAGTTACGCGAAACCCAGAATTACGTAACAGCCTCGGATAAAGGCCTTGGCGTACATGAACTGAAATCAAGATCAAACCAGCAGGACATCGATGCCTGGCACCAGGTTGTCAACTGGCTCGAAAACAGGGAATCGAATGCTATAAATCAGTAAATGAAGCACTGAAAATCACTACTCCAGGCGCAAGTTGTCAGCAAGGTATCTGCAAATAATGCTTGGCCGCAAAGAACGCAAATGGCGCGAAAATAACAAGCTTATTTGCACTGTTCGTGACCTGGTCTGACAGTTGCTGCAATTTTTCGCATGGCCGGTAAAAACAGCCTATGCTGGTGGTTTAACATGCTGTTTTCTCGCAGAGGCGCAGAGTTAATATATAGTCTTTATCTATATAGCCAATCCTGGCTGTACTAACAAAAAAATCATAGTCGAAGTTTGAATTGATATAACACTTACTATCAGATTATATTCCGACTATTACAGCTTATTATTTTAAAAACCCAACGACTAATTTTCGCTGTTTGCGTGTTCCGCGGCAAAACAAGTAAAAGAGATATAACACCGTAAATTGATTTGTTATCTGCCAAGCAGGTTTTTCACCTTGTCTTGCGCTTCCTGCTTTTCCTGTTCGATGCGGTCATCAGCTTTCTGCCCCAGTTTTGCTTTTTCCTCATCGATTCTTTGCTGGGCCCTGGCTTTCATCTCAGCAAGCTCCTTGTCCAGCCCCTGTTTCTGGATCTCCTTCTTCGCATGATCAATAAGCCTGTCGAGCACCTGCCTGGATATTTGTTCGGGCGTGCCACTGAGGTCAGTTAATACCAGCGTGGGAAGTTTGAGATCATAGGTCTTGTCTTGTAATGGCACCACCTTTGCATGCAGGCTCGCATCTTTAAATTCAAAGCGTGCAATATCAAGTTTCACCGGCGCTGTTTCTGAAGCTGCTGGTGCTCCACCACCAGCAGGTGCATCGGCAGACGCTCCGCCGCCCATACTCAGATTATCCTTGAGCACATTAAGACTGCCCTGGCGCTGCGCATTAATCTCATAAAACACCTGCGGTGAAACTATGTTGATGACATCAATAGCGATCATTTCCTTGCTTGTTTTTTCGAGATTAAGACCGACTGCCATTTCACCGAGAAAAAATGCCTGCGGCAAAGAAAAACCATCCGGATTGGCAACGCTTAACCCCTTGATTACAGCCGTGCCCTCCGTCAACCAGATTCCGACTTCTTCAACTCGTACGGAGGTATTGACTGCATCACTGCCATATTCTTCAATCGCCGCTTTTACAATAGCATCGAGATTGTTGAATACATAAAATACTACGCCTGCAATAGCAATCATAAGTATGAGGATGATTGCCAGTATGGTTTTTTTCATTCCAGTATCCTTGATTAAATCATTCAGTAGACTGCGTTTACATCAACATAACGCAGTCTTGTTTATAAACTGTTTTGAGTCGTATGCGTATTCAGTCCGGTTTCACAGCATGCCTGCCGCTACCGAGAAACATAATGGCAAACGCGCCAAACAAATAAAACCCCTGCAATTCCAGCCTCCAGCCACCATGCTCCGTTAAAGCGAATATATCGCCGGTATGCATCAATAAAACAGCAAACAACATATTTACAACAATGATGATCGCCCCATAACGACAGTAGACACCAAGAACAACCATCAACGGTGCAATTATTTCTCCAATGTATACACCGTATGCCAGAAATGACGGCAACCCGGAACCGGAAAGCGCGCCGCCAATGAAGTCGACTGTCCCCGGGTTCATGATTTTAGCAACACCATGAAACAGCATCAGACCACCAACTGTAAGACGCAGGATTAACTTACCCAGTGCATCATTATGTAATAGTTCGTTCATCGCATTCCTCCCGGAGATGGTTATGATCACACCCTATAATCAGCACAGACCGATTGTATTGTATTATATACATCCGAAGTATATTCACCCATTAATTCGCCAGCAATCACATGTTCGACTGGATAACACAAAACGAAGCGACCGTCTGGTTCATGGCTGTCTTTTCCATTATCAGCTTCATAGCCAGCTTATTGCTCATTCCGGTACTGGTAATCAGAATCCCTGAAGATTATTTCGCCGAAACAAAACGTCACCGACTGGAACCATGGGCCCATGAACATCCAGTTATCCGATGGTCGCTGTTGATTGCCAAAAACGCACTCGGCTACATCTTTATTGTGCTCGGTATCGCCATGCTGGTGTTGCCCGGCCAGGGTGTCCTGACAATCATGATAGGCATCATGTTTATCAACTTCCCAGGGAAATACCGGCTGGAGCGCTGGGTGGTGATGCGAGGACCGGTGCTGAATATCATCAACAGGCTTCGCCAGCGCGTCGGCCATGCGCCATTGATAACCTGAATATATGAGACTTGTGCAACAGACAAATCCAATGCCAAAACTTCTCGATGCCCTGCAGGAATCCAAACCCGGCGTGTTCGAAAAAGCATTAAAGCACGAACTCGAGAACCTGCCGGCAGGCACACTGCCCCTGGAAAAAGGCACAAACCGGGGCGGATTTGTCGATGACAGCGATATTTCGGTCACCGTGATACGTGTGAAACAGAATCAAAACAGCATTCAAGCCAAAGTCGGCGTCTTTTTCACTGAAATCATTGTCGGTTGCGGCTGTGGTGATGACCCGATGCCGGAAAATGCCTATTGTGAGATGCATATCATCATCGACAGAACGACATTCGCAGCCAGATTCGAGGTGATTCAGCAATAAGCGATGCTGAGCCGGCTGGCCAGCAAGGCTATAAATATGATGAAAAATTCACAATTATCGGATTTCTTTCGGATTTTCCCCCTTCCGCATACGATTTTGCCGGAACCAGAGCCATCAAGAACTGCCGTATAAATTCTCCATTTAGTATATAATCCGCCCTCCTGATTTGAGCGCGCCCGATAATACCGGGCACAATATCATGATGGGACTGAAATAGGCGTATCTGACTGGCAGTGCCAGCCTACATGTAGCGTGGTCCGGGGACGCCGACCGATTAATTTAGAACTGCATAGAGCAACCAGGACAATGACTGACTTAAGCAAATATAGAAACATAGGTATCTTCGCTCACGTGGATGCCGGTAAAACAACGACCACGGAACGTATTCTGAAACTGACCGGCAAAATCCATAAGACCGGTGAAGTGCATGATGGCGAGGCCACCACTGACTTCATGGAGCAGGAAGCCGAGCGCGGTATCACCATCCAGTCTGCTGCAACCAGCTGCGAATGGAATCAGCACCGCATGAACATCATCGACACCCCGGGACACGTTGACTTCACCATCGAAGTGTACCGCTCGCTGAAAGTACTCGACGGCGGTGTTGGCGTGTTCTGCGGCTCTGGCGGCGTTGAGCCCCAGTCAGAGACCAACTGGCGTTATGCCAACGATTCCGAAGTCGCGCGTGTCATTTTCGTCAACAAGCTCGACCGCATGGGCGCTGATTTCTACAGCGTCGTCAAGCAGGTCGAAGACGTTCTGGGCGCCAATCCTCTGGTAATGGTGCTGCCTATCGGGATTGAAGAAAATTTCAGCGGCATAGTTGACCTGCTTACACGCAAAGCATGGATCTGGGACGACTCCGGTTTACCTGAAAACTATACGATTGAAGAACCACCGGCTGATATGGCTGATGCCGTTGAAGAATGGCGCGAAAAACTCATCGAAGCCGCCGTTGAGCAGGACGATGATCTGATGGAAAAATACCTCGAAGGCGAAGAACCGGCGATCGAAGATATCAAGCGCTGCATCCGCAAGGGCACCATCAACCTGGATTTCTTCCCGACCTACTGTGGTTCGGCGTTCAAAAACAAGGGGGTGCAGCTGGTGCTGGACGCAGTTGTTGACTATCTGCCCAACCCGACTGAAGTCAAGCCACAGCCTGTGACTGATGAAGAAGGCAACGAAACCGGCGAATTCGCCATCGTTGATCCTGACAAGCCACTGCGCGCACTGGCGTTCAAGATCATGGACGACCGTTTTGGTGCACTCACATTCATCCGCATCTACTCAGGCAAGCTGAACAAAGGCGATACCGTGCTGAATACCTTCACCGGCAAAACGGAGCGTATCGGTCGTATTGTTGAAATGCACGCCGATGAGCGCATCGAACTCGATGGCGCGCAGGCCGGCGACATCGTGGCCGTGATCGGCATGAAGAACGTACAGACCGGCCACACCCTGTGCGACCCGAAATCACCTGCCACACTGGAGCCGATGGTATTCCCGGACCCCGTAATCTCGATTGCCGTGGCTCCAAAAGACAAAGGCGCTTCTGAAAAGATGGGTATCGCTATCGGCAAGATGATCCAGGAAGACCCGTCCTTCCGCGTTGAAACCGACGAGGACTCCGGTGAAACCATCCTCAAGGGCATGGGCGAACTGCACCTGGATATCAAGATCGACATTCTGAAGCGCACCCATGGTGTTGATGTCGAAGTCGGTAAGCCACAGGTTGCCTACCGCGAAACCATCACCCAGCGCATTGAAGACAGCTACACCCATAAGAAACAGACCGGTGGTTCGGGCCAGTACGCCAAGATCGACTACACCATCGAACCCGGCGAGCCCGGCAGCGGCTACGAGTTTCAATCAGTGGTTACCGGCGGTAACGTACCACGTGAATTCTGGCCGGCGGTTGAAAAAGGCTTTAAAGCCAGTATGGAACGCGGCGTCCTCGCGGGCTTCCCCTGCCTGGACTTCAAGGTAACCTTGAAAGATGGCTCCTATCACCCGGTTGACTCATCAGCTGTTGCATATGAGCTGGCTTCCAAGGCGGCCTATCGCCAGACCATGCCTAATGCAGGCCCGCAATTGATGGAGCCGATCATGAAAGTGGATGTGTATTCACCTGACGACAACGTCGGTGATGTCATCGGTGACCTGAACCGCCGCCGCGGCATGATCAGGTCACAGGAACCGGGTGCGACCGGTGTACGCATCAAGGCCGAATGCCCGCTGAGCGAAATGTTTGGTTATATTGGCGACCTGCGCACCATGACATCCGGCCGCGGCCAGTTCTCCATGGAGTTCCTGCACTACATGCCATGCCCGAAAAACGTGGCTGAAGAAGTCATCAAGGAAACACTGGAACGCGAAGGCAAGAAGTAGCAAACCTTCAAACTGTAGAAAAAAGGCCGGTTTTTACCGGCCTTTTTTTATGGCTCTTCCCTGATTCGAGTGGGTAAATATTCGAATACTTGCCACAGAGGTACAGAGAAAACAGAGGCTTTTGTTGTTTTAGCTGCGGCTATAGTCGTAATCATAAATTATCGTTTTCACTAACATTTGGTTTCGCTCCTGTTGGAGCGAGTTACGTTGCAGATCACTTCCCTGTGATCCGCCCTTCGGGTCTGCTTCGCAGCACAAATTCATTCCCCTTGAATTCAAGTAATAACTGCAACACTCACACCATAGCGGACTTCATACGGAGTTTTCCAGCCTAAGCATTTACGGGGCCGGTGATTTAATCGTTCAACGTAGCGCCGTAACTGTTGTGCGCTGA
>Ga0316192_10000985_pt1 | contig 20906 bp, 17 predicted proteins | sample MerIslwburrow_MG_FD_204931 | JGI IMG/M metagenome (GOLD analysis project Ga0316192, IMG submission 204931) | Coastal sediment microbial communities from Maine, United States - Merrow Island worm burrow | ecosystem: Environmental > Aquatic > Marine > Coastal > Sediment | place: USA: Maine...
CCCTGGTGGTGCTGAAGCTGTTACTGGCACCATTTATATCTGGGATGATGGAGGATCTAATTCGGGAATTGGCAGTAGTTCAGATTTCAGAACGATTACAGCAGCAGGCGATGCAGGTGGTACAACCAATACCGGAAGTTCATGGAACGGAAGTATCGGGTCAGTCCAGGCCTTTTTTGTAGTTGGGGATATAGCCAATGGAAATATGGGTGTTGAATTTAAAGAAAATATGCGTCAAACGTCCGGCAATGAAGATAGTTATTTCTTTAGAAAAGCAGAATCTGAAATAAGCAGGTTTAAACTGGGGATAGGCAATGGGGATACTTATTATGAAACCCTGGTAGCTTTTATTGATGATGCAACCAATGGATATGACAAACTCTATGACGGCCCTATGCACTCTGTTTCTGAAAAAGCTAAGATCTATTCTTATATTGAAGGAAAAAAATATTCTATCCAGGCCTTTTCTCCGGTTTTAGAAAAACAGATAATCGGATTGGGAATTGATATTCCATCAGATGGAAAATATCAAATAGATTTGCATTCTTTGGAAAATGTGGATCATTTGGAATTATATCTGAATGATCTGAAAACCGGAAGAATGATTGACCTAAGGGAAAATAATTTCGTTTACGAGTTTATTGCCAACAAAGGCTTAAACCAGAACCGTTTTATTTTGATTGCTTCCACTTCCAGGATAATGGCTCTGGATGAATCATTAGAATCACAATTTAAAATCAATTATTCTAAAGGTAGTTTAAACGTATTTTTAAATAACTATGATGGAGGGGCCGATGTAACTATTTATGATATAAGTGGCAGAATGGTAAACCATTTTTATGGCACGTTCTCTCAGGGAAATATGATCAGGAAACTGAATTACAGCCTGAACAATCTTTATATTATTAATTTAGAATTAACCGGAAAACAATATACCACGAAATTTATAACTCAATAGGACTATGAAAAAGATACTATTTAATCCAAAATTCAGTTTAACGATAGCTTTTTTAAGTGTATGCTCCGTGGCTTTTTCACAGCCACCTCCCCCACCAGCCACACCCATTGATGGAGGTTTATCTATATTGTTGGCTGCCATTGGTATTTATACTGTTAAAAAGGTGGTGGACGTACGTAAGAAGAAGTAAATCATTTTATAGAACAAAAAAAAGCCAGGCATCTTCATTTTTAGGTTTCTGGCTTTTTATATGCGGGCATTTGTGATTCGGATATGTTTTTACGCCTGGTCTTAAAATGTATTTTGCATGATTATCTTTTTTGTATATTTTGCAGTCATAGAGTATAAATTGTCCTATATCAAATTATTCAAATGGAGAAAGAGGAAAAAGTAAGGATACTCAAAAAGTTTGGGGTCAGAAGCTTAATAGCTTTTGTTTTGTGGATGTTTTTATACCATGGCATAATTGCTCCGGATGGACGGGTAAATGAGTTTTTAACCAATTCTGTAATTTCTGGTACTCTGGTAGGATTAAAAATTCTGGGTCATGAAAGTGAACGACAGGAGCATTTTGTGTTGATTGATGACGAACCAATGGTATTGGTTGCTGATGCCTGTAATGGGCTTGAATTATTTGTTCTGTATGCAGGTTTTATTATTTGTTTTCCTGGAAGGATCAAGTATAAATTATTTTTTATACCAATTGGAATAATCTTAATTTATTTTGTAAATGTTCTAAGAGAAATCATACTTGCTTTAAACTATAAATTCTTGCGGGATACATTTGAGTTCAATCACAAATATACTTACGTTTTGATTGTGTATGTATTCGTATTTATTTTATGGCGGATATGGATAAAGAATTATTCTCTTATATCAGAAAAATATTCTAGTGAGTAATACAACCAGACGAATCATTTCAATTTTTATTCTTTTATGTATCGTATCATACGGTATGTTTAAGGAGTACATTAAGGAATTTTATACACATTTGATTCAAAGGTTTATTAATATAGACAATATATCAACCCACTTTAATAATTTAAGCCGTAATAAAGAATGGGACGATGATATTACAGGTTGGTTGATATATTATCCGACTTATTTAATGTTACACATCTTATTCATTTATACATTATTCTATAATCAAATTCGGATCCGAAACTGGCTAATAATTACGCTGGTAGGATTCGTTATAATAGACCTGGGATTGATTATTGTATTTAAGCAACTAGAATTTGACATGTTGTATAGAATATGCTATTCATTATTTCAGAAGCTTTTTGGATTACCATTTATACTTTTGGCGATTGAAGGAGGCCGTCACTTATTCAAGGAGCTTTTAACCAATGAATAAATTTTCGAAGCCTTTGTATATTTTTTCAAGCCTTTTTTTAAATTTCATTTGATCTAAATGTTTGAAAGAATAAATTCACTTCAGTTTTAATAAAAAATAACTTGTAAGATGAAATATTTATTTGCCTTAGCCCTCATTGTAATATATAGCAACGTATACTCCCAGTTTGACCCTAACTATGATGAATCAAAAATACCACCCTACACGCTACCCGAGTTATTGGTTTCGCAATCGGGTGATGAAATTAAATCATTAGAAGACTGGGAAAATGTTAGAAGAGAAGAATTATTGAATCTTTTTGAATCAGAAGTATATGGAAAGGTCCCTGAAACAGACATCAGGGTATCCTATAAAATAGAAGATCTTGAAGAGAATGCTTTAAACGGAATTGCCATCAGGAAACAAGTAAGTATAACTCTATCTAATAACCAACAATCTGTTGCTGCAAATCTGTTAATATATCTTCCCAAAAATCTGAAAGAACCGGCACCTCTATTTATCGGGTATAACTTCTATGGAAATCATACTATACATCCTGATAATGACATTTTTCTTACTGAAAGTTGGTGTATGAATAATCCCAATGTAGACATATTTAATAATACTGCCAACGAACTATCCCGAGGATTCAGAACGAATCGCTGGCCTGTGAGCTATATTCTTTCAAAAGGTTATGGTCTGGCAGTAATGTATTATGGGGAAATTGATCCTGATTATGATGATAAGTTTCAAAATAGGATACATCCATTATTTTATAATGAAGGACAATCAAAACCAGCACCAGATGAATGGGGATCTATCAGTGCATGGGCCTTTGGCCTTATTAAAGCTATGGATTATTTTGAGCAGGATAAGCAAATAAATCACGAAAAAATTGCAGTAATTGGTCATAGCAGATTGGGAAAAACTTCATTATGGGCTGGAGCATTAGATAAAAGATTTGCCTTAGTTATTTCTAATGAATCCGGATGTGGTGGGGCAGCTCTATCAATGAGAAGAATTGGAGAAACAATTGGCCGTATCAACCAGGCTTTTCCTCACTGGTTCTGTGATAATTTCAACAAATACAATGACAATGAGGATCAATTACCGGTTGATCAACACATGCTAATAGCTTTAATGGCACCAAGACCAGTGTATATTGCTAGTGCAAAAGGTGATTCATGGGCAGATCCGAAAGGAGAATTCCTATCCGGTTTTTACGCAAGTAAAGTTTATGAATTGTATGAACTTAAAGGATTGGACGAAAGTTTCCCATCATCGAATAGCCCACTGAAAGATGGTTCCATTGGGTATCATATAAGAACCGGCTCTCATGACCTAACTTATTATGACTGGAAGCAATTTATCGAATTTGCTGATATTCATATTAAGTAATCTGAATCAGATTGAAATTTTAGTTATTATATTAATTCTTAATAAATATCAAACATATAAAATGATAAAATCAGGTAGCCTCTTTTTAATACTCACTGTACTAATTCTATTGTCATGCAATCAGTTGAGTGATAAACAAAATACTGATGAAGCTGAATTCCAATCATTATTTAATGGAAGGAACTTGTCAGGTTGGGAAATCTCTCCATATATCATAACATCAATAGAAGATCAAATTCTTGTTATCTCGAATAATATGAGAAGTAAAAGAGGCTTTCTTTTAACTGAAAAAGAATATGCTAATTTTCACTTAAAAGCTGAAGTACTGTGTTCTCCGAGGATTAATGGAGGCATCGTATTCAGACATAATTATTTGGATGAAAATCAAGATCTAGCGAATGGTTATGAATTTGAATTATATAATACCAATAATACACAAAATCCAACTGGTTCTATCTCAGGTATTTCCCGGGCTTTTTGGATTGAAGATACTGACCCCAATGCCTGGAATCAGGTTGAAGTAATTGCACAAGGAGACTATTTATCAACCTATATTAATGGAACGAAGGTTACTGAAACACATAATAGAAGATCCTACAAAGGAAAAATTGGATTTGTAACCCAAGCAGCAAGGGTCCTCCATCAATATAAAGTCAGAAATATTTACATAAAGGAACTGCCTCCAATTGAAACGATTTCACCACAAATTGAAGATGTGATGAGATCTGCTCTTCATATCCCTCCCATCTCATTATTTGACGGAAATAATATTTCCAAATGGGATGTGGTTGGTGACGGTGAATGGAAAATAGAAAACGGTATAATTATAGCTACCTGTCCGGACGAAAAATTCAGTTTCATAAAGTCTAAAGGAATCTATAAAAATTTTTACCTGAAATTAAAATTTAAGATTGCCAAAGAGCATAACAGTGGCGTGTTCATAAGACATTCACCTGATTCAATAAATATTAATTTAAATACAGGTCTTGAAATAAATATATACGATTCGAATGGATACTCATATAGCTGGCCAACGGGATCTGTTGTAGGAAAAGCCAGAGCATATATGGGATTGGTAGATTATGAAGAATGGAATACCATGGAAGTCTTTGCTTTTGAAAATCATATATGCACATACATAAACGGGATAAAAGCTTCGGAACATTATACTTCGGATCAATATGACAAAGCTGGTAATATATGTTTGCAGGTAGGAATGCAGCTGGCAACTGAAGAGAAAAGAGGATCAAAGGTTGAATTTAAGGACATTAAAATTTCGGATTTTGCAAAGATCAAAATGCTGGGGTATTAGTGAAACAAACTTTGGCTTAAAACAATTATGACCAATTAAACCTTTAACAATAACAATTATAATACGATTATAAGTTATTCATAGAATTTATATAATTTTATTGAACCAAAATCAACAAACCATGGTTATCTATCTATTTACAATAAATTTATATATATTTTTATGCATACGTAATTTAAAATATATATGCTGATTATCAGAATAATATGAGACACAATCCCTAAATAAGGAAATATTCTACGCTGAAATAATTATTTAAAATATGAGTTTACGTAAATAAAAAAATATGAAAGTGATAAAAATAATAACATTAATTGGTATGGTCTTTATGATCAGTTGTTCCAGTGTAAAAGTCCATTCTGATTTTGATGGCTCTGCTGATTTTACGAAATACAAAACCCTGGAGTTTTATGGATGGGCTGAAGAAAGTGATAAAGTACTAAACCAGCTTGAAAGAAACCGAATTGAAAAAGCTTTTGGAGCGGAGTTTTTAAAACGTGGCTTTACCGGTGTTGAAGAGAATGGAGATATAGTGGTTTCACTTTTTGTTGTGGTTGACAAAAAAACCAGTGTAACTGCGTATACAAACCACTATGGGGGAGGTTATGGTTATGGCGCCGGATGGGGCTGGGGATATGGAGGATATGGAGGTGTAGGAATGGGAGCCTCTACTACCACGTATAATGAAAATGACTATCTTGAAGGTACTCTGGTGGTGGACGTTTTTGATGCAAAAACAAAAAAATTAATCTGGCAAAGTGTTGGATCAAAAACCATTGATGAAAACCCAAAGAATGCAGAACGGAACGTAGCTTATATAGCTGAAAAAATGATGAAACCTTATCCGGTTCAACCCATCAAAAACAAATAATATACAGAAATATTATACTTGTTTATATTATCAAGGGACCAATATACTTTATATAAGATATTGGTCCCTTGATTTTAAATGAATTCCGGTTTTTTTTACTTCCAAATAAAGTATAGTCATTAATGATTTCTTTTCTTGAGTAAGTAGGAGTAAATATCTCGTTTGCTTATGTTTGCTTATGTTAAATAATTATCATAACAAATAGTTTGCGACAAAAATTTTTTATCTTATTTATCTTCGTTTTATCTCCCTTTTCAATCTGCCTGGGACAAAGCGAAGATAGTCTTATATTCGAAACCCCATTTCGAAAAGGAAGGTGGATTGCTGAACTTAATGGTGTCATAAACTCCGGCAATGTTATCCGTAACGATTCCATTCAATCTGATTCCAAATTCACCAACAATTATGCCTTCTCCATTAATCTATATAGATTAATGGCCAATAGATTTGCGCTTGGCTTGCTAATTGGGACCCGTCGTTCGAGTAATGAAGAATTTTTTATCCAGGAATCTGAATTGTTTTCTATTGGTCCAAGTTTCAGATATTTCCTGGCGAACAGCAAAGAAGGAGGCGCATTTTTACAATCTTCAGTATTATATACTCGATTCTATGATAGAAATGCATTTATAGTTACACAATCTCCTGTAGATCAGGTTTTAAAAGGAAAGGGAGTAGGAACTGCTTTTGGACTAGGATATGCTTATGTATTTAAAGATTTATTAATACTTGAAATAGCCTTTAACTATACATATTCCTGGCTTTCAGGGCAGAATATTGATCAGATAACAAATGTTTCTAAAGATGAAAATTTCAAACGATCTTCATTCTCATTTTCATTTGGACTTGGCATACTGATAGGAGGAAATTCAAAATGAAACGAATCATCTGCCTCATATCTTTATTAACTTTTACTTGGCACGCAAATGCCCAGGAAGGAGACGATAATTATATTGTATCAGACACTATCACAATAAAAAAGAACTTTCAACTAATTGCCCTACCTATTGCATTTTATTCTCCGGAGACCCAGTTTGGCATAGGTGCAGGGTTACAAGCTTTTTTATATTCTCAGTCAAATGTATATAATTCCAGGGAATCAAATATCCTGGTAACAGGGATGTATACCATGAAAAAACAATTTATGTTTGATGCATTCCCCAAAATTTATTTTAACCTTGGCGACCTTTTCCTGGATGGATTGTTCCGATATAGAGTTTTTCCTAATAAATTCTGGGGGATAGGAAATGAGACTCCCGATTCAAATCTTGAAAATTATAATATGGAAACTATTATTGTAGAGGTGGCTTTATTAAAACGTCTCCCTCCTAATTTGAATTTTGGTTTTCAATATAAATATGATAATTATAAAATGCTGGAAATAGAAGAAGGTGGATTATTGGATTCCGGGGAAATTCCAGGTTCAGAAGGCGCCATCATCAGTGGGATATCTTTCTTGTTTAATCTGGATGATAGAAATAATACCTTCTCAGCTACTTCCGGTAATTTCATGCAGTTGAAAGCAGGATTCTCATCAAAAGTTCTTGGTGCAACTTATAGTTATAATAAATATGTTATTGATCTTAGAAAATTCTTTCCCCTGGGTGCAAAAAGTGTATTAGCCGCACAGGTATTTCTTGAAAGCACTTTCGGTGATGTCCCATTTCAAACCATGCCCTGGCTGGGTGGAGGTGATAAAACAAGGGGTTATTATAAGGGCAGGTATATTGACAATAATTTCTATGCAATCCAGGCAGAATATCGCAATCGTTTTCATAAGCGATGGGAATATGCCTTCTTCGCTTCCATGGGAGAAGTATCAAATCGGCCCCTGAGTTATTTTCAAAGTATAAAATACAGCTTTGGTGGAGGATTGCGTTTCCAAATTACCAAAAAGAATCCAACCCTTGTCAGATTAGATTTTGGAATAGGGAGGGATGGGAACAATGGCATTTATTTCGGCGTGAATGAAGCCTTCTAGTAAAGAACCCGTATAGGCAACAGTTTAGTAAGTTTAATCAATTAAATTGTAAAATTAGATATTCCAGTACACCTCTCCTATTTTTATTTTTAAATACTAATAATCAGATTTTTATTCTTATTTTTAAGCATATTTTTTATAGCCGCATTCATAATAAAATATTTTTAAATGGACCAAGTAAAAGAGATTGCCAAAATGATAGATCATTCCCTGCTGCATCCAACAATGACTGATGCCGATTTAAAAGAGGGCTGTGAAATAGCAAAAAAATATGATGTCGCCTCAGTTTGTATCAAACCTTATGCAGTAAAAGATGCTGTAAAGTGGTTAAAAGGCTCAGATGTGTTAGTTGGAACGGTGATTGGATTTCCACATGGAAATTCTGCTCTGGAAGTTAAAGTAGCTGAAACCTTAGATGCAATACGAGATGGGGCCGTTGAAATTGATATGGTGGTAAATACAGGCAAAGTATTGTCTCAAGATTGGGATTATGTAAGGAATGAAATAGCAGCTATTACTGAAACCTGCCATCAGAATAAGGCTATTGTGAAAGTCATTTTTGAAAATGACTTTCTCCCAGATGATAAATTCAAAATCAAACTTTGTGAAATATGTAGCGAAGTGGGTGCTGACTTTGTTAAAACGAGTACCGGATATGGATTTGTTAAAGGTGAAGATGGCAAATATGATTACAAGGGTGCCACAGAAAAGGATCTTAAGCTTATGAGGAAACACTCAGGATCTGGAATACAGGTAAAAGCTGCTGGTGGTGTCCGCACTCTCGATGATCTTTTGAAAGTAAAAAAGCTTGGGGTCACGCGCTGTGGAGCTACTGCTACAATTGTAATGATTGAAGAGGCAAAAAAACGGTTTCATGGTGATTCGGATGAAAAAGCTATTAAAAAAGCTAAATCAAAAAAAGAAGAAGGATATTAATATAAAGCCTTATCAGACATAAGAATCGCTAAAAGAACTCAAATGATTTCCTTTTTCATCATATGTCAAAAATGATATTTGGGCTTTCAATAATTTAACATAAAATAGAAGAAACAAGGAGTAAATAAAGGAGTTCGGAGAAAAAAAATTTAGACAATGGTTATTATAGATTCATACTTTGTAGCAGTAGTCCTATTATTTATAACTATGATTTGCTGGGGATCGTGGGCAAATACACAAAAAATGGCTACAAAAGAATGGCCCTTTCAGTTATTTTACTGGGATTATACTATAGGTGTCGTTTTAATGTCATTGCTTTTTGCGGTTACTTTTGGAAGCATAGGTGAAGAAGGGCGAAGCTTTATTATAGACCTCACCCAAGGATCTATTAATGACATGACTTCTGCATTTATTGGAGGAGTAATCTTCAATATTGCTAACTTACTTCTTGTAGCGGCTATTGATATTGCCGGAATGGCAGTTGCCTTTCCAATAGGTATTGGTATAGCATTAGTTTGGGGTGTAGTAGTAAACTACGTAGCAACTCCAGTTGGTGATCCTATTCTTTTATTCATAGGTGTAGGGTTCGTGGTCATAGCCATTATTCTTGATGCCCTGGCATATAGAAAACTTTCAACAGAAACAGCAAAAACTACCAAAGGGATATTGATATCGATAATTGCCGGTATAGCCATGGGCTTTTTTTACAGATTTGTTGCTGCCTCTATGGTAACAAATTTTGCGGATCCTGAAATCGGTAAAATAACCCCATATACTGCCGTATTTATATTTTCTATAGGCATTTTCATTTCTAATTTTTTATGGAATACGATATTTATGTATAAACCATTAAAAGGAAAACCTGTGGGTTATACTGACTACTTCAACTATGGTTCTTCTAAACTTCATCTGATTGGTATTCTGGGAGGTGCTATTTGGTGTATTGGTATGTCATTCAGTATCATCGCTTCTGAACAGGCGGGTTTTGCCATATCCTATGGATTAGGGCAAGGGGCTACTATGATTGCTGCTGCCTGGGGGGTATTTATCTGGAAAGAATTTAAAGATGCAGATAAAAGTACCAATAGATTGATATGGCTGATGTTCTTGTTTTTTATTATTGGTTTAAGTTTGATCATCATATCCCGACTTAACTAATGAAATTATGAAGAATGATATACTCGTAATCGGGAGTTCCAACATTGACCTGATAATGAAAATGGGAAGGCTGCCAGGCAAAGGAGAAACACTTACCGATTGTGACTTTATGCAAACTTTTGGAGGAAAGGGAGCAAACCAGGCAGTAGCAGCTGCAAGGGCTGGTGGTAAAGTAACTTTTGTGAGTTGTGTTGGAGATGATGATTTCGGTACTTCTATGATTAATAATTATAGAAATGATGGCATCAAAACAGATTTTGTATTTACAGAAAAAGGAGTCCCCAGTGGTACGGCTTTAATTATGATAGGCGGTGATGGTGATAATTACATAACTGTTGCTCCTGGAGCTAATTATAAATTAGGAAAAAGTCATATAGATAAGATAGAGAATGTTATTGAGAAAGCCGGCATGATTGTGATGCAATATGAAATACTAACATCTACACTTGAAGAGGTTCTCAAAATAGCCAGTGAGAAAGGGACACCTACAATGCTGAATTTTGCACCTGCGAAATTTCTTGATAATCAATTTCTAAGCAAAGTATCTATCCTTGTGGTTAATGAAACTGAAGCTCAATACTTAACTAAAATGCCTTCAGTAAGTCCTGACAAAGCTGCTGATGCTGCTCAAATTCTCCGGGATAAAGGCATCAATACAATTATCATAACGCTGGGAATTAATGGTTCCTATATCCTATCCAATGATTTTACAGGATTTGTTCCATCATTTAAGGTAGATGCTGTCGATGCTACCGCTGCTGGAGATGTATATTGCGGCACTCTTGCTGCCAGCCTGATTGAAGGGAAATCAATGAAAGAAGCTGTACGATTTTCAAGTGCTGCAGCTGCTCTTTGTGTTACTAAACTAGGAGCTCAACCTTCAGCACCTTATAGAAACGAAATTGATAATTTTATAAAAAATAAAAACAAGACATAGTATGAATTCATTACCCATCATCCCGGAACTAATTGAGAAACTTAATAGTGCAAGTAATCAAAAAATCAATAAAAAAGCATTTGTTGGATTTGATGGATATATTGATAAAATCCAGAAAGTTGTTAAAACCAGAACAAAAAATAATGTTGAGTTTTACCCCACTTTGAAAGAATTTGGAGATCGAATTTTACAGGCTGCCGGAAAAAGTGGCCAGGTTGAAATTGTTACACAGGAAATCAAAATTGGCGGTAATGCTCCAATTATGGCGAACTCATTAGGAGCTTTAGGAGTATCAAATATTTGTCTCGGTAATGCAGGTTATCCAACTATAATTCCAGAATTTAAAAACCTTCATAATAAAGCTAAGATGCTTTCAATAGGGGCACCAGGTGAAAGTAGTGCACTTGAATTTAATGATGGTAAAATGATCATGTCAGATCTAACTCCATTTACTACCCAGAACTGGGAGCATGTGAAAAAAACTATTGGATTGGATACTATTATTGATAATATGAATGAATGTTCCGTGCTTGCATTGGTAGGATGGTGCAATCCCGAACATGCTACCGATGTATGGAAAGGGATTTTAAATGAGGTAATGCCAGCATGCGATAAAAAAGATCTAATACTATTTGATACCGCTGATCCTACTAAGAAAAGTAAAGAAGACCTAATGGAAGTTCTTGGGGTGATCAACAATTTTTCAGCCTATGGGAAAGTGGTTCTTGGAATTAATGAAAACGAAACGAATAAGCTTTATAATATTCTCATTTCCGAGAATGATAAAAGTGTTGATGAAGATCCTGACCTTGAATCGAAGGGATCAATTATATTTTCAAAAATAAGTATTGATGGTTTGCTCGTCCACCCTACCAACAGATCAATTATGATTAGTAATGAAGGCGTGATCAGTCTTGACGGTCATATCATTCAGGAGCCTAAAATATCTACCGGTGGAGGTGATAACCTGAATGCAGGATTCTGTCTGGGATATATTTTGGGATATTCTCTTGAAGAGAGTATGATTCTTGGAATGGCTACTTCCGGAGCTTATGTTAAAAATGGTAGGAGTCCGGATATCCCAGCATTAATTGACTATCTGAATGAATGGAAATAACTGTTTGCTTGTTTCCTCAAGAATAAGTAAACTCTATTGAAGCTTCCTATCTTTTAGTGTTTAAATTAATGGTTCTCTCCTGAGAGTCTGAATTTCAACAGATCCTCAACTATTTCAGAAATAGAGTTAGAGATTCTTAAATATTTTTGATATTCTTTTCCCTCAGCTAGCTTAAACAGCAATGGATATACTGGTTTTACTTCTGTCCAATATTCCTTATTCAAAAATATCATAGGACTGGCCATATCGTATGATTTATAATGATTTTGAGTAGCATCCTGGAATATTTCCTGAATAGTTCCGGCACTACCCGGAGAATATATAATTCCTCCTAATGCTAATCCAAGTAAGCCCTCCTCTCTTATACTGTTCTCAAAGTACTTGGCAATCAATGAAGCAAAAGGCGTGGCTTGTTCATGACCATATAACCAGGTGGGAATTCCTATGTCGGTTATATCATCTTTTAACTTTGGGAACCTATTTATAACCTCAAAGGCTTTGGATAACCAGAGTTGATGACTATAATGTGGTGCCTCAGATAAGATTATCAATGCCTGCTCCAATTCCTCTTCACTTCTTCCTGCCATCCATGCCCCAAGATGTGTAGCCTCCATGGCACCCGGGCCACCTCCTGAAAGCATAAAAAAATCCTTTTCTACAAGCTCTTTTGAAATTTCACAGACTTTTTTGAAATCACTGGAGTCCCTTGATAATCCATGCCCTCCCATAATAGCCACTATCTTTCTATTATCGAAACCCTCAAGAATATCCATCATCGCATCAGTTATTGAGTGATCGTGAAGCTTCTGGGCCAGTGTTTCATAGATCGAATCAGGAAAATGCTTGCCTCTGTCCCTGTAATATTTATAAATTTTATAATCAGGAGTTAATTCATAGCTTTCTGGTTTATCAGGATTATAGTCCTCATATAATGAAGAGATAGAATATAAGCGTGCTCTATATGGATTGTACGGAACGTCAAGTTTGGGGAAGATCAAATTATCATTTTTCAATAATTTCATTTGCATTTCTGCAGATATATTGCATCCTAAAAACATACACTTCCTGAATTCTACGTTTTGTAGAATTCCATTTACCTTATATAGATCCAGATCCTGGCAGGCCACATGACTTAGCTGTTTTTCGATCTTTACTATTTCTATTAATTCATCAATAGATTCTATTTCCCTGGTTTTCTGCTTTCTCAATGTACAATCCTTATTTTAGTGTTGTAAAAATGAAATGATAAGTTACATTTTATTGTAATTTAATTAACTTGTGTCTTTGATAATTTATTTCATTATTGGCTGATAATTTAACTCATGAAGAGCATAAAAAAATTATTTTTTAAAATATCCCTGGTTTTGTCTTTGATTTTTATTGTTAAAACAGCTCAATCACAAGTACTAATATCTCTCATATTTGGAGACAAACTGAATTCGCCAAATCTTGAGTTTGGATTAGATGGAGGGATTAATTTTTCGAATATTTCCGGATATGATAATACCAAGTATTTCCCGGGATGGAATCTGGGATTTTATTTTGATTTCAGAATGAGTGAAAAGACCCAGTTTCATACTGGCGTATTGGTAAAATCCCGTATGGGTGTTAAATACTTAGATCCCTATCCAAGCGGTGATGATGAATTGGATAGTATTATGACCAATGGCGGTCGGGTCGATCGGGTTTTAAAATATTTTAGTGTCCCAGCAACGATTAAATATACTTTTTATAAAAGATGGTTTATGGAAGGAGGGATTATGTTGGGATTACTCGCAAAAGGCACTGACAAATTTATAAGTACTACTGATGCAGGGGATAAATTAACTGTTGACAAAATTATTACCGATCAGTTAAAACGCTTAGATGCTGGATTATTGGTGGGTGCTGGAGTAAAATTGAAGAAAAAACTGGGTATGTCACTTGGTATAAGATATTATTATGGCCTTATGAATATATATAAGGACCCCGTAGACAGTAAATTTCATAATAATACAAATATTTATCTATTTGCTTCCATTCCAATCGGAGCAGGAAAAGCACAGGAAAAAAGAGATGCAAAAGAATCTGTGGAATAAATGAAATCCTGGAAATACTTCTCAACAGGAATTATTATCAATAGAAATTTAATATGAAACATTATTTTTTAATAGTATCAGTAATTGCATATTTTTTATTTTCCAAATGTACAAACCAACCGCAATTTACACATGACAAGCCCAACATCCTTTGGATTTCTTGTGAAGACATAACAACCATGATACGAGCTTATGGTGACCAGATCGCTGTTACGCCCAATATTGATAATTTAGCTAAAAAAGGTGTATTGTTTGAAAATGCCTACTCAACAGCCCCGGTTTGTTCTCCTGCGCGTTCCTGTCTTGTGACCGGAATTTATGCAACAACTCTTGGCACACAAAATCTACGATCAGATTTTAAAATACCTGACTTTATTAAAACATTACCTCATATACTAAGGGAGAATGGATATTACTGCACCAATAATTCAAAAGAAGATTATAACTTTTATGATTCTACCATATGGGATGAATCAAGCAATCAAGCTCATTGGAGAAATCGCCCGGATAATAAACCTTTCTATAGTGTTTTTAACATTGAAACCACCCACCAATCGCAAATATTTGGCAACGATGAAACCTTTTTTAATAAATATGGGAAGCAGTTAACCGATGAAGAAAGAACTGATCCTGAAAGCATTCCACTCAAACCTTACTACTTCGATACACCTCAGGTCAGAAAATTATGGTCCAGGTATTATGACCTGGTTGCACTTATGGATAGAAAGGTGGGTGAAATTTTAGAACAACTTAAAGAAGATAAACTTGACGAAAATACCATTGTTTTTTTCTATTCTGATCATGGAACAGGTATGCCCAGGGCAAAAAGGGCTTTATATAACTCTGGAGTAAAGGTGCCTTTTATCGTCTATATCCCTGAAAAATACCAGAACCTGGTCAATTTCACATCAGGCTCAAGTACTGATGAAATCGTCAGTTTTGTTGACTTCCCGCCTACAGTCCTGAGTCTATTAGATTTAAAAATACCTGAATACATGCAAGGGAAGGCATTTCTTGGCAAAAATAGGGCTGAAACTAGAGATTTTGCTTTTGCTACTTCTGACCGGGTAGATGAAGCCTTTGAGATAAGTCGAACAGTAAAAGGAAAAGATTATAGTTATATACGCAATTTCCTCCCTCATCTACCTTTAATTCAACCTAACTTTTATACGGATCAGTCTGAAATAATGAAAGAATTAAGAAGATTGAAAACTGTAACCGACATGACACCTGCACAAAAAAGTATGTGGCTCCCACGGCGTGCACCAGAAGAGCTCTATGACCTTGAAAATGATCCTGATGAAATTAATAACCTCGCCTTAGATTCAAAATACAAACCAGTTCTGTTGAAAATGCGCTCAGAATTAAATAATTGGATCATAAGAACCAGAGATACTGGTTTGATACCGGAGGGGTACTTATTGGATCAATGTATAGAACAAACAGCTTATGAAGTCAGCTCTTCAGACTCCTTTTACCCAATTAACGAAATCCTATCAACAACGGATTTTTTATTAGAAGAAGAAAATAATTGGGATGAATTGATTGCTCTGCTAGATAATAAAAAGATGATGATTAGATACTGGGCCACAATTTCTCTTCAATATAATTCTAATCCATCTGAAGCTGTTATTTATGCATTAAATAATTCATTGTCAGATCCATCCATCTATGTTCAGCTGGCAGCTTCTGAAACATTGTGTGCTTTTGATGAATGTAATCCTGGTGCACAACAATCAATTCTAAAAGGACTTCAATCAAAAGATAAGATGGTTGCATTATTGGCATCAAGAATCTTTGAATTAAACAAGAATAAGGCAGAGGATATTGAGGAAGAAGCAAAACTTATGATGGACAAATTCTGTAAAGATTCTTCAGGAAAATGGCAGGGATATGATCTATATTCATGCTGGGCCCTAAATGAAGCTTTCAAAAATTAGTTTTTAATAAAATATTCAATTTATGAGGATTATACTTTTACTCTTTATTGCAGGACTTATTATATCCTGTAATCCTTCAACAAATAAAGTATCTATCGATGATTATAATCGTGCAGTTAGTTTCCTGCCTGATAATTTATCTGAATTGGTATATCATCTGGATGTAAGACCCAATTGGCTGGATGACAGCACAGGATTCTGGTATGAAACTAATACAGCAAAAGGGAATACATTCTACCACATAAATACTAATACTTTTGAATCCAAGGAACTTTTCGATCATACCAGGTTGGCGGATTCGTTAGGATTAATTTTTGATGACAAGGTAGATCGATCGAAATTGCCCGTTGAAGATATACTATATGTAAATACTGATTCTATAGGGTTATTAATAAAAGGCAGACATTTTAATCTAAGGTTAACCAACTATGATCTAAGTGAACTAACTTCTGAGATGGAAGAAATAAGTCAGGATAAAATTATATCTCCTGATGGAAAATGGGAAGCATATTTTAAAGATTACAATCTCTTCATCAGATCAAAAGCAAATGGAAAGGAAATTCAATTATCCAGAAAAGGAGAAAAAGGATTTGAATACAGCAACTATTATGGGTGGGGCGATGTAATTAGAGGGGAAAATGGAGAAAGAAAAAATAATCTATGGGTTGAATGGAGTCCGGATTCAAAAAAAATATTGACCAGTATAACGGATCTTAGATCAGCCAATAAAATGTATCTGTTAGATTGGTCTATAGACAGCTTGTATAGACCTGATTTATTGTATTATTATAGGGCCTCCCCAGGTGATACAGATATCGTCTATTCCATTCCGGTATTATTTGATATCCAAACCCGGAAGGAAATAAGACTTGACATTCCTCCTCAACCTCATTTTAATTCTATGTTTTTGCAATGGTCAGAAAACAGCAACAATCTTTATGGTATTTATCGATATAGGGGATATAAAAAACTAGATTTTATTGAGTTTAATATAAATAATGGTCAGAAAAGAGTTGTAGGATCAGATCAGAACAATATAAATGTCGATATGATGTATTTTGCATTTGAAATGTCAGAAAAATATAATCATGCTTTCTTCACATCAGAACGCAGTGGTTGGAACCAACTTTATAAAATTAACTGGAAAACAGGAGAAATTACTGCTATAACCAGTGGAGCCTACTTCATAACTGATATATCCTATATAGATGAGGAGAGCCAGGTAGTGTATTATAGTGCAATGGGTAAAGAGCCTGATGAAAACCCTTATTTACAGAAACTATACAGTGTAGGATTTAAAGGTGAGAATGATTTATTACTAACTCCTGAAACCTCTTTCCATTCTGTTGATTTCTCTTCAGATGGGAAAGTGTTTGTTGATAATTTTTCAAGATTGGATCAACCTACTAAATCAGTAATCAGGAAATCATCTTCGGGTGAAATAGTCTTAGAAATTAGTGAAACAGATATTACTGAATTGATTAAGACGGGATGGAATATGCCAAAATCTTTCAAAATCACTGGAAGAGATGATATTTCTGATATTTATGGAGCCTTATGGACACCCACAAATTTCAGAGCTTCAGAAAATTATCCTATTATTGACCATAGCTATACCGGACCACATTACTCGATCTACCCAAAAACCTTCTCCAGTGTTATATGGAATTCTGAAAGACAATCAATTGCTGAATTAGGATTTGTTGTAATGGTAGTGGATGGATTAGGATCAGCAATGCGATCCAAAGAATTTCATAATTGGTCTTATGGCAAGTTAGGGTATAATCTTGAGGGACACGTTTCTGCAATACGACAATTATCAAAGCAATATGCATGGATAGACACGACCAGGGTCGGTATATACGGTCACTCAGCTGGGGGTTATGACGCTGCCCACGCATTATTGCAATATCCTGATTTTTATAAGGTAGCTGTGGCATCATCTGCTGATCATGACCACCGGATGGAAAAGGCCTGGTGGCCGGAGATGTATATGGGCTGGCCTGTTGATTCTCAATATCATCAACAATCAAATATCACTATGGCGAGAAACCTGAAGGGTAAACTTTTAATTACCCATGGAGGTATAGATGAAAACGTTAATCCCTCGGCTACATTCAAGCTAGCGGATGCTTTGATCAAAGAAGATAAACAATTTGACATGTTGATTCTTCCCAGCCAGCGTCACGGTTATCGAGGAGTGCATAGGGAATACTTTACAAAACGTAAGTGGAATTATTTTGTGGAACACCTGTTGTATACTGAACCTATTTGGGATTTTGAGCTATAGTATTAATTTTTCAACTTTTTAATTATGAAAATCTTCATTCCAGATAATCTTACTGAAAAACTTTTAGGCATATCAGCCTTTGTAATTATTGTAATATTCATTGCATCTTGTCAGAAAGAGGAAAATTCTTCTCCGAATATCATACTGATTATGGGTGATGATATTGGATTTGCCGACCTGGGTTGTTATGGCAGTGAAATACAGACACCCAACCTGGATAAACTTGCAAAGGAAGGCATAAGATTTACTCAATTTTATAATATGGCCAAATGCGAACCTACTCGTTCTGTTATGCTCACAGGACATTACAGAGGGGGTGAAAAGTCAATCTCCCTGGGTAGAATGATGAAAACCGCAGGATATGCGACCATTCAAAGTGGTAAAGAACACTTTCAAAAATGGGTGCCGAAATCCGCCTATGCTGAGAAAAATTTCGACCACACCTTCACGTTCTGGCAGATCAATGAGTTTTTTGTGCCTGAAAGCGGAAAAATGGCCAATCCGTTTATGCTAAATGGTAAAGAATTATCCGTGGATGAAGTAGAAAACGAAATTGATCCCCTATACAAAACAGATGTCCTTGTTGATTATGCTATAAAATTTCTTGATACGGCTATAAGAAAAGATAAACCCTTTTTCCTTTACCTGCCTTTCAATTCTGCACACTACCCTCTTCAAGCGAGACCAGAAGACATCAATATATTTAAAGGAGAGTACATGGTTGGGTGGGATTCCATTCGACATCAACGGTATAATCAAATGATTGAACTTGGCATACTGGACGATAAATTTAAATTAAGCCCTCCTGAAGGAAATATAAATAAATTCAGAGGCCATCCAAAAGGTGATGAAAATATACGGAAATACATACCATTGTATAGACCATGGGAAGCACTGACAGAAAAGGAAAGAACTGATTTGGATCTTGAAATGGCAGTTTTTGCAGCAATGGTTTATAGACTTGATTTAAATGTTGGTCGAATTATTAAATATCTGGATCAAAAGGGTATTCGGGATAACACCTTAATCATGTACTTATCAGATAATGGTTCCTGCCCCTACGATAGCAACCGGGATTTCGAACATCCTCCCGGTGGCCCGGATAGTTACAGAACATTAGGCGCCGCCTGGGCTAATGTCGGCAATACTCCGTTTCGTTACTTCAAACAATTTGGTCATGAAGGTGGTGCAAATACTCATTTTATTGCATCCTGGCCCGATAAAATAAAAAATAGAGGTAGCATTACGCATCAACCAGGGCATGTGGTGGATATATTTCCGACATTGATGGAAGTAGCAGGAATATCCTATCCGGAATCAACTAACATACAATCAACAATAGAACTTGATGGGCAGTCGTTACTTCCGGTGTTTCTTGGAAAGACAAGAATACAACCCGATTATTTTGTATCCGGTTTTTCTGAAAAATTCAGGATGTACAGGGAGGGAGCTTGGAAGATAGTAAAAGCAAATAACGAAGAATGGCAATTGTATAATATAGTTGAAGACAGGACTGAATTGAACAACCTGGCAAAAGATTTTCCTGATATATTAACTAAAATGAATTTGAATTACGAAAAATGGAAAGCTGGATTAGCTGAATAATAATTCTATCATGAATAAATACCTAAATAAATTACTTTGCTTTGGCTTTTCATGTCTTTTAATACTGTCCTTTTCTTCATGTAAATTTAGAAATCAGCATCTTGAAATAGAAACACCAGGTGAAAATATACATAAGATAGTTTATAGCTACCATGAAGAAGGATTGTTTGACGGTACAGTTCTGGTTGCAGATTCAAATGGAGTTGTATATAAAGGAGCGTTCGGATTTGCAAATCGTAATACAGAAGAACTCCTAAATACCAATTCACAGTTTTATCTGGCATCGGTCGGAAAACAATTTACTTCATTTGCGGTACTTTGCCTTATAGAAAATGGCAATATTTCTCTTGAAGATAAAATTGTCAATTATGTGCCAGAATTACCTGAAATATATAATGATATAACGATAAAAAATCTATTGAACCATACTTCCGGTATTCCTGATTATTACAATTTTGCGAAGTTATTTGATGGATTTTCAAATTCTGATGTGCTTAATGTTCTTACTTCTGTAAATCAGCTTGAATTTCAACCTGGAGTTCAATATAAATACAGCAACTCAGGGTATGTGCTTTTATCGGTAATAGTTCATCGCATTTCTGGGGTAAGCTTTTCAGATTATTTGACTGAAAAAGCATTTATAAAAGCAGGCTTAACAAATACTATTGTATTTGATGAAGATGCTGGCCCAATTAAAAATCGGGCAATTGGGTATTCTAAAAATGGTAACCTTACAGATTACAAGTTTAGGACAACCGGAGGAGGTGGTATTTTTTCAAATGTTGAGGATCTATTCCTATGGCATCTGGCTATTACTCAAGGAAATATAATAGATGAACAAATTATAAATATCGCATATCAACCTACTGTCCTAAAAAATGGCAAAATTGCTTATTATGGAGCCGGATGGGAAATCGATAAAAAAGACCTGAATCATGTGTTTCATACTGGTACACTAGATGGATTTCGCACTTATTTTGACAGACAATTAA
>Ga0316192_10000986_pt1 | contig 20902 bp, 25 predicted proteins | sample MerIslwburrow_MG_FD_204931 | JGI IMG/M metagenome (GOLD analysis project Ga0316192, IMG submission 204931) | Coastal sediment microbial communities from Maine, United States - Merrow Island worm burrow | ecosystem: Environmental > Aquatic > Marine > Coastal > Sediment | place: USA: Maine...
ACTTTTACATAGCCCTCGCCCTGCAGCGCTAACCGCTTTAGCAAATCTTCATTTGCCTCATCAAGCAGCAGCAAAACATGGTCTGTGTAAAGGGTAAGCGCCCAGTCTTGTGCGGCCGGCATTTTATTCGTCCGTAATGCTGCGCAACCGGCTAACCAAGCAGGTGGGGCCGGGCATAGGCTCGCCAACAACATCGAACAGCAGCGCCGGGCTTAGGGCCTCGCCCTGCAGCTTGGTAAGCCTTACCTTACTGATACCATCAAGCGCTGTGCCAAGGGCAAGCCGCAGCTTCGCATCGTATTGCGGAACCTGTTGAACGCCGCCAAGCTCATCGGTTTTTACCCATTCAAAACCGCAAGCAACGTTTTCGGTTTCGCTGCTGCTTTCTTCGGGGTAACCGTAATCATTGGCAGCGCCATCGGCAACCGCAATAAGGGTGCAAGTATCGTCCATGCTGCGGCCCTGTTGCCGCTGCAGGTTAGTAAGGAACCGGCTTTTTAGCATTACTTACCCTCGCCGTCTTCCGGGGGCTTATCTGCCGGGGGGCTTGGGGCCTTGGCCTTTTTGGGTTTGGGGCTGGTAACCACCCGGTAACCCAAATCGTAAAGCCGCAGCCGGTTTGTTAGGTCGTTTTCGGCAATGGTTTCTACATCGCCGGCCTCGTTTTGCATTTTGATTTCTAATGCCATGCTTCGCTCCTGTTTGCGTCATCATCGGCCGTATAAGGGTCGTGCTTATGCTTTACGGCCGTAACCGTTACAGCGTAACCTGGGTCATGCTCCAACCAGTCGGCAAGCGCTTGCGTGTAGCTGTTCATAAGCCCCTTTTTGAGTTGGCTCATGTTGTAGCTTGCTCCATCGGCCCTAAAATCAACCAAGCCATCAACGGCCCGGTGGGCTGCAGCAAAAACATGCATCCGGGCCGCAGCCCGCAGCTTGCGCAAGTTGGTTTCGTCTGCCGCAGCGCTTAGGCCCAAATCAAGCAGCGCATCAATTAGTATTTCGTCATAGTTGCCGCCAGCAACAGACCAGCCCAAAGCATCGGCAGCCGTTGCAAGTTGGCTGTGCATATAACCCTTTAGTTGCTCGTCTGTCATGCTGGTTGGAACTGCCATTGGTTGCCCCTTACTCTACTTCGGCCGGTGGCTCTTGGCCGGTTGCTTTGTCAAAATCCTCAATGGTCATGTCAGGGGCCGGCTCTACTTCGGCCGGTGGCTCTTGGCCGGTTGCTTTGTCAAAATCCTCAATGGTCATGTCAGGGGCCGGCTGCTTTGCTTCTTGTTCGGCAAGCACGTCCTGCAATTCCTGCAGCGCTGCGGCAGCCTTTGCTTTTGCCTCTGCCTTGGCTTTTGCCTCTGCCTTGGCTTTTGCCTCTGCCTTGGCTTTTGCCTCTGCCTTGGATTCTTGTAGCATTTCGGCTGCTTTTTCGTTGGCCGTTTTGCCTTTGGGCTTTGCGGGGGCCTTGGGTTCTTCCTGGTATTCGTTTACCCGCTGGTCAAGCAGCGCCATAAAATCAGCAATTGCCTCAAGCGCTTTTACTTCCGTTACCAATGCATCCCGGCCTTGGCGGGGTACGCTAAAAGCAGCAACTTCTTCTTCGCTTAGGCCGGCTGAATCGCCAAGCCTTACAGCGGTTGCCTCTATGCTACGGATAGCTTTCATCTTGCGGGCTGCAGCAATGGATAATTTCATTTGCTTGCTCCTTTAGTAAATCAGCGGGGGCCAAAGCCCCCGCTTTACTTGTTGGGGTTTGGTTACAGCGGCAGCGGAGCGGTGTAACCGGTCGGGACAGCATAGGAAGCGTTTCCTACCCGGTAAACAACAGCCCCAACCCGGTTGATTGCGCCGAAACCAGCATAGCGGATAAGGCTGGTTTGCTGCAGGTTTCCATCGGGGGTAAACCCTTCCGTGAACAGCCCTTGCAGTTCAGCAGCAGGATACTGCCGCATGCGCAAGATGGGGCCGCCGCCCCTTGCATGCGCAAACATGTAACTGTCGGGCAAGCTGCGCCATTCAATAATCCAGCACTTATCGGTTTTGCCCAAAACTTCGTGGCCGGGGCCACGGTCAAAAACCGAGTTCAATGTTGCCGTTGTAATGGCCGGGGTAATGTCTGGGTCAAGCACTTCGGTAAAACCAGTAAGCCCCATTACTGTGGTTTTCAGGTTGGTTGGGATATAAACAACAATCGGGCCGCCCTGGTTGATTGGGTGTTCCATCAATTCGTTGTAAATATCGTCAAACGGGTTTGCATCATCAGAAATGGCCGCAGCTTGCGCCAAGTAATGCGTATCCGTTGCCGGGTCGCCATCAACCTTCAAATACTCAACGGTATCGCCGTTCGCCAGCGGTTGAACAGTTAGCGAGCCATGTTCGGGGTCGTCAAAAGACCAACTGTCGTCTTCAAAAACGGACGCCAAAATATGCCGCTTCATCCAATCGGCATCCCTGCGCAAAACGTTCAGGGTGCGCCGGTTGGCTTCCTCAACCGTAATAAGCGCTCGGCTTACCCGGTTGTCGCCCCATGCCGTACCGCCGCCCTGGATGGGGAAGGCCACATCATAGTAGCCTTCCTCACGCACCGGCTTGGGTACGCCGTATTCATCAAGCGGCTGCAGCGTACCGCTGCCCGGTTGGTAAAAGCGCACGCTTGGGGTTGTAGTTGGCTCGACCATTGAGGCGGTCATAGCGTTTACTTGCCGGGTATGCTCTGCAACGCTTTCCCGTACTGCGTCCCAGACTAACTCATAGCCAACAACCGAAACGCGTTCGTTGGCTAAATGCTCCATCCCGACAAAACCATAAGCAAGTTCGTTTGCCATTTGTAAGCTCCTTAAATGGTTATGTGTTTATTAGTATAAAGCTATAGCGGTTAAGCCCGTTTACTTACAGGTCAACACGCAGCAGCTTGTCGGGGGTGGGGTAACCGTAACCGGGGATTACTTGCCCGACAACTTTGGCTTGCACGCCCTCGTTGGTTACGGCAATTACAACATCCTCGTCAGTCCCGCCCGTTAGGCTTGCGGGGTCAGATGTAATTGCGCCAACGTTTTCGTCAGCCAAATCGTTGATAAAGGTGATGGTGTACGGGCCGCCAGCGCTGCCCGATACGCTAACATTGCCGGGGCCAATGCTGTCCAATGCCTCAAGGGCAGATTGCACAGCCGAGGCCGCTGCATCGTAAGCAATGGCAGCGGTTTCATCGCCGCCAAAGGTAAGCGTAAACGTTCCACCGGTGGGGGTTCCGGTAATGGTTGCGGTTGCAACCTCGTCCTCGCCGGGGCTTGCATCGGCAAGCAAGCCATCGGTTGCGCTTAGGTAAACATCTGCGTCATAGTCCAACGCATCAAGCGCATCGCCAAGGTCGATAACGCCCTTGCGCAGCATGGTTACAGTCATGCCGGCTGCAGCGCTAATTACAGCAAGCCCGCCTTTGCGGGCCTCGGCTTCCGAGGAAGCATTGCCAAGTTCCACCTTGCCGTTGGTCGTATTAATGCGGCAATACTGCCCCGCATCAATGGCCTCTGCGGCCGGCCCGGTAAACTTTTCGGTTACCTCAACCAAAGCAACAGCGGTGGCGACTACTGTTAAGTTTGCCATTTGTAGCTCCTTATTTTATAGGGTTGTTTGTGCAGCCCGTTTGCGTTTTTCATCTTCGCTTAGGCTGCCGTTATTGCCCTTTGACTTCGGCAACTTGCCGGGGCCATCGGGCAGCTTTGCGCCGAGCGTTTCCCTGTTGGCTGCAATGTATTCCAACTGGTCAACCGTATCCAGCTTATCAAGCAGAGCCAAAATATGCTCGGGTAAATCCTTGCGGGCCGCTTCCAAGTATTTTGTAAGGGCTTCTTCGTTCTTTTTGTTCTCGGCCTCAAGGGTTGCAACCCGCTCGGTTACGGCCTGCAGTTCGCCCTTGCGCTTGGTTGCCAGCTTTTCAAACTCCTGCTGGTCAAGCATGCCCTTTTCTTCGGCTTCCTTGGCTGCGGCTTGCCGCTCGGCTTCCGCATCCTGCATCTTTTTCAACTCGGCCTGCGTCTGCTTTAGGCTTTCGTTTACCGTTTTGAAACGGTCATACGGTACGGGGCCGGGCTGCTGCTGGTTGCCGGCTGCTGCATCGTCTTCGTTGCCCTGCTGGTTTTCAGCGTTTTGCGAGCCTGCGCTCGAACCTGCGGGGGGGTTGGCGTTTTCGTAAGCAGCAACCGAGGCTTTTTCTTCCTCGGTAAGCTGGTCGGCTGGTTTGGCCTTTAGGGCCTTGTACTCGGCTTCGGTTAGCATGTTGTAACTCCTTTTTCGCTTTTTACATGCAACGGCATGAGGAATAAAATTGCGTAAAACAAAAACGCCACAAACCGCAAGCCCTCAAGGGGTCGCTAATCTGTGGCGTTATACGCTCTTACTAAGTTTTGCTCCCCCGCTCCGCTTGGCCCCTTGTGCAGGTTAGGGGCCAAGCTTGGAGGAGTTTGGAAATGCGTTTGCTGCCCGGCTGCGCTCCCTGTTGGCCGGGGTTTACTGGCAACCCCGGCCATCGAAGGGAGAAACAACAATAAGAGAAGCTATGCCTTTACATTTTACACGGTTTTACGCTTTTGCACAACTGCCGGGGCCGTAAACACGGCCGGCCGGCTGCCGTTGCCCCCGTTGCAAAGCTGCTGCAGCGCCGGCAAATCCACAAGGCAATACTCCTTGCCCTGCTTTATTTCTATAAGCTGCCGCTCCGGGTGAAACCTAAATAAAAATCGGCCTTCCGGGCTGCGCACTTCAACCCAACCGTTACCCGCTTGCATTTTGAGGTATAAGCTCATAGAGGGGCTTAGCGACAAACATGCCGCCCCAAATATCATTCGGCTGGTAACTAACAATATCGTCCAAAGTAAACAAACCTTCCCTTAGCCCCTCGTAACGGCCCCGGCCCAAAATGTCAACCTGCGTTTGTTCTGGTTGCTGCTGCAGCCATTCCCGGCCCGGCTGCCAATTTATCGGGGGCATGCCATCAACAACAGGCACAGCGGTGCAGCGCCCTTGTGGGTGGTCTTCAAGCGGCCGGGTAACCGGCCAAAACGTTCCGTCTAAAATTATACAAGCCGGGCAAACCCGGTTATCCCTTGCCGAAAGCCTTTTGTACTGCTGCACAACCCCGCTTTGTTGATACTGCATTTGGTTTGCAACCCGGTAAGCCCTAAGCATTTCTGTGCGGGCAATTACCATCGCTCGCCGCAACCCCTCGGCCATGCCGCCCTGTGCGGCCGCCATTATTATCTGCCTCATTTCTGCTGCAGCCATGCGGGGATTTATGCCAAAGGCCACAGCTTGTATAAGGGCCGCCTCTATGGCCTCGTAAGTATCGGGCCACGCAGCCCTAAGCAGCAAATCAAGCGGGCTGCCATCGCCGGCCAAGCCAACAATAGACTCTATTGCGCTAATAGGCAAAACGTCAAAGGCCCCAATTAGGTCGGCATAACCAAAGCCGGCATAAACGTAATTGATTGCATCAACCGCATTGCTTAGCCCCAAGCGGGCAAGTTCTTCCTGCCGCTGCTCAATCAGGTAAGCAGCATAATCGGTGTAATTGCCAAGCTCGCCCTTTAGCTGCTCAATAAAACGGGCATAGCGCTCAAGGGTAATCACATCGCTGGTTGTTGGCTGCTGCCCGGCTGCGGTTGCCTGCGCAATGCTGTCGGCTACAGCTTCCATCTCGGCATAAAGCGAATACTCAAGCACCTGCCATTGGGCAGCCATTGCCTGCGTGGTTGCAGCTTCCCGGCTCAAAAGCCGCTCCCTAAAGCTGCGGATTGCCTGTATAACCTGCGGCTCGGCCTCGGGGGCCTCAAACGGCAAAGCCATTATCGCTCATCCTGGTTGCTGCGGCTGCTTGCCGGCTGCCGTTGGTTACGGTTGTTGACATTTGTTGGGCTGGTGGGCCAAGGCTGCCCGTTGCTGCCCTGGTTGCGCTCAACCTGCGGCCGGGTAACGGCAAAGGTTTCCCGCTGCAGTTCAATCTGCTCTTTTTGGGCTGCCCTAATTAGCTCAATTTCCTCATCGTTTGCCCCGGCCTTTTGGGCTGCGGCTATAAGCGGGTAACCTGCATCCTTGTAAGCCTTTATTAGCTCGGCTCGCTCCTGCGCTGTTACCGGTATAACTTCCCGCTCGGCAATAGTGTGCTCAAAAGCGCCGTTCTCATAGCTGCCAATGTCCGTAAAGCCCTCTAGCTTGCCGGCTGCCGCAATGGTTAGGGCCATTGCATGCGCCCGGCATAAAACCGGCTCAACGTTGCCCCTTGCCTCGGCAACCCGGTCGATTGCATCGCCAAGCATAATCCGCAGCGCTCTGCCGCTTAGGTCGCCATGCTCCCGCAGCCGGTAATAAGCAAGCTCCGGTAAATCCTGCTCAACTTCCTCAAGCTGCGATTTCAAAATATCAAGGGCCGCATCATATTTCAAATCAGGAACAAGGCTTTTGAGGGTTGCTTGGCCCGGCAAGCTGTAAACCTTGGTATCGCCAACAACAACATAGTTTTCATCGGTGCTGCCTCGCCTGCTGCTGCGGCTTTCGTCTTGCTGCGTTCCAATCTTTGGCGGTGGCATAGGCCGCCCCATCTGGTCAATTTGGTTTGCCTCGGCAACCCAAGTGTTGTCGTTATGCCTAAATAGCATTTGGTGCAAACGGGTTGCTTGCCGGTTGGCCTCATCAATCTTATCCAAAGCATGGTCAAAGCAGCCGGCCCCCCGCTCGTCCCCAACATCCCTAAACTGCCCGTGTACCAATGGCACAAAATCAATGCCAAGGTTTTCGGTTAGGCTTAGTTCCTCGTCTGGTTCCCCCAACCGCTCTAAATCAATGCCGGCCTCTTTATCATGCATCCAAAGCCGGTAACTATTGTTTGCTTTGCTCCAAACTTCGGTATAAGTAACCGCCTCAACCTCGCCATCGCTAAGCCGCTCAACCTGCGGTATATCAAGCCGGGCATATTCAATATACCCCCGCTCATCTTCTTCAATTACGGTAACATGCTGCGGCTTTACAAGCTGCATAAATACTTGGTCGTAAGCCCGCTCCCGGCCCTCTAGCTGCCCGGTTTGCTGCGCCTTGCTGCTTGCCCTGGTTGCGACCCTAATATACATGTCGCCAAACAAAGCAAGCCAACGGGCCGCCAATTGCTTTTTTACCGCCCAATTTGACCAAACCCAAAGCTGCTCAATTGGCTCTTGCAGCTTTTCAGCGTTTGGCCCTTCAAGCTGCAATGCGTCCGGTAAGCTGCCGGGCCAAAGCCGATTTACATGAAACTCAACGGCCCGGTTTGCCGGGTTGCGTAAGGGCCACATTGCCTCATGGTGCTGCCCTTCCTGGTAAAAAAACATCATGAGGGCTTGATACAAACCGTTGTTGTTGTAGTAAAGCTCAAGCATGTTGTACCAGTCTGCCGGCTTGGCCGCTTTTTGCTGGTCGGTAAACGGCTTCATGGTTTGCAACCGCATCCAGCGGGCAACCGGGGTGTCAATACGGCTAAACGTTGCCATTCTGCGCTCCTTAGTCTATGGCCTGCCGCAGCCGGTAACCGGCAGCCAACAGGTTTTCGGTATAAATAATAAGTTGCGAAAAAGCATCAACTTGGTCACGGTAAGTTGTGCCTGGAAAGTTAAAAAGCTCGTCCTCAAAATCCATAAGCCAAGGAACCGAGGGGCCGGGCAGCGGCAGCAAAACGCAGCCATTTGAACACCAAACCGCCGCCTGCTCTGCCCTGGTTGGCTTGTCGCCCACCGGTTGAAACGGTATAAGCAACCGCTGCAACCAAGTCGGAGCGTTTTTTGCAAGGGTTTGCAGCGCTGTAATGCCGCTTGCCTTGTCCTCTATAATTAGCCCCCGCAGCTTTTCATCTTGGTTGCCGCCGCTCGCTTGGCCTTCAATAATTGCCGGCAAGTCTGGAAACTCAAGCCGCTCTTTAAAAACATAGCGAACAAGCATGCGGTAATCGGGCAGCAGTTCCCCAACAACGTTAGAGGTAAAAGCTGCATCAGCCTTGTCTTTTAGTGCTGTATCCCAACTATGCCAGCGGGCAACAACCAAGTTTTTTAGTTTTCTGTCTGTGGGGTCGTACCGGTTAGCCGGGTCAAGCCACCAACTGCGCTTGAAGGTTGTTCCCCCCGGTAAGGTTGGGTTGCCCTGGTAAGTTGCCTCGTAAACAGAGGCCGGGGTTGTATTGCGTAAATCGGCAACCTCGGCATTACTTTTGTGTTCGGGCCAAAGGGCCGGCCCGGCCTCATGTAATAAAACCTTTGTTGTTGTTGGCATTACAGCGCCCTAAATAGTTCGTAAACCAGCCGGCAGAGAAGGGCAGCCGCCAAAAGCGCAAATTGCCACCAATCGCTTTTCGCTAACCAGCGCAAAAGCCGCCCCAAACATTTTAGCACATCCGGGCTATCGTTGTCCATTGCTGCCATTATAACCTCAAACGCATAACAACCAAAACAAAAAAAGGCCCAGAAGGGGCCTAATTGGGCAAACATAACAACTTATACGTTTACGGCCACAAAAACCAGTGTGCGGCCGTGTGGCAAGGCTGCGGCTATCCTGCCGGCTTGCCTTTGCGGTTACGGGTAATCCAGCGGTCACGCCACCGGGCTTTTATCCCGTTAGGCAACCAACCAAAAAGCTTGGTTGCGAGGTAAGCGTAAGCAACGTAAACCCCGCCCGTAAACATGCCCCGCCAAAAAGCCGGTGGTTCTACCAAGCCATCAATATAAATGCCATCGCAACCAACCGGGTCGGTTTCTGTTGGCTGGTAACTGTAATAAATCTTTACGCCGGGGGCAACCGGCCAAACAAAGCGCCCTTCGTTATCGGGCATTGCCTAAGTCCTTTCGCTTTACTGGTTTTGGGGCCGGGCTGTCAAAAATAGCCCGCTGCAAATAGCGCCGTTGTGGCTCGCTAAGGTCGGCCGGCTGCTGTTCTTCCTGCTCGGGGTCGGCTGCCAGCGCTGCAAGCTGCTCGGTTGTAAGGCTCTGGTTAAATGCCGTAAGCGCTGTGGTTACCTCGGCCATGCTTAGTCCGGCCGCCTGCATTTCCTGCGCTGCTGCTGTTGCGCTTAGCCCCAAAGCCATCGCCGCTGCTGCCGTTGAGCCAGCAACCGCAAGCCGGCCGGCTATCTCGGCAATACGGCCCCGCACATCGTTGCGCAAGCCGGGGCCTGCAACTTCTGCCAAGGCAACAATAAAGGCTTTAGTAAACCGCTCGCCCTGCTGCCTGCTGCCCCCGCAGCTTATAACCGCCCGTATTGCAGCAGCCGGCAAATCGCCAACGTAATCAACTTCGGCAATCGCTTCAACTATGTGGTTTTCGTTTTGCTCCCTTACCGCCCACCAGGGGTTGCTAAAAATGCCGTTGGCATAACAGTATTCCATAGCTTGCCGGGTTGCGGCCCTTAGCTGCGTCATGGTCATGGTTTCCCATGCCTCGGTAAGCTGCTGCGCTGCGTTCTGCTGCAGCCGCTCATCGTTGCGCTGCTCAACCACCGGTATCCGCTGCCCCCTGCGGGCCGCTGCATCGGCCTGAAACTGCGCAACCGGCCGGCTATCAACGTAAAGGCTCTCAAGGTCTTGCAGCGCTTCGGTAAGCCTTGCATTTATCTGCTGTTTAGTACGGGCTTGCGGCCGTAAATCCAAAAAATCGTACGGCAGCCTAAAAGTAAACAGCCAAGCGCCCCCCGGTATAAAGCTATATTCAAACTCAAACCGGCAATAAGGGCCATCGGGGCCATTGAAAATAACAACCCTCATGTCTTCCTGCGTAATGCGCTCGGCCATGCCTACCGGCAATACGGTAACCTCAACCAAGTCAAGCAGCATGCCCGTAAGCAAAAGCTTTTTTGTGGCGTAAGTATTACCGGTTAGGGGCTGCCCCCCCTGGAAATCACGGCCAATCTGCAACTCATCAGCAGCGGCTAATAATGCGCTGCGGCTGTTGGGGTTAGGTCGGTTATTAAACTCAATTAGCTCCGCAAGTTGCGCAAAATGTAAAACAACCTTAGCCCGGTAACTATCAAACGCCGGGTTTGTGCGGGTAATTGAGCCGCCTGCATTTCTAAACGGCTGCCTCGAAACGTCAAGGTCAAAACCCTGTGGGGTAAGGTAAGGGGCAAAGGTTTCGCTATCATAGCGAACCTCAATCATGGCCCGGTCGCCGGCCGTTGCCCTTGCTTCAATCTGCAAGCTGTTTGCAATTGCGGTAATTACTTCTGCCGGCAGCCCTGCGGCCTGCATTGCATCGGCTATCCAGTCGGCAACCCTTGCCCGCATGCCATCAGGTAAAAAGCCTTCTTCTCTTTCAACCGGGGGAAACCAACTTATACGGGGCCGGCCTGCCCGCTGCAGCCAATCCCCATGAGCCTCGGCCAACTGCTCGGCTATACTTGCAATCCAGACTGCCAACTCAAAGCGCTCGCTGTCTGTATCCTCTTGGGGCAGCTTGGCCCGGTTTATGCCATAGCCAACAACCTCGGTATTCCAAGGGCAAACAAAGGCAAAGCTAAAATCCCAATAAGCAGCGCCCCCCGCAAATGCCGAGTCGCTTTTTACGGTCGCTTTTATATCCATGCTTGCAATTAGCCTTTCAATAGCATCGGCCGGCAAGCTGGTGCGCCGCAAACTGTCGCCCATCCAAACCCGCAGCACGCCAAATGCTTCGGGCAGCGGGCTTTCGCTGCCATCCGGCCAATCAAATCTTATTTCCCTTGCGGCCATAACAAACTCCTGTACAAACCTAATCGTTGCGCCTGCTGCAGCCATAACAGCGCCCCCAACCAAGGTAAGCATTTCGGTAAGCCCTTCCCATAAAAGGGCAGCCGTATCCCGTAGCTCATCGCAAACGTACTCGACAAACTTACTTGCTTTGCTTAGCATTTGCCGGCTGTAGCTCGTTAGGCTGCTGCAGGAAGTAACCAACTGCATCGACCCCGGTTGGTTGGCAAACCAGCAAAACAGGGGCCGCCCCGCCAAACATAATATCGGTAATAACGGCATGCTTGCCAGCCGGCCAAAACGCAATAAGCCGGCCCTTGGGGCTGCGGGTTTCAAGGCTGCGCTCTTTATCCTTGCGGTAAACAATGCTTCCCTTCTGGAAAGCCTTTACTTGCTCGTCTGTAAGTTCGATTTTATTAGCCATAACCCCATAATACCACGTAACAGCTAAGCTTATAAAATTATGCTGTTAAACACTTGCGGCCTAGCCAACTGTTGCAGCAGCCAACGGCTCGCCAAGCATGGCTCCGGCAAAGTTATCGGGGTAAGTAATGGTTGCGTAAACCTGCGGGCTGTCGCTTTCCAATTGCATGCGGCAAACTACCCAATTGCCGCCCCTTATAAGCCGCTGGTACAAATCGTCATGATGCCAAGCTGTTCCAATTACAACGGCCCGGCCCCGCTTGCTTTTGCGCCGGCTTAGTAAGCTGTTGTGCGTCCATGTTGTAACTAAATCCCGCTGGTGTTGGGTGCGGGTATTATCAAAATCAAGCAGGTCGTCAGCTAAAACTAAGTCGGCCCGGCTGCCGATAACGCTGCCGCCCGTACCGTAAGCGGCAAGGGTTGGGTGCAGCCGGCCGGGGTAAGGCCGGCCTTTGGGGGCCAAGCTCCATTCATCACCACGCCATTTGAGGCCCTCTTTGCTTATTACCGGGGTTATGTTTGGGAAGGTTTGTTGCCAAGCTTCATCGGTAACAATGGTGCGCACGCTCATGCTGCGCTTTTCTGCAACCGGCCCCGAAACGCTGCCAATAATAATCGACTGTTCGGGCCAAAAGCCAACCCGGCAACCAATATAAGCGCTAATTGCCCACGTTGTTTTAGCGCTTTCCGGGGGGGCAATAATAATGAGCCGCTTTATGCTTTCATCGCAAAGCAACTGCAACCACAGCCAATGGTGGGCAGCCGGTTCAATAGGGTGACCGTCATCCGTTTGCAGCATAAGGGCAGCAAAAGCCGCAACGGCTTCGGGGGTGAGCCTATTTAGGTTATTTGCCGTTTGAACTGTCGCCCTTAGCTCTGCCGTTTGCCGCTGGTGCTGCTGTTTCAATGCCAGCAGCAGCCGCCGCTTGCCCTGCAGCCGTAGGCTTTCGTTCGGTAAGTCGCTGTAAGCGCTCAATTTCTGCGTCCAAATCGTCTTCGTCCATGTTTGTTAAATCAATATTGGCAAATAAAACCGGGCCGCCTGCAGCGCCGGCCAACTGCTGCTCGGTAACCTCGCCGGGCAAGCCCCTTGCTTCCCGCTCAATGCGTATCGCTAGAGCAAACCATTGCCTTATTTCTGCCGGGGTAAGCTCGGCAAGCAGCGCTTCATTTTCGTTTTTTAGCATAAACGACAAGGCTTTAGCTGCTGCGCCCTGTAGGTTAGTCGCTATATTGGTGTGACGCTCAAGCATGGCAATGCGGTCTTTTTCTTCCTTGGCAAGCCGCTCCTGCCGCTGCTGCTCATCCCAAGCCTCGGCCCGCAAGCCCCAATTATACTCTTGGCTGTTGCGATACCAACTGCTTGTCGCCTTGGCTGCCCTGCGCTTAGGTTCGTAAGGGTTGCCGGCCCTATTTGCCTCAATTTGCCGCCTGTTTTCTTCCGCAGCAACCCAAGCCCGGTAAGCCCGTTCTATACTGCGCTCCGGGCCAACCGGCCGGTAATAAGTATCAAACCGTGCAAACCATTTTGCATCCTCGCCGGTCTGCCGCTCCCAAGGCTTTATATCTGGTTTTATTTTTGGCTTGTCGTTCATAGGTTCGTTCATAGTAAAACCCTTATGCGTTTATACTGCTAAACTTATAAGCCGCCTTCCTGTAAATCATCCGGCAACTCAACCAAAACCTCGCCGCAAGCATCTGTCGCTAAGCGGGGGTCGCCCTTAACAAAAACTAAAAGCTGCTGGTGGGTTTTGCCAAGCTTGCGGCTTGCGCTAAACTGCCGGCCGGCCCTAATGGGCAAGCTGCCGATTGCCGTTACCAAAATAGCCTCGTTGTAAAGCTGCAGCCCCGCATCTAAAAAGGCCGCAATTGTATCGCTAACAAAGTTTTGATAATTGCCTTGGCTGTCCCTAAAATCGCCAACAACAATCGCCGCAAATCTGTGGTTATCCAACTTGCCGCAAGCCTTGGCTATAATGGCCCGGTAAGCTTCCAAAAACTGCGGGTAATCCATGTTGCTAATGTCGGCCGGGTCATCGGTGTACTGCTCAAGGTTGCCGTAAGGTGGGCAACTAAAAACCAAATCCATTCGCTCAAAGCGCTGCTCCAAAAGCTGCAAACTATCCCCAACATGGTAAACCGGGGCAACCGGCTCGGGGCTGTCCTCAATGGGGCCTTTTTTGGCCCGGTCGTTTTCCAAAAGCATCCGTTGTGTTTTGCGGGCCATAAGGGCAAAGTAGTCGCCCCCACCAGCATCAAAATGCGCAACAATTTTATCGGCTTCCTCTTGCCCAAATAGCAAAACCAAAGAGGCCGTAAAAGCTTTGTAAGCCGGCAGCTTGCGCCCGGCTTCGTAGCATTTGAGCAGCTTATACCGGTTGCGCACAATCAGCGTATTGTTTTTGTTCAATGTAAACGGGCTTGCTATACAACCAAAAGGCTTATCGGGGGTGAAATGCAAGCTGCAAAGATAGCCTTCCTCTTGAAACGGACAAACCCCATGCGTCCGAGGCTGCAGCATGTTATCAATTACAACCCCGCCCAATTCTTCAATGCGTTTTATTTCGCTGTCGTGTATCGTAATCATTGTGCCGGTTGGGCTGCTGGTGCTGCGCTCGCAAGCCCCATGACATACGTTAGCAATATAATCAGGCTCGCAACCGTTGAAGCGAAGCCGGGCCATTGCGGCCGATACCTTTACGGTTACCGTATCGCTTTCGGGTTCTTCTGCTGCTGCCTGCTCGGCAAACAAAGCTTCAACTTGTTCCCGGTTTGCCAAAACCTGCCGCTCCGATAGCTCAATGCCAATGTATTCTCGGCCAAGCATGCCGGCAACAACCCCCCGCACGCTGCCCCCCGCAAACGGGTCTAAAACCCGGCCGCCCTGCGGGCAAAACCAGCGGTAAACCAACTCACAAACAACGGGGTCAAAAACGCTCGCCCCCGTTTGGTAACCATCATTCCCCATGATTTCGTTCAGCCGGCTTTGGCTGTCCTGGTACAAAATAGGCCGGCCCGTTCCATCTCCCCGCTGTGTTGTCCCATCAGCGCCGAGGCTTGCTGCCGGCAGCAGCCCCCCGCCCGGTGCGACATCGGCCCCCCGGCCTAACTCGCTTTGTAAGCCTAGGTTTACCCAACTGCGCTTCCGGTCTTGCCAATAGCCCTGTCTAGCATCCAAAACGCTAAAGGGTGGAACAACAAACCGCTCGGCCAAGCTTTGCCGGGCCGCCTCTGTTGCTTGGCCCCCAACGCCGCCATCGGCCCCGCTGGTAAGGTCGGCTATCATGCCGGCCAACTCGTCAAGGTAATCCGTATCAATGCCCGGTATTTCGGTCGGCTCATCTAAGCTTTCCAAAAGTCGGTTTAGGGTTGCAGGGTCAAAAACACTAAGCTCGGCAACCCTATTATCGGCAATGCTGTAACCGGTTGCCGTAAGCGGGTCATCATCTACAAATATAGCGGCAACGTAATCCCAACCCAAAAGCTGTGTGGCTGCAGTATAAGTTCCGTTGCCCTTTAGGATTGTATTGTTACGTAAGTTTACAACAACGGGGGTGCGCTGTTTAAACTTGCGCAAGCTTGCAGCAATTTCCCTCAAGCCTTCTGGTTTATGCGTGTTGGCATTGTTTGGGTCTGGATAAATGGCCGCAACCGGGTAAGCCAATGGCCGTAAATCATCGGCTATGTAATCAACCTCGGCCGGGTCGATTTCGTTATCAAGCGCTCGTTGCTCGGACAATTTTAGCTCCTTTCGCTTTTTACATGCAACGGCATGCGGGCCTTTGTAATTGCCCTTCTAAACCCATAACGGGGTTTAAAAAGTTGTGATATTATTTTGTTGAGCGCCCGGCCGCTGCGCCCTGCAGCGCCGGGCTTCTCGTTTCAGTATAACACCGGGGTTGCCCCTTGACAACTCAACCCGGCTTGATATAATTACGTTGGCGGGTACGGGTTGCCCCCCTCAACTCGGCCCGCCAACCCGTAACGAACTCCCGTTTTGGCCCCGGTGAACAGCCGGGGCCAATTGGTTAAAGCAAAAAAGGCCCACAAGGGGCCTTTCTGCGTTATTAGGGCAAATGATACCTATAGGGGCATAAAAATGCGACAGGGGCCGGTCTGGTAAGCCTACGGGGCAGCCAATTGACGCAAAGAATAAAAAAGGCCCCCGTTTGGGGGCCTTTGCTGTATTGCTTCTTACGGGTTGTAAGGCTTGGGGGGGCCAAAATCGGGGGGCAGCATGGTAATTTCTATGTCTTGCCCTTCGCCCGGAAGCTTTACTGTAGCGCCTTCCTTGTTCAGCCGGGCAATGTAATGCGCCCAAGTTGCAACGCCGGCCTCAAACTCGTTTAGCATGGCCCCGGCAAACAGCTTAAAACAATCTTGCCAGTTTTGGCAATTGGCCGCCTCTAGTTCGCTCATGTCCCGAACATACTGCAGCCAATCGCTCATTATCCTGTCAAGCTGGTCGTAATGGGTAAGGCCCGTAAGCCCTGCAAGGGTTCCGCTGCTGGTTTGCATGCAAACCAATAGCAGCCCGTATTTGTGCATGCTCATATCGTGCCGCTGCCCATCATCGGCAACCGGCCGCTCATCCGTTCCTTTTGTTGGGGCCATGTCAAAAATCCTTTCGTATTCATCGTCTAAAAAATCCAAGTAACCGTCAACCGGTTCAGCGTTTGGGCCAACCATAGCTTACTCGCCTTTTGGGTCGGCCGGGCTGCGCCTAAAAACAAGCCCGTTTTCTTCGCAATAGCGCTCAAGGTTGCGCTCGCATGCAACAACCGTATCAGGGGCAAAGCCTAAAGCTTCCATCGCCCCCGGCATGCGCCGGCTTGCGTCCAGCATAGCTTCGGCTTGGCCGCAGCGGTTGCAAATGTCTACGCTGCAGCGCCGGCTTAATGCAAGCCGTTCCCGCTCATTGGTCAGCGCCCCGCAACGGGGGCAATTAGTAACTGCCATTTCAAACTCCTTTTTACATTTGGTGGGTTAGTGGGGTTGGGGGCCTAAGCGGCCCCCTCATGCTGTTCAGTAACCTTGCTTACTAAGCCGGGGTTTTTTAGCTGGTGGTATTCCTGCCATGCCTGCATAATTTGCGCTTCGCCCCAAGTATTGTAATCAAGGTGCATCGGCATTTGTATAACATAGCGCTCGCCGGCCGTTGCGTTTGTTCCAGTAAACGCCGGGGCTAAAACCAGCGGTGCGCCACCATGCCCGTAAAAGCAAAGCGCAACATTTTCGGCTTCAAGGCTTTTTGCGGCCCGCAACAAAAAGCGGCAATTCACCCCAACTGTAAAGGCATGCCGCTCGGCATCATGCTCATTCTTCGGCCCCCGGTAAGGTAAGCCGCCTTTGCTGGTTGGCAGCGGTTTTTCAGCATAGTAGTTCTTAAAAATGCCCCCTAAAATCTCGGCTGTAAACCAGTTATGTTTCCCCGGTTCTACACCAACCGTAAGGGTTGCATAGTTGGTATCGGCCGCAAGCAGCCGCAAGCCTTGGTTGTAGTCGTCTGAAAAAACCAGCAGCCGCCGCAGCGCCTTAACCAAATCAGCCCGGTCAAAAATAAACGCATAAGCCAATTCGGTCGGCTTTGGCAGCAGGTCAAGCCATTGCGGAAAACTAGGCCTTGCATCATCAAGCGCCTTGCAAAAAAGTGTTACCGGGCCAAGGCCAACGCAAATCATTTCGGCCGGCCATTGCACAAAGTTGGCCGGCTTGTCATGCTCGGGCCGGTAATAAACCAGCGGCTCAAACAGCATGCCGCTTTTGGCGTTTGGGGGCCGCAGCAAGTTACTGCGCATAAGCTTTTCGGTTGTTTGCAGCAGGTCGGCCGGCAGCAAAACGCTGCGCAGCTCATCCTTGCTGGTTTCTGCGGTACGCATAAACTCAACGTACTCCCGGCCATCCGTAAAAATGCCGGTCTTACGGCTAAAGGCCAAGCTAAAGCCATCGGCCGCAACCGCTGTAAACTTGCTTCCATCGCCGCCGTTTTGGTTGGGCCAATATTTAAGCTCAACCTGCGCCAACGTTGGCCGGGCATCGTCTGCGCTTGCAAACGGGGTAATTGCATTAACCAAGTGCGCAAGGCTTGGCCGGGTAATAGCAAAAACGGGGTCAAGCTGCGGCAATGGGGCCGGTTGCAAAATATATTGCAATAAAAAGTCGCCAAACTGCTGCTCGGCCGCATAGCCTCTTATTGCAAGCTGCTTACCATCAACCCGGCCAATATCAGGTGCATACAAGTCCCCATTATCAAAGCTCAACAATGTTTTGCGGGGTAAGGTAACCAGCCATTGCTTAAGCCGGCTCGGCTTTATCAGGTAACAGCCCTCGCCTTTTAGCTTATTGTCGCTTATGGCTATCCGCATAAAAATGCCGGCCTTGTTTTGGGCATAGGCATAAACGCCCCGGCCCTCGTTCGTGTCGTTCGGCATGCTTGCAATAAGCATATAAGGGCCAAGCCGTTTATTTTTCAATTGGCTGCCCTTTGCGCCTAACCTTCCAAACGCATCAATCGCATCAAGTAAAATCGTGCTGGTCGTTGCAAAGCGCAACGGTTGGGCTTTTGTTTCTTCGGTCATTTCCAAACTCCTTTGTTTATGGTGGGGGGCTTAGCTGCCGCTCCCCTTGTTTATGTTTACTTCAACAACTGCATCTTCATAGCTGCCGGCTTCCTCAATGGCTGCGCCGGCTGCCGCCTCAAGTTCATCTTGGCTTGGCGTTTCGGGAATCGGGCCGGCCGGGGCCGGGGGGTCTGGTTTTTGCTGCATAGGGCTTACTCCTAGGTGTCAATTTGGTTTGCTATGTAATATTGAACCGGCTCAATGTGCCAGTGGGTAATTATGCCGGTCGCCGGGTCGTGTACCGCAACGGTCGCCTCATGGGTTTCGGCATCGCTTAGGTAATTTTCAAAATACTCAACCGCAGCCAATTCCTCATCAAACGCCTCAACGGCATGGCCCGCATCATCAAGCTTTGGGTCTTCGTTTTCAAAATCCCAACAAAAGTATTTAGCCATGCCTTACTCCTTGTTTATGTGGCTGCGTGTCCGGCCCCGTACTAGCTGCCCTATACGCTCGCCGTAGGTGTTTACGTTTTCAATTTTCAAATGCTTTGCGTTGCTGTTGTCGCTGCAAGCCCAAAGAACCGGGGTCGCCCCTGCAAAGCCGGTCGGCAAGGGCTTGCTGCATTCAATCGCCTGCGTTACCAAAAAAACCGACTGCCATATATCCCCCATGCAAGTATATTGCCGGCAAGCTAAGGGCCTATCCTCGTAAACGCTGCAGCGGTTTGTTCCCTGGTCTAGCAAGCTGCAGGTTTGGTTCGCCTCGCTCAAAATCAACTCGCCGGCTTCGTTGGGCCGCAGCCCCATGCGGGCCGCAATGGCTGCATCGTTGGGGTCTTTTTCTGGGTACAAAAAAACCCGGCTATACCGGCAGCAAAGCGCAACGCATTCGGGGCAGCCAAACCGCAAATATCCCCCGCCAATGCGTAACCCCATTTCGGGGTGTACTTCAAGGTTTTCGTCTGCCATGTCCTACTCCTTTACCGGGCCATAGCCTAAGTCTTTAGACTCATGGCAACCAAGCCCCATTTGCTCATCTATAGCATAAGCCATCTGAAATACAGCGTCTATGTTTACTAGCAGCCGGTCAAGTTCGGCTTTTACTTCCGGGCTATGCCGAGCAACTTGCGCAACAAAAACAAGCAGCCGCAAATCGCCCTCAATATCAGCGTGCGGTTGCATCCAGTTTTTCCCTGCAATTACAACCATGCTTTACTCCTGTTCCCAAAAGCGGCTTAGGTAATATTTTGCCTCCCTTACAATATCGGCCGGCTTCCAGCCAAATTGCTCAACGCCGGCAACCATGTTGTTTAGGGCTAACTCAAAATACATCGCCTGTTTACGCTTGGCCCGGCCAAGGCAAAGCGTGTGCTTCAGCAGCCTCCGCAACCATTGCTCCTTCCGCTGCATTGCCTGCATCCAATCAAACTCATCATCGCTTATCAGCATGTGCGGGGGCTGCTTGCCCTGCCAGCGCCTAACCAATTCGTCAAGCATATCGCTAAGCGCCGAAAACGCATCAAGCCTGCTGCAGTAAAGGGCAACAAAATCGGCAAGCTGCTTATCGCTCATTTTCTGCAGGTTTTCGGTGCGGGTTGCGCTGGTTGCAACTTCCATAATTCGCAAGTATTGTTCTTCGTCCATAGGTTTGCTCCTTAAAATATTTGTAATTGCGTAAGCTGCTCGTTTTTTAGCTTGCGCAAATCAACCTCAATAGCAGCAACGGCTTCGGCCTCGCCGGCTTCCCTTGCTGCTTTGGCTTGCCGGTAACGCTCCAAAAGTTGGGGGGCCAAGGTTTGTAAAGCCTCATCGCTTTCCATCATTGCGTAAAATAGGCCCTTACCGTTTAGGCCGTAAAGGGCCATATTAAGCCGGGCCATCAATACGCAAGTTTGGTCAATGTCCGTACCGCTAAACTGGACAAGGCCCTGCTGCGTATAAGCTGCGGGCATGCTTGCGGCCGCAGCCAAAAACATTATCCCGCTCCCGCAAGCCGGGTCGTTTACTGTTACCGGCTTATAGTAAGGGGCCGCCGCTGGTATCAATGTGCCTGTAAAGTAATCCCAAGCCTCGGCCTTGCTGCGCATCAAAACACTGCAAAGGGTTGCCGCTTGCCCCCAAGCATTGTCGGGGTGGGTAAGGGCTTCTTTTACTCGCTGCTCTACGGTCGCCCCAATGCCCAAGCTTTGCGCCATAAACTGCGCAACCGGCCAAGGTGTAAAATATTGGCCCGCATGCGGGTTTCCAATTTCAAGCAACTGGTAAGTTTCGCCAACAACATCGGCCCAACCTTCAACCGCCGAGGCCATAAGCAGCGCCAAAGCTTCGGCAAGCTTATCCTTTTGGTACGGGCTGTATCGGTCAAGCATACGTACCGCCTCAATGCCATCGGGGCCGGGCAAATATTTGCCAACTAGCTCGGCAATATCTTCTTCCCCCAAGCTTGCAACCTGCCGCAGCTTTGCAGCCGCAACCTCGCTAAAGGTTAGTAACGCAGTAACCAAAAAATCGTCAAACAACTGGTAAATCGTTTCGCCCCCCGTATTAGCTGCCCGCAAAACCTTCGCAACCTTGGGGGCATACTCCTGCATAATATCTTGTCCATCCCGCATAACCAAACTCCTGTGGGTTAGGCCGGTTGCCGGCTATGCGTTTATACTTACAAACCCATAACTAGCAACCGGTTAGCCGTTAAAACTTTTGCGGCAATCAGTTAAAAATCAGCATTGCCGCCCCGGTTGGCCCTGTATTGCGCCTCTTGCGCCTCAATAAAATCGCTTGCGCTTTCAAAGTTTTGCATAAGGGCAAACTTCGCAACTTGGCCGGCCTCATCGTCCCATTGGGGCATGTTGGGCAATTCGGCAAACAACGCAAGCAAATCGCCCTTTGCTTTTACCGGTTTGTCGGTTAGGGCAATTGGTTGCTGCTCCGGTGTAAAGCAGCAAAGCGCTAACTTGTCATACTGCATAAGCGCCCCTAAGCCGGCCCTGTCCATTGCGTTCCGGGGGTCTAAAAAAGTAACAAAGCCCCGGCCCGCAATGCGTACCGCCAAGGTAAACAAAGCAATCCGCAGCTTTTGCGGGGGCTTGCCCGGTTCATTTAGGCCAATGTCAATAGAGGCCCTTCCCGGCCAAACTTCCATCACTGCGCCCGGCTTGGCAACGCTGCGCTTATACCATGCCGGGGTTACC
>Ga0316192_10000987_pt1 | contig 20884 bp, 18 predicted proteins | sample MerIslwburrow_MG_FD_204931 | JGI IMG/M metagenome (GOLD analysis project Ga0316192, IMG submission 204931) | Coastal sediment microbial communities from Maine, United States - Merrow Island worm burrow | ecosystem: Environmental > Aquatic > Marine > Coastal > Sediment | place: USA: Maine...
ACACCGCGCTATCCGGCTACCAGGAGATCATCACCGATCCCTCCTACGCCGGTCAGATCATCACCTTCACCTACCCCCACATCGGCAACTACGGCGTGACCGATGCCGACAACGAATCCCCGACGGTGCACGCCCGCGGGGTGGTCGTTCGGGACCTGTCCCGTCGCCACTCGAACTGGCGGGCCGAGCAGCACCTCGAACGTTTCCTGATGGGCCGAGGTCTGGCCGGAATCGCAGGCATCGACACCCGTCGCCTGACCCGATTGTTGCGCGATCAGGGAGCGCTGCCCGGGGCTTTCGGGCCCGTTGAAGGCGAGGGAGCGGTCAGTCTCGACACCCTGACCCGGGTGGCGGCCGCCGAACCGGGCACCAACGGTGTCGATCTGGTGGCCCAGGTGACCACCTCCGAGCCCTACCGCTCCGGGTCCGGCCCCCACCGGGTGGTGGCGCTGGACTTTGGCATCAAATCCACCATTGTGGAGCAGTTGGCCGCCCGATCGAGCGTTGAGGTCGTCCCCGCGGCCACCACGGCGGCGGAGATCATGGCCCGGCAACCCGACGGCATCTTTCTGTCCAACGGCCCGGGCGATCCCCGCCAGGTGGCCTACGCCATCGAGACCGTTGGCGAACTCCTGGGTCAGGTTCCGATCTTCGGCATCTGCCTCGGCCACCAGATCCTGTCGCTGGCCATCGGTGGTCGTATCGAGAAGCTGCCCTTCGGCCATCACGGAGCCAACCACCCGGTTCGCAACGAACGCACCGGTTTGGTCGAGATCACCAGCCAGAACCACAACTTTGCCGTCGACGCCGACTCCATTGGTCAGGTCGCCGACGTTACCCACACCAACCTGAACGACGGGGTGTGTGAAGGGCTGCGGGTCCGTGCAGCCTCGGCCTTCAGCGTGCAGCACCATCCCGAGGCCAGTCCCGGCCCCCACGACAGCGCCTATCTGTTCGACGAGTTCGATCAGCTGATGAGCGAAGGAGTCTGATCCTGATGGGTCGACGCAACGACATCAAGAGCATCCTCCTCATCGGCTCCGGCCCGATCGTCATCGGTCAGGCCTGTGAGTTCGACTATTCCGGTACCCAGGCCTGTCGGGCCCTGAGGGCCGACGGATACCGGGTGATCCTGGCCAACTCCAATCCGGCCACCATCATGACCGACCCCGACTTCGCCGATGCCACCTACATCGAGCCGCTGAATCTTGAGGTCCTGACCGCAATTATCGAGGCTGAACGGCCCGATGCGTTGCTACCGACCCTTGGTGGACAGACGGCGCTCAATCTGGCCATGGAGCTGGAGGAGGCGGGTGTGCTCGAGCGCTACGGGGTAGAGCTGATCGGGGCCAACGCCGAGGCCATCTCCACGGCGGAGGACCGTCAGAAGTTCAAGGACGCCATGATCGAGATCGGTCTCGAGGTGCCGCGCAGCGGTGTGGCCCACAACATGGAGGACGCCCGGTCCATCGTCGACGAGGTTGGTCTGCCGGTTGTGATCCGACCCGCCTACATCCTCGGTGGCCGGGGAACCGGTATTGCCTCCACGGCGGAGGAATTCGAGCTGGCGGCGGCCAATGGGCTGGAGGCCAGCCCCATCACCGAGATCCTCATCGAGGAGTCGATCGCCGGTTGGAAGGAGTTCGAGCTGGAAGTCATGAGGGACCGGGCCGACAACCAGGTCGTCATCTGTTCCATTGAGAACGTGGACCCCATGGGGGTGCACACCGGTGACTCGATCACGGTGGCCCCCATCCAGACGCTGTCCGACGTCGAGTACCAGATCATGCGTGACGCCGCCTTTGCCTGCCTACGTCGGGTCGGGGTCGAGACCGGGGGATCGAACGTCCAGTTCGCCGTTGATCCCGCCGATGGCCGCATGGTCGTCATCGAGATGAATCCCCGGGTCAGCAGGTCCTCGGCCCTGGCCTCGAAGGCCACCGGGTTCCCCATCGCCAAGATCGCGGCCAAGTTGGCCGTTGGCTACACCCTTGACGAGATCCCCAACGACATCACCGAGAAGACGCCCTCGTCCTTTGAGCCCGTCATCGACTACGTCGTGACCAAGATCCCCCGTTGGGCATTCGAGAAGTTCCCCGGCACCGAAGGGGTGCTCGGCACGTCGATGCAGTCGGTGGGGGAGGTCATGGCCATCGGCCGTACCTTCCCCGAGTCGTTGCAGAAGGCGTTCCGCTCGCTGGAGTTGGGCCAGGTGGGCGTGAACGCCTCCCCGGCCGAGGCCCGCTTCCTGGCCATGGACGACGCCGAACTGCGCCATTCCCTCGGCGTCGCCACCCCGGATCGGTTGTTGCAGGTGGCCGAAGCCCTACGCCGCTGCATCCCGCTGGAAGAGGTCCATGAGCTGAGCAGAATCGATTCCTGGTTCCTCGATCAGATCGCGGCCGTGACCGAGCAACGGCAGTGGCTGGAGGAGCGCGTCGCCGATGTCGGCTCCGAGGCCGTGCTGGGATCGCTGAGTCGGGCCGAGTGGCGGCGAACCAAGCAGCTCGGCTTCAGCGATGCCCAGTTGGCCTACCTGTTCGATGTCGACGAGGCCGACGTTCGGTCGACCCGGGTGGCGGCCGGGGTCGAGGTTACGTTCAAGACCGTCGACACCTGCGCCGCCGAGTTCGAGGCCTACACGCCCTACCACTACTCGACATTTGAGGACGAGGGTGAGGTCCGGCCCGGCACCAAGCCCCGGATCGTGATCCTCGGTTCGGGTCCAAACCGGATCGGGCAGGGTATTGAGTTCGACTACACCTGCGTGCACGCCAGCTTCGCCCTGCGCGACGCGGGCTACGAGACGGTCATGGTCAACTGCAACCCCGAGACGGTGTCGACCGACTACGACACCTCCGACCGTCTCTATTTTGAACCCATCACCTACGAGGACGTGATGAACGTCATCGAAGCCGAGGACCCCCTCGGGGTCATCGTCTCCCTCGGGGGGCAGACCCCGCTGAAGCTGGCCGACCAGCTGCCGGCGGAGCTGATCCTGGGCACCTCGCCGGCGTCAATCGATGCCGCCGAGGACCGCGATCAGTGGGCCTCGCTGTGTGCCCGCCTCGACATCCCCCAACCGGCGGGGGGCACGGCAACCACGATCGACGAGGCCCTCGAGATCGCGGCCCGGATCGGCTACCCGGCCCTGATCCGGCCAAGCTACGTTCTCGGCGGACGGGCCATGGAGATCGTGTACGACGACCTCGACCTCAAGCGGGCCATGGCCGCCATGGCCGTCGACGGTTCTCTGGGCCGTGAGGGCGGGCTGGCCGCTGACCGGCCGGTGCTGGTCGATCGTTTCCTGGAGGCCGCCATCGAGGTCGACGTCGATGCGGTGCGCGACGCCACGGGCGAGACGGTCATCGGCGGGATCATGGAGCACGTCGAGGAAGCGGGCATTCACTCCGGTGACTCAGCCTGTGTGCTCCCGCCACCCACCCTGTCACCTCAGACCATCGAGGTGGTCGCCGACTACACCCGGCTCATCGCCGATGCCCTTGAGGTCAAGGGATCGCTGAACGTGCAGTACGCGGTCAAGAACGGCCAGGTGTTTGTCATCGAGGCCAACCCCCGCGCCTCGCGCACGGTGCCGTTCGTGTCCAAGGCCACCGGGCGGCCGATGGCCAAGGTGGCGGCCCGCGTCATCGCCGGGGCCAGCCTGGCCGAACTCCGACAGGAGGGCCTGCTCGGTCCGGAGCCCGAGTTGCGCCACTGGTCGGTCAAGGAAGCGGTTCTGCCCTTCAACCGGTTCCCCCACACCGATGCGCTGTTGGGGCCCGAGATGCGCTCAACGGGCGAGGTGATGGGCATCGACGGCACGCCTGGCCTGGCCTTCGTCAAATCCCAGTTGGCAGCCGGAACCAACATGCCCGAGCCCGAAGCCGGTGCCGTCTTCTTCTCCCTGGCCGATCGTGACAAGGCCGCTGGCATCGAGGCGGCCATGCTGCTGGCCGATCTCGGGTACCGCTTCGTGGCCACGGAGGGAACGGCGGCGGCCCTGGCCACGGTGGGCATCGAGGTCGAGGAGGTGGTGGCCCGCGTCGGCGACGATGGGCCTGACGCGGTAAAGCTGATGAACGACGGCACCATCACCCTGGTGGTCAACACCCCACGGGGTCGGGGAGCACGCTCTGATGGTGACTACATCCGAAGCACGGCGGCCCAGCACGGCGTTCCGTTGCTGACGACGATCTCGGCGGCCAAGGCCGTTGCCTTGGGCCTGGCTGAGAGCCGGGCCGAGCCAATGGAGGTCCGCACGCTACAATCGGTTCACGAAGGTCTGTTGTGACCAACACTTCCTTCGTATCCCGCTGCTCCAAGCCCCGCCGCCTCCGCGCCGCCCCGCCGCCGTGACCACCGAGCCGACCTCTGATTCGAGTATCGATCTCACCACACGGGTGGGTTCGATTGAGTTGCCGTCACCCATCATGACCGCGGCGGGAACAGCGGGCCACGGAGCCGAGTTGGGGGCCTACGTCGATCTGGCGTCGCTGGGGGCGGTAGTGGTCAAATCGTTGGCCCATTTCCCCTGGGACGGCAATCCGGCGTTGCGGGTCCACGCAACACCCTCGGGCATGATCAACAGCGTCGGCCTTCAGGGGCCGGGGCTCACGGCGTGGATCGAGCACGAGCTGCCTCCCCTGCGTGCAGCCGGGGCCCGGGTGGTGGTCTCGATCTGGGGTAAGAGCGTCGACGACTATATCAAAGCGGCGGAACTGATCGCGCCCCTGGGCCCCGAGGTCATAGCGGTCGAGGTCAACATCTCCTGTCCCAACACTGAAGCGGGCAACGAACTGTTCGCCCACTCTCCCGAGCTGACCGAGACCGTCATGGCCCGAACCGAGGTCTGCGGACGGCCCCGCTGGGCCAAGCTCAGCCCCAACGTCGGTCCTGGCCTGGCCACCATCGCCGGCGCAGCCGTTGCCGGAGGGGCCGAGGCGGTCACACTGGTCAACACCTTTTTTGGTCTCAGCATCGATCCGGTAACCCGCAGGCCCCGCCTGGGCGGGGTGCGGGGTGGGGTGTCGGGGCCTGCCATTCGGCCGATGGCCGTACGGGCCGTTGCCGATGTGCGGGCGGCCCTGCCCGGGGTTCCCATCATCGGCGTTGGCGGGGTGGCCAGGGTGGACGATGTGGTTGAGTTTGCCCTGGTCGGGTCGAACGCGGTGCAGATCGGGACGGCAACGTTGGCCGATCCGGGGATCTGTGGCCGGATGGGCGTCGAACTGCGTCAGTGGTGTGCTAATGAAGGTGTCCTACGCTTCGCCGACCTGGTCGGCGGAGCAGAGATCGACGGGCTATGACCCCAACAGGAGGCAACGGTGGCTGAGGCGACCGCACAACAAACAAAAGTGACCGCTGAGGCGGTAGGTAGATCCATCGACGACGAACGTCCGGCATCGAAGGAGGACTTTTCCGAGGGACTACCTCCGGAGCTGCGGGCCCGTATGGCGCTGGCTCTCGACGTCGACGACCTCGTCCAGGCGCTACGCCTGGCCCGACAGCTTTCCCCCTGGTTCGGGGTGGTTAAGGTCGGTCTGGAGCTGTTCACCGCAGCCGGTCCCGACGCGGTCGGAACCATGCTGGACAACGGCTTTGATGTCTTCCTCGACATGAAGCTGCATGACATCCCCAGCACCGTGGGCAAGGCGGCTGCAGTCTGTGGCGCCCTCGGGGCCGGCTACCTCACGATGCATGCCTCCGGCGGCGGTGCCATGCTGTCGGCGGGCGTCCAGGGCTTTGAGGAAGGGGCCCGCAACGCCGGACTACCCCAGCCGGTGTCGGTCGCCATCACCGTGCTCACCAGCGATGCCGACGCCCCGCCCCACATCGTGCCGAATCGGCTTCGACTGGCGGTTGAATCGGGGTGCAGGGCAATCGTCTGCTCAGGCCCCGACCTGAAGAACGTGCGCGAGCTCTCGCCCCGGACCCAACGCATCGTCCCCGGGATCCGTGCCATCGGAGCCGAGCGACACGATCAGCCCCTGGCCGTGACCCCCGCCGAGGCACTGCGGGAGGGCGCCGATCTGTTGGTGATCGGGCGGGCGGTCACGCTCGCTGATGACCCTGCAGCGGCCGCCGCAGCCCTCTTCGCTGGGGTTTCGTGAACATCTACCCGTATCAGTGACCAATTCTGTGACCGTCGCGTGTCGGTGCTGGCGGGATCGGTAGATACTGTTCGGTTATGCCCAAGCCCCCGGAGTTGACACCCGAACAACGATCAGCTGCCCTGGAGAAGGCAGCCGAAGCGCGCCGAGTGCGCTCTGATGTCAAGAATCGGCTGAAGATGGGGAGCATCACCTTGGCCGAACTCTTAACTCAAGCCGACGGTGATCCGATCGTGGCCAAGATCAAGGTCCTTGCCGTCCTGGAGTCGCTTCCAGGCGTTGGTAAGGTCACGGCTCGTCGCACCATGGATGAAGTCGGTATCGCCGAGTCCCGCCGCCTGTCCGGTCTCGGACCTCAGCAGCGCAAGTCGCTACTGGCGGCGTTCTCCTGAGCCGCCGTCCTCTGGTCATCGTGGTCTCAGGCCCGGGCGGTGTGGGCAAGGGGACGGTCGTCGCCGCCCTTGTGGCGCGCTATCCCGAGCTGTGGCTGAGTCGGTCGTGGACAACCAGGCCCCGTCGTCCCGGTGAGGCCGTCGATGCCTACGAGTTCGTGTCGAGGGACCGGTTCCAGGAACGTATGGGGGCCGACGGGTTCCTGGAACACGCCGAGTTCCTCGAAAACCTCTACGGCACACCCAAGCCTGCGCCTCCGGTTGGCCGTGACATCGTGCTTGAAATCGATGTGCAGGGCGCCCGCCAGGTTCTGCAAACCAACCCTGACGCACTGCTCATTTTCCTCGTCGCCCCTTCGGCGGAGGAGCAGGAAGCCCGGTTGCGTCGTCGCGGCGACCCGCCGGAGAAGGTCCGTCAGCGGCTCGACAAAGCGGCCGAGGAGGCCAGCGCCGGTCGGGAGCTGGGGGCGGCGGTGATTGTCAACACGAACATCGATGACACGGTCGAGGACATGTGGACGGTAATCGAGAAGGCCCGGGCAGGGCTCGGAAGGTAACTCAACTGCCGCGCCCCGCGGGGGTCGCCCGACATTGGCAGTACACTGCTTCGTTGGAGGTTTGCCAACTATGGCGAAGAGCTATGACACGATGATGAGCCCCGGTGTGGAGGAGCTCATGGAGAAGACGCATACGAAGTTTGGTTTGTGCACGCTCGCCTCCACTCGGGCCCGTGAGATCAACGCCTATTTCGGTCAACTCGGTGAGGGTCTTGGGGCAAAGGTTCCACCTCAGGTCACCTCGGTGGCCCGCAAGCCTCTGTCGATCGCCTTCGAAGAGATCGCGGCCGACAAGATCGTGCCGGTCAATGCCGACGGGTCGCCGGTCGTCTTCGACGACGCCGACTGAAACGAGCTGAGCGGTGCTCGAAGGTCGCACCATCATTCTCGGGGTAACCGGAGGAATCGCCGCCTACAAAGCCGTCGAGGTTACTCGTCGTCTGGTTGATCTCGGGGCGCATGTTGTCCCCGTTTTGACCGATGCCGCCCACAACATGGTGGGCCCCACGACGTTCACGGCACTGGCCTCGGAGCCGGTGAAGACGAGCTTGTGGAAAGACAGCCATCACATCCCCCACACCAAGATGGGGCAGAGTGCCGATGTCGTACTGGTCTGCCCGGCAACGGCCCGAATCATCTCTGATCTACGCACCGGGCGATCGGGTGATCTGTTGTCGGCCACGTTGTTGGCCACCACCGCACCGGTCGTGATCTGTCCGGCCATGCACACTGAGATGTGGGACCATCCGGCCACGCAGGAGAATCTTGAGGTTCTCGCTCGGCGGGGGGTTGTGATCGTTCCCCCCGAAGAAGGTCGACTGGCCGGAGGTGACATTGGTCGGGGCCGCCTGGCCGCTCCGGCTGTTGTGGTCGAGACGATCTGTGGGCTTTTTGCCGCTGGGCCCTTCAATGGCCGATCGGTCCTCATCACCGCCGGGGGAACCCGTGAACCGATCGATCCCGTGCGCTACATCGGCAACCGCTCCAGCGGCAAACAGGGCTATGCGCTCGCCGAGGTGGCGGCTGGGCTGGGGGCCAAGGTCACACTGGTCACCACGGTCGATCGGCCCGCACCGTCCAGCGTGACCCGGGTCGATGTGGCCACTGCGGCGGAGATGCACGATGCCGTGATCAGCCGTGCCGATGACCATGACGTCGTCATCATGGCGGCCGCCGTCGCCGACTTCCGGCCCGTTCGAGTGGCCGACGACAAGATCAAGAAACACGATGGCGTCCCGGAGATCGTCCTGCAGTCGACCACGGATATCCTGGCTGCGCTTGGCCGGGTGAAAAAGTCAGGTCAGGTACTGGTCGGGTTCGCGGCGGAGACCTCCGATCTTCGAGCCAACGCCGCTGACAAACTCTCCCGCAAGGGTGCCGATCTGATCGTGGCCAATGATGTCTCGGCCCCGGGTGTCGGCTTTGCCCATGACACCAATGCGGTAACGATCCTGGGGGCCGACGGCTCCGAGGACGATGTCGCCCTAACTGACAAGAGATCGATAGCGCAGGCAGTGCTTGCCGCCGTGCTCGACCGACTTCCCGACACTGAAAGCCCAGCGTGTTGAACAACTACACCTTCACCTCCGAGTCTGTTACCGAAGGTCATCCCGACAAGATGGCCGACCAGATCTCCGACGCCATCCTCGATGCGCTGTTGGAGCAGGACCCACAGAGTCGGGTTGCGTGCGAGACCCTCGTCACCACCGGATTGGCCATCGTGACCGGCGAGGTGTCGACCGATGCCTATGTCGACATCCCCTCCGTGGTGCGGCGGACGATCACGCGGATCGGCTACGACAAGGAGTCCTACGGTTTCGACGGCAATACCTGTGGCGTCATGGTGGCCATCGACGAACAGTCGGCCGACATTGCCCAGGGTGTCGACAAGTCCGAAGAAGTGCGCAACTCCGGCGCTACCGGCGATCCCTACGACGAACAGGGCGCCGGCGATCAGGGCATGATGTTCGGCTACGCCTGCCGTGAGACCGAGGAGTACATGCCGCTCCCGATCCACCTGGCCCACCGGTTGGCCGAGCGCCTGTCGGAGGTTCGACGGCTCGGTACCGTGCCGTACCTCCGCCCCGACGGTAAAACACAGGTCACGTTCGACTACGAGAACGGACGACCGGTCAGACTCAAGACGGTACTGATCTCGACCCAGCACGACGACGGCATCGATCGCGACACCATGATTCGCCCCGACCTGATCGAACAGGTTATCCGTCCGGTGGTGCCGCCCCAGTTCGCCGACGATCCCTATGAGGTGCTGGTCAACCCCACCGGTCGATTTGTGATCGGTGGTCCGGTTGGCGACGCAGGCCTCACCGGTCGCAAGATCATCGTCGACACTTACGGTGGTGCCGCCCGCCACGGTGGCGGAGCCTTCTCGGGCAAGGATCCATCCAAGGTCGACCGTTCAGCGGCCTATGCCGCCCGGTGGGTGGCCAAGAACGTGGTGGCCAGTGGTGCGGCCGAGCAGTGCGAGGTCCAGGTGGCCTACGCCATCGGCGTGGCCCGCCCCGTGTCGGTGATGGTGGAGACGTTCGGGACCCACACCGTCGACCCGGCGCATATCGGTACCGCGGTCCAAGAGGTGTTCGATCTTCGTCCCGCTGCCATTCTCGACCTGCTTGATCTGCGTCGCCCGATCTTCACCCCCACGGCGGCCTACGGCCACTTTGGACGGCCGACCGGTAACTCCTTTACCTGGGAACGGACCGATGAGGCGGCCGACCTGCGGTCCGCTCTCGGGCTTTGACCACGGTGCTCCGCCTCGGCTGGTGACAGCGGCGAGGAGACCGATCCGGTGACCTGGACCGGTCGACTCTTCGATCCCGAGCCGGCGGACAGTGTCGGCACCACGGACAGGACAGACAACCCCAGTGGGCCCGACGGTACCTCGTCGCCGGGGCCAGCCGGGGGTTTCGTAGCGCCCCTCGACGGTGCGGTCGCGGTTCGGGTACTGCCCGATGTGTCCGGTTTGGACAAGGAATTCGACTACCTCCTGCCCGAGAAGTTGACCGGGCGGGTCGAGATCGGAGACCAGGTGCGGGTGATGCTCAATGGTCGTTCGATCCGCGGTTGGATTACTGCGGTCGGTTTCGACTCCCCCCACGGGGTTTCGCTCCGACCCGTGACCAGGGTGGTGTCGGCCGGTCCATCGGCCGAGGTGGTGTCCCTGGCCCGCTGGGCCGGCCGCCAGTGGCAGGGTCGGGTGGCCTCAATCCTGAAGTCGGCTTCACCTCCAAGGGTGGTGCCCAGCCTCGCCGTTCCGGTTGCAAACGAAGCCACCGTCCACGATGGAGCGGCGGCCCCGGCCGACGTCGAGCAAACCAGCGCCGAGGCTGAAACGGGGGCCGGGCGAGCCGTTGACGGGGCGGAAGGGGGCGAGGGTGGTGCCGTCGAGCTTTTTCGCCTGCCTCCCGCCGCCGACCTGCTGCCGTTGCTGCTGCGGGCCTGGGAGTACACCGGTGGCGGCAACGTTGTTGTCGTCGTGCCCCGGGTTGATCTGGCCCGCGGTCTGGTCGGTCGGCTCCGCCAACAGGGTGTGGCCACCAGGGTCCACCCCCGTGACTGGGCCACCGCCGCACACCGGGGCGGGATGGTTATCGGGGCCCGTTCGGCCGTTTGGGCCCGGCTGCCGTCGGTTGATCTGATGGTGGTGATCGATGAGCACGACGAGGCTCTGCAGGAGGAACGAAACCCCACCTGGCATGCCCGGGATGTGGCCATCGAGCGGGCCAGGCGGGCCGGTGTCGCCTGTTGGCTGGTTTCACCGAGTCCGTCGGCGGCGGCGGTGGTGGCGGCTGAGCTGCACCATGGACCGAGTCGTCGTGAGGAGCGTGACGGCTGGCCGATCGTCGAGTTGGTCGACCGTCGCCAGGAGGAGCCGGGGCGGGGCGGGCTGTTCTCGCCTCCGGTGACCAATGCCGTGCGGGAACCAGGAACGGTGCTGGGGGTGCTCAACCGCAAGGGGCGTGCGGTCATGTTGGCCTGCGCCATGTGTGGGGAACTGGTGCTGACCGAGGACGGCGAGCGACTGATGGTCGAGCGCGACGGTGTGCTCGTGTGCCCCCCGACGGGGGAGTCGCGGCCCATCATCTGTGCCAACTGTGGAGCGACCAAGCTCAAGCGGTTGCGTCTCGGTGTGACCAGGGCAGCCGAGGAGTTGGCGGCCCTGATCAGTGAACCGGTTGACGAGATCACGGGTGATCACAACCGTGACGGGCGGCGGTCACGGGTTCTGGTTGGAACCGAGGCCGCCCTGCATCAGGTGAGCCACGTTGATCGGGTCGTCTTCCTCGACTTCGATCAGGAATTGATGGCTCCCCGCTACCGGGCGGCCGAGCAGGCCATGGCGTTGCTGATCCTGGCGGCGCGTCTGACGGGCGGTCGCCACCGCAGCGCCAGCCGCGATCGCAGGGACGCCAAGGTCGGCGGTGCGGGCCGGGTGCTGGTCCAGACCCGCTCGCCCGAACATCGGGTCCTCAGCGCCGTCGTCCGCTCAGATCCGTCCCGATTCGTGCACGCTGAGGTTGAACTGCGACGCTCGTTGGCCTTTCCTCCCTTCGCCGCCCTGGCCGAGCTGAGTGGGCCGGGAGCAGCCGAGGTGGCGGCCTGGCTCTCCGCCTGGGCCCCGGGGGGGCCAGCGCCCGGGACCGAGGCGCCGGGGGAACCAGCGCCCGAGGAGCGGGCTCCGGAGGAAGTTGACCCCGACCCATTGGCATCATCGTTTGACTCGCCAGGCATCCAGATTCTCGGCCCCCGCCACGACGGACGCTACCTCGTTCGGGCCGACAACCGGGAGGCCCTGGCTCTGGCACTGCAGGCGGCACCGAAGCCGTCTCGGCGGGTCAGGGTGGCCGTCGACCCGCCGCGGGCCTAGCTGCGGCGAGCAGCGGTGGGTGTGTCACCCTTGAGGCCGGTTTGGTGCAACGGCGACCAGCGTTTGTACTACAAGTGTGTCGTGCATGATCGGTCAAGTGTTCTCAACACCATTGCTTCTGAAGGTCTCATGACCTGTTTCAACACCAGGAGCTGGATGTCGCCATCCGCGTTGCGGAGGCAATTCACGCTGGTGCTGTCGCTCAGCTTGGAACCCCTGCCGCTGTTTGACCGCCAACATCTCGCCCCGCGGCGGAGGTTCGGCACGGTGGCTACGTGCTCAGCGAGGTTCCCGACGGCTCTGAGGTCGAAGGCATCATCATGGCCACCGGTGGTGAGGTCCAGCTCGCGCTGGCCGCCCAGGGCCTGCTGGCGGGTCGAGGACATGCCGTGCGGGTGGTCAACATGGCCTCCTGGGAGCTGTTCGACGACCAGCCGGAGGCTTACCGCCACGAGGTGCTCCCACCCACCGTCACTGCCCGAGTGGCAGTGGAGGAGGCCTCGACCATGGGTTGGGAGCGCTACACCGGCTCGGCCGGTCGGGTGATCGGCTTCAACACCTTTGGTTTGTCGGCCCCCATTGCCGATCTGCAGCAACACGTCGGTTTCACCGCCGAACATGTGGCCGACGAGATGAGTGCTTGCTCAAGAGTACGTCAGCTCGGTGAACCCGGCGCCGGTGGCCAGTCGCCGGTTGCTGCCCGCCCGTTGCCGGTGGCGCCAGCACCACTACGGAGTTGGTGAGGTCCAGGCCTGACGAGCCAACTCGTAGAGGGCGACGGTACCGGCGTGGGCCACGTTGAGTGAGCCGATCTTCCCCAGTTGGGGGAGGTAGGCCACGTGGTCGACGGCCTGCAGCGTCTCGCGGTGCACGCCGCGGTCTTCGTGGCCCAACACCAAACAGACGGCCGATCCCGGTTGAAGTTCATGCAGCGGCCTGGCCTTGGCCGTCAGCTCAACGGCAACGGTGACAAAACCCTCGGCCCGGGCCGCTTCCACCGCCTCAGGGCCGCTGGAAGCGGCTCTCCACTGGATGAAACGGTCGCTGCCCAGCGCCGTCTTGGCCACGGCCGGATGATCGATGGGTGGCGCCGGGGGCACGGTCCACACCGATTCAACCTGGTAGGCGGCCGCCGATCGCAATAGCGAGCCGACATTGAACGGCTTCTGCACACCATCGAGGATCACGGCCAGACGGAGGCTGGTTTGGCGTCGCCAACCCCGGTGCAGCCGTTTCAGCTCGGTCGGCGACAACGCTTTGTCGGGGCCGGAACCGGTCACTTGTCTCCCTCGGTTGGTGTGTCGACTGTGTCGGCCGTAGGCGGGTTACCCCGCTCGGCTGTGCTGGCGGCTCCGGCCGCTTCGGTTGTGGCCGCTGGATCGCGGCTCACGTCGAGGAGGCGAAAGGCCTTCTTGGACGCTCGGCGTTCAACCAAATAGCCCTGGGTCGTCAGCCAGCGGTGCAGGCTGTCGGCGCCCAGGTGGCGCTGAACGACAAGATGGGCCGAGCCGTCGTCGGCCAGACGTCGAAGCCAGTCGGTCAGTAACCGGTGAAGCGCCACCTTGCCGATGCGGATCGGTGGGTTCGACCAGATTCGGTCCACGACCAGGTCGGGGGGTACGGCCTCAGGCTCGAGTACCTCGACGTTGGTCAGCCCCGCCGCCTGGGCGTTGAGTTCACACAAGGCCCGCGCCCTGGCGTTGACCTCAACGGCCAGTACCCGGGCTTCGGGGTTTCTCCGCGCCAGGGTGAGGGCGATCGGTCCGTAGCCTGCGCCGAGGTCGACCAGCACGCGATCACCCGGGGTTGGGCCCGGTCCGTCGAGCAGAAGGAGCTTGGTTCCGGTGTCGACCCGGTCCCGGGCGAACACGCCGCGGTCGGTTGTCATGCTCAGACGGCCGTCGGGTAGCACGAGCTGCACGGTTGAGCGATCGGAACTCCCTGCCGGTTGAGCGTCGAAGTAATGCGACGGGCGGTCGGGGGAGGGGGCAGGCGTTAGCACTACCATCGAACGGTAGCCTTGGATCAATGGCAAGCCCGTACAAAATCCGCGTGTTCGGAGATCCCGTATTGCGCAAAGTGGCCGAGGAGGTCACCGACATCGACGGCAAGGTGGCTCGCCTGGCCGAGGACATGTTGGAGACGATGTACGCCGAGCCCGGTCTCGGTCTGGCGGCTACCCAGGTGGGTGTGCAGCGCCGCGTCTTCGTCTACGACGTGGGCGATGGTCCGAACACACTCGTCAACCCCATCATCGCCGAAGGACACGGAGAGTGGGTCTACGAGGAGGGTTGCCTGTCGGTTCCCGGGCTGTCGTGGGACATCGTCCGGCCCAAGGAGATCCACCTCACCGGCTACGACCTCGACGGCAACGAGGTCTCGATCGAGGCCGATGAGTTGCTGGCCCGGCTGTTTCAGCACGAACTGGACCACCTCGATGGCGTCATCCTGCTCGACCGGCTCGATATTGACACCCGTAAGGAAGCCATGAAGACGGTGCGGGAACTCTTTGTTGACCCCGTGGTCGCCAAGCCCGACGGCACCGAAGGCAAACTGCGGCGCCGCCTGGGCCAGTCGAAGGGCAGCCTGAGCCTGCCGTGACGTTACCTTCCGCCCCGACCAGGGCGAGGCGGCTGGTGTACCTGGGCACACCGGCAGTTGCCGTCCCTCCGCTCCTGGCCCTCGACGACGCCGGTTTCGATATTGCCCTGGTGGTGTCGCGTCCGGACAAGCGCCGCGGGCGGGGCTCGAAGCTGTCTCCCTCCCCGGTCAAGCAAGCGGCACGGGAGCGGGGGATCCCCGTCACCGACGCAATCGAGGATGCCCTCACCGTGGACGCCGATCTTGGTGTCGTCGTTGCCTACGGGCGGCTGATCGCCACCCCGATTCTTGCCGCGTTGCCCATGGTGAACATCCATTTCTCCCTGTTGCCGCGCTGGCGGGGCGCCGCCCCGGTGGAGCGGGCCATCCTGGCTGGAGATGCCACCACCGGTGTTGGGCTGATGGCATTGGCTCCCGAACTCGACACCGGAGACATCTACGCCCAACGGGAGTTGGCCATCGGCGACAACGACACCCTGGATCAGCTACGTGCCGCGCTGGTCACCTTGGGTTCGACGATGCTGGTTGAGGAACTCGGGGCCGGTCTTGGCCCTCCACGGCCCCAGATCGGCGAGCCGACCTACGCCGCCAAGCTCACCACCGAAGATCATCGACTAGATTTCACCCATCCGGCCGCTGAGCTGCACCGTGTGGTGCGGCTGGGCCGGGCATGGACGATGTTTCGGGACAAGCGACTCAAGGTGGTCGCCGCCGAACCCGTGGCCTGCCCCTCTTCCCATCCTGGCGCCGCAGACGAAGCCAATACTTTGGCCGGGACCACCGTCGTTGCCGCAAACCCCGGGGAGCTGAGCGGTGCCGTGGTCCACACCGGCCACGGCTGTCTTCACCTTCACCAGGTCCAGCCCGAAGGCAAGCGGGTCATGGAAGCTGCCGCCTGGCTCAACGGCATCCAACCCCAGCCGGGCGAGCGTCTTGGCTGAGCGGCGACCGGCCAAGGGCCAAAAGAAGCCAAACGCCAGATCAAAAGGCGGCAAACAGCATCGGGCGAAACGTAGCGGGGACAGTCCGGGGGCGGCGTCGAGGCGGGTGGCCATCGAGGCCCTGGTTCGCATCGATGGTGGCGGGGCCTACGCCAATCTGTTGTTGCCCGAGGTGCTGGAGCGGTCTGGACTGGCCGATGCCGACCGTCGATTCGTGACTGAGTTGGTGTACGGCACGACCAGGATGAGGCGGGCCTGTGATCACCTTGTCGACCGTTTCCTTCTCAACGAGGTTGAGCCTTCGGTGCGGGCCGCCCTCCGGGTTGGGGCCTACCAGTTGGCCTTTCTCAACACCCCACCCCACGCCGCCCTCGATGCCACCGTTGGTGCGGTGTCGGGGAGGGGTAAATCGGTGGTCAACGCCGTGCTGCGGCGGGTGGCGGGAGCTCCCGTCGACTACCCGAGCCAGGGCATCGAGCTCAGCTATCCCGATTGGGTCATCGAACGGCTTACCGCCGACCTTGGCGCCGAGACCGCGGTGGCCGCGCTGGAGGCCATGAATCAGGCGGCGGTCACCAACCGTCGCGACGACGGCTATGTGCAGGATCGGGCATCGCAGCACGTGGTTGAGGCCATGGGGGTCGAGCCTGGCCAATTGGTGGTGGACCTGTGCGCCGCCCCCGGGGGTAAGGCAACGGCGCTGGCGGCGCTCGGAGCCACCGTGGTGGCCGCCGATCGGCGAGCTGGTCGGGTGAGGCTGACCGCAGCCAATGTCGCTCGGTTGGGTGCCGACTTGCCGCTGCTGATTGCCGACGGTGTTGCTCCTCCGGTGCGACCGGGCAGTGTCGACCATGTGCTGATCGATGCCCCCTGTTCGGGTTTGGGCACGCTACGACGTCGGGCCGATGCCCGCTGGCGAATCGATCCCGACGCCCCCGAACGCCTGGCTCGGCTCCAGGTCGACATGGTGCTGGCCGGCTTTTTGTTGCTCCGCCCCGGAGGACTGCTGACCTACAGCGTGTGCACCCTGACCGCGGCCGAGTCGAGCGGGGTGTTGCAGGCCGTCCTGGCCGGTCAACCGGACGCCATCCCGGCCCCCCTGGCCCAGGCCACGGGGGGAGTGGCCCCCGAAACAGTGAGCTCTGAAACAGTGAGCTCTGAAACGGTGGATTCAGAAACAGCGGATCCGGAGGCGGCGGCGTGGCGATCGTGGAACGGGGTGTTGCTGCTGGTTCCCGGCGAGACCGATGGCATGACCCTGTTTCAGCTTCGCAAACCGGGGATCACACCATCGACCGGATGAAGATGCCGGACCGAACCTTGGGTTGAAAGTACGTCGACTTCGCCGGGAGGGTGGCTCCCAGGTCAGAGGCGTTCATCACCGTTTCCAACGAGATGGGACGCATCAGCCACAGGGGGTCGGAAACCTCGGCGGTGAGCCGTTCGATATCGTCGCGATCGCCCAGCCCGTGCAGATAGTTGATCGTCGGCTCCCGTCCCGCTCCGGGCCCGTCGTCGGCGAAGTACGGGTCGATGATGTGGTGACATAGTCGGACCGGCTCGAGTTCGGCCAGTAGGGGAGTGGCGGCCGAAACCCCAATGTCGAGCCGCTCGTCGAGCAGCGCGGGAAGGGTCACGAGGTGCCATTGGGGCTGCCCCTGACCGGAACGGGTCAGCAACCCTACCTCGTCGGCCCGGCGGTTGAGCACCTCGTCGATTTCGGCGGCCTCCCTGGTCGGAAACCGTTTCATCACGTCGGCCAGTAGGAGGGATGGCTCGACCCCAACCAGCACCCGATGAAAGGCCTCGTTGCGCAGGTCGGTGGCGGAGAAGATGGTGCAGAACATCCATTCTGCGCCCGGGCTCGACCCCTCGGCCCGGGCCAGGGAGGTGGCCGCCGCCCGATGGTGGCCGTCGATCAGATAGAGCGGCTGCTCGGCCAACGCCGACTGCATGTTCTGCCCGACGTCGGTTTCGACCCGGAATACCTGTTGGCTGACCCCGTCGGCGGAGGTGAGTTCAATGATGGGGTCGGTCTCGGCCAGGGTGCGGGCGACGAGGCCTTCGACCATCGTGTCGGATCGGTAGGCCAGGGCGATGGGGCTTGACTGCACGCCAACCCCGGTCAACTGGGCCTTGAGATGGTTGGCCTGGGCGGCACGAATCTGTTCGTGGATCCTCACCCGCCCCCGGTCGTAGTCCTCGATCGAGACACAGGCGACGATGCCGGTCTGCGAGTGATCGCCCTGCGACAGTCGGTAGAGGTAGTAGGCCGGTTCCAGCGGCGGTCCGAAGGCGCCAATGTCGAGCAGATGCTGGAGCGAGGTCCTGCTGTTGGCCACCGCCAGCGCGGCGTCCCACGTCTCACCGTTGGCGGCATCCTCAGGCGAGCGGGTGACGCCGAGGTAGCTGTTGGGGTTGTCGGCGAGGTACTGACGGCGCTGCTTTGGCGTCAGCGAATCGTGTGCTGGTGCAGGTACGATGTCGACCCATTCGGGCTCGACCAGACGGACCTGGGCCGGGGCCATACTGGTCACCAGATCAGCCTCGTTCCTTGCGGAACTGCCCCATGAGCTCGACGAGGGCTTCAACGCCCGGTGTTGGCATGGCGTTGTAGATCGAAGCCCTGATGCCGCCGACCGAGCGGTGGCCCTTGAGGTTGAGCAGCTGCTCACCATCGGCCCGGGCCAGGAACTCTGCTTCGAGATCCTCGCTTGGTAGCCGGAACACGATGTTGGTGTGCGACCGGAACCGGGGTTCGACGGGATTGCGGTAGAAGCCGTCGCTGTTGTCGATGGCGGCGTAGACCATGCCGCTTCGTTCGCCCGCCCTGGCCTCCATGGCCGCAACCCCGCCTTCCTGCTCCATCCAGGCCAGGACCTTGTTCATGGCCCAGATCGAGAAGACCGGAGGCGTGTTGGCCAGACTGTTGGCCTTGGCGTGCAGGTCGTAGCGGAGGTAGCTCGGCAGGGTTTCCGGGCTCTGCTCCAATAGCGAGGATCGCACGAACACGATGGCCAACCCGGCCGGTCCCAGATTCTTCTGGGATCCGCCGTACACCAGATCGAAATGCTCCCAGTCGATGGGGCGGCTCAGGTAGTCCGACGACATGTCGGCCACGAGGGGAACCCCGTAGCCGGAGAAGTCGACCATTCTCGACCCCTCGATCGTCTCGTTTGAGGTGACGTGGACGAAGCTGGTTTCGGCCTCGATCGCCACCTCGGCGGCGGCGCCAGGCATGGTGGCCGGGCCGTCGCCCGGTGGCGACCAGGCCAGGTAGGCGTCGCCGACCTTGGCCGCGTCGTTCAGCGCCTTTTTGCCCCAGGCGCCGCCGACGACGTAGCCCGCCCGCATACCCGGGGTCAGCAGGTTCTGGGGGACCATGGCGAACTGGAGGGTGGCACCACCCTGCAGCAGCAACACCTCGAACTCGTCGGGGGCGGCCGACAGGGAGCGGAGGCGGTCGATGGCGCTCTGATGGATGGCCTCGTAGTCGCTGCTGCGATGGCTCATCTCGATGACCGACATCCCGGTGTCATTGAGCTCGACCATCTCGTCTTGTAGCTCGTTGAGTACCGGCAGCGGCAGGGTGCATGGACCGGGACAGAAGTTGTGGGCTCGACTCATGGCATGCCTCGCTGGTTGGTTGGTTCGTTTGATGGGGTTCACTGGCCGTCAACCGCCACGGCGGCGGCGGCCAAGACCTCGTCGATGGCCACAAGTTGGTCCAGGAGTTCAGGGGACGAATGGCCACTGAGATACACCGTGGCGACCGCGGCATCGGCCCCGGAGAAGATCTGGTTCTGTACCTGCTGTACGTTGAGACCGTTGCGTCGCAGGACCCCGAACACGTTGGCCAGTACCCCGACCCGATCGAGGTGGCGGATCGTCAAACAACTGGTTCCGAGCGCGTTCTGGTCGAGGTTCACGCAGTGTTGGACCTGACCCCGGGTGTAGGACTCGATCACCTCGATGGTGCCTTCGGCCACTGAATCCTGGGCCTGCTGAGTTGAGGCACCGATGTGGTGGGTACCGATGACCTGGGGGTGCTGCGCCAATTCGGACTGGTAGGAACCGGTCTTGCCACTCGGTTCGTTGGGCCAGACATCGAGTCCGACCCGTAGTCCGGTGGTCTCGATGGCCCGCAGCAGGGCCTGTTCGTCGACCACCTCGGCCCGCGAGGTGTTCACCAACATGGCGCCTGGCTTCATCATGGCCAGGAACTGGTCGTTGACCAGGGCGGTGGTTTCCGGCGACCGTGGCACGTGCAGCGAGACGATGTCGGCGTCGGCCAGCAGCTCCTCATCGGTGTCGAAGAGGCTGACCCCGGTGTTGCGGATGCGGGCCTGAACCTGGGCCGATCGTCCGCTTCGCCGTGCGGCCATGGGGGTGATGCCGAAGGCCTTGGCCCGTTCGGCGACGGCCAGGCCGATGCCTCCGAGACCGATCAGAGCGATCTTTGAGCCGAGAAGGCCCGCCGCCTGGCTGTAGAGACCTTTGTTCCACTGCCCGGCCCGGAGGTCGGCAACGTTGGCGGGGATGCGACGATCGATGGACAGGATCAGGCCCATGGTCAGCTCGGCCACGGCCACCGCGTTGCGGCCCGGTACGTTGCAGATGAAGATGCCTCGGGCCGAGGCCGCCGCCACATCAATGTTGTCGGTGCCCGCCCCAGCCCGCACGATCAGGCCCAAGCGGTCGGCGGCGTCGATGGCCGCGGCACTCACCTTGGTGCTGCGCACAACCAGTACATCGATGCCTGCGACATGGTCGACGAGTTCGTCGCTCTTGAGCGCGGGCTCCGTCACCACGTCATGGCCTTGTTCACGAAGATGATCGAGGCGATCTTCGCTGATCGCGTCGGCGATGAGGATTCTCATGTTTTCTCCACTGCGAGCCGGGGGCCGGCCCTGAGGGCGGACCCGAGGGGCGTATCGGGGGTTGCAGTGAGAGTATCGAGTTGGGCCATCGGCGCCACCAGTGCCCGTGAGCAACGCCTGCCGGGCCCGTGAGCAACGCCTGCCGGGCCCAGGATGTGCGGTCCACCGGGTGCTCGATCGTCCCCTGGTCGGGCAGACTGGGGAGGTGCAGCCCTCTACCGATTCCACCCCACTTCAGGCCAAGGTGATCACCGTTTCCGACGGGGTGGTGGCCGGAACCCGTCAGGATGCCTCCGGCGACGCCGTGGTCGGGCTGCTGGAGGGGGCGGGTTGGCAGATTGCCGATCGTCGACAGATCGCCGACGGCGTTGACACCGTCAGCCAAACCTTGATCGAGATGGCGGACGGCTTCACCGGGTTGATCGTCACGACCGGGGGCACCGGGTTCGGGCCCCGCGACCTCACCCCCGAAGGCACCGCCGCCGTGCTCGAACGCCACGCTCCGGGTATGG
>Ga0316192_10000990_pt1 | contig 20849 bp, 17 predicted proteins | sample MerIslwburrow_MG_FD_204931 | JGI IMG/M metagenome (GOLD analysis project Ga0316192, IMG submission 204931) | Coastal sediment microbial communities from Maine, United States - Merrow Island worm burrow | ecosystem: Environmental > Aquatic > Marine > Coastal > Sediment | place: USA: Maine...
CTTGGATTTTCTTGTCACGGTGATACACGTATTCATCCCCCCATCATCTCTAAGATCATCCCAAGCGGTCGATATTGTGACCACGATGATGGCCACTTAGGTTTTAGATTTCCATCAAACACCGCCATAAGGCATGTCTTTGTGTGGGGGTTTTTGAACAATCCTGATGCACACTCAGCCATGATGCACACAAGAGGTCTTAATTAGGGCATTCACTGTGCATCAACAGGACTGTGCTCAGGACCCTTCGAGTCGTCATATGTCTTGTTTTCACAACAGGTTAGGGTTCATGCACAGCGTGTACATTGGTTGTACCGTGTGTGTGCATGATGCACAGACTATTGCACAGTTAATGCACACCCTTACTGCACATGTGTGCATCATTTATGATCTAAAAATGAGGTACTGTGCATCAGGTGTACATGTCTGTGCATTAAGATGTGTGTGGTATATTTACTCGGAATATTATTATTTTCTACAATGTCTGAATTGTCATTTCGTGCAATACTTTGTCAACTTACGTCATCTCCGAGAGTTCATCGGTGTTGGTCAAGAAAGACCATCTGCTTTTGATTTCGATAATTACACTACCTTCAAGATATCTCCGCCAAGCACTGTGTTTCTCATAGCCGCTAAGAATTGAAACAAGGGATTTATGTGTACGTGTGCCTCTAATGGCCACTATTTTGAGGACAGTGTCCATTAAATAGGAGTCAAAAATCCCTATGATGTCCAGTATGTCCGTTACATGGACATTAGAAAAATAGATGTGTTTGCTATTCTTTGGATTAGACGACCCACACATTAAACACCTTGACATATGTGTGGTATAATGTATTATATATCCTATAAAAGGTCGGAGAAATTCTAAATTTCTATTGCTTACATCTTATTAAATGGAAAAATAACAACATGAGTATGAATACCAACCTTCACGGCAGAGTACGCCACACCAAACTTCCAAAGACAAGTGGCCTACTTCCACTGTTTGAAGCTGTAGTCAATTCCATTCATTCTATTGAGGAAATGAACCTACCTACCAGTGCGGGTAGCTGGAGCCCATTTTTTTAAACAATATTTTCCTCCAAAATTTCTTATTCACTATAACAACACCAAACATAGTACTGATTGCCCCCATTTCAGCGAACACTCAGTTTATCACACTATTAAATTAACCAGATGCATCAACAGAAACATCATTACGAAAAATATTTGCACTAATTTTTCCTATTACTACAGTATTTTTTAAGTTTCAGTGTCCAATCACAATTAAGTTCTATCCTTAATACTGAAAGACGAATTGAGGTTTTTGATTGGAAATTGGGGATTATTGCATGAAAAATTGAAATGTATTAATTTTGTTAAAAACCCGATATACATATTGAGGCACACCTTAGTTGGCTAATTAAAGTATTTCATTAACTATCAAATTATACAAAAAGTTCTTTTTTATAATCGTATTTCTTTCGACACACTGTCATAATTAAAATCCATCTAAGACCAGTGAATGGGCTTTAGAGAAATTGTGTTTTAGAAAAGAAACCTTTGATGTGAGTGCGAGAACATTGCTTGAATTTGCTGCGGCAGAAAATGAAACTTGGGCAAATAATTCTACAGGTATATTTAATCAGCTTTTTCACTACGCATTGTCAGGAACTCAAGCGACACCGACTGAACGATTGGCAATTATTGATTTGGCCCTTTCATCAAAAAGTGAACACAAGATTAAAGTTGCTGTAAATGCTTTGTCTCATGCCTTGAAAACTCAGATGATATCTAGGACAGTCGGCTCTGAAAATCAGGGAAGTGGTCCACCATTAAAAGAATGGGGAGCAAAAACGTGGCGTGAAATTCACGAATATAGGACAGGTGCGATAACCAGATTAAAAAATGTTGCTCTTAAACACAAATGTGAACTCTCCAAGCTGGCTAAAGAGTGTATTTCGGAAAGTGTGCATAGTTTTGTTCACGTTAATCAGGTCGCAGAAATTTGCGCTATCATTTCGGAGGTGGCCAAATCAGACATGCAGCTATGGGTTGATTGCATTGAAAGCATTAAGAGGGTGCTGAAACGTTGGGAAGACCTGAATAAAAAAGATGTCAAAAAATTAGAAAAAACACTCGACACATTGTCACCGAATAAATATGAAGACAAGTTCAAATTATATATTGACCACGCATCTTGGCACGACCACGAAGAAGGGGCTGATGGTAAATTCATAGACAAATCAGTGGGAGTGGCTGAGAAGTTTGCCAAGCAAACATTGAAAAATGTTAAAGAGTTGTATTCAAATTTCGATTTACTCTTTAAAGGTGAACTGCGAAAGGGTTGGGTTTTTGGCAAGGTACTTGGAGAAGGTCTAAAGGATTACAAAAAGTTTCTGACAAAGGCCTTGAAGTATATCCGTGAAAGTGACGAGTTCATCAACATAAATGTGTTAAATGGCTTTTTATATATTGTTGGCAAGAAGGATAAGAAGCATATTAAAAAAAATATGGACAAAGTTGTTGGCGATAAAATCTTAGTGAAATATCTAGTGAGACTGACTACAGTTTTAACTCCGACCAAGGGCGACTTGGACAGAATCATCTTGGCGATGAGAAATAATTTGATAGCTAATGAAGAATTGCTGGCTTTTAAATATGGTTCATGCCTCGATCATCTTGATGAAATTGTTGTCTGCGAGTTTATTGAAGCTATCTCTAAACAAGGAAGTTCTTGGGTGGCCTTTGAAGTGCTGTATATGTATTGTTATGCAAGAAAGGAAAGGTTTAAAAGCAACGCAAAAACTTTTAAGAGCATACAATCGAGCGAGGGGTTTGCCCTAAAAGATTTTGATGCACAGACAGGTCTTCATTCCTGGGAAAAAGTATCGGTTGCCCTTTTGAAAGCCGGTGATGATAATATTTACGCAGTAAGCGTTGTTGATTGCATTATAAGACACTGCTCCGATCCTTCTGTTTCCATTTACAGGCATGACAGTGGATTGCACAGTGTGGTGAATGAACTTCTAAACGTGTACTGGGATGAGGTTTGGCCTCGTATCAGCGATATTCTGATAGGTGACGAAGGTGGCATTCCTTTTTTCAATATAAGAACTATGTTAGGTTCGGATAGGTTTTCGAATGAAGATATAGGAACTTTATTTAGAGTTGATGGGGTGGATAAAAAAATATTATCATGGTGCAAACAATTTCCGAAGAAAGCTCCATCATTTATTGCTTCAATCGTACCGTTGTATAGCGCTGAGAGTGGCGGGAAAGATGTCGACTGGAGCACACTAGCCAAAACAATTATTGATATGTATGGCAATGACAAAGATGTCTTGTCCTCCCTTGACAGTAACATGCATTCATTCGGATGGTCAGGTTCCTTGGTTCCACACTTGTTAACGAGAAAGAAAATGTTTGAGAATTTGTCGAAACACAAATATCAAGCGGTTAAATCTTGGGCAAGAGATTGTTTGAATTATGTTGAAGAAAATATCAAAAATGAAAGTGTAAGAGATAGTGAGCGTGAAGCGGGTATACACTATTGATAACTGCCTGAATATTGGTACTTGTGTTTAGGTTTTGAGTAACCCTCTGCGTAATCATTGTTATAATCTTGTCAATGATCTTCTAGGTTATTAAAAATAATTACTGAGCATCAAATTTGAAAAAAGGAGTAATAATTAAGTGGACATAAAAATATATATTGGAATCGCTCAAATCTTCCTCTCATCTATAACAATGACAATTATTGTTTGTGGTTTTTTCTATTCGAGAAAACATTTTAAAATTTTAAGATCCTCTCATTATATCGAGCGATATAATTCTAGTGCCATGATAGTGATTAAAACTGTGGTAAACGATTTTGCATTTGAATTAAACGAGTTGGATGAAAATGCAAGGGAAGAAAGAGCTTCTTCATTAATCAAATCGAGAAAAAGCGAAGACTTAAAGTTGAAATCACAATTAACTTTACTTCTAAATTTATTTACAGAATTAGCTATCGCATTCGAAGGAGGCGCATTAGATGAAAAAACAACCGTTAAATGTTTCCATGTTGTAATACCAAAATATGTAGATCGCTTATTACCTTATATAAATGAATGCAGAAAAAGTGAAGACGTATTTTCTAGCCTTCTTAAATTTTCAGAAACTCTTGAAAAACTGGAGAAAAAAATTAACTGAAAGAAAATGTCAGAGACTGGAAACACTTAATCTGTTACAGAAGTGAGTTCAATAATTTCGGTTTAATGAGTTAAAAGCTAAATATCTGAGGATGTCCCTTCCGTCTATAAAATTCAAGGGAAGCTTCGTACTATATTAAGCACCTCCCCTTCTTTGTCAAGACATTTACAAACGGCAGTAAGGTTCTGAACGAGCAAAAAAGGAGGGGGCTACCCTTAGTTTATTTTTTCATGTAACAGAGTGCCGGAAACCGTCCATCGAGCGACTTGTCCTTTAGCAAAAGCTCAATTCTTCAACAAATATTCAAGCTCACAAATTCGATCATGATGCCTCCCAGCTTCCTTATCCCATCTCTCCGCTTCACCTTCAGCTTCTTGGATACGAGTTCCTCTCTTGATTTTCCAAAAAATTGACAGCGGAAATGGGAAAGGACACTTCTCTCCCATGATTTCTTCACGCTTTTGAACATTCTCACGCATCTTCGAAGTCTTTTGTTGTTTTAATTTTCTTTCACTTGCAACTTCTCTGCCAATATCATCTTCGTTCACATCACTCTCCTTCCAAACTATAAATTCTTTATTATCAATTGAAGTGTATTTTAGACAGTGAATTACTCCGCAGCAATCCAAGCATTGATTATTTCGAACTTATTTCTTCTGGCGTAAGATTTGACTATTCATCTATATCTTTATTTAATTTCCGCCGTTCCATTTCTTCCAGTACTTCTTTCATCACCTGTTCAATTAGCTTAATGCCTCCCATGTTTGCGTTTACTGTCAATTCTCCATCCTTGATAGTTGCACTAAGACGACAGGGGACTCCAGCCCAAGATTTGGAACTCGGTTGTTTATGAATTTTGATATTCTCATTTAGCCAAGTACCAAACTCAGTATCATTGATTTTATTTACGGTTGAGAGCTTTAGTAATCTATAAAAACAATTTCCAAAAGCGTCACCTCTCTCAGGGCGGTCCAAACTTCTTTTTTCATCTAACGTTCCCAATATTTGTGTGATCGAAATCGAATCTATTGAGCCATCTTTATCGAGATCAACCGCTAGTATTGAAGGAATGTTTAAATCTTTTGAAGCCCACGCATAGAACGTCCATTTATTAGATGTCATAATTTCTGGCTTAGATGTGCATTCTTTCTGCATGTCATCAACCGTTATTAAGAGTGAACTTGTTTTTGATACCGAATCAACAGTTTTAATATCATCTTTTAGTTTCTCTGGAATGGTATTAGAATTTGATTTAACCGTGACTTCTTCCAAATCTTTAGATGTGTATTCAACAAGGGTTCCTATTTTTGCCGAGAATCTATCCCCATTTTCATAAGGGGCAAAAGATATCAGACTGAAATCACATGGGATACCATTCCAGATTTTAACAATTGAATTTTTTCGAGCTTTGGTAGCATTGTCACTAATCCATAATGCAAAAACCGAGTTAGTCCTTCAAGTGGATCAACATCCAAGAGCTTCCTCGGGCGACACCATTTGATAACTGTCATCGTCATAAATTCTTTTGCCTCAGCCAAGACTTCAATTACTTTTGTTTCCCCTGCTTCAAGATCAAACTCCCAAACCTCTTCAACTTTTACCCAACCGCTCAATTGTTTACTAACATCTTTATAGATTTCAATCATATGTTTACCAGGAGGTAACGGGGTAAATTCACGTTCAATAGTTTCTTTGACATTCCAAATAATCTTTAACAGGAGACTTGATTCTTTTTTTCTTTGCCTTTTCCTCTTCACTTTCCAATAGTCTTCTCAATCTTCTCTGTACTTCACGAGGCAATAATCTCGATTCATCACATACCCATTCCTTGACCTTTTTTTCATAACTCCTCCGTTTTTTGTTAGTTGGTAAATCATGTAGAAATACAAACTTAGAAATGAGCTTGCAAAAGGCTGAAATTCTATTTTTCTTGGTTAAAATCGCCATTTATATAGAATTAAGATTTCTGAGCTATAAAAGTTTTTTGGTTCCAGAAAAAATATTATGAACTCAATGTTTTTTGATTAACTCGGCTGAACATAAGGATTTAACGAAATTTAGCTCTTGACTTTAAGTTTGTATTTCTACATGAAAAGTAAACTTAGAATGTTTTAGAGCGTACCGTTTTTAGATCAAACAAAAAAAAATCATCAAATTAGAATTTGAAATAATATTCCTTTGATTGAATTTAATTGTAAATAGCTTCGTCACACCCCACATTAAGGAATGTAATATGCCCATCATTATTGCGCTCTAAAATATCCATGTCAAAAGTGGCTCAAAAATCATTAACCTTTATTTTACTAACCATCATTTCATTTTAGGCAACTGAAAAGGATATATGGAAATTCCTATTAAGCCTGAGTCAAAATCAAATGTGATGTCTTTGTGTTCCCAGTCAGGATACGAACCTTTTCTATTATTTCTATCATCTAGAACATATCTTCGAATTCTAATTTGATGATTTTTCTTTTCGTTGAGCATCCTAATTATCTGAAAATAAGATTTAATATCTTTATTATCAATCTTCAAAATCAAGTCACCATCGTTTAAACCTTGTTTTTCTGCTTGACTATTCGGAACTATTTGATTGATAGTTAACTCAACATTTCCAGGGCTGCTAATAGTATTTATTTCGATATTTTTGGGAGTATCAACCGCAACATTTAATATCAAATCATCCCTTAACACTTTTGCATTAAACCGAAATTTCAAATCTTGATAAACCCAGGGACTCAGAGGAAATTTAATTTTTTTATCATTCAATGCCAATAAAATATCTCCCGTCAGTAATTGTTCTTTATTTTCAAATGGCGATCTCACAATGCAAGCTATTGGCTCTTTTTTATATTTATTAAAATTTTTATCCACCAATTTAATATATTTCATTAGCTCTTTCGATCTATTCAAAAATTGCTGTATTTCTCCATTTGGATCATAATCCAATACAATTTTTAGACATTTTTCAGCTTTTTTGTACTGTTTAAAACTATAGAATAATCCACAGGCATCATTTAAATATCCTGGATGAAGTTTTTTGACAAATTGAGGATAATCTATAATACACATCCATATATCATCTGGAGAATAAAAAGTTAATCCAGTAGAAAATTTTGCGGCCACCAAAAGCTGAAGGTTTTTTCCTTTCAAATTATTTTTTTTACGTTTCACTTCATCATAGATTCTATCTACCTCAATTTTGGCACTGATTCGATCTTTTTTCATCAACTCAAGTACTTGTTCAAAATCTTTATCAAGTTCTGTTTCGACAACTTTTAATTCGAAGGACTGCCAATCCTTAAAAGGATTTAAATCTTTAAGCTTTATGCTTTTATACTTATCTTTAAAATTCAAGCTGTCATGAAGTGATAGCCATTGATGAAAGTTACGGTCAAACATTTCAGAGCTAATACCCATTAATTCAACACGTTTTGTTCTATGTTTCAAAGGAGGGACTGCTAATAAGAAAGGTAAATTATTTCCTTTATCAATAGTAATTCCTGTAATAAATTTAACATTATCGTTTATTGAAGTTTTTTTATTTGTTAAAAGTATCGTTGCAATTTGATGTATTCGATTAAAATTTATCTCATTTATTGATATTATCCCATCTCCCCCCCCGACATATTCTGAAGGTGTGTCATAAAATGCAACATCAGAAAAACGTGGTCTACTTCCAAATTTTGATTTTCCGGTAAATTCAAATATTTTTTGCTTTGTTTCAAGATCCCATAATTTCCAGATTTCATCGGCTAGATCATAGCCTAATAACGACTTACCTTTGTTAACAATTGAATAGTCGGAATTAAAACTATAATCCTTAAATTCTGAAATATTGATCCTATCGCTTTCAACATTAGTATCAATATTTCTCCAAATCAAACAATCGTTTTTTACGGACTTAAGACTTCTATTTTTTGAAAAATATTTAGTTACAAAGTTATCTCCATCAATAGCTATAATCGTCTCCGTTTCAGCTAATTTCATCTCATTATTTCTAAAGACAAAACGATTACTATTGACTGACACCCAATCACCATCTACGTCTATATGTTGAACCGTATCTAATTTTTTCAGTTCAATCTTCCATGGTTTAAATTTAGATTTTTCACATGATTTTAGAAATAAATATTCATGATTCTTAAACCAAAATGTATTCCCGGAAACGCCCGTATAATTTTCACCAAATTGAAAATCATCATTGTACTCACCAATTTCCATCGAATTAATTTCACCACCTGTTTCAATATCAATTAATAATATTTTTTTGTTTTCTACATCTAAACGTAATATGTATTTACCGCCTTCACTTAATATCGGAGCAAAATACATCTCTTTTAATTTTTTTATCAATTCTGCGCCTTTCGAAGAAGGTAAATAGGGTTCATAAGTATCAGAAATATCGATATCTTGGTCTGAAACCCATAAAGTTTTTCCCGTTTTGAAATCGACAACTTGGTATCTAATTATTTTTATGCGATCTTCACCTAGGTTCTTATAATTTGATTTATACTTCTCTATTGAAACCAGCATCCGATGAGTATTGGCCGAAATACTGGTAATTAAAGTGTTTTCCAATCTATTGTGTAGTATCGTATTTTGTATTTTATTTTTAGGATTAAATAATTTTATCTCCTCAGACAATCCAGTGACTAGAATTGACTGCGTTCGGTCGTCACATATCATATTAGAAATGCCAAATTCATCCACTCTGAAACTATCAAATAGTTTTGCAGCTTGGCCAAAACCATTTTTTGACGCACTTATAATATGAATCCATCCATCAGAATTAACATTGTTTGACTCTAAATCACTTTGTGCCCCTGTTGCAATCGCAAATTTAAATGGAGACACCCACGATATTTTCACAGGCAATTCTGCGCTATGATAAATCATATATGCTTTATCATTCGACTCAATATCTTTGACATAAACCTCTCCGTTATCGCACAATATTAAGACCTTTGAATGTGAAGAACTAAAAGCCACATCTGTAATATTAATTTCAGAAAATAGATTTATTTTGGTGTCAGCTTCAGTAAAATAGAAATCTTTTCTAAAAGTTGATTCGTCCAGTTTAAATAACTGGACACCTATGAGGCTACGGTCCTGTTCATATTTAATGATACGAGAAATAGCATAATTTTTGAAAACATGAATTACTTCGTTTGTTTCCAATTTATTTCTTTTAGTGATTGAGCCATCTAAGTTATAAAACAATACTTCATTCTTTATCAACGCAATAATTTGATTTCCTTTTTTATCCCACGTAACCATATCAATCTTCTTGCTTTTGTCATTTAACCAAATTGATTTTTTTTGGGTGATATCAAAAAATCTTATTGTCGCATTTTCATCTAAAGAAATAAGCTGGAGCCCATTAGGTGCGAAGGCAACTGTTTTTATAGGACAACTCGATTTTTTCCATGAAATAACTTTTTCCCCATTGTGAATGTTTCGAACGTCTATTGAACCATCACGACTACCAAGAGCTACATATTTTCCACAAGCTGATATATCACTGGCTGTAGTTTGAAGCTTATCAGGAATCAAATCTTCAATTTCAGTATTTCGCCAATTTCTTATTGTGATTCGATCGATAGATCTACCTTCGTTATCAATGCCAGAATGTTTTTCCAAATAATGTAATTCTTCATTGTTAACATGTACAGATTTTTCAACTATATTTGAAAAATCGTGAGGATATTTAATAACAGGGAGAAACTCACCGTTATTCTCTTTGAAAATCAATCTATCAGATAAAAGGTAAACGCTTCCATCCGTCGACAAACACAAATCTTTAATATTAAATTTATCAAACAAAGCATCATTGCGTTCAACATAGTTAGGTAGTTTAATATTCCGTAAAACTTTATTTGAAGAAAAATCTAAAATTTTCAGTCGAAGATTAGAAGGATTTATTTGTTTCTGATTCTTCGAATCTGTTGAGATATAGGCGATTTGGCTTCCATCATCATTAACACCATAAGGAAGAGGCCCCCACATATCATCAACCGGATAATACCAGGAATCTTTAAATTGTTTAAACACTGTATCGCCCGTTGCATGATTATATTCAAGCCACCCATCCCCAGGACAAACTGCAATCAAGTCGGATTCTTTCCAAAATAATTCAACATCAACCAATTTTATTTCATCAAAATATGTATTCAATTTTACCTTTAAAAGAACCAGCTCCTTTTCAATATCTATCACCACTAATTCTTCATCTGTTGAAATTCCAGAAAATAATTTTCCATTAAAATTTAAAGATAATTTTTCTGCAATGTACAACTTATTATTATTTAAAATAGATTTCTCTTTACCTTGATCAGTTGGCAACTCAACAACCTTCAAACCACCAGATTTTAATTGACAAACAAGTGTTGACTTGTCGCGACTAAACGCATAATCCAAACCTTTGTCAAAACCTTCTGCTATTATTACATTTTTAATCATTTTATTTTTTGTATTCCATACGCCTATTCCCGATGGCGTCAAACCAAACAACAATTCTCCATCATTAGAAAGTTTGGGATTACCGATCAAATTTTGAAAATTCGGATTTAAAGACCAGAGCCTTACTGACTCTTCAGAATATAGATTTACTATTTCAGCCAATCGAACATTATCATTTGATTGCTTCTTCGCCTCAACCAAGTATGCTAGAGATTTAGTGATGTTACCCTTGTCGTATTCAATTTGACTGATTTTTTTATACGTGTTGGATAAGTTTTTTGTTGACTGTTTTAAATTTCTATTTGAATCTTCTAGATTCTTTTTGGCAATTTCTTCCTGATAATTTGCTTCAACTGCAAAATTAATAGCAAATGCAGAGAGCACCAATAATATTATTACGGCCAAAATAGCCAATTTCCGAGCAAGTTTTACTTGCTTGTAATCTTCACTTATCAACGAATCTACATCAATATTTTTTATATGCGCAGCTAGCTTTGCTATTGGAACAAAATAATTCGATACATTTATTTTTTTATTATCCGCCTGTCGGATACCTCTAAAATCCACCCAAAAAGGTTCGTCTTCGAACTTTAATGACAAAGATTTTGGTAGGGCAGAAGTTTTATCCCAATTAAAATCACTTGGCTTTTTATTTTCCTTACAATTAAACCATACAATGTCTCCTTCAGTTAAAGCGATTAATATTTTTCTTCCTTTACATTCCTGTAACCAATAATTTAATTCTTTTTTGACCCAAGGAGATTCAACGATTTCAGGTGACGCCAATAATATTAAATATTGACTTTGATTTAATGCCTTTTTCAATTCGTTCCAACCATTATCCGTTGCAGCCAAATTATTTTTATCTATAAACACTCTAGACGAAAATAATTTATACCAAGGCTTACCGATTTTCTGGATCGCCGATCTAATGTTGTCTGCAATCTCTGAATCTCCTTCATGACTATATGAAATAAATGCATCGAATTTATATTTGTTATTCATGGCATGTTCCTTTTACAATATTCTTTTTTTATTTAGCTCTAGATTCAAGGTCTTTAATTATCTGAGACAACACCAACGTATCTGCGCCCCGACTTTCTCTTGCTTGTTTTATCATATTCAAGTTAGCCGCCGTTGTTTCCGGTTCAAAGACTTCTCTTATCACTGCGACAGCATTTGCAAGATGTTCTTCGGCCTGATCAAAATCGTTATTTATCACCGCCAACTCTAACATAGTCGCATGATCCCAATAATCAGGCTTCGTACTCAACAAGCGTTGCTCCACTGCAAAAAGTACAACGGGAAGTAATCGATTCTTTTTGTGCAAAGAATCTTTATCTCCTTTTATATCCAACAAAGTAACCGCATTAACTCCTGGATACGCATCTCTTTGATCTGCTGTAAAACCTCGAATATAAGCAGCAATACTATTACTTAGATATCCCGCTGCAGAAATTAGATCTTTTCTTTTCAATGCACCCAACCAATTATCTTTATGTATCCTTCCAATCAAACCACATGTTTCTGAACTAGCCCCTTGTTGCTTTTCAACTTCATTGAGAATACGAAGCGCTTCAGAGCGATCTGCTGAATTATTTTTTTCCCCAGAGCGGCGGTTAAACGCAAAAGCAACTTGCTCTCGAGGAAGTATTTGCCGTTTCAACATAACTGGCATTTCATTGTATGTTTCAATCATTCCATCCCAATTTTTGAGAGCACGAAATGAAAGCAATAGATCTATAACTGTTCCAGTTTCAACTGCATCTAAGACACCTAGGTCTTTCTTGAAAGTATATAAATCTTTATTTGCCTGACTTCGCATTTCTGGCCGTTTACCTTTTTCACGAATAATTGCTAATTTATTCTTCAATTCTTGATTCAATTTCACTTCTTCTCTGAAAACATCCGTTTTTAATCGCGCAATATTTCCAGGGTTCCATTCTTTAAGAAAATCAAATAAAAGGCTATATACCGGAGCTTCATTGACAGCCAGTTTTCTTAATTCTTTTAGTCTTCTACAAACAGAAACTCTCAAAGCTTGAATTTCCTTTGGACCAAATCTATTACCCTCACCGAGATCATAAGGTAACGATCTAAGAAATTGTATATCAATTGGAATTGGCTGGCTCTTAGCAAAAATTGTCAGAGTTGTCGCTGGACACGCTGTATGTCGTACACCCAGTTCATAAAAAACATTTGCATTGGCAGTTGTTAAATCTGCTAAAACATAGTCACATAGTAAAAGTCTTTCGAACATGGGCTTATGAATAATACCTCCTGATTTTTCTTCATCCGCTCGAATAGGTTCCATGCCAGCATCTCTAATTCCTGATGCCAGTGATTCTCTATAAATCTTGTTAAAATCAATATCCGGACCACCTACAGGGTCATGCTTTATTCCAAATGGCATAACAACAAAACATAATGGTTTTATATTCATTGATCTTCTTTCAAGAGATATATTGAGTCATTAGAAAATTTTATGCAGATAAAATGTTTGAACTTCATACACCTCATATTAATCAAAGTCTTTCAATAATCGAACTTAACAACACCCCTTCATTTACCTCTAAAGCAGGAATAGTTTTATGATGTAATGCGAATAATTTCAGATCCCTTTTAAACACCGGAGATCCTGAACTCCCTGTTTCAGTTGGACTACGATAATGCACATAGTCTTGACCTTTGTAACCTTTCAAATCATTATCATATAAGGAAACTTTTAATTCTCCGCCTTTTGGATGACCTATCACATAAATACGCTGTTCCCTATCCCCATCTTGTGCAACTATAGGGTTGTATTTTGAAACAATTAAATCATTGACATCCTCAGGAGCTTTAATCTCTAGAATTGTTACATCCAGTTCTGTTTCTGGAGAACTATATCTAATATCACCAAGTATGATCTTTGGACGATTTGCTACTCTAGTAAATTCAGCTGATGCATCACCTGAATGTAAACGTGCTGAATCATTAACGTTGTCACTTAAAACATGTGCATTTGTTACAAACACATAATCATCAGACCAATTTTTCGTAAGACTCGAACCTTTCACGACAAATCCTGTTCCAAAAACTTCGCCTGTAATTGTATTCCTAACACGAGCAACTGATTTACAATAACTTGTTAAAGATTCCATCCAATCCAGATACACACTTCCTTCATCTCCATAAACAGACTCAAAAGCCTCTATATTATTTTGCGAAAATTGTGTAGGTGACAATTCGCCTCCTTCACATTGAAGTAGTTTATACTCCAAAATGGGGATTAATTTTTCACCTATTGGCTCTTCACCTAACCGCCAAACTTCATGAAGTTGCCTAAGCGTGCTAGAAAGCTCAAATTTATCTATATTTTTATTATTAATATATTTTTTAGCCCAATGAAGAACCCGATCATCATCATTTAAAACAAGAGATGCCTCCATGGCTGTTCCATAGGTCCAAACATAATTGTTATTTTCATTTTCTATATCATCTAACAAATTGCTTGCAACTACTGTTGCCTTATCAATATCTTCAACTTCAATATTATCTCGTTTCGCACGAGATAAAAGTGCCGCATAATTAATCCCATGCCACTTATAATCACCTTCACGATCTTCCCAACCTTTGCGATAGCTATCTATCGCACTTAGTAAATCTTCATGCCGACCTTCGTTAACGTATCTTTGTTTGAACGCTCTGCCCCTAAGCCCTGTTATCTCAGACTTTTCACATGCATCAGGAATATTTTCATTTGAAAGCTGCTCTAACACACCTAAACTTTGTGATATACGATTCTGTTCAATTAAAGACTGTGCCAATTGACGACGTATAACCGGCGGACGTGAACCTGAAATTAGGCATATATTTGCAAACCTCTCCATCTCACTAAATCGTTTCTTTTTGCGCAATATATTTAACAAAGTAATCGATTCGTCATCAGAAACTTTTTGAGGATCAATTTGTCCAATATAATCACTCAAATCATCATGAGAAAATTTATTTAACATTGACTGCACATCACCAATTATTTTGTTTTCTTTCATTAAACTTCTCTATTACACAGTAAGCGTAAACACCTTCTTAATTTAGGACCTTCAAAATATTTTGTCGCTGAATGTCTCCAATACCCACTGTTTTGTTCATTTATATCAATCACTACCTCTGCTCCATTTTTTTTAAAATCATTCGAAAGTTTTGGATCAGGTCTCGAAACCACATCAAAACTATCATAAACATTAAACCAATCTCCTTTCAATTTTTTAGGAAATCCATTATCACGAGTCCATTCAAGTTTATATTGAATCTCATCCAGCCCCAAGGGGCTCCCTATTGTCATCATCCCTTTTATCGACTTGCATTCCACTTTACTTGTTAAAATATCATATGTAATAACAGAACCAAGACTATGGCCAACTAAAACACATTCCGTTTCTACTGGCAATTTATTAATTTCATCAATAACCCTGCTTAGAATCACATTTCTAACATCATTCACATTAAATAAATAATCATGGGCCTCTTTGACAAGCTGACGCATAATTCGCTTTTTAAGAAACCAAGGGATTGGTATTGCCTCATAATGACTTTCCTCATTATCTACGGATAGATCATCAAATTTTGGTTCGTCATAATCTTCCTCAACATCAGGGTAATATATTTGCATCTTACTCACCCATTCATTAATGTTTAAGTCGACCTCCGCTGTCTCTTGCTCCAATTCATCATTTCTACTTTCATAATCAGAAGCTGACATCGGGCTATCATTAAACAAATCTGCCCAATAGACAAACGAATCCGAAACACCTTCGGACGCTAAATCAAACCCTTTATTTCCATTGCTATCTTTCGCCAATGCCTCAAGCCAAATACGTCTTAAATCACCCTTTGGAGGCTTATTTGAAAGACCATGAATAAATATGATATGTACTGGTTTAGTCATAAAACTTTCCTTTATTAATATTTATTCTGATTTATAGTTATCAATATTTTATTTAAAATTTGATTCCACTTTCTACCGTCATAATCAATATCTTCATATTCATTTAATTTGTATGATGACCAATTGTGAAATTGATTTCCTATAGAGAGAACAATAATCGTAAGCTTTCGCTTAATGGCACGTTTAAGTTCCATTTTGACATAAGTTGATTCATGTGTGGTGTCACCTAAGACAACTATAAAAAACCGCGCTCTATCAATTGAATTTTGGATTGCAGGCCACCATTTTTTCCCAACTCGAAGTGCTTCTTGATCTCTAAATGTATTAATACCCACTTGCTGTAATGACTTTGATAGTTTTGTTGCAACTTTTCTATCAACAACTGCACGCTGATAGCTTATGAACACACTCCATTGATCAGCTTGTTTACTAAAGCTTTCTAACAAAGAAACATCCGCCTGACTTAGACAACGAGGGGTTTGTAAACTATTTCCTATAATTTTCAAACGATCTGTTGTGTGATCTATCGGATGAAATGGTTCAAAACGTAAACCAAGCAGCAAAAGTCTAGCATCATTATTGGCAAATAACGTAGAGCAATTAGGGTCACCAAAAACAGCATAACGACCAAATCCACCTGAACTTCGAAATGTATGTTTTTTACATTTTTCTAAGCGAAAAGATAGTGAATATCCGCGACCACCCGAAGGCAAACCACGTGAAACAACAATCCATAGAGTTCCGCCATTACCTATTAAATCTTGCAAATCTGTTCTTTTTGATGTCAACCCGAACGTATCACCATCAAACCAACTTTTATGATTATCTTCCCATCGAGCTATCGCAAGCGCGTGCCCTGATATACTGGGCTTTCGAAATCTTTTTTGCTTGTTCATTACTATTCCCATTCTTACTTTATATGATTGATTTTACAGATATTTCATCGATTTAACCTAAATAATCATAACCTAAGCCATTCCTAAATTTCTTACAATTAGTACTGTTTGATCTATTTGGATCAATTGATACACTTGGTCACTATAAAATACTCACTTCTTGTTGAAAAAATATTGATTCCAAAACATTCAAAATGAGAGGATATTTTGAGTATGATATTCATCACACTAATGTAATTTGACTAATTATTTAGAGGAATAAACTTTGCCCGATATCTGCATATTTTTTTCAGAACCAGACGAAAATAAAGTCACCGCTTTATCTTCAGGTTTAGAAAATCTGGGTTGGGATGTATGGTGGTCTAAAGATATTCGATCAAAGTCATGGTCACCTGAAATAGAAAAAAATATCATTAAATCAAAATGTGTAATTCCAATATGGAATTCTCATGCATGTAGAGAAGATAGTATCACCCGTTCAGAAGCTCATAAAGCTTGGGATTTAAAGAAACCTATGGTCACTTTAGTTTCTGAAAATGTCACCCCTCCTATCCCATTCAATGCCAAAAACATAGTTGCAAATATCGAACTTTGGGATTGCAACAGTGATTCCGAACCCTTTACTACAATAGTTGAAAGTGTTGAAGATATTTTAGGGCTCGCTCCCACAAAATGGGAAGGTACTCGAAATGAAGAAATTAACTTATTTGGCAAAATATTAAAGTTACCTTGCTTCGTTAAATCATTGTCTTCTCATGAAACCCAACTTGATCCAGAAGCTGGTCTTGCAGCCTTAAAAATACACCCTAACACAGATGCATTACTTATATCTGCATACGACCTATACCAATCATCACTATCAAAAGATGAAAATCATAAATATATTTTGAATGACTTAGAAGAATTGAACAAAAGAGGAGTCATGATCCTACTAGATTCAGGAAATTATGAAAGCTCAAGAAAAAATGACTTGACTTGGACAGAAGAAAAATTCAACACGGTATTAAGTTCAGCTCCATTTACATGTGCTTTTTGTTTCGACGATCTAAATCCTAATCCAGACACCAAAACAAATATTGATAATATTATTTCGCGAATCAAGGGAGAATTTGAAGACATACTCATACCCATTATTCATGCTCCGATTGAAAATAATGTTCGGCAGCACGAAAAACTTCCTGAGCTTTTTAAGGAATACGCTTCTCGAATGCAACCTCAATTCATAGCTGTTCCCGAAAGGGAACTTGGAGAAGGTATACAACTAAAATCTGAAACTGTTTCAAAAATTAGACAATCACTAAATTCACTCGGACGCTATCAGCCAATACACATATTGGGAACGGGTAATCCATTAACAATACTAATTTTGTCCGCTGCAGGAGCAGACCTTTTTGACGGTCTCGAATGGTGCCGCACAGTTGCTGACAGAGATACGGGGTTTTTATTTCACCATCAACAATTTGACCTTTTTGAAAGACAATCAGTTGAATGGGCAAGTTGCGACATAGTGCGCCAAGCTATGCTAAACAAAAATGTTCGACTTAATCTAAAAATGGCTGTGCATAATTTAGATTTTTTTGTCGAATGGATGGTAGAACTACAAGACGATATAAAATCTAACAAAGTGGGAAATATGATACACAAACGTATGGACTTTCAGACAAAAGGTTTCAAGGTTACTATGGAAACGTTATTTCCAGGGTTATTTTAATGAAAACAATAACTACTAGTCGATTGAATTCTGCTGTCAGCGCTTTATGTCCTGAGATTTGGTCTAATATATCATCAACAAATCAATTTGAGTTTACTGAAAAATTACTATGGGAAGAATTAGTTTGCTGTATTCTAAGTAGCCAAGTCAAATTTGAAACTTCTCAACTTTTCACAAAATCTCTTAAAAAGAAAGGTTTATTAAATCCAAAATTAGATTGTGACAAGTTCGAAACTAAAGTTAAAGGGGTTCTTACTACACCCGTCAAAATGAACAAAAAACAAATTAAATATCGATTCCCAAATATTAAAGCAAAACAAATAAATATGGCCAAAGAAAACATTTATGGAATGGGAATAACCATTAAAAATATTTTCAATGAATACACTGACCCTGAAAATCTTAGATCACATTTAGTTTCATTGATTCCCGGCCTTGGTATGAAACAGGCAAGTATGTACCTGAGAAATACTGCAAATTCTTACAATCTTGCCGTTATAGATTCTCACGTACTACGCTATATGAATGTAATTGAATTAGTGGAAAACATTCCTTCTACTATTAACAAATCACAATATTTAAATAAAGAAAAATTATTATCCAATCATGCCAAGGGATTTGGTTATCCAGTTGGATGTGTAGATTTCGCTATTTGGATCGTAATGAGGGTGGCCCAGAAAGATCGATGGTTATGAGTATTGTTATTCTAGCATCAGGAGGCTTAGATTCTACTCTATCTGCCGTACTCGCAAAAGAGCAAGGATTAAAGATTCATCCTTTATTTGTTGACTATGGCCAAATCGCCAAAGACCGTGAGCTTGATGCATGCCGAACCGTATACAAACAACTCAATTTACCTGAACCAAAAGTAGTGGACGTTAATGGCTTTGGAAGTATTTACCCTTCTGGTTTGACAAATAATAATATGCATATTTTGCACGATGCTTTTTTACCTGGACGCAATATGTTGTTTTTATTAATGGGTGCCACGTATGCCTGCAATGTTTGCGCTAATTCAATATCAATTGGATTGCTCACTGAAGATCTAAGTCTTTTCCCTGATCAAACTAAGAAATTTATTGAGAAAGCAGAAAACCTTATTTCGTTCATTACAAATCGCGAATTAAAAATACTGGCACCTTTTATGGATTTCACAAAAAAAGATATAATTACCTTAGCAAAGCAAAAAGGGATTGACGGCACCTACTCGTGTCATGCTGGAACCGAAAAACCTTGCGGCGAGTGTATAGCATGCAAAGAGTTCGACGACTGAATTAGGAGTTTACCATGGGTGGTAGTAGTGATAGTGGAAGAGGGTCTCTTGGTGACATTAGTGACCTTGAAAGACGAGCCCGAGAAGAACTAGATAAAGGTGCTCGCCGTAACACTTTTTTGAGTTTTGATTTTGACGACATCAATGAAGTCAATCTTTTACGAGGGCAAGCTAAAAATGAAAAATCTGACATCGAATTTATCGACAGATCAGTTAAAGATGAAATCAACAGCGAGAGAGCCGAATACATCAAGCAAAAAATAACCGAGCGCATACGCCAGTGTTCCCAAACAGTTGTTTACATTTCAGACAAAACCCCCTCAAGTAGCTGGGTAAAATGGGAAGTAGAAAAAAGTCTTGAATTAGGAAAAAACGTGATCGCCGTTCACAAAGGTGATTCAAAGCCTACCAAAGTTCCATCATGCATAAATGATAACAACATCAAAATTGTTCCTTGGAACAAATTATCTGATCACATCTAACATAACAATAATGGGACACATTTGAAAAAATAATTTCAGAGAAAATAAACATTACACAATCGCTCCATAAGGACCCATCATAAACGAAGTAACAATTAACGTCACTTTTCCCTATGAAACATGACCATTAAATTATGAATCAACTTTATTGCCCCCCTTTTAAAAGGCTCCCCCGCCCCACAACATCTACCATGTGGAACACACCAAGCCTAACAGAACTCACAAGATTACCAAGACTTCATACGACAAAGAATATACCCACTGCTGAAAAAGTCGTAGGTGTACATTTTTTCACGCCCACCATCGCGTACTATATGGTGGAATATTGTCCCAAAAAACAACGATTTTTTGGGTATTCCATCGTAAACTTTGACTTTGAAAATAGTAAGTGGGAATACTTTTCATTTAATAAAATGAAAAAGATGAAATTTCAGAACAGGAGCCATGGCCTATATCATGAAATCATTAACTCATACATGGCTTTCAAATGGATAGAAATAGAATACAACTCCTGCTGGACACCTAAAAAAATAAAAGACATCCCATACATTATCAAAGCTCACAAAATCCAAGGATTAGACTATTTACTGAAAACCCCTTTGGTTGATTTATAGTTTCAAAAATATCTATTAATTTTCAATTTTTTAAATATTTTAGACAACAATCATAAAATTCTGCCACACCTCTTTCAATCTTATTGAATCGCCTTTAAGAAGACCCTGTCCTAGAAGTTTACTATGGCAAACGACCATCAATTCATTAAAAAACAAAGAAACATTGATCAGATTAACAGGCTGTCAGCGGTCACTTCAAAACCAGCCACTAATGGTCGATTCAAAACCGGCCAAAATTCCCAATGATTCTATCTTCACTTACCAGTATTTGAAAGCTTATTTTTCATTCGGTAACTTTTACCTTTGAC
>Ga0316192_10000992_pt1 | contig 20822 bp, 15 predicted proteins | sample MerIslwburrow_MG_FD_204931 | JGI IMG/M metagenome (GOLD analysis project Ga0316192, IMG submission 204931) | Coastal sediment microbial communities from Maine, United States - Merrow Island worm burrow | ecosystem: Environmental > Aquatic > Marine > Coastal > Sediment | place: USA: Maine...
CGCCGGTGGTGATGAGGACTCGGAATCCACGCTCTTCCGCGCTCGCCTGGATCCCGGAGACCACCGCGGCGAAGAAGGGATTTTGGAGATCGGAAACCATGATTCCCAGGATTCGGGTCTGGCGCTGGACCAGACCTCGCGCCATGGCGTTGGGGCGATAGTCGAGTTCGTCGATGGCCGAGAGAATCGCGGCACGTTTTTCTTCGCTGACACCACCCTCGCCGCGGGTCACCATTGACACAAGTGATTTTGAGACGCCGGCTCTCCGGGCGACATCGTGGATCGTCGGCATGGCCTGCGATCCGTGGTTGTCTGTGTTTCCTCGTGGTGCCACTTGACTTCCGCCGATCTCGGTTATATGTTCCTTTTGGAACGTTCCAAAATATATCGCTTGGAACACGAGATTGCAACCTGGAACGTTCCAAGAGGACGCTGATGCGGCGGCAAAAAGAAAAGACCTGCAGTTTTTCTCCGCGGTTGATTCCCCGGGGGGGCCAGAACCCTGGGATGAATTGCGGATTTGACCGGTCTTTGAAAATCACTCTGTGTTTTCCGTGCCCCAAGGGGAGGCCCGCAGGGGGGACGTGTCCGATTGACTGTTCTTGATCGACCGAAAAAGGGGGAAGCAATGGCGTCCTTGAAGATTTCCAGATATTTGGCACTCTTGGCTCTGTTTATTGGAACGGTGACTTTTCCAGGCATTGCTTCGGCCCAGGATGGCACCGGTGTCATCCTTGGAACGGTGACCGGGCCCGCAGGAAATGTCGTTTCTGAGGTCAGTGTCAGTGTTGAGGGAACCAACATCGTAGCCGTGACCGGTCTCGACGGTTCATACCGGTTGGCGCCGGTGCCCGTCGGAGAGCACACCCTGATGTTCAGCTACCTCGGACTGGTGAGCGCCACCGCCGATGTGACGGTTGTGGCCGGCGAGCCGGTGAGCCAGGATATGGCTCTGGCCTACGGCGGTGAGATCGAGGTTCGTGGTTCGCCACTCCTCGAAGGGCAGGCCAAAGCCCTCAATACACAGATGAATTCGGTCAACATTACGAATATCGTCGCCGCCGACCAGATCGGTCGTTTCCCGGACAAGAACGCGGCTGAAGCCACCCAGCGGATCCCGGGCGTCAGCCTGAACCGCGACATGGGTGAGGGCCGCTACATCATCATCCGCGGTACTGAGGCCAGGCTTAACTCGACCACGGTCAACGGCGAGCGGATTCCATCGCCCGAAGCGGGTGTTCGGAACGTCGCTCTCGACACCATCCCGGCCGATCTCTTGGGTTCCATCGAAGTTTCAAAGGCCTTGCGGCCGGACATGGATGGCGACTCCATCGGCGGTACCGTCGACCTGGTGACTCTCCGAGCGCCTGAAGAGATGCGTCTTTCGGCTTCGCTCGGTGTGGGCTACAGCGCGCTCATGGAGGAGACGGCCCCGAACGGAAGTTTCACCTTCGGGACTCGATTCGGCGAATCGAAGGACTGGGGTCTTATTTTTTCCCTCAGCGGCAGCGACACCAAACGAGGCGCCGACGACATCGAGCCGGCCTATGATGACGGTGACCTCGAAGAGTTGGAAATGCGCGACTACACCACGCAGAGGAAACGCTCCGGCCTGACCTTCGACCTCGACTTCCGGGCGTCTCAGCGTTCCAACTACTATCTGAGGGGACTGGTCACCAACTACGAGGACACCGAGTACAGGCGCGCGAAAAACAACGTGGTTGCTGACGACGAGCTTGAAAGATCCATCAAGGACCGGACGCAGACATCCGATATCTATTCCTTCACCTTCGGCGGTGAGAACAACATCGGTGAGGCCTTTGTCCTCGACTATCGTGTGATGTGGAACAAAGCGCAGGAGGAGACGCCGAACCAGTACACCTCCGCCTTCGTGATGGAAGATGTGATCTTCGATCCCAACGTCAGCGCCGATCACATCGACCCGAACAACATCCAGGCCAATCCGCTCAACGAGAGGGCCGACGAGTTCTGGTTCGACAGCATCGAGGACCAGTCCAAGATATCGACCGAGGAGGACATTGTCGGCGCCATCAACCTCACCAAGGGCTTCTACAAGAGCTCGGGCTTCAGCGGTCTGTGGAAGGTCGGCGCCAAGTACCGGTCCAAGACAAAGGAACAGGACTATGAGGTATTTGACCTCGAGTCGGACGATGACTTGAATATGGTCGACTACCTGAGTAACTGGAACTCGGAGACGCCTTTCTTCGGCGGGATCTACGGCAACCAGATCATCCCGTTCTTTGATCCCCGCCTCATGAGGGAGTTGGGGGCAAGCGGACTCCTCGAGTCCGAGAGGAATCTGGAAGAGGACCTCGCTGACTTCGAGATCACAGAGGACACCTTCGCCGCATATGCCCTGGGTGAGTTCCTCTTCGGTTCGAAGACGACCTTTATGGGTGGCGTACGAGTCGAGGACACCTCATCCGAATACACGGCTTACGAGCTGATCATCGATGAGGAAGGGGACCCGGTATCGCTGTCACCGGTTTACGGCGACAAGAAGTACACCGAGTGGCTGCCCCAGTTCCATCTCGTGTACAAAACCAGCCAAGACTCACAGCTCAGGGCCGCCCTCACCCGCACGCTGGCCCGCCCCAACTTCGAGGACGTGGCTCCATGGCGGCTCGCCAACCTCGAGGACAGAGAGGTCGAGCTCGGCAACCCCGATCTCGACGTCACCACCGCCTGGAACGTCGATCTCATGTGGGAGAAGTACCTGCAACCGGTCGGCATCATCTCGGCGGGCGTCTTTTACAAGGATCTGACCGACTACATCTATATCTTCCAGGAAGACGCGATCATCGACGGCGAGGACGTTGAAATCACGCAGCCCCGCAACGGTGACAAGGGCACCCTGGCCGGTCTCGAGCTCGCCTTCCAGAATCAGTTCACCAACTGGAAGGGCGGATGGGGAGGCCTCGGGCTCTACGCCAACTACACCTATGTCGACTCCGACGCGAAGTATCCCGACCGCGAGTCCACCTCGCTCCCGGGTCAGTCGGAGCACATCGGCAACCTGGCCCTGGTCTACGAGAAGTACGGCATCACGACCCGTCTGTCGTACAACTACAACGGCAAGAAACTCTTCGAGGTCGGCGGGGATCCGGAAGAAGACATCTATGTCGACAACCACGCCCAGCTCGACTTCATGTTCCGGGTGCAGGCTTCGAAGAAGTTCAGTATTGTCTTCGAGGTCATCAACATCACCAACGAGCCGTACACGGCATACGAGAACACCCCCGACCGGATCCGCCAGCAGGAGTACTACGACTGGTGGGCGACCCTGGGTGTGAGGTTCGATCTGTAACAACGTCATGAACTGAGTATCGGCAGGGAAGCCCGGGTGCTGGATCCCCTTCGGCCCCCTTCGAAGGGGTCCAGCCATCGGCTCCTTCCGATACAAACCGAGAACAGTAATTGTTAGAGGAGATCTAAGAGCATGAATCCAATCACGGTGGGAATCCTCGGGGCTGGAAGAATCGGTCAGGTCCACGGGAACAACCTCCTGCGGATGGCTGGAATCGAGCTCAAAGCCGTCACCGATCCGTATGTCGATTTCACCTCGTGGCCGCCTGCGCCGGTGGCCACGGGCAAGGACCCGGAGCTGATCCTCGAGGATGATGAGATCGAGGCGGTGCTCGTCTGCTCGCCGACCCCGACCCACGCCGACTTGACCGAGAGAACGGCGCGGGCGGGCAAGCACGTCTTCTGCGAGAAACCCATCGATCTCGATCCCGACCGGATTCAGCGAACCCTCGCCATCGTCGAGGAGTGCGGGGTCAAGCTGCAGGTCGGCTTCAATCGCCGGTTCGATCCGACTTTCGCGCGAGTGCGGCAAGCCGTCACCGATGGAGATATCGGCGAGATCCAGCTCGTCAAGATCACCTCGCGGGATCCGGAAGCGCCGCCGGCTGAGTACGTCGCGACATCGGGGGGGATCTTCCTCGACATGACCATCCACGATTTCGACATGGTGCGTTTCCTTACCGGCAGCGAGGTCGAGGAGGTCTATGCCTGCGGGGCGGTCCTCATCGACCCGGCCATCGGTGAAGCGGGAGATGTGGACACCGCGGTCACGACCCTCAAGATGGCCAACGGCGCCATCGCAGTGATCGAGAACAGCCGCCAAGCGGTCTATGGCTATGACCAGCGGGTTGAGGTCTTCGGCAGCGGCGGCAACGCCGAGGCAGGCAACGAGACCCCTAATCGCGTCACCGTCAGCAGCCTTTCAGGTGTCCGTTCCGACAAGCCTCTCTACTTTTTCCTCGAACGCTACCAGGCGTCGTTTGTCGCCGAACTCGAGTCCTTCTTCGGGAGTATCCGCGAAAACGAACCGACCCCGGTCGGCGGCACCGATGGCCTCATGTCGGTGCTCATCGGTCTCGCGGCGTCGCGCTCAATGGCCGAGAACCGACCGATCAAGGTGGAGGCCCCATGAGTTTCGCAAGCATCTTCCGGACCGGCGAGCCCAAAGCGCCGCTCACCGACAAGGGTCGGATCGATGAGCTCTACAAGCGTCACCGGTTGCGGATCATGCTTGCGATCACCATCGGCTACGGGGTGGTCTACACCTGCCGGTTGGCCCTGTCCATGGTCAAAAAACCGCTCATCGACAACGGCATCTTCACTCCCGTTGAGCTCGGGATCATCGGATCGGCCCTCTTCTACACCTACGCCTTTGGCAAGCTCACCAACGGATTTCTCGCCGACCACATGAACCTCAAGATCTTCTTCGCCTTCGGCGTCCTGATCTCGGCCCTGCTCAACATCGGGATGGGGTTTTCCACGATCCTCTGGCTCTCGATTCTGCTTTGGGCACTCAACGGGTGGTTTCAGGGCTTCGGGGCACCGACGGGTGCCGTGGCCATGGCCAACTGGTTCTCCAACAACGAACGGGGGCGGATGTACGGCATCTGGAGCACCGCCCACGCCATCGGTGAGGGCCTGACCTTTGTCGGGGTTGCCGCGCTGGTGACCCTGTGGGGTTGGCGGGCCGGGTTCTGGGGTCCGGGTGTGCTCTGCATCGTGGTTGCAGGGCTGCTCTACATCTATATGCAGGACCGACCGCAAACTATGGGTCTGCCTCTCGTGGCGGACTGGCGGAACGACCACAGCGGCTCGTCAGCCGAGGCCGCCGAAGCCAAAGAGAGCACCTGGGCCGTCCAAAAGACGATCCTCAAGATTCCGGCGATTTGGGTGCTCGCCATGGCCAGCGCATCGATCTATGTCACTCGCTATGCCATCAACAGCTGGGGTGTGCTCTATCTCCAAGAAGCCAAGGGCTACACGCTGATGCAGGCGGGCAGCGTCATCTCGGTCAACACCATCGCCGGGATCCTCGGCGCCCTGGCCTTCGGCTTCACCTCCGACAAAGTCTTCAACGCCCGCCGCCCCCCGACCAATGTGATCTTCGCCGTCATGGAGATCGTCGGGCTTCTCATGGTCTTCTTCGGACCACCCGGTAAACCGCTCTTCATGACCGTGGCATTCTTCATCTACGGCTTCGGACTCACCGGGCTCGTGACCTCGCTCGGCGGCCTCTTCGCCCTCGACATCGCACCCAAACGGGCCGCCGGTGCGGCCATGGGATTCATCGGCGTATTCTCCTATATCGGCGCCGCCCTCCAGGACCAGATCAGCGGTCACTTGATTGAAAACGGCGTCACCATCGTCGACGGCGTTCGCCACTACGACTTTTCCGCGGCGATCTCGTTCTGGATCGGCATGTCCATTGTTTCGTTCATTTTGGCCACCTCACTGTGGCGCGTCCGTGTCAGAGATTGAAGGGATTCATGACCCAGGAAAGCCAGCGCTTCGATGTTGCGACCATCGGCAACTACACCAAGGACACCATCGTCACGGCGGCGGGAACCACCCATGCCGATGGCGGAGGGGTCAACTACTCGGCCCACGCGGCGCTCGCCCTCGGCCGAAGGGTGGCGGCCGTGATGCGGCTCGCCAAAGAAGATTTTCACGTGGTTCGGGCGCTTGAAGATGCCGGGATCACCGTCTTCGCCGAGGCCACCCCGAGTTCGACCCTCATGCGTCTCGAGTATCCGAATGACAACCCCGATGAACGGACTCTGAGAGTTGCCGACACCGCCGGTTCCTTCACCGTGGAACAGGTTCGAGAGGTGGATTCCAGGGCCTTTGTGATCAGCCCTTCGATTCGCGGGGAAATCCCGCTCGAGGTCGTCCAGGAGCTTCGAAACAAGGATGCGCTTATCAGCGCCGACGCCCAGGGCTTTATCCGAATCCGCCATCCGGACGGCCGTCTCGAACACACCGTGTGGCCGGAACGCTTTGAAATTCTGCCCCTCGTGGACATCCTCAAGGCCGATGCCGTCGAGGCTGAGTCCATCACCGGGGAGTCGGACATCAGGCAGGCGGCCCGGGCGCTGGCTGCGCTCGGATCACGCGAAATCATCATCACCCACCGCGACGGAATCGTGGTCTTCGCCGGCGGGAAGTTTTTTGAAGCCGATTTCCACGCCGAATCCATGCTCGGCCGCAGCGGCCGGGGCGACACCTGTGTCGGATCCTATGTCGCGGCCCGGCTCGAGCACCAACCCGAGGAGGCGCTCCGGTGGTCGGCGGCGGTGACCAGCCTGAAGGTCGCGGTTCCGGGACCGATCCGAAGGAGTTATGAGGACATCGTCAATTTCGTGGACGAACAGTACCGGGGAGCAATGGTTCCCGGAGGAGTTTAGGAACCACCCCAACGGTGCTACGGCCGTTTGGGAAAGAGAGAATACAAGGAGGATCGAATCATGAAAGGCATGGTGTTAGACGCGAAGTGGGAGCCGAAACCGGATTACGAGGTTTCCGAATGGGAGAAAAGGACAGGGAAGGCCATCACCGGAAACGCCATCTGGCACAACCCGACTCTCGAAGTGCGTGACTGGCCCGATCCGAAACCGGGCCCGAAAGAGGTGCTGCTGCAGATCCAGGCCTGCGGCGTCTGTGGTTCGGATATGCACTTCTATGAGACCGATGACGACAACTACATCCTCTATCCGGGACTGACCAAGTTTCCGACCATTCTGGGTCACGAGTTCTCCGGCAAGGTCGTCGAGGTCGGTGCCGAAGTCACCCTGCTCACACCGGGCGACATGGTGACCGTCGAGGAGATGATCTGGTGCGGCCGCTGCATCCCGTGCCGCAACGGCTACCCCAACCACTGCACCAATCTCGAGGAGATCGGTTTCACCATTCCCGGCGCGTTCGCCAATTTCATCGCGGTGGACGAAAAGTTCTGCTGGAAGATCGACGCCATCGCCGAACGGGTGGGCAGCGAGGAGAGGGCGTACGAACTGGCCGCGCTCACCGAACCGACGTGTGTTGCCTACAACGCCATGTTCGAACGTGCCGGCGGTTTCCGACCCGGCCATATGGTCAGTGTTTTCGGCGCGGGTCCCATCGGGCTCGCCGGAATAGCGCTCGCCAAGGCGGCGGGTGCGAGCACCGTGGTCGCATTCGAGGTTTCGCCGCAGCGGATCGAGCTCGCCAAACAGGTCGGGGCGGATTTCGCCTACGACCCGCGCGAGGTCAATGCCGGCGAAGTCATGATGGAGATCAGCAAGGGTGAGGGCTTCGACTTCCACGTCGAGGCCGCCGGCGTTCCCGAGCTCACCATTCCAGAGATGGAAATGGGCCTGGCCATCAACAGCAAGGTCGTCCAGATCGGCCGGGCCGCCAAGCGGGTGCCCATGTATCTCGAGGCCTTCCAGGTTCGCCGTGCGCAGGCTTTTGGCGCCCAGGGACATTCGGGTCACGAGACCTTCCCCAACGTCATCCGGATGGTGGCCTCGGGCCGCATCGATCTGAGCCCGATCATCACCGCCAAATACGGTCTCGAGGACACTGTGGCGGCCATCGCCAAGTCGACGGACCGGACCGACGGCAAGATCCTCGTCAAACCCAACTGATATCAACGAGGAATCGAGAGGAGAATAGGTGAACGATCTGCGCATGGGCGTGGTGGGAGTGGGCCGGATGGGTCTGACCCATGCGGAGAACCTCGTCTCACGCATCCGTGGGGTAGATCTCGTCGCCGTGACGACGTCCAGTGCCGAGCGGGCCGCCGAGGCCCGCCGGCGCTGTGGCGCCGTGTCCGTTTTCAACGATCTCGACGAAATGCTCGAGACACAGACCCTCGATGCAGTCGTGATCGCGAGCAGCACATCGGCCCACGTGGCCAACGTGGAGGACTGCGCTGCGGCCGGGCTGCACATTCTGTGTGAGAAGCCCCTCGGTCTCAGTCTCGAAGATTGCGACCGCGCATCGAAGGCGGCTCGAGCCGCGGGCGTCAAGCTCATGGTCGGCCACACCCGACGATTTGACGCTGGCTACATCGAAGCCAAGAAGGTGATTGAGGCGGGCGGGATCGGGCAACCCGTCCTCTACCGTTCTCTCAGCGGAGATATGAACCCACCTCCGGTGACCTTCGCTGATCTCGGGGTCAGCGGTGGGCTGATCCTCGACTCGATGTACCACGACATCTATCTCGGTCGCTGGTTGCTGGGAGACGAGGTCACCCGGGTCTACGGTGAGGGAGGAGCCCTCATCGATGAGGCGATCGCGACGGTGGGTGATGTGGACAACGCCGTTGTGAGTGTGCGGTTTGCCGGGGGCGCCATGGGTTCCCTCTCCGCGAGCCGAACCACCCGCTATGGCCACGATCTGCGCGGTGAGGTGATCGGTGACGAGGGAGCGGTCCAGATCGGTCGTCTCCGCCGAACACCTCTTCGCGTGTTGGACCGCAATGGTGTTCACCACGATGCGGTCCATACGACACCTGAACGCATGGGAGACGCCTTCGTCACCATGCTGCAGGCGTTTGTCGACTGCGTCATCGACGACACCGAACCGCCGGTGACGAGCGCAGACGCCAAAGCGACTCTTGCGGTGGCCCTCGCCGGGCGCCGGTCCATCCAGACCGGAAAACCGGTTGAGGTTGAAACAACAACAGGGCCGTCATCCGGCGGCGAAGAACAGAGCTAACGAGAGTTAGAACGAGACAAGGAGAATCACATGTCAAACGCCCCAGAAGATCCACGGTTGCTGGCCACCGATCAACCGGATCTGTTTTTTGAAGACAACACGGTCGGACGGTGCAAGAAGGAAGTGTGGGACGCGAGTGACGCCGAGATCGACGCGATGCTCGCCGAGTATGGAATACCTTCCCCCTGTGAGTGGGGAAAAGCGGGGTCGTATATCCAGACGACGGTGCGCCACCAGGTCGAGGCCGAGCGGCGGAACAACGACATCGTCTTCATTCCCATCGGCTGCACCGAGCTCCACGGTCGCCATCTGCCGAGCGCCTCGGACACCCTCTATGTCAGCCAGATCCTCGAGGGCGTGAGACGCTACACCGCCAAACGCGGAACCCCGGTGAGTCTCGCGCTGCCGCCGCTCAACTACGGGTCGCACCCCTACCACCACCTTGGAATGCCGGGCACGGTCATCATCCGCGAGAACGTTGCCCGCGAGTTCCTCATCGATGTCATGCTGGGCCTCTGGAACGACGGTTTCCGGAAGCAGATCCTGATCAACAACCACGGTCACCTGTGGATGCTCGAGTCGGCCATCCAGCAGTTCCAGAAGCGCTACCAGCTGCCGGGCGTCTTCCGCGTCATCGACTGGCATCGCGCGGTCCGCGAGTTCTTCCGGACCGAGCCCAAGGGCGGCAAGATGGACACCAATTTCGTTCACGCGGACGAGTCGGAGACCTCCCTCGGTCTGCTGCTCCACCCCGACATGGTGGATATGGACTATGCGGTCGACACCGAGGGCATCGGCTATCTCCCGGATGGGCATTTCGACAAGTCGGTGGATCCCTTCAGCCGGCCGAGCCGCTGGTCCGAGGGCGAGGGCCACTTCGCCATCGAGATCGCCGCGACTCCCGAAGGCGTCGTCGGCAAAGCCACCCAGGGTGCCGCGGAAAAGGCCAAACGACCGGTCGCCGCGATTCTCAAGTACCTCACCCTGCTCAACGACCAGACCCTCGAGGCCTTCCCCGCGGGCACCGTGCCTCCGGTTGAAGAAGTCACGCTTCGCACCGAAGCCGAGATGGAGCCCTATCTCCGCGAGCCATTGAGCGAAGGTTGGAAGCCGGTATATTCGCTGCCGCGGATCGGTCAGGGATCGAATTCGTAGGACAACCACGATGAAACTCAGCGTAGTGCTGTCGACCCATGCCGCCGCCTTCCAGGCGGTGGCGTTCAAGGGCGATTTCGAGGCCAACGTGGCCAAGATCGCCGGCTGGGGCTATGACGGTGTCGAGCTCGCCGTGCGGGATCCTTCTTTGGTGAACGCCGGCGAGCTCGAGCGCGTCATCTCGTCGCACAATCTGGTCGTGCCCGCCATCGGAACCGGCCAGGCGTGGGGCGAGGAAGGCCTGTCCTTCACCAGCGACGACGAGAAGGTGCGGGAAGCGGCCATCGAGCGGATCTCGAGCCACATACCCCTGGCCGCCCACCTCGACGCCATTGTCATCCTGGGCCTCATCCGCGGGATCACTCCCGAGGGGCAGACCCACGAACGGTCCATGGAGTATCTGGTCGAGGCGATCCAGGCGTGCGCGGCTGCTGCAGCCGGCACCGGGGTGCGCTTTGCCCTCGAGCCCATGAACCGATACGAGACCGATCTCATTCATTCCGCGACCCAGGGTCTGGATCTCATCGAACGGGTGGGGGCGGATAACTTCGGACTCCTGCTCGACACCTTTCACATGAACATCGAGGAAGCCGAGATCGAAGACAGCATCCGCGCGGTCGGCGACCGGATCTTCCACTTCCACGTTGCGGACTCCAATCGGTGGCACCCGGGCGCCGGGCATCTGGATTTCAGATCGATTCTGGATGTCCTGGGATCCACCGGGTATGACGGCTTTGTATCGGGAGAGTTCATGCCGTTGCCCGACGCCGACACCGCCGCCGAAAGGGGCTTCGCGTTTCTTCGGGCGCTGTGAAGTTTCGGGGGAATCACATGAAACAAAGTCATCTCGTTCGATCCACGGTCGTACTCGGATTGGTGCTGCTCGTGGGTTCATCGGTCGTGTTGGCGGCCAAGCCTTCTCACACCGGTTACCCGCGTCTGATGCAGGGGCCCATGGTCGGTGCGGTGACCGACGCCGAGGCCAAGATCTGGGTCCGGACGAGCGGCGCGTTCACGGTGGCCATCGTCTACGACGTGACGCCGGACTTCAGCTCGGCGAAGCAGACCGAACCGGTGATGGTCGAGAAGGCCGATGACTACACCGCGGTCATCTCCATCCCGGGTCTCGAACCCTCGACCGAATATTTCTATGAAATCAGGGTGGACGGGATCAAGGATCGCTATCTCAAGAACCTCAAGCCCCTGCGGTTCGAGACCGCACCCCCCAACGGAGAAGCGGCCGATCTGCGGATCGCCTTCGGTTCCTGCCCCAAGTGGCAGGACGACCGGATCCAGCCGATCTGGCCGTGGGTGACTCACCACGAGCCCGACATCTTCTTCTGGATCGGTGACAACATCTACGGCGACACGCTGGACCCCGACATCCTTCGCGAGGAGTACCGCCGCCAGCGTGAGATCGCCGGTCTGCAGCCGCTGATCCACAACACACCGAGCCTGGCGATCTGGGATGACCACGATTTCGGGCTCAACAACCATGATCGGACAAACCCGGTGAAGGAGGGGGCCTACGAGGTCTTTCTCGAGTACTGGCCGAATCCCTCGTATGGCCTGCCGGATGTCAAGGGGATCTTCTACACCTACACCTGGGGTCAGGTGGAATTTTTCGTCATCGACGGCCGCTGGTACCGCGATCCGGACGAAGATCCGGACACCCCGGAGAAAACCATGCTCGGAGCCGCCCAGTACGAGTGGCTCACGAGGAAGCTCGAGGCCAGCACCGCGGTCTTCAAAGTCATGGTCTCGGGCAGCGGTTGGTCGAAGAACAAGGGCCCGGGAGGGGACTCGTGGGCCGGTTTCCTGCACGAGAGGAACCGTCTTTTCGACTTCATCCGCGACCACGAGATCACTGGAGTGGTCGGGATCTCCGGTGACACCCACGTCGGTGAACTCAACGTCATTCCGTGGTCCGATCACGGCGGCTACGACATCTACGACATGGTGAGCTCACCGCTGGCTCAGGTGATTCCGGACAGTTGGCTCGAGCGCCGACCGGAACAGCGAATCTGGCCCGTCTACTTCCAGGGCAGCAACTTCGGACTCATCGATTTTGAAATGGGTGACGATCCGACCCTGAGCTATCGACTGGTGGACACATTCGGTCGCGTCGTCCGCGGACCGTTCGAGGTCAAGGCTTCCGAGTTGGTCAACGGAGTGAAGTCGTGGCCCGCCAAGGCCGAGGATGTCCCGCGACAGCGGCAGGAGCACTACGATGCCGGCGACGGTTACTACGAGATCCCGGTGGATGACTGAGGGGGTGATTGTGGAATCGAAAACAAGATTGGAATTGGGCGGGATCTCAAAGGAAGGGAGCGCCCTTGCAGCGCCGACGTCCCATCGGCGTGGTGGCGTACTGTGCGGGCGGGACGCCCGCACTACAAAGGACCGGACACAGTATGTCATTGGGGACGCGTCTCCTCGATCAACGGGTCTGATCGCCGTCGCGATCGTCTTGATGTTCGTTGGAAACTCGATTCCCGTGTATGGATCCGACGGATCTGACGAAGACCTGGTCTTCATCGTCGCGGCCGATATGCGGAACTTCGCGGCGGCGGGTGAGGAGACGGAGCATTTTTCGGCCGCCTGCAAGGCCATCGCGGAGGTTGGGGCAGGCTCGTTCATGATCAGCCCCGGTGATCTCGATGTCGACCCCCCGTCCGCCGTGCGGGACATGATCGACCGGACCATCGGCGAGGACTACCCCTGGTATCCGGTGCTCGGCAACCACGACCCGGAGTCGCCTTCGAGCATGCAGTATCTCCGGGAGTACAGTGCGACGGTGCCGAATGTCGTCAACCACGGCCCGGCCGGCTGCGAGGAGACGACCTTCTCCTTCGATTGGGGGAACACCCACTTTGTCGTGCTCAACCAGTACTACGACGGGGTCAAGGACTGGGGCCTCGAGGGCGCCCTCGTTCCCGAACTCATGGAGTGGTTGGCGGCTGATCTCGAAGCCACCACCAAGGACCACATCTTTGTTTTCGGTCACGAGCCCCTGCTCCCCATGCCCGACATGGACAACGGGCGGATTCGGCACCAGGGAGATTCCCTCGATGAAGATCCGGAGACCGCCTTCGCCTTCCACCAACTGCTGCGGAAGCACGACGTGGATGCCTATGTTTGCGGCCACACTCACAACACCTCCTACGGCCAGATCAACGGTCTATGGCAGCTCGATCCGGGCCACGCCCGTGGTCTGGAAGAGGCCTCGTACGCCGATCAGATGTATGCTGCCGTCCAACGCGCCATCGAAGAAGGAAAGAAGAAAGGCGTTGGTGAAGCCAACTCGATCAGACAGCTCTATCGGGATGACGAATACCACGTCGACTACTGGTTCAAGTATCTCGGCCTGACGGGGCAGCCGGTGACCCAGACCCTGGCCCAGTTCTACACCGAATACGGGAGCGACCCGGAAGCTCGCGAGCGCTACTACGAGGCTCAGATCAAGGGTCGCGGTCAGACACGGAGCAGTTTCTTCAGGGTCGTGATCACTGGTGATCGGGTCGAAGTCGAGATCTACCGTGACGATGCACGCGGGGGGCCGTACACTCTCAGAGACACCGTGGTTCTGAATCGATGGCCGTGAAGCTCTGATGTCGCCAATCGTGCCAGCGTCGGTTCAACGCGCGGGAAGGGCCGCTTTCGTGCTTCAAACACCCGAGGAGTCGGTATGATCCTGCGTCAAAATCTGCTGAAGTTCATCGAGGCTCCGGTCCGAGACGCGGATCGCGTTTCCATCGCCATGGGTGAGCGGTCGTTGGATCTCTATCCACGCTCGGTCACCGCCATCGACCGGGCCGTGCTTTTCATCGGCCGTGGGACGCCGGGTCGGAGACTCTATGTCGTGGCACCTCCGGACGATCCGGTCTCCGTCCGCTTTGAAGGCACCTATTTGAAATGGGCGTTTGACGGTGAGGATCAGGTGCGTCGTTGCCGCCTGTCGCCGGAGAACGCCGCCGTGATGCGGGAGCTCCTGGAATGGACACGTCCACGGGTGCTGGGCCTGGGGGACAGTTTCGGGCTCGGTGATCGACTCGGGACCGCCGGGCCGGCCCACCTTCGCGCCATGGTCGGCAGCGGTTTCGAGGTCGTGCTTGCCCAGCAGTCGATCCGCGAACTCGAACGCACCGAACGCACCCCCGGCGAGGTCATGAACGCCGCCACCTGGGCGGTCTTCCAGGAGGGTTGGCGCACCGGCTTTGGCGCCGACGCCGACCACCTCAAGACCCCCGCCGATGTCGAACTCATGGCGGCCGCTGGGTTCACGATGTTCACCATCGATCCCGGCGACCACGTGGTCGATGCCGCCGACGAGATGTCGGATGCTGAGCTCCGAGCCGCGGCCGCCGATCTGCCATGGGTCGAGCTCGAAGAGAGCCTCGACGGTGTTTTGGCGCGATTCGCCGATCAACGGATCGAAATCGGCTCGGGGCTGGTGCTCGAGCCAACGACCGAAGAGGTTCTCCGAGGACTCGTCAAGTACGGTGCCGCCCTGACCCATGTCGCCGCAATGTACCGTCATATTGTTGAGGTCATGGGGGCGCGGCCCTTCGAAATCGAGGTTTCGGTGGACGAGACCGCATCGGTGACCTCGCCCTTCGAACACTGGCTTGTCGCCTCGGAACTCAAGCGACTGGGAGTCGAGTGGGTGGGCCTGGCCCCCCGTTTTGTCGGTGATTTCGAAAAGGGGATCGACTATCGCGGTGATCTCGAGGTCTTCCGGCGGGAGTACCTCAAGCACCTGGCCATTGCCGAGACGTTCGGCCCCTACAAGATCAGCATCCACTCGGGAAGCGACAAGTTCGGGGTCTATCGCACCATCGGCGAGATCGGAGCGGGTGGCGTCCACGTCAAGACCGCCGGCACGAGTTATCTCGAAGCGCTTCGTGCGGTCGCTCATTGCGATCCGGGACTCTTCCGCGAAATCCTCGATTTCGCTCGCTCGCTTTATGAACACGAGCGCCGGACCTACCACGTTTCGGGCAAGCTCGAGCGGGTGCCGGCGGCGGCCACGCTCGACGACGAAGGGCTGGTGTTGCTGCTCGATGACGAGGATGCGCGCCAGGTGCTCCACGTGACCTTCGGTCGTGTGCTGACCGAGCGGGGAGAGGACGGCAGGACGCTCTTCAAGGACCGGATCATGAACTGTCTCGAGGACAACGAGGCTGTCCACTTCAGCAATCTGGTGACGCATTTCCGGCGCCACACTGAACCGTTTGGGAGGGTTTGATGAGTTATCTCGATGATCTGTTCTCCCTCGATGGCAAAGTTGCGGTCACGATCGGTGCGGGCGGCGTCCTGGGTGGCGCCATGGCGAGTGCGCTCGGCCGGGCGGGCGCCCGGGTCGCAGTTCTTGATCTGATCGGCGACGCGGCGGTGGCGCAGGCCGACGCCATCTATGGCGCGGCGGGTGTCGATGCCATCGGGATCGGGGTCGACGCCACCAGTGAGTCGGATCTCCAGGGTGCGCTGGATCAGATCGTGGAGAAGTGGGGCCGGGTCGACATCCTGCTCAATGCGCCCGGGATCAACTCGGGGACTCCGGTCTTCGAGATCACCCGCGAGGAGTGGGACAAGATCCTCGCCGTCAATCTGACGAGCTATTTCCTCGCCAGCCAGATCTTCGGCAAACTGATGGTGGGGCAGGGAGATGGCGGGTCCATCATCAACGTTTCATCGGCCTCGTCGGGGCCGCCGCTTTCCAAGGTCTTCACCTACTCGATCACCAAGGCCGGGATCAACAACATGACCCAGTTTCTCGCCCGCGAGTGGGCGCCGCACAAGGTGCGCGTCAATGCGGTGGCCCCTGGGTTCTTCCCCGCCGAGCAGAATCGCAAGCTGCTCACCGAAGAACGGACCGCGTCGATCATGGGTCACACCCCGATGGGCCGTTTCGGCGAAGCCGACGAGCTCGCCGGCGCCGTGGTGTGGCTGGCGGCGGAAGCTGCGTCGAGCTTTGTGACCGGAACACTGATTCGGGTTGACGGCGGGTTCACCGCCATGACCATCTGAAGCTGTTGTGAAGAGCCTGAGCCCCTCCAGCCGGCCCCTCACCGTAGCCGAGGTTCGGCAGGTTCTGACCGAGGGACTCGTTGGTTCGAGGTACGACGGGAAGAAGGTGCTGGTCATCATCCCGGACAGCACCCGTACGGCGCCGATTCCCCTGATGTACCGGCTGCTGCACGAAGTCTTGGGTCCTCGAGTCGAGACCCTCGATTTTCTGGTGGCCCTCGGCACCCATCCGCCGATGAGCGATGCGGCGCTGGGGCGTCTGGTTGGAGTCGAGGTCGTCGACGGAGTTGCCGGAGACTCGATGATCTTCAACCACCGGTGGGATCTCGACGAGAGCTTCGTGACCGTTGGGACGATCCCGGCCGCCGAGGTACGTGATGCCAGTAACGGCCGGATGGATCTCGATGTCCCGGTCCGGCTCAACCGGCTGGTCGGCGATCCGAACGGCGAACGTCCGTACGACGAGCTCCTGGTCTGCGGACCGGTCTTTCCACACGAGGTGGCGGGATTCTCCGGCGGCAACAAGTATTTTGTGCCCGGTGTGTCCGGGCAGGAGGTCATCGACGTCACCCACTGGCTGGGTGCGCTGCTCACGAGCAAAGAGATCATCGGGGTCGCCGACACACCCATGCGGCGGCTCATCAACCGTGCAGCGTCCTTGATCCCGACCCCGAGTTCTCTCATTGCCATGGTCATGCACGGCCATGATCTGCGAGGGCTTTTTGTGGGCGAGATGGACGAGACGTGGAGTGCGGCCACCGAGCTCTCGGGCGCCCTCGATATCATCTGGGTTGATCGGCCATTCAAGACAGTGCTCTCGCTGGTGCCGGAGATGTACGACGATCTGTGGACCGGCGCCAAGGGGATGTACAAGCTCGAACCGGCCATCGCCGATGGCGGCGAGGTGGTGATCTGGGCGCCGCACATCACCGAGGTTTCGTATGTCCATGGAAAGTACATCGACGAGGTCGGTTACCACGTGCGGGACTACTTCACCGCCCAATGGGAAAAGTTTGCCCATGTCCCGTGGGGGATCCTCGCCCACTCGACCCACCTCCGAGGGGCGGGGACCTATGTCGATGGAGTTGAAATGGCACGCATCGATGTGACGCTGGCGACCGGGATACCGAGGGATCGTTGTGAACGCATCGGTCTCGGTTATCTTGATCCGGCGTCCGTCGATTTCGACCAGTGGGAAGACAAAGAAGAAGAGGGAATCCTCATCGTCCCGCGAGCTGGCGAACAGTTGTATCGGGTCAGGTGCGAGAACGATGAATTGTGAGTCTCGGCCCATGCAACGTCATGCGGGGGCGGGTATAAAACCCGCCCCTACAAGAACCACCAAAAATGAAAGAACCGTAGGGGAGGGTTTTACACCCTCCCGACCAGGCTGCTGTCGGTGCGAGACGCCTCGCGGTCAGGTTTCGGTTGACAGAATCCACATATCAATCAACGGAGGAGCGAATGACTGAAAAAGCGGATCTCGGGCTCATCGGGCTCGCGGTGATGGGCCAGAACCTGGTCCTCAACATGAACGACCACGGATTCAAGGTGGCGGTCTTCAACCGCACGACCTCGGTGGTCGATGAGTTCATGGAAGGCAACGCCAAGGGCACCAACGTCGTCGGCGCCCACACCATCGAGGAACTCGTGGACTCCCTTGCCTCGCCGAGGCGGGTCATGTTGCTGGTCAAGGCCGGCAAACCGGTGGACGCGTTCATCGAGATGCTGATCCCGTTGCTCGACAAGGGCGACATCATCATCGACGGCGGCAATTCCAACTACAACGACACCATCCGTCGGACCGCGTGGGTCGAGTCCGAGGGTCTTCTCTATATTGGTACCGGCGTGTCCGGCGGCGAAGAGGGCGCGCGCACCGGCCCGTCCATCATGCCCGGTGGATCGCCGGCCGCGTGGGAGCACGTCAAACCGATCTTTCAGGCGGTCTCGGCCAAGGTCGAGGACGGTTCGCCGTGCTGCGAGTGGGTGGGCGAGAACGGCGCCGGCCACTTCGTCAAGATGACCCACAACGGGATCGAGTACGGCGACATGCAGCTCATCTGCGAGGCCTACCAGTTGATGAAGGACGGCCTTGAACTCAACCACGACGAGATGCACTCGATCTTCGCCGAGTGGAACCAGGGTGAACTCGACTCGTACCTGATCGAGATCACCCGCGACATCCTCGGTTTCAAGGATGTGGACGGCGAACCCATGGTGGAGAAGATCCTCGACACCGCGGGTCAGAAGGGCACCGGCAAGTGGACCGCCATCTCGTCGCTCGAGATGGGCATCCCCCTGACCCTGATCGGCGAAGCGGTCTTCTCGCGGTTCCTCTCAGCGGTCAAGGAAGAGCGCGTGGTCGCGTCCAAGGTGCTCAGCGGGCCTGCTGACACGACGTATACGGGTGATCCCCAGGCCTTTGTCAACGATCTGAAGCAGGCGCTCCTCGCCGCTAAGATCATCTCCTACGCCCAGGGCTACATGCTCATGCGGGCGGCCGCCAAGGAGTACGGATGGAACCTTAACAACGGTGGGATCGCGCTCATGTGGCGTGGCGGCTGCATCATCCGGTCGGTCTTCCTGGGCAAGATCAAAGAGGCCTTCGACAAGAACCCCGATCTCGAGAATCTGCTGCTCGATCCCTACTTCGCCGATAAGGTGCAGCAGGCACAGGCGGCCTGGCGTAGGGTGGTGGCGGCGGCGGTCGCCATGGGTGTCCCGGTGCCGGCGCTCTCCAGCGCGCTGGCGTTCTTCGACGGATACCGTCACGATCGTCTGCCGGCAAATCTGCTCCAGGCCCAACGCGACTACTTCGGCGCCCACACCTACGAAAGGGTCGACCGACCGCGCGGCGAGTTTTCCCACACCGATTGGACCGGCCACGGCGGCGACATCACCGCCAGGAGATATGACGCGTGAGGAGGTTAGGAGTTAGACGTTAGGAGTTAGACGTTGGAGGTTGGGATCAGGTCCCTGCGTCTCACGTCTTACGTCTTACGTCTAACAATTTACGGCAGACTCGCCGGAACCCATGGAGAGAAGCGGAGACGAGAATGATGAGCAAGCCGAAAAATGTGGTGGTTGCGATGTCGGGCGGACCCGCTCCCGTGATCAACAGCTCGCTTCGAGGGATTGTCGAAGCCTGCAGGCGTCTGAGTTGTCGAATCAGGAGTGAATGGTGCGATCAATGAGTTCGATAAGGTGGGTCCTCGTCGAACAGTAGAGGGGATGTTCATGGCTGAACTGAAGATCAGAAAAGACGACTGTGCTCTCGATTTCCTGTCCCTGGGTTCCCTGGTCCATCGCCTGGATCCAGGCCGAATCCCATTTCGGAAAGCACGTTCGGTGGCGATCCACGTCTCGGGTGGTGAGTACAACGTCGCCGCGAACCTGGCGGATTGTTTCGGTCTGAAGACCGGGATCGCCACTGCCATGGTGGACTACGGCATCGGAGAACTGGTGCAGTCCCGGGTCAAGGAAATGGGTGTCAAACCCTTCTACAAATGGTTCCAACACGACGGCGCCCGGGGACCGAATATCGCTACCGTTTACAGCGATCTCGGTTACGGCGTCCGACCGCCGGTGGTCTTCTATAACCGGGCGAATGAAGCCGGCGCCATGCTCAAACCGGGCGACTTCGACTGGGATGCGATATTCGGCGAAGGCGTTCGCTGGTTCCACTCCGGGGGAATCTACGCGGCGCTGTCGACAACGACCTCCGAACTCATCATCGAGGCCATGAAGGCCGCGAAGCAACACGGCGCCGTCACATCCTTCGATCTGAACTACCGCGGAAAACTGTGGGAGTCCATCGGCGGGCTCGAGGCCGCCCAGAGCACGTTCAAACGAATCGTCGAGCATGTCGATGTCCTCATTGGCAATGAGGAGGACCTGCAGATGGGTTTAGGCGTCAAGGGTCCCGACGTCGAGAAGAAGTCCAAGCTGGACACGGCTGCCTTCTTCGAGATGATCGCCGAGGTCAACCGCGACTTCCCCAACGTGAAAATGGTGGCCACCACCCTGAGGGAGGTTGAAACCGCCAACCGCCATCAGTGGGGAGCCGTGATCTGGTACGACGGGCAGCAAGCCATCTCTCCGACCTGCGAGCTCGGTGTCATCGATCGCATCGGCGGTGGCGACGGCTTCGCCTCGGGTCTGATCTACGGAATGCTGGACGGACGGGAGCTGGATGAAGTCGTCCGTCTGGGATGGGCCCACGGCGCCCTGTCCACGACTTTCCCGGGCGATGTGACCATGGCCAGGCTCGCGGAGGTCGAGGCCTTCGCGCAAGGGGGCTCAGCCCGAGTTCAGCGGTGACCGGTCGGCTGGTCATCTGCGACTCGGCAACCCGTTCGGAAGTCGATTTGAGGAGGCTCCTGGAAGCGCTGGTGATGATGGAAGAGCGGGTTGTCACCGTCGACTGAGACACCCGGTGGTCGGTATCGTTACCCGGCGCCAAAGATCATTCGACGAGTCGCATTATGGTGAATTGGTCACCACGCGCACCGGTTGGTGGTTGAGCGCATGGGTTGGTCTTCCCGCGAATGGACGGGTTCCCTGCTGGGGGCCGCAAGGCCCTTGACTGACGCCGTCACTTCAGCCACGATGAG
>Ga0316192_10001000_pt1 | contig 20724 bp, 24 predicted proteins | sample MerIslwburrow_MG_FD_204931 | JGI IMG/M metagenome (GOLD analysis project Ga0316192, IMG submission 204931) | Coastal sediment microbial communities from Maine, United States - Merrow Island worm burrow | ecosystem: Environmental > Aquatic > Marine > Coastal > Sediment | place: USA: Maine...
AGGTCAGTTCACTGCAGCAGCTGGGTGTCAGCGCGGCCTTCCTGAATTCAACACTCGATGCGGCAGAAGCCGCTGACATAGAAAATCGCTTGCTCGCCGGGCGGCTGGATCTGCTCTACGTGGCACCCGAGCGCATGATGACGCCGGGTTTTCTCGGCCTGTTGGAACAGATAGATATTGCATTGTTTGCCATCGACGAGGCGCACTGTGTGTCGCAATGGGGCCATGATTTTCGCCCTGAGTACATCCAGCTATCCATTCTGCACGAGCGCTTCCCGCAGATTCCACGCATTGCACTGACCGCGACCGCCGATGAGCCGACACGCAACGAGATTATCTTCCGGCTGGACCTGTCTGCAGCACAGCAGTTTGTCGCCAGCTTTGATCGCCCGAATATCTGTTACCGCATTACGCAGAACCAGGGCAATGCCCGCGATGCATTGCTGCGCTTTATCCTCAATGAACACGAAAACGATGCCGGCATCGTCTATTGCCTGTCGCGCAACAAGGTCGAGCAGACGGCTGAGTGGCTCTGTACGAAGGGATTGACGGCACTGCCATATCATGCTGGCCTGCCGGCAAAAACGCGGCAGAAGCATCAGCAGCGCTTCCTGATGGAAGATAAAGTGATCATTGTTGCTACCATCGCTTTCGGCATGGGTATCGACAAGCCAGACGTGCGCTTTGTTGCGCACCTCAACATGCCCAAGAGCATCGAGGCCTATTACCAGGAAACGGGCAGGGCAGGGCGCGATGGATTGCCGGCCGATGCCTGGATGATGTACGGCCTGCAGGATGTGATCAAGCTCAAGCAGATGATGGACGGTTCGGAGGCGGATGAAAAACATAAGCGCACCGAGCAACATAAATTGCAGTCGATGTTGGGCTTCTGTGAACTGACCAGCTGCCGGCGGCAGGGCCTGCTGCGCTATTTTGGTGAGCAGCTGGAGCAGCCCTGTGGCAACTGCGATACCTGCATGTCGCCGGTGGAAACCTGGGATGCGACCGTGGTTGCACAAAAGGCGCTGTCGGCAGTGCATCGTACCGGACAGCGCTTTGGTGTGACCTACCTGGTCGATGTATTGCAGGGCAAGGACATGGAGCGCATCAGGAACTTCGGCCATGACAAGCTCAGCGTCTATGGTATAGGTGATGAACTTGATAGCCATCAATGGCGCAGTGTTTTCAGGCAAATGATCGCCCACAATTTACTCAGCGTTGATATCGAGGGCCATGGCAACCTGCTGCTGACAGAAACCTGTCGTCCTGTTCTTCGCGGTGAGCAGACACTGATGCTGCGCAAGGAAAGCAAACAGGCGAAGACCACACGCAAGGGCAGGAAGTCGTACAACACATCGAAGGCCACCGACAACCAGCTGTGGGAAGCATTGCGCGCCTGCCGCAAGCAGCTGGCCGAAACGAACAATGTACCGCCGTATGTGATATTCCACGATGCCACCCTGGTCGAGATGGTCGAGCGGCAGCCGCAGAACCGAGAACAGTTTTCAAGGATATCGGGCGTGGGCGAAAGCAAGCTGGAAAAATATGCCGATGATTTTCTCGCGGTCATCCAGTCGCATATCGAACAGGCAAACACTGCAAGCACCAGTACTGCAGATGAAAGTTTGCAGTTATTTAAAAGCGGGATGGATGTAGAAGCCATAGCGCAACAGCGCAATCTCAAACCAACAACGGTCTATAACCACCTCGCCGCCTGTATTGAACAGGGTGATATCAAATTGAATGATGTGATTGAGATAACCGATCAGGAATTATCTGCCATCCAGGAAGCCATACTCGCAACCGATGATGGCCAGGCAAAACTCAAGCCGGTTTACGATGCACTGGATGGCATGTTCGAGTATGAAGTGCTGCGTTGTGTCAGGGCAGCGATGACGGCGGTGTAGCCTGGATGAAGCGAAACGAGTAAATTCGATGGGATCGAATTTACTCGTCACACCCCTGTGACTCGCCCTTCGGGCCATCACAAAAAACGTGATGTTCAAAATTAATCCAATTAATTTTAGTGAACAGCCTTGCGCTGGCCCGAAGGGCTGAGCACATGGAGGTGCGCTGTAAATCCGGGTTCTGAGTCTGGATTAAACAAATAATTAGCCGCAAATAACGCAAAGTACGCAAATATAATAAGTTAATAATTACCACAGAGACACAGAGCGCGCAGAGGTTATATTTGTCTTTTTGTTTTGATCTCGACTACTCTGATGTGTAATTCTGTAGGAGCGGCTTTAGCCACGAATTGCTCGCGATAATGTACATGTAATTCGCGGCTGAAGCCGCTCCTACAGGGACATAACTCTCTGCGTCTCTGCGGTACATATAGGGAAGCAGGGTAGAGCGATACGGCCTGCCGCGACATCTATTTTATTTTTAAACACAAAAAATTCTTTCGCGCTCTTTGCGTTTTTTGCGGCTAAAATGAATCTTCATTCAGACTCATTTTCTGTATAAAGCGAAGCGTACTAAATACGATCATCAGGAATTTCCCTTTATCGCAGCTGTCACAGCCATTATGATCAAATCCATAACCATTATTTTTTTACTGCTGTTTTCCAGGCATTCTCTGGCCGAAGCGCCGCAAGTACTAACGGCCGTCAGTCCCGCTAATCGAGTGGCGTTGCTCGAGCTTTACACCTCGGAAGGCTGCAGCTCCTGTCCGCCGGCGGACAAGTTCATGTCGCGCCTGAAGCTTGCGGATATCAGTGACCGGCAGGTGATTCCTTTATCCTTCCACGTAACTTACTGGGACTACATAGGCTGGAAGGACCGTTTCAGTAATCCGCAGCATGATGCGCGGCAACGCAAGCAGGCGAAGCTGAACAACAGCCGTATGGTGTATACGCCGCAATTCATTATGAACGGAAAGGATTTCAAGCGTCACGGTTCATTTGACAATGAGATCGTACGCATCAATTCAATAGCGGCCGAGTATCAGCTCGAAGTGAGTGCATCATTAAGCACAAATGCGCTTGATGTTGTGCTTGATACGAAGACGCTGATAACTAATAGTGATGAGGTGGTTGCCTATATTGCGTTGTATGAACACGGTTTAAGTTCAGAGGTAACCGACGGTGAGAATGATGGGAAGCATCTTCGTCATGACTACGTGGTACGTGAACTTAAAGGCCCGTATTTGATTAATCAGGACCAGGCTTTGTTTAAAGCTGCATTTATGCGTAGTGGTTATAAAATCGAAAACAGCGGAATTGTCGCGTTTATTCAGAAGCCGCAAAGTTCAGAAGTATTGCAAGCAGTAAGGCTGGAGTTGAAGCAATAAAAAGAGCCCGATCATGGGCTCTTTTTATTTATGCCAGGTTAACTAACTAGTTCTTTGTGCCGCAGGTATTGATACCCAGCAGTGAATATGGCGGGCACCAGCCGATAATTGCAGTCGCCAGCGGGACCACGCCGATCCAGCCCCATACGGTCTGCGGGCCGACGAATACCAGGCTGATCAGGCCGATGCCTGCGATGGCGCGAATGGCCCTGTCAATACTGCCTACGTTATGTTTCATTTCAGATCCTCTTGAAGATTGGTTTCAGGGTGAGTCTACGCTTTTTGCTTGTAACTGGGTGTGACAATGTCACATAGGTGCAGTTCATTCAAGCCGACTTCCAGTTTGCGCTTGCCGGGCCGCAGAATATTTTGTGGCCTGTGATTAAAAATGCTACTTCTGATGCCAGCGTATTCTAAGTGCGTCGAGCACTTTATTGCTGTAGGTGTGTTTGATATCGCCGTAGCTGCCGTTGTAGCGCGCCAGTGCGCCGCGCAAATTATTCCTTTCCATATCCATGTAGTACTTGAGTATGGTGCAGCCCATGCGCAGGTTGGTATTCATGTCGACCAGGTTGTCTTCCGGGTGGCCAATTTCATTCAGCCAGAAGGGCATGACCTGCATCAGGCCCTGCGCGCCTGATCTTGAAATGGCGAAGGTGTCAAAACGGCTTTCGATTTCAATGACGGCGATGACCAGTTCAGGCGGGAGTTCGACCCGTGTTGCTTCGCGATGAATGTTTTTTAAAAGGTCGAGTCTGAATTCCTTGTCAGACACATAAGGTTCCATGCGGCTGGACATGTCGAACAGCCAGACTTCGGCATCAAAGCGGTCATTGAAGCTGTCGGCTGACTCGATTGCATCGGCCAGCAGCCGGCGCAGCTCGGGGTCCGCCGTATCGTACACGGCAGGGCTCGCGCCTGCTATGTTTGTCAGTAGCGCGAGCATCGGCAGGATTATCAGGGACCGTAAACACATGTCCCTGAGTATAGTTCGCTCAGGCCTGAATGGAGTCCTTCAGCAGTGAGACGATTTCTGCAAGCGGAACGTCTTTTCCTTTTTCAGCAGCACGCGCCTTGTACTCGACGCTACCATCGGCGAGGCCGCGTTCGCCGATAACGACGCGATGTGGAATGCCGATCAGGTCGAGGTCGGCGAGCATGGCGCCGAGACGCGCCTTCTGGTCGTACAGCAGTACTTCGATGCCAGATGCGCTGAGCTCATCGTGAATTTGAACAGCCGCTTCGCGCACGCTATCGGAGTTCTGGAAATTGATTGGCGCAATCGCTACCGTGAACGGTGCAATATTATCCGGCCAGATGATGCCGTTGTCGTCGTGGTTCTGTTCAATTGCCGCGGCAACGATGCGGGTTACGCCGATGCCGTAGCAGCCCATGGTCATGACGGTGCTCTTGCCATTTTCATCGAGCACGCTGGCACCCATTGCGGCCGAGTATTTCTTACCGAGCTGGAAGATATGGCCGACCTCGATGCCACGCACGATCGACAAAGTGCCTTTGCCATCCGGGCTGGGATCGCCGTCAACGACATTGCGCAAATCGGCAGCTTGCGGGGCAGGGCAGTCCCGCTCCCAGTTCACGCCGGTCAGATGTTTGCCATCGACATTGGCGCCGCAGACAAAATCGGAGACACGCAGTGCTGCATGATCAGCGATCACCGGAATGTTCAGGCCAACCGGACCCAGCGAGCCCGCCGAGCAGCCGGCAACCTGCCTGATCTGTTCATCACTGGCAAAGCTTAAAGGTGATGCCACTATATCAAGGTGTGAGGCCTTGACCTCGTTCAGCACATGGTCACCGCGCAATACCAGCGCAACGACACTGTCTTCTTCCGAGCCGTTTACCAGCAGGGTTTTGATGCACTGCGCGGGATCCGTCTTGAGGAAGGCGGATATGTCTTCGATGCTGTGCTGGTCCGGTGTATCCACAGTCTGCATCTCTGCTGCCGGCGCCGGGCGCGTCGCATCGCCAGCCAGTGTTTCCGCCTTTTCAATGTTGGCCGCATAGTCACTGTCACTGGAGAAGGCGATCGCATCCTCGCCTGAATCGGCCAGTACATGGAACTCGTGTGAACTGCTGCCGCCGATAGCACCGCTATCGGCCATCACTGCCCTGAACTCCAGGCCCAGTCGGGTGAAGATGTTGCTGTAAGTCCGGTACATGACTTCGTAGGTTTGCTGCAGCGAGTCCTGGTCGAGATGGAATGAATAGGCATCTTTCATGATGAATTCACGTGCACGCATGACACCAAAGCGCGGCCGTACTTCATCACGAAATTTGGTCTGGATCTGGTAGTAATTGACCGGCAGCTGTTTGTAGCTGGTCAGCTCCTTGCGCGCCAGGTCGGTAATGATTTCTTCGTGTGTCGGTCCGTAGCAAAAATCGCGCTGATGACGATCATGCAGGCGCAGCAGTTCCGGCCCGTACTGCTCCCAGCGCCCCGATTCCTGCCACAGTTCAGCGGGCTGTATTGAAGGCATTAACACCTCGATCCCGCCGCTGGCATTCATTTCGGAGCGGATAATGTTTTCGACTTTTTGCAGCACGCGCAAACCCAGCGGCAGCCAGGTATACAGGCCTGAAGCCAGTCGGCGGATCAGGCCGGCCCGCAGCATCAGGCGATGACTGATGATTTCAGCATCAGCAGGTGTTTCCTTGAGCGTGTTTAGAGGAAATTTTGAAAGGTACATGGTATCCCTGTGGGCGTGTCTGAAACAGGGCGCCATTTTACGAGGGCGATGCCCCAGAGTACAGTCCGCGCATAACGCAAAGCTCGCAAAGTTAATAATTCACCACAGAGGCACAGAGGTTTTTAGATATAGGGTTTTCCCCAAATACAGTGGGTAGGCCCATGATAACACCCTGACCACAGAGGAAATACTTGTCCGCAAATATACGCAAATTATTATAAGCAAAAAAATAATTATCCACAGGTAAACGCAGATAAACACGGATAAAAGCGTTTTTAAGTTTCTAAATATCTGTGTTCATCTGCGTTTATCTGTGGACATATGTCCTGTTCCTTGCTGGCAGCATGCGCTTATAACATAAATCCGACAGTGAAAAGAAGATCAATAATCACCTGTTCACACACAACATCATTTGCGTCTTTTGCGGGGGGCGTGTAGCGGCAGGCGGATAAAACCTCAGTGCCTCTGTGCCTCTGTGGTGAAAAAAAGCTTAACTAAAAAGTACTGTTATTCCAGCCGAACATGTGTCTTTCAGGATTGAAAAACTCGATGTAGGTTCTCGATGGCGGCACACCAAGCTGCTGCTCGATGAAGCCACACAGTTTTTCCGAGTAGGCCCTGGTTTCAGATTCCGGCAGGCCGAGACTTTTCAGCATCAAGTGCGCACAGGGATCGTTTGTACCGGCAAATATCAGCTCAGCAGCGCCATTGATGCTGACCATGACATAACTTTCAGGTTTGCCGAGTATTTCAGCGGTCAGTTTCGATGCCTGTTTTGCCAGTGCATCCGCATTATCAATGGTTACATTCGTTGTTATTAGAAGCACAGGCATGATTGAATTCCTCTGTTTGAAATAGCTGGAATTTAATCTCACTCGCTGTGTAATATCTAGTGATGTTCTGAACTATTTGGTGTGTGATATGTGTAATCTCTCGCAGAGGCGCTGAGCACGCAGAGGTAATTACTTGTTTTGTTGCCTCGAATGCATTGTATGTAGGCTTTAGCCGCGAACAGGTGCATTCGCGGCTAAATGCTATATGAATATTTCTCTGCGTGCTCTGCGCCTCTGCGAGATGAAATGGATCACTCACATAAAGCTATCTCCCGGCTGTGGCTGTTGGAAATAATCTCCCAGCGACTAGTTGCAGTATTCCCTGACTTGCTGTTTGGCCGCCTTGATGCGCCTTTGTTTTTCTTCGTCGCTGACATAGCGGACTTCGCCACTGGCGTCGCGCTCTCTCAGTTGGCCACGTGACTGGATTGTTGCCAGGTCCTGTTTTGCTGCCTGGCAACGCTTTTTGACTTCTTTCATTGGTAACGAGGGAACCGGTGGCTGCTCGGGAATGCCTTCTTCCTTGATTTTCTCCGCTTCATCATCGACTTGCTGTTTAAGGTCGTCGAGTGCTTCAGCGCCTGTATCGACTCCAGTCGTGCTGGTATCAACTTTCATTTTTTCTGCCTCAGCGTCAGCCGGTTTTTCGCTGCCATAGTGGATATTGCCTTCGGCATCTGTCCATTTATAAATTTTCCCGGCGAGTACAGCGTTGGAGCTGATTAATATAACCGTACTTACTGTGGCGATAACGAAGCTCTTCATTAAAAATGAAGATGAACTACCTCTTGTTGAAATCTGGCCAGGTTGGTTAATATTGATTGGCATGCATCTAAGCTCCTTTTTTCCTGTATGAGTGTTACCATAGCCTTTTCGGGCAAAAAATACAGCTTTTCAGAACTGTTTAAATATGGCGGACAGGCGACTCAAAATATTTCACACTGTGGCTCGGCTGCTGAATTTTACCAAAGCGGCTGAAGAGCTGCATATGACCCAGCCGGCTGTGACTTTCCAGATTCGCCAGCTGGAAGAACAGTTCAATACCCGTCTTTTCGATCGTACTCACAACAAGGTGACACTGACTGACGTTGGTAAACAGGTTTATTCCTATTCTGACAGGATACTGAAGCTGTACGAGGAAATGACGCGCAACATCACCGAGATGACGGGTGATGTCAGCGGGTCCGTTACCCTCGGAGCCAGTACAACCATAGCAGAGTACATGCTGCCATTACTGATTGGGGAGTTTAAAAAAAAATTTCCTGAAGTGATGATCAATTTACGTGAATCCAATACCGAAGATATTGTTTCCATGGTCGAAAATAATGACATTGACCTGGGTATTGTCGAGGGTTCGGTCAATAACAAGAACCTTGTTGTGGAAGAGTGCAAGATGGATCACCTGGTTGTTATTATGCCAAATGACCATATGCTGGCAAGCGAGAAAAGGCTGCGTGTTGAGGACTTTGTTTCTTATCCGTTCATCAGTCGCGAGCACGGCTCAGGCACCCAGGAAGTTATTACCAACTATGTAGAAAAACACGGCAACGGCGAAGACCTGAATATCTGTTTTGAGCTTAGCAGCCCGGAAGCAATCAAGGGCGCAGTTGAGGCAGGTATGGGGCTGTCGATCGTGTCCCGGGCAACTATCATCAAGGAGCTGAAACTGGGCACACTCACGGCGGTAGAACTGAGACCTTCACTCGAAAGACCGTTTTCTTTTGTGCGCCAGCGTTACAAATTCAAATCACGAGCGGCTGATCAACTGCTATCATTTGCTCAAGAATTTTGCAAAGAAGAGTAATCATTCATTGTTGAGGTTGTTAAATGAAGCGTGATGCAATAGCGCTGGCTGACTTGTTTAATACACTTGATAAAGATCGCCAGCAAAGCCTGTTCGATTATGCCGAGTTCCTGCAGTCAAAAGGTGGAACTGTGCAACAGGAGATTGCCGAGCCTGTTGAAATCCCGAAACCTGAAGACGAGAGCGTTGTTGGCGCAATCAAACGACTGAAGCAGTCGTATCCCATGATCGACAGCATGGAAGTGTTCGCTGTTGCATCAAACCTGATGACTGATCACATGGTAAAGGGACGTGATGCTGAGGAAGTCATCAATCAGATCGAAGCCTTGTTCGAAGATACTTATAAAAAACTGCTCAGGGAATTTGAATGATTAAATTTCTAAAAGCCTGGTACCAGCGTAATTTCTCGAATCCACAGGCTGTAATTCTTGTGTTAATAATCGTGCTGGGCACAATCATTGTGCTTTACTGGGGAGATATCCTGGCGCCGGTGCTTGCCAGCATGGTCATCGCCTATGCTCTTGAAGGTATCGTAAGAAGGATCACCAATCTGGGAATGCCGCGAATCATCTCGGTGATATTTACGGTTTTCGTATTTGTTGCCACGCTGTTGATCGTGTTGCTCGGCCTGGTGCCGGTGATGACCCGTCAGTTAGCCCAGTTTGTGCGTGATTTTCCCTACATACTGGATAAGCTTCAGCAGAAGATCATCGCGCTGCCGGAAAAATACCCGTTGATATCGGAGGTGCAGGTCGAAGAAGTCATTACCAGTATCAACAACGAGCTGGTTGCAGTCGTGCAAAAAGCCGTATCTTACTCACTGGCGTCTGCAGGGAATTTGTTCACCATGATGGTGTACCTGATCGTGATCCCGTTGCTGGTGTTTTTCATGCTCAAGGATAAAGACGAAATCATCGCCTGGTTTACACGCTTTCTTCCCCATGAACATGGCCTCGCATATACCGTATGGAAAGATGTCGATATCAAGATGGGTAATTATATTCGCGGCAAACTGCTGGAGATCCTGATTGTCGGAGTTGCCGCGTATATTCCGCTGGGATTAATGGGGCTTAATTATGCAGCTACGATCAGCATATTCATCGGCCTGTCGGTGATTATTCCTTACGTGGGTGCGATTGCGGTAACCATACCCGTGGCCTTGATTGCATGGTTCCAGTGGGGGCCGGGTGATAGCTTCCTGTATGTGATGATCGCATATCTTGTGGTCCAGGCGCTGGATGCAAACGTGCTCGTTCCCTTGCTGTTCTCTGAAGTGGTGAACATGCATCCTGTTGCGATCATCATCTCGGTACTGGTGTTTGGCGGTTTGTGGGGTGTATGGGGCGTGTTTTTTGCAATCCCCCTGGCGACGCTGGTGCAGGCTGTGATCAAAGCCTGGCCAAGGGGTGAAGCAGTGGAGAGTGGCTAGTGTCGAGTGGCGAGTTATTGAGTTTTCTGTAATCCTTCCTTACCACTCTTCCCTCGTCCCTTGCCACTGCGCTTATCGGTGATGCTTTCGATAGTGGCGTTTCTTTCTCTGCTTCATTCTTCGATTCCACCATACCCACAGTCCGCTGCTGGATAACCAGAGCAGGGCGACCGCGGCGGTGTCCATAACATATGTACCGTAGCCGCCAAAGATCCTGCCGCTGTGTAGATCAAGCAACACACGCTCCAGGGTTAGTCCTCTACCGCGGAACGACTCCAGCAAGACTGTCATTTTCGTATCGTTGAGTGTGGTTTTCTGTGACCAGGCGATGTCTTCGTTAATGATCACGTCCCAGTCCAGGATGTGTTCATCTGCCATGTAATACAGGGGATCACTGGTTTCGATAACCGGGCGTTTGTATTTGATGCCGATGCGCTGTATCTCGCTAAAGCTGTGTCCTGTTGGCATGCGTTCGACCAGTTCGCCGTCATGCGTGAGCAACACGAGCTCTGTATCAAAAGCCAGCACGATTAACTGCTCGGCTTTGACCGCGCCACGAAAACTTTGCCCGGTTTTGGCTACAGGGTAGGCGTCGAAAAAGACCTGGTGGTCAAGAACCGTTATCACATGTTCGCCGACATCATAGCTGATGGCTTCGCCTTCAGGCTCGAGTCCATACCAGCCGAGCAGCAATGAAGATTCGACATAATTTTCATCGAGCTTCAGCGCTTCGGTGTGGTTCAGCATGATGCCGGTGATTGCGAGTATGATTACCAGGACGATCGCAACCAGCCCGATGCGGCGATGCCACAGGAATGCGGTAAACTTTTTTGGTTTGCGTCCTGTCATTAACTTTCCTGTTGTGCGTTGACAATCTTGTCCAGCAACAAGGCGACACGCGCGAGTTTTGTCACCGCTCTGACGGATAATGTGGCGCCTGATATGTTGTCGATGTGATGGTCAAGTTGCGTATCCTTGTTCAACGATGCGTTATCAAACTGATCGGTAAAGAAGGCATGACGGACTTCCCAGCCGCGGCTTTCCCTGAAGACCAACACGCGTACCCGTTCAATTCTGCCGTTGTTAATGACAAAGCCCGTTGTTATCGGTTTGTCCTTGCCAATTTCATCGAGCACCCATGCAGTTCTTGTATCCTGCTGCCAGTAGCGAATGCGCAAACCTTTGTAATCATGGCCGAGGATGTCCTTTATCTGCGCCTTCAGTTCCTTGTCTGGCCATATCACTTCGGCTTTTGGCGGCTTATCAGCAAATATCTCGGCAATGAAGGCATCGGGTTCCTGATAGACGCCACCGGCGAGCGTCATGCTTGAAAACAGGGTAAGCAGCAGGATGAATACGAAATTTTTCATGGCGGCGTATTCTATATCACCTGAGATAAATTGATGGGTACAGGGCCCCTCTGCAACTGCAATGCATAAGCAGGATGAAATGTTTTGCGTCTAGAAAGCATAGCCAATGCCAATGTTGAAGCCATCCTGTTCAATGGCCGTGTTGGCAGCGCCGTTATCCTGTTTCTGGTAATCGAACTTGATGACAACACCTTCGTGCGGCCAGTAATTGATGCCTACGTCGGTCTGGGTTTTTTCGGTATCTCCCACGCCGCCAGTGTCCCAGACATTGTAGCGTGCAAACACGCCTACACTGGATACAAATTTCCATGAGCCTTCCAGGTAATAACCGTCCTGCTTGCTTTTGGCCTGGTCTCTAGCGGTAGCATCCGATGTGACATTAATATCCCAGTTCGCATACAGGGCACGTACCTGGAACCGGCTGATGTTATAGATCAGGTGGGCTGATAACATTGTTGCATCATTTACCGTAGGATCCGAGCTCTGAGTCATGTCCCCCTGGTACTGTGCTGTGCCGGCGAGTTCAAGCCCGCGCAGCCCGGTGTATTTCAGGCGGCCCGTGTAGGCAAAATCGTTGGCTGTTGCCCTGGCGACTTTTTGTCGACCGACGCGAACATCGGTACCGCCGTCCAGTCCTGAAGTGATGGCCAGGTCATAGCTCACCCCGGAGCCACCGAAGCGGCCGGTCAATGCGGCGCCACCCTCCCACCATGTTGTGGGGATTATCCTCGTTTCAATCGGGTTGCGTTCAACCCCGTAGAAGGTAGTGGGTTCGTGGGTTTCATTAATGATGCCGACAGGAATCAGAATGACGCCGGCCTTGGTTTCCATGTTCTCGGTCAGGTCAAACTCGATGTAGGCCTGTTCGAGCTCGATATTACCACCATTCTCAAATTCACCGGCAATGGCGTGCTCCAGCTCCACTTCGGAGTGAAAGCGAATGCTGTCGCTGAAGTCATAACTGAAGAACAGCACAAAACGGTGAAAGTCGAGCTGCTTGAACTCTTCGCCGTCCGGCTTCTCCAGGTTGTTATAGTGCAGTTCACCGTAACCACCGATATGTACTTTACTGGCCTTGGTGGCGGGCTGGTTTTCCACGGCGTCGGCCAGCTGGTTCATCTGCTCCTGCAGGGCCTTGAATTCTTCATCCGTTACCGCCAGGGCAGGTGCTGAAGCAGATAGTGCTATCGCCGCCGCAATCGACGAGACTAGTGGTTTACAGCGTTTCATTGTGGGCTCCAAAAATAAGCAAATTCTTATGGTTGGAGGGAATTATACATATCAATAACGCAAATGCAAACGATTCTCATGTAGATTTACAATAACTACAGGCGATCTTATATGTGATTGATCTGCATCAATTTTGTCTGACAATGAGAGCTTGAGTTCAGACCGATTACGCTAGTCCCTGACGCTCGATATACAATTTTTGCAGTTAGCACAGGCAGAATTTAAACACGTAAATCAGGAAATGGATGACAAGGAAAGTCTGTTCGGGCTGCAGGTGGAAGAACACACACGTGCTGGAAGACAAGCGCCATCTGCCACAGCCTTAGTCAGTATTAGAACTGTACTTTGGCGGCAGTGCGATAGGTCCCTGGTTCTCAGGCCGAAGCCCGGTTTTGTCTTTATAGAATTCACGGATTATTTCAAAGTCCTTGTTGATGTCGCCGGTAGGATAAAACGATGCGCCAACACCGAGTCTTTTGTTGCTGTAATCAAGGTATGCGAGTGCTATAGGAACTTTGGCTTCTACAGCGATATGGTAGAAGCCTGTTTTCCAGTATTCTGTTTTCGAGCGAGTGCCCTCGGCGGCAATGGTCAATGCCATTTGATCACGTGATTGATATTGCTCAGCGATACGGTGAATGAAGCCTGTGCGTACTGTTCGGTCTACTGGGATGCCGCCTAAAAGCTTGAATACCGGGCCTAATGGCCCACGAAACAAAGTGTGTTTCCCTACCCAGCAGGCTTTAAGACCCATTGCCCACAGGCCCAGAATACCCATAGGGAAGTCCCAGTTACTGGTATGAAACGCACCGACAATGACGTACTTCTTTTCCGAGGGGAGTTGTACATCCAGCTGCCAGCCCAAAGCTGACAGGATGAACTGTGATATTTTTTTCAACATACTTTATTAGACATAGCCATACATGAAGTATAGCCATGCGAGGTGAGCAAATCAGGATTCGTGAGCAGGTTTAGCAGCGACAATATGCTGCAAGGATTCTTCATTGTTGCAGTAGTCTATATTGCTGGCTTGAATGGTACCTTTGGCGAGCTGATCGTCACAGATTTCGGTGTTCTGGCATGCAGAGCACTTGTCAATATGTTCCTCGATATCAATGACGCGCTCGGAGTGCAGATAGCTGTTGATATCGATGCCAAGCGCAGCCAGCATTTTGTTCAAACGCAGTGCATCAACTTTTCTGGCGAGGTTTTTACGAAATTCCATGCCGATGATTACATTGCGCATCATCACGTATGACATGCGCATGATGACGTAAAGCACGAACATGACAAGAATGCTGCCAATAATTACAGTAAAAATATCCATCAGAGTATGCTAATACACTATTTCTTCGACAAACTTGATATAGGTCAGGTCACGACAATTTTCATCAATTTACACGATTTCATACGTCCGAGCGTTTTAACGAAAGTGTGAGACGAAAGCGTGCTACGGGCTCATCACTTTCAGCCGGTACCGTAGCGATCGCATTCAGAGGCATCTCAACGCGCTGCGTGCTCAATGTTGCTTTTTTGACCAGTTCAGCGATTTCGTTGCCCTGATCACAGCTGAAAAATACGTCAGCCGTTGCCCGTCTGTAAAATTCTGCATTGAACTCCTTGAAAATGAAGGAAATATTTTCCTTTTGTCGGTTAATGAGTTCAACTGCGAGCAGGCCGACAGAACAATCGGCACCCATGGCGAGTGCTGCGAAATACATTGAGCCATGGTGGTTTTTCGATTTGCGGCTCAGGGGTATCTTGATAACCACGCGCTCATCAGATTTTTCTATAACGGAAGGCCTCACGTAAAACAGCAGAGGTATTTTCGTTAAGCCAAAATAACGCAGATAGAATGTATTTCGTATATGTTCGGGTATCAGACTTTCAATGATGCGCATTACAAAGGTTCGAACTCGATCTGATGGTCCGACATGACACCATTAGCGAATTCCAGCCAGTGCGGTTCAGGTGACCATATTAACGTGACTTTTTCATATTCCTCGTCTACATCGGCGTGTTCATGAACGACCCTGTAGAGAAAGGTGAACAAGGATGCACGTCTGTTCACCTGGCAGTGAACAAGGATGTGGCGGTGTTCCGTGATGTCGAGCAAGTCACTAAACAGGTGAAAGTCATCTATATCCGGATTGTCCCAGTCGACCGGGATGTTTACATAAGTGATACCTGACCTGGTGACCAGGCCGCCTTCATTTTCTATTGATCCAAGAGCATCTGGCGGTGCAAGGTTGATGACCATGTCATAACCGGTCTGTTTCAGGCCGATCAGTTGTTCTTCTGAAGGTTGTCCTGCAGTATCAATTCGCGTTGAAACGGATATCAGGTTTGGCGATGGTTCTGTGTTAGCTGTTCTGAAAAATTCAGGTGTATAAGCATATAGTATGGCGCCCAGTGCAATACCTGTGCAGAAAATAATTATCATCTTGAGTTTGAAGTTCATGCTTGTAATCAATGTATATGCCTGCCGTTAATGCTTCGTTTTTGCGTTGTTGTGAAGTATCTTTATAATTTCACCAGTAAGTCGCAAATCTTAAAACGCAGCGGCTTCAATCTCCAGGTAAGCGCCACTGATATGCTTGCCAAGTTCATCCTCGTAACCGGACCAGTCATGATAATCCGATAGTTCACCATGTATTATTGGCTTCATCTCAAAGTCGCTCATGTCTTCTTCGAAGTATTTGCTGACGTTGTTATAAAGCGTCGAGAGGTAAGTCTGGTAACTATCTAGCAGTTCCGCGCCTCCGGTTTTACCATGTCCCGGTACCACAACAGCAGGCTTCAGGTGTTTAGCGGTTTCAATTGTTTCGATACTGCCTTTGAAGCTTGCATCGACCATGCGAATGATGCGTTTGTTTGTAACGTTATCACCCGTAAACAGTACGTTGTCCTGCTTGTGCAGGATCATGATGTCGGTGACAGTATGAGCCTGTCCATAATGAAAAATCTGGAACTGGTGACCACCGATTGACAGGCTTTCTCCACCCTTGAGTGCATCACGAGCGTTAACGATTCTGGTTCCATCGGTTGCGCCTTTTGTCATGTTATGCATCAAATCCAGCCAGTTCTGTCCTTCGCCGTTATCGACCATCGAAATGGTTTTATGGTGCGCATAGATATCTGCATCAGGATAGCTGCGCTGGATGGCGTCATTACCCAGCCAGTGGTCACCGTGAATATGGGTATCGAACACTGCAATCACCGGCATATCGGTGACCTTGCGGATTTCTCGCAATAACATGTTGCCGGTATGTACGCTGCTGCCCGGATCGATAACAACGACACCCTCGTCAGTAACAATGAATGCCGGGTTATTCATGAAACCTTCATTGGTCTCGTTGGGCAGTTCCAGCGGCCCGTGAATCACGTACACATGGGTTGAGACTTTTTCAGCCTGAAATGCATCCAGGTAGCCGGCAATGGCTGTTTGTGCGGAAATGATGATAAGTGCTGAAAACAAGTAAAACTGTTTCATGACTATGCTCTTTTAGCGGAAGTAGATATGTGTATTCCAACCAAACTAGCGATCAGTACGGTCAGATAAATCTGGCCCATGGCTGCTTCGAGGAAAGCCAGTGAACGGGCTACGCCATTGATGGGTGTTATGTCGCCGTATCCCAGCGTCGTCAGGGTGACGAAGCTGAAATACGTTGCGCTGCTAATATCGCTGAGGTTGTCACCGAGGTAACTTGCGGTAGCTGCTGGAATGTTGAATGCATTGGGATCCAGGCGTCCGATGATGGCATAGATAAATCCGAAGGTGTTGCCGAAAAATAAATACACGGATATGCCGGCAGCGATAACGTCCAGCGTTACCATTTTCGTTCGAAAGATATCGACAAGTATGAGCCAGGATATATAGCAAAAGAAAAATACGGAACCGACCATTGATATGAATTCAAGTGTCTCATTTTGATAAAGCTTTGTACCCCAGATCAGTATCAGTGTCGGAGTCATCAACACCATGCCGATGATTAAATGTTTTTTTGTGCTGGATACAACGAAAATAGCTGCAGCGAATACAGCTGTAATTCCAAGGTCAACTATAGAGTGTGCGTATACAGTCGATGAAAACAGTGGCGAGATAGCTGAAAGCAGTATCTGGGCAGCAAGAAGAAATCCATACCTGTATTGTGTCTTCAAGAATTGGCTCCGCATTTGATGTTCGTGCTGCAAACATTAACACAAATGCGTCTTATCCTGTGTATGTCCAGTTGGCATCTTCGGGTAATTAGCCTAAGCTTGCGCCCCATGATAAACATGGCTTCAATGATCGCAGAAATGCGTCACATATCTGTAACACAATATGAACAACGGCGATAGCAGCAGCAACGACAATTCACGTATTGTAGCTGCTGTTGACCTGGGTTCGAACAGTTTCCATATGATTGTGGCCAGGCTGGACGAATCAGGCACGATTTCGGTTATCGACAAGTTGCGCGAGACCGTGCGACTTGGCGGCGGGCTCAAGGATAATGGCAAGCTTAGCAAGGAATCAATGGAAAGAGCGCTGGCCTGCACGGAACTGTTCGGGCAGCGAATACGTGACTTGCCCAGAGGCGATGTGCGTGTTGTTGGCACCAATACTTTGCGCGTGGCCAGGAATGCCGAGACGTTTTTACGTGCAGCAGAAGAAAACTTTGGTCATCCAATAGAGGTTGTTTCCGGTCGTGAGGAAGCTCGACTGATCTACCTGGGTGTGGCCCATGGCAGAGCAGCACGAAGCGGCAAACGCCTGGTGGTCGATATCGGGGGCGGCAGCACCGAACTGATAATCGGTGAAGGCAAGGAATCCGAAAGACGCGAGAGCCTTTATACCGGTTGTGTCAGCGCGAGCAGAAAATATTTCGGCGATGGTGTTATCTCGCAGAAAAGAATGACCAAAGCCATTATCGATTCGGAGCTGGTGTTTTACCCGGTGAGTCGTTATATGCGTGCAGGCAACTGGGAAGAGGCGGTGGGCTGTTCAGGTACGATCAAGTCCATTCGTAATATCACGCAGGCAGAGGGATGGTGTGAGAGTGGTATCACACTCGATGCCCTGCATCGACTGCAACACAAGATGGTCAAGCAGGGCAGTATTGAAAAGCTGAAACTTGAGGGTCTTAAACCTGATCGCGCACCGGTGCTGCCTGGCGGTGTTGCCGTGCTCACTGCTGTATTCGAAACCCTGGGCATATCCCAGATGCGTGTTTCCGATCAGGCATTGAGAGAAGGACTGTTGTATGACCTGGTCGGCCGTATCCTGCACGAAGACGCACGCGAGGTTACCGTTCAATCGGCCATACAGCGCTGGAACCTGGATGCTGAACACGCGAACAATGTTACTGCCACAGTCAAGAACCTGTTTAGCCAGGTCAAGGACGACTGGGGGCTGAATGATGAACACCGCGATATCGTGGTTTGGGCGGCCCAGCTGCATGAAATAGGCTTGCAGATTTCACATGGCGCTTACCATAAACGCGGCGCCTACATATTGACCCACGCTGATCTTCCCGGGTTTTCAAGACCGGAACAGGCCATGCTTGCAACGCTGGTATTGAGTCATCGCCAGAGATTTCGAATGAATGCCTTTGATGACCTGGTCGAGCCGGTTAGAGTGCCCGGCGTACGTCTCTGTGTTCTTCTACGTCTCGCCGTACTGTTCCACCGTGGGCGCACGGATGAACAGGTGCCGGATGTTGTCATCAAGGCCGATAAGAATTTTGTCGAGCTTCACTTTCCATACGGCTGGCTTGATCAGCATCCGTTAACACAGGCTGACCTTGGTAAAGAGTTTGATTATCTGAAAGATGCAAATATTACTTTGCTGTTTGACTAGACATCAATACTGATGGTGCAACGCAAAGGCGCAGAGACGCAAAGGGCGCAGAGAAAATATAGAGCTATGTTTCGAATATGTGCTGATGCGGTGCCTCTGTTTTCACTGTGGTGGCGGCCGTTGCCTGCGGAACTATCTCACCTGTAACCCTTCGTTTATACAGGCCTTCAAAATGGCTCAGGACAAGCTACGTGAGACATCTCCCGAGTATAAGGAGATCTCTCCCTTCGGTCGATATGACAAGATGCGATTTACACACAAAGAGCTCTTCTCTGCGCACTTTGCGTCTCTGCGCCTTTGCGTTGCACTGAATTATTTTTTATATACATTCAGGCTTGTTAGAGCGACTTGACTGCATCAAGCACTTCTTCAACATGGCCTTTGACTTTGACCTTGCGCCACTCCTGGCGTAATACGCCTTTTTCATCTATCAGGAAGGTGCTGCGTTCGATGCCTCGAACCTGTTTGCCGTACATGTTTTTCATCTTGATGACATCGAACTGATTACACAGCTTTTCTTCGGCGTCGGAAAGTAAATCAAAATTGAATTTCTGCTTGGCCTTGAAGTTTTCGTGAGATTTAAGGCTGTCACGTGAGACGCCAAGTACTACTGTGTTCTGCCGTGTAAACCTGGCTTTGGCATCACGAAAATCCTGCCCTTCAGTTGTGCAACCCGGTGTGCTGTCTTTCGGATAGAAATAAAGTACGACATTCTTTCCCTTGAAATCATCAAGGCTGATTTCCTTGTCGCCTGTTGCCGGTAATTTGAAATCTTTTATTTTTTTTCCTACCTCGGCCATATGTTTGTCCTGCGTCTAGTTTGTTGCTGTCATTGATGCATCAAGGTTTAACTCGTCGCACATGTCGATAAACTCATCACGCAATGTTTTTATAGCCATGTCAGCAGGAATGCCGATGGTGATACTGACCGCAAACATCGGTGTTGCAGTGTGCGCAGCAGCATAGCGTTCAGTGTGGAGGTCTACAATATTGATCTGACGACCTGAAAAGAAACTTGCCAGCTTGTGCACAATGCCAGGGTGATCGATCGCGACCACTTCCACCGTGTATGGCACCACTGCCTGTGGACTGGTTTCACTGCTGGTCAACTTCACCAGCAGTTTCATATTGAGCGATTGTTCCAGGCTGGCTGTTTCACCCACAAATTCGTCGATCGACTGCTGCGGTCCGCTGACAAGCAGCAGCACTGCGAACTCTCCACCCAGCACACTCATGCGGCTGTCTTCGATATTCAGATTGTGTTTGAACAGGGCCTTGCTCAATTCATCGACGATACCGGGGCGGTCATCACCAAGGGCGGTTATTACGAGTTGTTCGGACATTGTTATCAGGTTTCTGTTTTTGGGATGAAGAGTGTAAACAAAGATTGATGGGATTAACAGATGATATTCGTGCGTGTAATTATCTCGCTATTGTGAGCATTTAATTTCGCCTTGCTGGCGAGTTACTTTTCTTCCAACAGCGGAAGAAAAGTAACCAAAAGAACGCCGCCCCGACCCGTTTGCCCTTCGGGTTCCCGAGGCATTCCGCTTTGCCTACGGGCCGTCCTGACTCGCCGTCCGGGCTCGACAGGACTAAATTCGACGTCCCTGTCGAATTTTCCCTACCAAAGCCGAATGCCTCGGCAAACTTCACGGGGGAAAACACCGTTAATCTCGCCGAAGCCTGTCCTGAGCCAGTCGAAGTGGACAGCATTACTGAAAGGGTCGACTGACCTGGGACTGTAAATCAAGTGTTGTCACTGCCAGCGGATTACTCAATCAGTTACCCATGACCTTGGACTAAAGTGTTACCTATGTTGATAACCTATGCCCACCCCGACCAGAACCGTAATCCGGGGATGTTTCCAACAAATAAAAACCTGGATTACAGAATACTTCCATATATTCTGCCCTTCGGGCCGGCCTTGCTGTTCAAATTCGATTCTATCGAATTTAGTCCACTTAGTTACATCCAGGCTGTCATACCTCACGGGGAGGGGGTGGTCCCCGTCAAGCTCGCCGAAGCCTGTCCTGAGCCTGCCGAAGCGGACGGCTTCGCTGGTAGGGTCGATTGACCAGGGAAGGTCAATCGAGTCTTGTCGAGCATGGATGCGAGTCAAGACGACCCCCGTAGCCCGGATGCAACGAAGTGGAATCCGGGGATGTTGAAAGTTGCAGAAAAATCCCGGATTACGCTGCGCTTCATCCAGGCTA